>Ga0114129_10009894_pt1 | contig 13595 bp, 16 predicted proteins | sample RhiMetdeltSRZDD1_FD_80071 | JGI IMG/M metagenome (GOLD analysis project Ga0114129, IMG submission 80071) | Populus rhizosphere microbial communities from Tennessee, USA - Rhizosphere MetaG P. deltoides SRZDD1 (version 2) (version 2) | ecosystem: Host-associated > Plants > Roots > Rhizosphere >...
CAGCCTGCGGCGGCTCCACACGGATCGGCTCGATCTCTATTTGCTCCATTGGCGCGCGAGAGCACGCCGCTCGACGAAACCGTGGAAGCGTTCGAATCGCTCGTGCGCCAGGGCAAGATCCGCTATTGGGGCGTGAGCAACTTCGGCGTCTCCGATATGAACGAGCTCGTCGCGCATCCTGGTGATCGCGCCGTCGCGACCGATCAAGTGCTGTACAACCTCACGCGACGCGGCATCGATCTCGACCTGCTGCCGTGGTGTCGCGAACGGAAGATCCCGATCCTGGCCTCCTCACCGATCGAGCAGGGACGCCTGTTGATGCGGCGGGAGCTCGCGCGCGTTGCCAGGCGGCAGGACGCAACCCCGGCGCAGCTCGCCCTCGCGTGGGTGCTTCGGCATCCGGATGTCATCGCTATTCCGAAGGCGAGCGATCTCGACCACGTGCGGGAGAACCGCGGCGCGCTCGAGATACAGTTGTCCGCCGCCGATCTCGCCGAGCTCGATCGTGCGTTCCCGCCGCCCAAGAAACCGATCCCGCTCCAGATGATCTCACGCTTCACCGGGCTTTCACATCGCTGAGCGGTTGCGATCGTACCGATGAGTGGATCGACGGAGGGCCCGCGCCTCGCGAACGATCATCACCCTGCGGTTTTCTGGTACTCAGCCTCTCGCGCGTGAGCGCCTTGTCGCGCGACGCACATCACATGCAGACGGCATAGCCCTTGCCGCGCCGGGTGAGAGTCATGTCCATCACAGACAAACCTCTCGTCCGCCTCATGCTCGACGCAATCGATCGCGAGTACGCCGATGTTCTGACGCTTCGCACGCTCGGCGCCAGCATCGGCCGTCAGCCCGCGTACCTCGGCCACGTCTTTCGCACCGCGCTCGGCCTCACCGTTCGTCAATGCCGGACGCGCATCCGGCTGGAACACGCCGCAGAAATGATCAAGGCCGGAACGAAGATCGAAGCGGTCTCCCTGACGGTCGGGTATCGCAGCAAGAAAAACTTCTACCGGCAATTCAAGCGGTACTTCGGCACTACACCGGGCGGCTATCGACGCCAGTGTGTCGCCGTGGTGGCTCGTCCGCAGGCGTGACGCGCGCCGCGGGCGGGCTGCGCCGTGCCATTGCCATAACGACTGGAATCTGCTCTCCGCAGTGGTCTCGTTTGTGCTCTCTCGTCCACCGGGCGAACGCACGTTTCGAATACTCGCACGCGGACGCAGGCCTCGATCACGAGCGAACGCGAAAAACCGTGAGTTCGCGATCGCTCGCGCGCGAACCCGGTTTCCAAAACACGTGTCGCACTGGAGGGAGCATATGACTGCCAAACAAACGCAGGCCGCCACGACCAATCAACAATCACAGGGCGCTCAGTCAAGCCAGCAAGGTCAAACGCCGAAAGGCGGGCGGAGCGACGAGCGCCAGGCGCGTTCGGAAAATCGCCTCGCGCGCCGCGAGGCGCCGCTCCTCATGAGCCCGTTCGTGCTGCTCCAGCGATTCTTCTCCGACAACCTCACGAGTTTCTTCGACGATCTCACCGGCCGAGGCGCGTCGAGCGCCGCGCCTCGCGCAGGCGACGGCGGGGCCATCGCGTGGATGCCGAGAATCGACGTGCTCCAGCGAGGCAACGAGTTCGTCGTCCGGGCCGATCTACCGGGCATGAACCCCGACGACATTTCCGTCGAAATCAGCGACGACGCGATCACGATCTCCGGCCAGCGGCAGCAGGAGCACGTGGAAGAAAACGGCAGCGTGTACCGGTTCGAACGGACGTACGGATCGTTCTTCCGGGAAATCCCTCTGCCGCAAGGCGCGATTGCCGATCAGGCAAAAGCCAGCTTCAAGGACGGAGTGCTCGAAATCACGGTGCCCGCGCCCCCGGAACAGGTGTCGCGAGGGCGGCGTCTCGAGATCGATCGCGGAGAAGAGACGAAGACGACGAACAAGAATGAGGGACAGTGAACGCGGTTCGCTGACATCGTCGGTAGAGCATGGACGTCCCGCCATGCTCTACCGCGATTCCGGAGTCTCGCACGTGGATCATTCGACGTTTGTGCTCATCAGGGGGCTCGTCGGAGTCGCGATTGGCATCCTCGCAATGGCCTGGCCCGGGGTGACGATTGCGGTCCTCGTGGGCATTTTCGGCTTGTACGCGATTCTGGACGGCATCACCAACCTCGTGCTCGGCCTGACGCGCGTGCCAGGGCGCGGACGGTCCTGCGCGCAGGCGCTGCAGGGCGTCATCGGCGTCGGAGCCGGAATCCTCACGTTCCTGTGGCCGGGCCTCACCGCGCTTGCGCTGGTTCTGTTCATCGGCGCGTGGGCCATCGCCACCGGGCTCCTCGAGATCGCCGCGGCGATCCGCTTGCGCCGGTTCATCAGAGGTGAATGGATGCTGGCGCTGAGCGGCGTCATGTCGCTTCTCTTCGGCGGCCTGGTCGTCGCGTTCCCCGGTGCGGGAGCGGTCGGCATCGCCTGGATCCTCGGCATTTACGCAGCCGCCGCCGGAATCGTCCTCATTGCGCTCGGTCTGCGACTGCGAACGCGCGTGCTCGCGCCAGCGTGACGCCATATTTCCCCGCGCGTGCTCGCGCCCGGCGTCACTCGGCAGGGATGGATGACTCGTCGCGCTCGCCGATCATGCGGTACGTGATGGCGAGGGCGACCGTCAGCGCCGAGAGGGCCAGTACCGAGCTGGCCGGCGCAGCAAAGAGATCAACGACGATCACTTTCCGCGCGAGCGCGAGCAGGGCGATCAGCACGACCATCCGCGTGTGGATGAGGCCGCGCGCGCCCGCGATGACGTAGTGAAGCGTATGGTTGAACTCGAGCGCGATGAGCAGCGTCATGATCTCGCCGAACACCTGCTGGAAGACCACGTGGTCGAGCGGATTGAGCGTTCGAAGCACCAGCGTGTCCACGACGCTGACCGCGAGACGATAGAGCGCGACGAGGATGACCGCGGCGATCAGCAGCGTGAGCAGGAAGGCGACGAACACTTCGAAACGCTGGTAGGCGGTCAACACCGGCCACTCCCGCCGGACGTCGTGCCAACTGTGTGTCGTCATGTCAAACTCCCGCGCTCAGTCAGACGGACGAACTCGCGTTCGGGCTGCGCGCAACCAATGTACCACCCCGGTCACGCCCGTAGGCCGCACCGTGGGGCCGCCGGCGCAGCCACCTCGAGACTCACGCCGAGCTCCTGAACACCTCTGAGCTATATCGTGGGTTGTGCGCGAACTCGACGATGGCGGCTCAGCGCGTTCGTTGATCGATTGGGGTCTTCGCCCCATTCATTCCTACATTCATTCTCAATTCATTCCTACATTTCACACTGAGTAAGCCGCGGCCGTAAAAAGGAACCCGAATGATCGGCTTGCATCTCTGCGGCGGGACTAGAGTCACGAGTACCCAGCAGACTGGTGGTGAAGAATCAGATTGTCTGCGACTTCAACACACGAAGCGTGGTCGACGGAATCGTCGAACAGGCGAGGTGGCCCGTGCCGCGCCCTGGTTCCCGGGAAGTCCAGCAGATGCTCGATTTCATTCAAGAGAACTATGCCAGTCACGTCACGCTCGATCTCCTGGGCGCACGCCTGGGAAGGCGATCCTCGTATCTGGGAGCGCTGTGTCGCAGCCACGTCGGCATGACCGTTCATCAACATGTCATCCGTCTGCGATTAGAGCACGCCGCGGCCGAAGTTCGCGCGGGGGTGAAGATCGAAGCGGTCGCACTGGCCGTCGGGTACCGAAGCAAGAAGAATTTCTTCTATCAATTCAAGCGGCGCTTCGGAGTCACGCCGGAACAGTATCGCCGCCAGCGATCTCCGCTGGAGCCCATGACGGTACGATGCATTCAGCCACGAAGCGCGACCGCGGACTGCTCGCGCATCAGATCGGATTCGACGGTCACGGTCTTGCGCGCGCTGAGGATGCTCCGGATCGCACGACAGGACACGCGAACCGCATTCCACCGCTCGGTCCGCGCCCAGCAGATGATGTTGCGTGGGTTCACTGCATCTCGGCTTCCGATGCTTGTCACCGACGAACTCGGCCGCTATGTCGGGGCCAATCATGCCGCCCTCGCGAGGACCGGCTACTCCCCGGCCGAATTGCGCGAGCTAGGTGTGGGGTCTCTGTTTTTCGCCGCGAACGGTCTTGATCCAGTACCGTCGTGGCAGATCACGCTGCCTGTGTCGCAGATGCCCGGCAACGCCGTGCTGCGCCGCAAGAACGGGAGCCTTCTGCCCGTTCACCTCATCACGATCAAGAACGTGCTCTGGGGTCGCCCGGAACTCTCTGAGATTCTCACGACCTGAACGGAACTCAGTTCCACTTGCTGGATTTGCGGGTCGGCCTACATTCGACGCCGTGACTGCATACTCCAACGCGATCGAACGGCTGAGAGGCATGTTTCTCGACATGCCGGGCACGCGATTGTCTGTCGCCGAGACCGTGCGGCTGTCCGGCGTCGAGTCGTCGATGTGCGGCGACGTTCTCCAATCGCTGTTCGACACGTCCTTCTTGAAACGAGGACCTGATGGAACCTTCATCCGCCGACAAGCCGACACCGTCGACAGGTAAGGATTCGCGCAACACGACGAAGATGCTGCGCCAGTCCGAACGCGGCCGTACGACAGGGGACGGTCCGCCGCCCGTCGTCGTGTCGGCCGCCGAGGTCGCGCAACGTGCCTATCATCGGTTTTTTGCACGCGGCGGCGTGCAGGGCATGGACCTCGACGATTGGCTTCATGCTGAACGCGAGCTCCGCATCGACGTCGAGTCTTGAGTCGCCGGGCAGCGATGCGTAGACGCCACGCCGCATTCATCCCAAACCGCGCGCACGCACCGACGACCTCATAGGCGTCAGTGTTCTGAATGACGCGCTTGCGCGGCGGACCGACTATCCGCCTGCGTGCGTCCGCGCACGGCTGAACACATTGATCATCTCGCGATTGAACGCCGGAATGTCCTCGGGCTTGCGGCTCGACACGAGATTGCCGTCGACGACGACCTCCTCGTCCACCCATTCCGCTCCCGCATTCCTCAAATCCGTTTTGAGCGACGGCGACGACGCGATCCGCCGGCCGTCGGCGGCGCCGGCCTCGATGACCGTCCATGGACCGTGACAGATGACCGCGACGGGCTTGTCGGAGTCGAAAAAAGCCCTGATGAAGGCGACCGCCTGAGGCTGCATCCGGAGCGTATCGGGATTCATGACGCCTCCTGGCAGCAACAGCGCATCGAAATCCTCGGCTCGGGCGCGGTCGAGCGGCACGTCGACCGCAAACTCTTCGCCCCACTCGGTGAAGTTCCACCCGCGCACGCGTTCAGGCCTGGGCGAGACGATTCGAGTGTCGGCGCCCGCGGCGTCCAGCGCGCGCCGCGGTTTCGTCAACTCGACTTGCTCGAAGCCGTTCTCCACCAGGATCGCAACCTTCAGGTCGCTGAGATTCTCTTGGGCATCGTCTCGTCTCGTTTAATCGTTCCGTGCGATCGAAACACTGTCTGTTGCGCGCGGCAAGATCAACAGGTTCCGTTTCGCTCGTCGGTGTACCACGGCGTGTTCACGATGACGAACTGTCGGCGCTCTTCGTCGCTTCGCAGCGGCGGCCGAAGAGCCATTCGGTGAGCCTCATCGCAGTCGCGAGCCTGCATGAAATGCACCCTGCGAGCACGCAACGTTCAACGCTCGTAACCCGTCGTGCCAAACGACACTCGTTTTACGTTGTCGCGAGGATTCGATGGTGCTTCCATGAATCGAGAATCGGCGCGGTTGACCACGCCGCAAAGGAGTAGCCGATGGCCGAAATGAAGACACTGACCGATCTGTTCGTCTACCAGCTGCGCTGCATGTACGACGGCGAACGGCGTCTGGTGAAGGCGCTGCCCGAGCTCGAAGAGGCTGCTTCGTCGTCAGAGCTGAAGCGCGCATTTCGGGCGCACTGCGAAGAAACCGACGCGCATGTCGAGCGGCTGGAGCAGGTCTTCGGCCTGTTCGATCAGAAATCGAAGACCGACACCTGTGAAGGCGTGAAGGGCGTCGTCAAGGACGGTCCCGCATGACCGTGGGCCGCGTGGCACACGGTCTCTTCATTGTTTTGAGGTCCCTATTAGATGTTACCGGTGTCGTTTCGGTGTCGTCCTCTTGCGCCCATCGCCTGCCGTGCTTAGCTCTAATACCGACAGGAGGCGCGAGATGATCATGCCGGCCCGACTTCTCCAACCGTGGACCCAGCACCCGCCGCTCGCCTTGATTGCCGAACACGATCCCGATACTCGAGCGATATACGCGGAATACTTATTGATGTCGTCGTGCACGATCGAGGAAGCAGACGATGGCCGCGACGCGCTCGTCAAGGCGCTCGCCCGCCGTCCGGACGTGATCGTTATGGAAACGCGTCTGCCGGGCATCAGCGGCTTCGATTTGTGTGCGCTGTTACGTGAGGATCGCGCGACCAGGGCAGCCGCGATCGTTGTCGTCACGGGGGACGCATTCGAGCACGATATTCGCCGCGCGCAGTCGGCGGGCGCCGATTCGGTGCTCGTCAAACCCTGTTTGCCTGAAACCCTGCTCGCGGAAATGACCCGGGTGCTCGATCTCTCGGCCGAACTGCGGGAACGCGTGCGGCGGGTTCGCGAAAAGGCCGGCGAGCGACGACGGTGGGCCGCACGATTGATCGAGCTTGCGGATGTCAACGGCCTCCACATGACACCGGCGCGTGCGCACGATCGGCGCGAGACCGCGCATCCGCCAATTGCGCCGCCGCCGCTCGTGTGCCCCTCGTGCGATGTCGCGTTGCGCTACCAGCGGAGCCACATCGGCGGTGTCAGCGCGCGCCACTCCGAGCAGTGGGATTACTACGACTGCCCCACCGGCTGCGGCACTTTCCAGTACCGCCAGCGCACGCGCAAGCTGCGCCGCGTCGGATGAATTTCACGCCTCAATCGCGCATGACGCGGTACCGGAACTTGTCGATCTTGAATCGCTTGATCTTGGATTCGAGGGTCGAGGCGGGAACGCCAAGGCGGGCCGCGGCGCCGGATGGTCCCGAGACGCGGCCTTCAGCTTCCCGCAGCGCCCGCTCGATGAGCTCCTGCTCGCTGTTGTGGAGCGTCGTTTCGAGCCGCGAGGCGGTGCCGCCGCATGGCTGGCGCTCGACCATCAGCTCCGGCGGGACCTTCAGAACCGGATCGTCGCAGAGGATTGCGCTGTGCTCGACGACGTTCTGCAGCTGACGGATGTTGCCGGGCCAGCTGAATGACTGCAACTGATCCATCGCCGTCGGATCGATCCCGGTGAACCGGCGCCCGAGCCGCGTCGTGAGCCGCTTCATGAAGAAGTCGGCGAGCAGCGGGATGTCCTCGCGCCGCTCGCGGAGCGGCGGCAGGTGAATGGGGAAGACGCTGAGGCGGTAATACAGGTCGGAGCGGAAGCGTCCCTCTTCGACCGCGTCCTCGAGGCTGCGGTTGGTTGCCGCGATCACCCGCACGTCGACATGTCGCGTCTGCGACGCGCCGAGGCGCTCGAATTCGCCTTCCTGCAGAACGCGCAGCAGCGCCACCTGCATGTCGGGCGACAGCTCGCCCACTTCGTCGAGGAAGAGCGTCGCGCGGTCCGCGATTTCGAAGCGGCCGAAGCGGCGCTGGATCGCGCCGGTGAACGCTCCCTGCTCGTGGCCAAAGAGCTCGGACGCGACCAACGATTCGGGGATCGCGGCGAGATTGACGGCCACGAACGGACGCGCCGCGCGCCGTGATCGGCGATGGAGCGTGCGGGCCATCAACTCCTTGCCGGTGCCGGTCTCGCCCGAGATCAACACCGTCGTGTCGACAGCGGCGACCCGCCCCACCTTCTCCAACGCATCGCGAACCAGCGGTGAGTGACTGATGACGCCGTCGTCTGCGTGCGCGTAGCAGGAATGACTGGTAGACTGTGCCTCATCGAAGCTGTGAGTGGTCGTGGGTGCCATAAGTCCTCCTCGCCTGGCCCGAGGCTGCGGTACTCCGCGGAACCCTAGGGAAATCGTTCAGTCCTTGTTCTCCGGTGTCAGCGCCGATCGCAGACCATCCAGCAAATCGTCCTCTTTGAACGGCTTGGTGAGGAAACACACAGCACCAACCTGCAGCGCCCGCGCGCGGACGTCGTCGTCCGGGTAGCCGGTGACGAAGACAATGGGGATGTGGCGTCCCGTGGCGGCGAGGTGGCTCTGCAGCTTCAGTCCGCCCATGCCAGGCATCTGCACGTCGAGGACCATGCACGACGTTTTGTCGAGATAGCCGGAACTCAAGTAGTCCTCGGCGGACGGAAACGCTACGCTCGTGAGTCCCATCGATCGGAGCAGACTCGTCGCCGGTTCACGGACCGACTCGTCGTCGTCGACGATCACGATGCAGTGTTCCTGGGCCATGACGTTCCTTTCATGATGGCAATGTAGGCCGCGGCGTGCCGCCGCACAATTGTGCGTTCGGCAAATCGACTACCAACAAACGTCGCGCGCACTTATACGTTCGTATAAGAGCGAATCAGGATCGCGGCGTGACGCCGAGCCTGCTCGCCATGCGCACCAAGTCGGCGACGGAATCTGCGTTCATTTTTCGCATCACATGACCGCGATGCACCTTGACGGTAATCTCGCTGGTCCCGATTTCCGCGGCGATCTGCTTGTTGAGCCGTCCCGAGACGACCCACGTCATCACTTCACGTTCGCGCCCCGTGAGTGAAGTGAACCGTGCGCGCAGCTCCGAGAGCTCGCGGTCATCGGTGCGCCGTGCGCGATCGCGCTCGATGGCGTGATTCACTGCGTCCAGCAGTTCCTGATCGCGGAACGGCTTAGTCAGGAATTCGAACGCGCCCGCCTTCATCGCCTGGACCGACATCGGGATGTCTCCGTGACCGGTCATGAAGATGATGGGAATGTGGAAGCCGGCTTCCACAAGTTGGTGCTGGCAGTCCAATCCACTGAGGCCCGGCATCCGCACGTCGAGAATCAGGCACGCCGGAACGTTGGGCCTGCGGGTCGCCAGGAAGTCGTCGGCCGACGCGAAGAGGCGCGCCTCCAGTCCGACGGATCGGACCAGGCTTCCGACGGCGTCGCGAACGGCCGCGTCGTCGTCCACGACAAACACCGTCGCCGGATCCGTCATACCGCGACCGTAACGGGCAGCTCGACGTGGAACGTCGTGCGTGCCCACTCGTGTTCATCGCCGCCCACAACTGACCGCCGTGGCGCTGGACGATCGATCGGCTCACCGATAAGCCCATTCCCATTCCGTGCGGCTTCGCGCTGAAGAACGGTTCGAAGAGCCGTTCGAACACGGTGGGATCGACGCCGACGCCGGAATCGGTCACGGACACGGCGACGCGCCCGTCGTTGAGGACGCGAGCCGAGATGGTGAGCCGACGCGGGCGATCGCTGACGGCGCTCATCGCATCGAGGCCGTTCATGACGAGATTCACGATCACTTGCTGGAGGAGGGCATCGAGCAGCGCGCGCTCCGCGCGGCGCCGATACCCGATTTCCTGTTCCAGTTCCTCGTTCGCTTTCTGCAGCTGCGCGGGACTCGGCAGCGCCAGCGCGTCAGGCACCAGGCGGACGAGCAGAATCGCGGTTACGACCGATGCGGCCGCGGTCACCGCTTTGATCGCGCCGGCGAGCCGGTAGGTGCCGTGCCACAGCGTCCACACTTCCATGAGATGCGTCGTGCCGCATCCGAAGATGAACAGTCCGAACATCAGGAACATCCAGTTGAACGGCAGGTCCTGCCGCTTGCGGACGAAGTACACCAGCGCGAGCGGAATCAAGTAGTAAGAGATGGTGATGATCGTGTCGGAAATCGCATGAAGCCAGATGATCTCGGGGTTCCAGAGGAAACAGACGCCGTGCGGCATGAAGTCCGACGCCAGCAGCTTGTTGAAGAATTCAGCCACGGTCCCCCTCGCTTTGAATCGGCATGCTGCTTTCGAAAAACGTTCAGGATTTCATGATGCGTCATGGCAGGCGACAGACGACACTATCGCAGCGCGTACGGAGCCTCAAGCTCGAAAAACTACGTGCGTGCCGGCATCCGGACGACGCGAGTTCTACGGAGATACCAGGCGATGCTTGATCGCGTACTGAACGAGCTCAGCGATGTTGTGCAAGCCCAGCGATGTCATCGCACGGTATCGATGGAATTCGACGGTCCTGGGCGAGATTTTCAGAACCTCTGCAATGTCTTTAGTGGTTCGCCCTTCCGCCACCAGCTGCAGCACTTCCCGCTGCCTCGGCGGAAGCCCCGACAACCCGCTGCGCGACCGCCGGTCGCGCTGGATCTGTTCATCCAGGAGTCGTCGGTCGAGGCTGGACGTGACATATGTCCGCCCTCGCAGGGCTTCGTGAATCGCCGTCACGATCTCCATGCCGGCCGAGCTCTTGAGGACGTAGCCGGATCCGCCGGCTAGGAAGGCTTCAGACGCATAGATCACATCCGGGTGCATCGTCAGGAAGACGATCTTGACGCGCCGATCGCTTTCGCGGATCTGGCGAGCGGCTTCGATTCCGCTGAGCAGAGGCATCGAGATGTCGGCGACGATCACGTCCGGTCTCAGCTCTTTGGCGGCACTCAGCAGCGCACGACCGTCGGACACTGCACCGACGATCACGAAGTCCGCCTCGAGAACACGACGCAGGCCTTCGGTGACGATCGCGTGATCGTCGGCCAGCAGCACGGTGACGCGCTTCATCTCTCGCTCCGCACAGGGACTCTGGCCTCGATATGCGTTCCGCTCCCCGGCTGCGATCGAATCGTGAGCACGCCGCCGACGATTCTCACCCGTTCCTCCATGCTGACGAGGCCGAGGCCTCTCCTGCCCCTGATTCTGTCGAGATCGAATCCCTGCCCGGCGTCGTCGATGGCCAGCGAGATCTCATCCGCGGCGTATCGCAATGCCACGCGGACTTCGGAGAGCGTCGGCAGCCTGACACTTGGCACCCGATCGCAGGCTGCCGAAAATTGGAAATTTAGGCGGGCGCGCGCTGAGGAGGCAATTGGAAACCGGTTCCCTTTCAGGGCCCCGGTTCCCTTGTTTTCCAGCAGTTTGTCGCCGGCTGACTGTTACCGCTTCGTCGATCGGCTTTCGTTGTCGACCATCAACAGGTTCTCGACGCCGAAGGTGCCGGGGACTTCTCGCGCTCGCAAGCCTGCCAGCGTCTTGTCGCTCTCGCTGTCGACGACGCCGAGCAGCTTGATGCGTCCGTTTTTCACAATGATGTGAATCGGATAGTCTCCAGCGAACTCAAATCCGAGAAAGTCGCCGGGCCCCAACGGGTGGAACCCTGGACCGAACGGATGCCGGTGGCCCCAGAGCATGCCTCCGCCCGGCGCATACCGTGACAGGAACGGGTCGCCGTAGATCGCGTAGTACGCTTTCCACCGAATCTCATCGTCGTTCTGCGAGACCGGCAGTTCCTCGATCTTGTCGATCACCTGGTCGACGCCGGGCACGCGCTTCACGGCGCGCACCGCGTCGGTCTTCAGCGTCGGCCTGTACGCGTAGCCCATCAGCGTCACGGTGCCTTTGTCGTAGTTGAACGCCAGAAAATCGAACACGCCGTAGTACGGGAGCTTCAACAGCTCCTTCCGAATCCCTTCGACGACTTGTTGCGTGGAAGTCTTCGACGGCTGCGCGGCGGCGGGCGCCCTGGCGCCGAGCACGACCACGAGCGCCAGCCCGGCCCACCTCGCGGCGACACCCAGACGTGTCTGCATAAAGAAATCCTTCCTCGCGATCGGTGGCGCGCGAATCGCGCGAGCGTCGCGTGCCGATGCGCTCCGCAACCGACGTGCCACGCGGATCGCAGCCGTCACTGCACGGCGGCAGCCGGGAAGCCCTCGAAATTTCGCGGCTTCGTGAACCATCGCGACCGTGGCGGCACGCTCCCGCCCATTTCTCCGCGCCCGAGCCCGGCATTCTGCGCGCCGAGCCCGGCAGACGACTTGCGTTGCCGAACGGCGTGACCGTGATGACTTCCGTGAGAGTCGATGAAGCGCTGTCGCGGCTCAAAGGATTGTTCCTCGAAGTGCCGACCACCACGCTGAGCGTCGAGCACGCGTGCCGGCTGACCGGGCTCGACGACGCCACGTGCCTCGCGCTCCTGCTCGCGCTCGAGCAGGGACATTTTCTGCGCCGCTCGCGCGCGGGGCGCTTCGAGCTCAACGCCGCTCCTCTGCACGAGGAGCTCTGAAAAACGAGGTTCAGCACATGCCAGGAAAAGTGATCGGCATCGACTTGGGAACGACGAACTCGGTCGTCGCGGTGGTGGAAGGCGGGCAGCCCGAAGTGATCGTCAACCAGGAAGGCCAGCGCGTGACGCCCTCCGTCGTCGCGTTCACCAAGGACGGCCAGCGTCTCGTCGGTCAGGTCGCCAAGCGGCAAGCGGTCACGAATCCGGAAAACACAATCTTTTCGATCAAGCGATTCATGGGACGCAAGTACGAGGAGGTCATCGAAGAAGCGAAGAAAGTCCCGTACAGAGTCGTCAAGGCGCCGAACGGCGATGCCTGGGTCGAAGTGATGGGCAAGCGGTACTCGCCACCCGAAATCTCCGCCTTGATTCTGCGAAAGCTGAAGGAAGCCGCCGAAGCCTACCTCGGCGAGAAAGTCACCGACGCCGTGATCACGGTGCCCGCGTACTTCAACGATGCGCAGCGCCAGGCGACGAAAGACGCGGGCCGCATCGCCGATTTGAACGTCCAGCGCATCATCAACGAGCCGACCGCCGCCGCGCTCGCCTACGGGCTCGACAAGAAAAAGGACGAGCAGATCGCGGTCTACGACTTCGGCGGCGGCACCTTCGACATCTCGATCCTCGAGGTGGGCGAGGGCATCGTCGAAGTCAAGGCGACCAACGGCGACACGCACCTGGGCGGCGACGACATCGACCAGCGGATCATCGAGTGGATTGCCGCGGAGTTCAAGAAGAGCGAAGGCATCGATCTCACCAAGGACCGCATGGCGCTCCAGCGCCTGAAGGAAGCGGCGGAGAAAGCGAAGATCGAGCTGTCGACCGTCACCGAAACCGATATCAACCTGCCGTTCATTACCGCGGATCAGCACGGCCCGAAGCACCTCTCGTTGAAGCTCTCGCGCGCGAAGCTCGAACAGCTCGTCGACGATTTGCTCCAGCGGACGATGGGGCCGGTGAAGCAGGCGCTCACCGACGCCGGAATCGATGCGAAGGCGATCGACGAAGTGGTGCTGGTCGGCGGCATGACCCGCATGCCGCGGATTCAGCAGCTCGTGCAGGATATCTTCGGCAAGGAGCCGCACAAGGGCGTCAACCCCGACGAGGTGGTCGCGGTCGGCGCGGCGATCCAGGGCGGCGTCCTCACGGGCGACGTCAAAGACGTCCTGCTGCTCGACGTCACGCCGCTCTCGCTTGGCATCGAGACGCTCGGCGGCGCGATGACGACGCTGATTCCGCGCAACACGACGATTCCGACCAGGAAGAGCGAGATCTTCTCGACGGCCACCGATAACCAGACGAGCGTCGAGATCCACGTCCTGCAGGGCGAGCGGCCGCTGGCGCGCGACAACCGCACGCTCGGCC
>Ga0114129_10009895_pt1 | contig 13594 bp, 11 predicted proteins | sample RhiMetdeltSRZDD1_FD_80071 | JGI IMG/M metagenome (GOLD analysis project Ga0114129, IMG submission 80071) | Populus rhizosphere microbial communities from Tennessee, USA - Rhizosphere MetaG P. deltoides SRZDD1 (version 2) (version 2) | ecosystem: Host-associated > Plants > Roots > Rhizosphere >...
CGCCGGCGTCCTCACCATGGGTCCCATCGTCATGACGCCGGACGGGAAGTCGTACGTGTACTCGTACCGCCGGATACTGGACGAGCTGTTCCTGGTGGAGGGGCTGAGGTAGATCCGATCTGAGCGCGCGGCGATAACATCCCACCCGTGCGAGACGTCGTCATCCAACCGACGCTCGAGAGCTGGCGCGCGACCGCGCGGAAGCTCCTCGCCGACGGCATCGCGCCGGAGCAGGTCGTCTGGCGGGAGGCCGCGACGCAGGGAGGGCTCTTCGAACCGGAGGTGATCCGGGAGGCGCCGTCCGAGGCCGCCGACTTCCGTGTTCCGCGCGCGTTCGTCGAGCTCTGCGGCGCGGCGGCGCGGCACTCCGACCCGGAGCGCTGGCGTCTCCTCTACTCCGTTCTCTGGCGGCTCGTTCACGGAAATCCCGACGTCTTGAGCTCCGAATCGGACCCCGACGTCCTCCGTCTGAAGCGGATCGCGAAGCAGATCAGCGACGCCGACCTCGCCGCGCGGACGCCCGGCGCGGGAGAGTTCGTTCCGAAGACCGCGACGGACTTAGACGAGCTCCGCGCCGCAGCGGCCTCCTGCAAAGGTTGCGATCTCTACCGCGATGCGACGCAGACCGTCTTCGGCAAGGGGCCTCAGACCGCGCGCGCGATCCTCGTCGGCGAAGCGCCCGGCGATCAGGAGGACATCCAGGGCGCGCCCTTCGTTGGTCCGGCGGGGGAGGTCTTGACGCGGGCGCTCGTGGACGCGAACCTTCCCCGAAGCGACGTGTACGTCACGAACGCCGTCAAGCACTTCAAGTTCCTCCGCACGCCGAAGCGCCGCATCCACCAGACTCCGGGCACCGTCGAGATCGGGGCGTGCCGGCCGTGGCTCGAGGCGGAGCTCGCGCTCATCCGTCCCGAGATGCTGGTGTGCCTGGGCGGCACCGCCGCGAAGGCCCTCCTCGGCCCCGACTTCCGGATCATGAAACAGCACGGCCAGATCTTCGAAGGCACCGGCTGGGCGCCGAAGGCGATGGCGACGCTGCACCCGTCCGCCGTCCTGCGCGCGGAGGATGCCGGCGGCCAGGAGCGGCTCTACGGGATGCTGGTCACCGACTTGAAGCTCGTTGCGCGAGAGGTTGGATCGGAGAAAGCTCTCCGGATGTAGAGTCGCGGCCGAGCTTCTTATGAACGCAGTCCGCCCGCCCGGACCGCGAGGTCACTTTCTCCTCGGCAGCCTTCCGGAGTTCGGCCGCGACATTCTCGGTTTCCTGACCGCCGCGGCGCGTGAGTACGGCGATGTCGCCTATCTGAGGCTCGCCGGGTGGGACGTCTTCCTTCTCAACAATCCCGACCTGATCGACCACGTCCTTCGCAGGAACCGGGACAATTTCATCAAACACCGCTTCTTCTGGCGTCACGTCAGTGCGATCTTCGGAAACGGTCTGCTCACCAGCGAAGGAGACTTCTGGCTTCGGCAGCGCCGTCTTGCGGCCCCGGCGTTCCATCCCGACCGCATCGCTTCCTACGGCAGCACGATGGTCGAGTACGCGGACCGGCTGGTCGACCAATGGCAGGACGGCGAGGTTCGCGACGTCCACAAAGACATGATGCGCGTGACGATGCAAATCGTGTCGAAAACGCTCTTCGACGCCGACGTCGAACGCGACGTGGACGAGGTGGGCCATGCGTTCGAGGTCGTGTTGAAGGAAATCGCGGCGCGATTTCGCAGACCGTTCCGGATCCCCGATCGCGTACCCACTCCGGGGAATCTCCGCTATCGGCGCGGAGTCGCGCTTCTCGACGACGTGATCTCGCGGATCATTCGCGAGCGTCGGAGCTCGCCCGGTGACCGTGGCGACCTCCTTTCGATGCTGATGAGCGCGCGCGACGACGATGGGCTGGCGATGTCCGACGCACAGCTGCGCGACGAGGCCGTGACGCTCTTTCTGGCCGGCCACGAGACGACGGCCATCACGCTCTCCTGGACCTGGCACCTGCTCTCCCGGCATCCGCTCGTCAAGGACAAGCTCCTGGCGGAGCTCTTCGGAGAGCTCGAGCGGAGGCCGGCCACCGTGGACGACCTCCCGAAACTTCCCTATGCGGACGCGGTCGTAAAGGAAGCGATCCGGCTCTATCCGCCGGCGTACGTGCTCGGGCGCGAAGCGGTTGCGGATTGCGAGATCGGCAGTTACCGGGTGCCGGCGCGCTCCACGATTTACATGAGCCCGTGGATCATGCACCGCGATCCCCGCTGGTTCGGGAGTCCGGAGAGCTTTCTTCCGGAACGCTGGCTCGATGGGCTCGCGGCGAGGCTGCCGCGGTTCGTCTACTTCCCGTTCGGAGGCGGCCCGCGCGTCTGCATCGGCGACCGCTTCGCGACGATGGAAGCCGTGCTCATCCTGGCGACCATCGCCCGCCGCTTCCGACTCGAGAGGACATCGGACGTCGAGCTGGTCCCTTTCCCGTCGATCACTCTGCGGCCTGCCGGCGGCGTCTGGTTGAAGCTCTCGCGCCGTGAACCGATGTCGGTCGGAGTGCGAGAAACGCCGCCAGACGAGCTGCGAGAAACGCCCGCGGGGCCGGCGGGCTAACCCAGCCAGTCGGCGAGCTCGGTCAGGTTCCGGAGCTCGACGTCGGGCGAGGCATCGCCGGATGAAGGCTCCTCTTTCCGGTTGATCCAGGCGACCGGGACCCCGAGCGCGTGGGCCGGAATCACGTCGTGGAAGAAGCTCTGCGCGGCGTGAAGCCAGCGGCTGTCTCCAATCCGCCGCCGCGCTTCGAGAAAGTGCCCGTTCGCCGGCTTGTACGAGCGGACCTGCTGTGCGGTCACGACGACATCGAACGCGACCGGGAAGTGACGCCGCGTTTCGGCCAGGAGATCGTCGTCCACGTTCGACAGGATCCCGAGGCGATAACCGGCGCCGACCAGCTCTACGAGCGCCGGATTCACGTCGGGGAACGGGCGCCAGTCCGGGAGCGAGTCCGCCAGAAACGTCGCGCGGTCCTTCGAGAGCTTCCATCCGAGCCGCTCGGCGACGGAGAGCGCCGTCTCCGAGAGCACTTCGCGATATGGCCGGTATCGCGAAGCCTCCACTTTCGGTTCGACCTCGTGGTAGGCGACGAGCACGCGCGATGGATCGAGCGCGACTCCATCTGCCGCCGCCTCCCGGACGAACGCCGACCCGATCCCGTCCTCCCAGTCGATCAGCGTTCCGTAGCAGTCGAACGTGACGACGTCGTAGGCTCGCGTCACGGCCGCGCGCTCGAGAGAAAGAGTCCGGCCCACACTTTCGGGTCGATCAGAATCCCCTCCGCCTCGCGATCGCGGGCCCAGGCGGCGAGCTCCTCGTGCGGAACGACGTGCACGCGGATCTCCTCCTTCTCCCGATTTCCCGGACTGCCGGTCAAGCGCACGTCGCGCGCCCGGTAGAAGTTCACGATCTCCGAAGACATGCCGGCGGAGCCGGGCCCTCTCCCGAGAAGCTCGAGCCGCGAAGCTTCGTAGCCCGTCTCTTCGGAGAGCTCGCGCCGTGCGGCGCTCTCGCGGTCCTCGGGTCCTTCGTCGCCGACGAGTCCGGCGGGAAGGCAGATCACGCGCGCGTCGACCGCGGGCCGCATCTCGTCGACGAGAACGAGGCGCCCGTCGTCCGTCAGCGCGACGACCATGACGGACTCTTTCGCGGTGCGATGCTCCACGTACTCCCAGCCGCGGCGCCGGCGAAACAGGAGATGCGCGCCTCCGAACAGGATTTCGTCATTCATGGGCAAGAGGTTATGACGGAGCGTCTCTCTGGCACGTGGATTGCCCCCCAGAGACTGCGGAAAGGTGTCCCATGGCTTCTTCCGCGCCGAGACCGACCGACACGAGACCCAGACCGACGGCCGCACCCCGGAAACACCCCACCCTGATTCGAAAAATCGGCCACGCGGGCTTTCACTTCTCCAAGCACACCCTTCAGCTTCTCGGGATCGTCCTCGGGATCCTGCTCCTGATCGTTATTGCGTCCTTCTTCGTGGACGAGCCGATGCGGCGCGCGATGGAGAAGAACATCAACCAGAGGCTCACGGGCTATACGGCGCACATCCAGAAAGTGGATTTCCATCTGATCGGCCTCTCGGTCACGCTGGAGAACGTCTCGATTGCCCAGGACGCTCATCCCAATCCACCGGTCGCTCTTCTCCCTCGACTTCATGCGAGCGTCCAGTGGAGCGAGCTCCTCAAGTTGAAGCTCGTCTCGGATTTCCGGTTCGACCAGCCGCAGATCTACGTGAACCTGCTCCAGATCAAGAAGGAGGCGACCGACAGCGTCCCGCTCCACAAAAAGGGATGGCAGGACGCCGCTTACGCGATCTACCCGCTCAAGATCAACCTCCTCCAGCTGAACGACGGCACGTTCACGTACATCGACAAGGACCCGGCGAGACCGTTGAAGGTCACGCACCTGTTTTTCCGAGCGAACAACATCCGCAACATCCGCTCCGCCGATCGCGTCTACCCCTCGCCGATACACGCGGAAGGGATCGTCTTCGACACGGGCCGCGCCGAGATCGACGGACACGCGAACTTTCTCGCGCAGCCGTATCTCGGCTTCAACACGCTCTTTTCCTTCGAGAGCGTCCCGCTGGACTACTTCCGGCCGATCCTCTCGCGCCACTCGAATCTCGAGATCCACGACGGTTTCCTGACGACCCACGGGCAGGTCGAGTTCGCTCCGACGGTCAAGACCGCGAGGATCGAGGACCTGCTGATCGACCGGGTCCGCCTGGACTACGTCCACACCGCGCCGACCGCGCCGGTCGAGGCGAAGCGCGCCGAGAAGGTCGGCAATGCGGTCAAGAAGGCGAGCGACAAACCGGGGATGAACATCCGCCTGGACCAGTTCCAGGTCAAGAACAGCACGCTCGGGATCGTCAACCGCGTGAAAACGCCCTCGTACCGCTTGTTCCTCTCGGGAGCGAACCTCCGGGTGACGAACCTTTCCAACAAGACGAGCGAAGGCCGCGCCGTGGCCGACCTGACCGGCAGCTTCATGGGAAGCGGAAAGACCGTCGCGCACGCCACCTTCCGGCCGCAGCGGACCGGAGCCGACTTCGACCTCAACCTGAAGATCGAAGGCACGCAGATGACCGCCATGAACGATCTCTGGCGCGCCTATGGGAAGTTCGACGTCGTCGGCGGGGAGTTCTCCGTTTACACGCAGCTCAAGGTGAAGGATGGCCGCATCGACGGGTACCTCAAGCCGATTTTCAAGGACATGAAGGTCTACGACAAGGAACAGGACAAGAACAAGACGTTCTTCAAGAAGCTCTATGAGAGAGTCGTCGGCGGGCTGGCGAGCATCCTGAAGAATAGGCCGCGCAAGGAAGTCGTCACCGTCGCCGACATCTCCGGTCCGGTCTCGACCCCGCACGCGAGCCCGTCGGAGATCATCGGAAAGCTGCTCGAGAACGCGTTCATCAAAGCGATCTTTCCGGGCTTCGAGAGCGAGATCGCCCGGTTAACGAAGAAACGATAGTCCGGTCTCCCGCCGCTGCGTCCTCCCGCAAAACGGAGTGTCGAGGTCGGACCGCGCGTTCTCTCAGGGTGCTCGAGTCGGAGGTGCCGGAGTCTCCGGGCCCGAGGTCGTGGCCGGCTGCGCCGACGGGGCCGGGGGCGCCGTGACCTGCAGGTTGTCCGTGACGCTCACGACGCCTTCGACGGACCGGGCTACTCTCTCGATCTTCGCTCTTTCGGCCTCGCTCGAGACGGGTCCGGCCAGCGTCACGACGCCGTTGGTCACGTTCACCGACACGGCCGTGATCGTCGCCGCGCCGACATCGCTCGCAAGCTTCGCCTTGATCTTGGTCTTGATGCCGGCGTCGTCGGTCTGGCGCTCGAGGGTCTGGGATGGACGACAGGCAGCGGAAACGATGAGTGCCGCCGCAATGAAGAAGGAAAAGAGTAATGACTTCCCCCGCATGGTTTCCTCCTTACCGAGAAGAGTCTGCGATCGATGGATACACCTCTCTCGCATCGCTCCCCCTCGAGAGAATCGAGCAAAGAGTGTGCCCGCGAGCTCACCTGCCGCCGAACTCTCGAGATTTCTATTCACCTGCGGTTCATCGAAACCGTGTTCGACTCCGGACAGAGGTTGACGCCTCGAGGAGGTAATGATGAAGAAGGTTCTGACCCTTTCCCTGATCGTTTTTCTCTGCGCCGGCGCGGCTCTCTACGCTGGAGGCATCAAACCGCACGAGGGCAAGATCACCAGCATCGACATGGACCAGAAGTCGATCGCGGTCGCGGGCGAAAAAGACCAGAGCTGGACGATCTACTGGAACGAGACCACCAAGGTCAAAGACGCGAAGGTCGAGGATCTCAAGGTCGGCGACACGATTCACTTCGACTTCAAGAAGGACAAGGACGGGAAGATGTGGGCCACGGAAATCCATCGCTCGGCCAAGGCGGCGATGTAACTTCCGCGGTTTCGGGTCGATTTTCCGAGGGCTCCGCGAGGAGCCCTCTTTCGTTATAGGGCGCAGGAAGTCCCGGCGCGGGAGAGGCATACGCCGGTGCAGGGATTCCCGGGTCGCGCCGGAAGACGCCCGGGAGAACCTTTTCCGGGCTCCCTCGTATCCCTTGACGGCTTGCCGCTAATTCCTTAGCATGTGCTGGTTTTTTAGCAGGCCACGGCGCGTCGGCCGAAGTGAGACGAAGAACGGAGGTCCCGGGTTGGCGAAGAAAACCCTGATCCACCTGAGTCGTCGCGAACGGCAGATCATGGACGTGGTCTACCGTCTCGGGCGGGTCACCGTCACCGACGTCCTGGCCCGGCTTCCCGACCCGCCCAGCTACTCCGCGGTCCGCGCCATGCTCCGAGTGCTCGAAAACAAAGGACACCTGCGCCACGCCCTCGAGGGAAAGAGCTATGTGTACGTCCCGATCGTTCCGCGGAATCGCGCGAGCCGCTCGGCCCTTCAGAACATGCTGAAGACTTTCTTCGACGGCTCGACCGAGAAGGCCGTGGCCGCCCTGCTCGACATCTCCCGGACGGAAATCACCGACGACGATCTGGATCGTCTCTCTCGTTTGATCGATCAGGCCAGGCAGGAGGGCCGCTGAGATGGAAGAGAGCGTCGCCGCCGCAGTCCGTTTCGCCCTCGACGTCGCTTTCAAAGCGACCGTTCTTCTCGCGATCACCGCGTTCGCCCTGGTCCTGCTCAAACGCGCGTCGGCGGCCGCCCGCCAGCTCGTCGCAACGCTCGGTCTCGCCGGATCGCTGCTCCTTCCGGCGGCGACCCTCGTCGCGCCGCATTGGGAGCTGCCCCTCCTGACGAGTCCGGTTCCCGAGGCGAAGACGCTCGCTCGAGCGAGCCGGGCCGGCCACGAAGTCACGCCGCGGCTCGAAGATGACCAGAGCTCGGCGGCGCCCGAGCGCGAGCCCTCCTCGGTAGATCGAGATGTCCGGGCGCCCGAAGCCCTCGACGTCTCCGCAGCGACCGCCCCGGCGGCGCGCCCGATCCCGACGCAGCCGAAGGAACCGCTCTCTCCGATGACGTGGATGCTCGCGGTTCTCGTCATCTGGTCGGCGGGAACGGCGCTCGCGCTCGCCCGCCTGGCCCTGGGTGCGGCGCGCGTGCGGCGGGTCTGCCGACGCGCTTCTCCCGATGCAGACCCCGGCTGGAGGGTCATCGCGGGCAAGCTCTCGGCCAGGCTCGGCCTCCCGCGCCCGGTCGATCTCCTTTTCAGCGAAGAGCTCGCCGTTCCGGTCACGACGGGCCTCTTGCGGCCGGTCGTTCTTCTTCCCGAGGGAGCGCACCGGTGGAATGAGGAAAGACGTCGCGTCGTCCTCCTCCACGAGCTGGCGCACGTCAAGCGGGCGGACTGGCTTGCGCTCCTTCTTGGACAGACGGCGGCAGCCCTCTACTGGTTCCACCCGCTCGCGTGGACGCTCCGCGTGCAGATGCGAAAGGACTGCGAGCGGGCCTGCGACGACCTGGTCCTCGCGGCCGGGACGCGAGCGTCGGTGTACGCCGCTCACCTGCTGTCGATCATCCGGTCGCTCCGGCTCTCGCATCAGCGCGCTCTCCCCGCGGTCGCGATGGCCCGCCGCTCGTACTGGGACGGCCGGATGCGCGCGATTCTCGACCCAGCCGTCGAGCGGCGGACGGTGTCGCCGGCAGAGAAGCGTCTCGCGGCGGGCGCTCTCTTCGCCGCCGTCGTCGCGCTCGCGGCCCTCGAGCCATGGACGGCGCGGAAGGCGGTCGCGATGTCGGCCGAGAAGACGCGCCTCTTCGAGGCGGCCGGCGCGAAAGAGGAGACCTCCTCTTCGTGTCCCGAGAAAGCGAGGCGCAAGACGACCGCGGAAGAGCCTCGGAGAAAGGAGCCCGCGCCGGCCTCGCCGGCGGCCGAGGGCATCGCGTCCCAGGAGGAATCCGCCCTCGAGTCCGACGATGCGGACGCGGTGGTGCAGCCGGAACCGAACGCGGACGCGGTAGCGGAACCCGATTCCCGTCCGGCGGAAGGGTTCGAGAAAGCGTCGAAGAAAACCCGTCACGAGGAAAAGTCCTGGTACGACCGCGGAATGTCGTTTCACCGCGAATGCCGCTACGACGAGGCGATCGATGCCTTCCGGCGGTCGATCGGCGAGGGCGAGCGCGTCGAGGCGGCGACGTACAACATCGCCTGCGGCTACGCAATGAAGGGGGACAAAGCCCGGGCGTTCGAGTGGCTCCAGAAGGCGATTGACGAAGGGTTCGAGGTCAGGTCGTATCTTGCCCGAGACGACGACCTCGATTCTCTGCGGTCGGATCCCCGCTTCGCCGAACTGCGCCGCGCCTCGAAGGAAAAGAAGGTCGAGTGCAGCCGGGCGCAGGGCGAGCATCTCGCGACCCGATACGAGCATTTAAAGTCGGACTCCGCGGCCCGGGGCAAGGCTTTCTACGAGATCGGGAAGGAACTGCTGAAGGCGGGACGCCATGACCTCGCCGCAGACGCGTTCCAAACGTCCGCCGCTCGCGGATACCGGGAGGGCGCCTCTCTTTACAACACCGCGTGCGCGTATTCGTTGAAAGGAGAGAAGACCGCCGGACTCGAGTATCTCGGGAAGGCCCTCGACGCCGGTTTCGACGACCCGCATCTGGTCCGCAAGGACGACGACCTCGACAACCTGCGCGGCGAGCCGCGCTACCGCGAGCTCGTCAAGATGGCCGGGGATCTCGAGCTCCACCGGTTCCAGGACTTCGCTGGCCACAAGCATTGGCTGCGCTCGTCACGCCAGTCGGCGTGGCGCGAGGTCGAGCAGCACTTCGACGACTACACCCGGCGCCATCCCGAGAGCGCCCGCGCCTGGTTCAACCTCGGCTACGCGCGCATCGAGGGGGACCGCGCGCGGGAGGCGATCCCGGCTTTCCGCCGCGCTCTGGACATGGGGTATCGCAAGCCGACGACGATGTACAACCTCGCGTGCGCCTACTCGCTCCTGGACCAGAAGGACGAGGCATTCGGCTGGCTCTTCAAGGCGCTCGACGCCGGTTTCGACGCGAACGGGATGTTGCGCGGGGACGACGATCTCGACAACCTTCGCGGCGACCCGCGTTTTCGCCAGGCCCTCGCCCGCGCGAAGGACAACGGCGGGGACTGGTCCGACTGACCGAGTCTACGCGGGCACGAGCTTCGCGCGCCGGTTGATCTCCTCGTCCGCTTTCGAAAGCGGGAGGCTCGAGGGCAGGGGCGCCCGGTCGATGCCGAAAGTCCGGCGGCGCAGCTCGGAGTAATCGCCCGCCCGATCCTTTCGCACGCGGCCGATTCCTCCGGCCATGGGGTGGAGACCGCGGGCGCTCGCGATCCGCGACATCACCGAGAATCCGGACACGGCGAAGAGAGCCGCAAATGAGCGGAAGTCGCGTCGCCGGCGGAAGATCCGCCAGAGCCTCGACGCGACGTCTCCCGCCGGATAAAACTCGCGGTAGCAGTGGAAAAGCAGCCGGCGCAACGCCTCCTTCGAAAGTTTCGGATGGCGCCACGTCACCGCCGTCCCGTCGAATCGGTCGAGGTTCGTCTCCGTGATCCACCCGTCGCGTTGGAAGTCGTCGTACTGCTCGGTCCCGGGAATCGGGGTGAGGATGTAGAACGACGCGACGTCGGGACCGAGCTCCCGCAGCGTCGCGAGGTGCTCGAGGATGCCCTCCTCGGTGTCCGCCGGGAACCCCAGGATGTTCGAGAAATGGGACGTGATCCCGTTCTCCCGGCAGAGGGCGACGATGCGCGCGTACTTTCCCGGATCGTTGTGGAACTTGTGCGCCTGGCGCAGGGTCGCCGCGTTGAACGACTCCGCGCCGACGAACATCTGGAAGCAGCCGGCCCGCGCGAGGAGCTCGACCAGGTCGGGGTCGCGATGGATCTGCGCGTCGCACTGCGCGAAGAACGGCAGCTCGATCTGCTCCGCGATCATCGCCTCCGCGAGCGGTCTCACGTCCCCGTACTTGTTGAAGTTGTCGGAGGTAAACATCACGAACCGAACGCCGGCCGCCTTCGCGGCGCGGAGGCTCGCGAGCGTCGTTTCGATCGGCTGGCTTCGAACCGCATGGCCCGCGATCTTGATCACCGAGCAGAAATTGCACGAGTAAGGACAGCCTCGCGCCGGGTAGACGCCGAGCATCGGAACCGCGTACCGGCGGAGGTCCCGACGAGAGGGAGGCCGGAGCATCGGCGCGTCAAGCTGTTGCTGCCAGCGCTCCTCCCGGCCGTAGACGGGCTGGAGACCGCCGGAGGCCGCGTCCCGCAGGATTGCCGGCCACACGATCTCCGCCTCGGAGAGTGAGAACGCGACGCCCCGACCCTGGAGCATTGCCGTGTCGCACGTCATCGGGTGCGGACCGCCGATGACTGCATGGGCGCCGCGGTCGAGCGCAAAGGCGGCGAGATCGAGCGCCCGATGGAGCTGGTGACTCTGGACTCCGACGAGCGCGACGAGCGTTTCGGAGCCGCGCTCCGGCTCGAAGAGAGAGAGGTAGTCCAGATCCGTCTGGACGTATTCGTCCACGGCGTGAACGTCGCCACGCCTTCCCAAAACCTCGGGGGGCGTCATGCTCGCCATGTAGGGCACCGTGCTGTTGGGCATGAAGCCGCGCCGGAAGCGCTCGACGAAGCCGCGTTCGTCGTACTTGCTCGGCTTCACGATGACGACCCGAAGAGAAGTCACGACAGGCCCGTTTCGATGCTATCCCGCTTGTAGCGACAGCTCGCGGGCAAACTTTTCGTGGGGGTGTCACACGAAAGGTCGGTCCGGGAACGCCCCGGCCTCGCGCTGCGTTAACGTTGACGCATGCAGCGCATACAACCGGCGCGTCTGAAGCAGGGCATGACATTGGACGGCCTGCCGGGCCCCCGGCCCTCCGACTCGGCCGGTGAGGAGACTTCTCGCACGATCCGCGGAAAAGCGCTGATCTTCTGGGATCCCAAAGTCCCCGGAAAGAAGCTCGACGCGATCGACACCGACCAGATCACCCCCGCTGCCGACTGCGTCTCGGAGAGCCTGGAGCGTCTGGACGAGCGCTGGAAGGCCGGCGCGTTCCGCTATCTGATGCCGGACTTCCGCGAGCGCGTCCACCGCGGCGAGACGTTCCTGGTCGCCGGCGACCGGTTCGCCATCGGCTCGTCCCGCGAGATGAGTCCGGCGGGATTGAAGGGCGTTGCGGAGGAGGCCGGGCTCGAGCTCGTCGTCGTGTGCGGCGCGAACATGGGCGACATCTTCCGCCGCAATTCCTTCAATCTGGGGCTGCACGTCGTCCAGAGCCCGGAGGCGGTGGCGGATGCGGAGGACGGCGACGCCTTCGCGTTCGACGTCGCGACGCGGCGACTCACCAATGAGACGAAAGGCAAATCGTACGAGCCGGTCCCGCTGACGCCGAAAGAAGAGGAGATCCGGGTCAGCGGCGGAATCTTCGCCGCCGGCCGGCGGGAGTTTCGCCGGTCGGTGGAGACGCGTCCCGAACTGGCGTGGCCGGATTCGGAGACCTCGCGACGCCTGACAGCGACGGAGCAGATCGTCTGGGCGCACCGCGTGGACAAAGACGCGAACGTCTCTCCCGGCGCGACGCTCAAGGTCTACGCGGACCTGCTCCCGGCTTCCGACGGCACGGCCCCCTTCGCCATTCATACGTTCAACCAGATCACCGGCGGGAGCTCGATCTTTCCGCGCCAGGCGGCGATCGCGAACGACCACTTCGTCTTCACCGGCAAGGAGGCCGACGAGCGCCAGACGTCGATCGGCCGTGAGTTCGCGCGGCGGCACGGAATCGAGAAGCCGTACTACGCGACGCCGGGCGACGGGATCTTCCACTTCTACTTTCCGGAGCAGGGCCTCGTGCTGCCCGGGCAGTTCATCCCCGGCGCCGACTCGCACAGCCGGGCCTACGGCGCCTACGGCGCGGTCGGCTTCGGAGTCGGCTCGACGACGCTCGGGTTCGGATGGGCGACGGGTTACATCTACTTCACTCTCGCGAAGCAGCGGCGCGTCGTCTTCCAGGGGCGGCTGCAGCCGTGGGTCGGCGGGAAAGACATCGTTCTCGAGCTGCTGCGCCGCTGGGGCGCGAAGCAGTCGGGCGGAATGTCGGTCGAGTTCGTGGACGCGGACCGGCAGCTCCCGATCGCCTACCGCAACACGATCGCGAACATGATGGCGGAAGGGGAGGCTTTGAACGGCATCTTCGCGCAGGACGAGGTGACCGACGCCTGGTACCGCGAGAAGGGCATCGCGCCGGAGACCCTCCCCTACCCGAGAGTCGCGCCCGGCGCGGACGCGGTCTACGAGATCGACGAGGAGCTGCGGTTGGACTCCGTCGAGCCCATGATCGCCAAGCCGTACTCGCCCGGAAACGCATACCCCGCGGACGAAATCGCGCGCGAACGCCTCGGCTTCGACAAGGCGTTGATCGGCTCCTGCACGAACGGGAGCTACGACGATCTTCTCTCCGCCGCGCTCGTCATCCGGGCGGCGAGGGAGCAGGGATTTCGCCGGGTGACGAAGAGCCTGGCCGTGTTCCCCGGCTCGGGCGGCGTGGGACGCCAGATCGAAGCGCCCGATCCGCGACTCGCCGGCGAATCGATCGCGGAAGTCTTTCGATCGGTAGGCGGGGAGATCCGGCGATCGTGGTGCGGCCCGTGTTTCGGCCAGGGCCCGGACTCCCTGACGAAAGGCGAACGGGCGATCACGTCGTTCAACCGCAACTGGCAGAACCGCATGGGTGTGGGCGGAGAGGGATACCTCGCGAGCCCCGCGGTCGTCGCGTCGTCGGCGCTGCTCGGCTACATGGCTCCCCCGGGCGAGCTCGGCCTCGCCTGGGAGCCGGAGCGATTCGGGGTCTAGGAATGTCGCGGGGACAGGTCCCACGGACCTGCACCCGCCGCAGTCCATCGCGGGGACAGGTCCCACGGACCTGCACCCGCCACAGTCCATCGCGGGGACAGGTCCCACGGACCTGCACCCGCCGCAGTCCATCGCGGGGACAGGTCCCACCGACCTGCACCCGCCGCAGTCCATCGCCGGCTCATCTGCGCAACCTCCTCGCCCGTTCGTAAATCGCCCGGCGGTGTCCGATCATCACGATCAGAACGA
>Ga0114129_10009896_pt1 | contig 13594 bp, 15 predicted proteins | sample RhiMetdeltSRZDD1_FD_80071 | JGI IMG/M metagenome (GOLD analysis project Ga0114129, IMG submission 80071) | Populus rhizosphere microbial communities from Tennessee, USA - Rhizosphere MetaG P. deltoides SRZDD1 (version 2) (version 2) | ecosystem: Host-associated > Plants > Roots > Rhizosphere >...
GCCGCAGGACCGCCGGCTGCGCGTATGCGGCGGAGCGCGCGGTGGGCGCCTCGGCCGGCCGCGGGCCGTGATCCCTCAGCCATAGGACGGTGAGCCGCCGGAGCGGCCGGTCGGTATAGACGCGGACGGCTGTGGCCTTACGAGCAACCATCACAGCGCCCCAGGTCTGCCGGCTCCCGGTGTGCTCGACGCTCTCGTCGAGCCGGACACGCCGGACACGGCCGAAGCCGTCGTCAGCGCGGAACGCGACGCGCACGCGGGCCTCCGGCCTGGCGCGCCAGTACACGGCGATGTGCGTCGACGCGACCGGCGCCGCGAAGGTCCTTACGTGCTCAACCGGCGCCGACGACCGCTGCGCGGTCGTGTCCGCCTGCGCCGCGGCGGGCAGCGCAAGGAGAAGAATGGGAGCGAGCCACCGGAGAGAGCCGGGCACGCGTCCACGGTAGAACCTCGGCGGCCGTCTGGCCACCAAGCTTTAACCGCGCGCGAGCGCCTTTGTCGGGCCGGCCTCGCCGGGCATCGGCGAGCCGTAGTTGTCGCCCTCGGCACGCACCTTGATCTTGTCGGGCGCCGCGTCCATGCACTTGCGCGGCACGACCACCTTGTAGGTGCCCTTGTCCTTGTCGTAGGCGACGTTGAACTTCTCGCACTTGACCTCTTCGCCGCCCTGGCCGTTGTTCCGGTTCGCCTGGTAGTAGAGGCTCGGGATCCACTTCACCCCGTAGCAGCCCGCGTCCGCCTGGTACGCCTTCTTCTTGCCCCAGAAGATGACCACCTTGAAGTAGTGCGCTTCGCATGGCGCGTCCATGCCCTTGAGCTTCGCGACGACCTTGTTGTCGCCGTTGTTCACGGACAATTTCTTGATAACGCCGGTGCCCTGAACCGTCTGGGACTCGGCGAGGGCGAACGGCACGAGAGCGAGCAGCATCGCGGCTGCGACGAGGAGAGAGCGCATTCGGAGACTGTAGGTGCGCTCCGCCCGATCTGCGAGCGGCGACGCGCCTATGCGCGAGGACGGATGCGGACGACCGGACTGACCGCGAGCCGAGTCCACCCGTCGTCGTCGACCAGCGACACGCGTGCGCGGACGCGGCGGTTGACGCGGAAGGACGCCCGCGACAGGTAGTCGAGCCGCTTGGAGCGCTGCGGCCACCATCCGAACCGGTCGCGCAGGCGGAGCTCGAGCACGACGCGCTGATACGGGTTCGCCGGGACCACGCGGACCGACACCCGGCCGCGTCGCGCGTGCACGATCACGCGTTTGTCGCTGACGAGCAGCCGCCGCGTCTGGCTCACGTCGTCGCCGACGCGTGCGCGGTAGTCGGCGGTGCGCTCGGCGACGAGGTCCGCGTGCCAGGTGCCATCGGCCTGCGGCGTGACCGACGCCACCGGCTCGAACCCGGCGCCCGTGTCGCGTTCGAGCTGCACCGGCGGGGACGTGTCCGCCACGCGACCGTCGACGTCGACGTGCTCGCCGACCTCCACGAGCCCGGGCGGCAGGGTCTCGAGGATCACCCGCCGCACGTCCAGCTCGCCGACCATGCCCGGGTGGATGCGGCAGTGGTAGTCGTACGCGCCCACGGCGTCGAAGGTGCGCTCGAAGTGGTCCCCCGCTTCGATGTCGCCGGAGTCGAAGGACTCGTCGTCCGCCGTCACCGTGTGGGCACGCGAGCTGATGTTGTCCCATTCCACGGTCTCGCCCGGCAAGACCTCGAGCGGCGTCGGCGAGAACGCCTCGAACTCGATGTTCACATCGACGGCGGCTGACGCGGCCGGCGCGACCGCGAGCGAGGCGATCGTGGCGACCGCGGTGGCGAGGGCCTTCCTCATCGCCGCTTGACGCGGTAGAGCCCGATCATGCCGCGCATCATGTGGTCCTCGACGTGGCAGTGGTAGAGCCACGTGCCGGGGTCCCGCTCGCGCCAGCGGAAGCGGAAGCTCTCCGCCGGGCCGACGGTCTGGGTGTCGCGCGTGTTGCCGGCTCTCGTCCGCCAGCGATGCCCATGTACGTGGAAGGTGTGGTGGTCGGAGCCCATCGCCATGACGTCCCACTGGACGCGCTGGCCCACGTGGCTGCGGTAGATCGGCGTGTTGCCGATGAACGCACGGCCGTTGATAGCCATGAAGTCCTTGCCGAACGGCGAGAAGACGACCTGGAACTCACGGTCGGGGAGCCGCTCGTGGCGCCCGTAGATCGAGAGCATCCCGAACATGCCGCCGTGGATAGAGTCCTCCATCGACGGCGAGTGGTCGTGGTACGGCCAGACGCCCACGGAATCGCGGCCGGCGGTCAGCCGGTACGTGTACTTGCGGCCGAACTTGACGTTGCCGTCCTTCCCTGAGAAGCCGGGTACGTACGCGCCGTCGGAGCTCGGCCGGTAGTGCACGCCGTGGAAGTGCATCGAGTGCGGGTCCTCGCGCAGGCTGTCCATGTTCTTGAAGTGGATTCGGAGCCGGTCCCCGACGCGCGCGCGGATCAGCGGCCCGGGGATCGTGAGCCCGTCCGAGCTCGAGCGCGGCGAGTTCGGAAGCGGACGGCGCCAGTTCTCGCTGTAGCGCCGGTAGACGACCGTCCCGAAGATCGCCTCGGAGGGATCGACCTCCTCGCCGGAGATCGGGTCGTGGCCGCTCGGTGCGACGTTCCACGAGTCCCGGACCGCGGCGACCCACACGTCCTTCACGCGCGCGTCGGCGGGAGCCGGCCAGAAGACAGCGAGGGCCCCGGCCGAAGCCAGGGCCCTCGCGATACGGCTTGTCTTCAAGACGCGACTACTCGACCTTCAGCTTCGCCTGCATCCACGGATGGACGATGCACATGAAGCGGAGCGTCTTGCCGGCCGGCGCGGTCACCGGGACCTCGAAGGAGTCGCCCTTGTTGTCCCCGGTCAGGCCCGAGTCACCCGGCTTGTTGAAGTTGGCCGGGTCCTTCTGACCCACGCCGTTCTCGACGAAGTCGAACTTCGCCGGCTTGTTGCCGTTCGGGTCCGCGCCGTGCGCCTCGCCGAGCTTGTCGCACACCGGGCAGTTGAACGAGTCCGGCAGGTCCTTCTTCTTCACGATGCTGACCGTGTGCGGGCCCTCGTCCGCCTGGGTGTTGACGACCCTGAGCGTCCCGCCGGACTGAACCGTGTAGACGTCCTTGTTGAAGCGCAGCTTGTCCTTGATCCAGCGGTTCGGCTTGAACCCAATGCCCGCCTTCTGCTTGACGACGGCGGTCTCGGGAGCCTGAGCCGTGTCGGCACCGCTCGCGCTTACCGCAGCGGCACCTCCGGCGGCGATCAGGGCAAGTCCTGCAGCCCCGGCCGCGAGTTTCCTGTTGGTCATGGGATCCTTTCTGCGCCACGGCTGCGGCGCTGGGAGAGAGTCGCGCGGAATATAGGCAACATCCGCCGAAAGGCCGCAAGTTTTTACCTTTCAAGCGCGTTTCAGAGGGTATGCGCGCACTCACCGCGGCCGTCGTCGCCGCCCTCTCGCTGATCGTCACTCCCATCGCCGCGGCGAACCAGACCTGGCCCGACGCGGTCTCGTCCGACAACGTCGACTACCTGGGCTCTATCAAGGAGGACGTCGGCCTGACGACCGGGGCGAAGATCGTCGGCAACAGGATGTTCGTCACGAGCGCCAAGAACATCTCTATCTACGACATCTCGACGCCAGAGACTCCCGTGCGCGTGGGGTTCATCCCGAACGTGTCCTGGGAGAACGAGGAGGTGCCGACCAACGGCAAGATCCTCGCCGTCGCGAGCGACTTCTACTCGCTGATGCCGAACTGCCTGCCAGACGACGTGCTGTCACCGGGTGAAGCGCCCAATGGCTGCATTCAGTACTTCGACGTCCGCGACCCCGCGAACATCAGGGAGATCGGCGCGACGCAGACGAAGAACCACACCGCGGAGTGCGTCCTCGACTGCAAGTGGTTCTACGGCAGGGCCGGCACGATCGTCGATGCTCGCCACGCGCTCGACAGCGGCGAGTCGTTCCAGGCTCCCCAAGAGGTCGGCAACTGGATCACGTACCTCCGAGAGAACGAGGGCGTCGACTCCCAGAACTGCCACCACATCCGTGAGATCCGCCCCGGCGTGCTGCTGACGGCGTGCCAGCCGTTCTCCGTGATCACGGTCAATCCGAAGGACGCGCCCGGAGCGTCGCCAACCACGCCCCAGGTTCTTTACACAGGCGAAGCAGCCAAGTTCGTCCACTCGGCGCGCTGGCCGAACCAGGGCAAGGACAGGTTCCTGCTCACGGGCGGCGAGGAGAACTTCAACCCGCAGTGTGAGTCGATCCCGAATGACGACGATCGGATCGTCGGAAACAACAGCGAGTTCTCGGTCTACAGCTCGGACCTCAACGCCGACAGGTCGGAGGCGGCGTACGACTTCGACTTGGAGTCGCAGATCGAGGCGGCCGGCAACGGGACCTACACGGACGGCAAGCCGATCGCGAACCACCTGGGTTGCTCGGTGCACTGGTTCCAGGAGCATCCGACGTTCAAGAACGGCGGCCTGGTGGCGCTGTCCGAGTACGAGGACGGAGTCCGTTTCCTCCAGGTCGGCGAGGACGGCTCGATCACCGAGCAGGGCTTCTTCGCCGCGCTCGGCAGCTCGTCGTCGTCGCCCAAGTGGGCGCCCTCCGGAGACGTCCTGTACTCGCTCGACTACGACCGCGGCATCGACATCCTGCGCTGGAAGGGCCCCCACTACGTCAAGGGGGAGAAGGGCGTCAGGGACAAGGTGAAGGGCACCAACGGCACCACGACCACGCCGGCGCTCAACGACCGCCAGCGCGAGAACCTGACGCAGCTCGGAACAGACCTCCGGGCCGCGGGCTGGCAGCCCGGGCTCTGTCAGCTGGCAGCCGGCCTGAGCGCCGGCTGATCTCCGTCCGCTAGCGGCGCCTGACCGTCTCGCAGCCGACGGCTCGGTCGGCTGCGTCGACGACCGCGCGGTCGTTGCCGGGCCCGCAGTTCACACGCTCGCGGCGCCCGTTGACGGCGCGGATGCGGTCGTTCCCGCGCCCGCCCGAGTAGCGGTTCTTCCCCTTGCCGCCGTTCAGGCGGTCGGCGGCGTTACCACCACGGAGCCTGTCCCTGCCCCCTCCGCCCTTGAGGCGATCCCTACCGGCACCGCCGCCCAAGCGGTCGCGGCCGCCTTGCCCGCGCTGGCGGTCCGCACCGGGGCCACCGGCGAGCCGGTCGCCGCGGCCGCCGCCCTTGAGCCCGTCGGAGCCGGGACCGCCGCGCAGACAGTCCCTGCCGCCGAGGCCGATCAGCGCGTCGTCGCCGCGGAGGGCCCGGATGCGATCTCCGAACGCCGATCCGCGCAGCCGGTCGTCTCCGCGCGTGCCGCGGAGCGCGTTCGCGCACGCCCCCCGCTGCAACGGATTCTCAGAGCCGCCGCCCCCACCGCCCCCGCCGCCCCCGCCCGGCGACTGAGCCGCGGGCTGTAGCGCGATCTGCGAGATCCCGTTCTCGCCGCTGACGACCTCGGTCGGCGAGTCACACGGGAACGGCCCGTCGATCGGACAGCGGAACGCGCTGCCGGACTGGGCGTTCGACCAGTAGAGGTGCTCGGAGTCGGCGGCGACGCCGCGCACCCCGACGGAGTCCGAGGCGACGGTCTCGGGCGAGCAGGGGAACGGGCCGGCGATCGGACAGCGCCTGACGCTGCCTCCAAGGCTGGTCGACAGGCCGGTGTTCCCCCAATAGACGTGAGTCGCCGTCAAAGCGATGCCAACCGGGTGATCCTGGCCGTCGGCGACGGTCTCAGGCGTGCACGGGAACGACGCGTTGAGCGGACAGCGGCGGATGACGTTCCCGTCGAACTGGGTCCAGTACACGTGCGTCCCGTCCACCGCGGGCTGCGAGGCGTCGGGGGCCGAGGCGACCGTCTCGGGGCTGCACGGGAACGGGCCGGCCAACGGACAGCGCCGGATCGTCCCCGGCATGTTGTCCGCCCAGTAGATGTGGGTCGAGCTCAGGGCGATGCCGACCGGCTGCGACGTCTCACCGCTCGCCACGATCTGGCCGGTGCACGGCAGCGACGCCGTGATCGAGCAGCGCAGCACGGTGTTGTCATCGGAGTTCGCCCAGTAGACGTGCGTTGAGTTGAGCGCCACGCCGAATGGGTCTCCCTGATCCTCCGCGACGGTCTGCGGGCTGCACGGAAGCGAGCCGAGGCCACAGCGCTTGACCGTGGTCCCGCCGATGTCGTTTGCCCAATAGAGCCGCTGGGCCGGGGCAGCCGCGGCGGAGGGCGCCGCAAGCGCCAGCGCCATCCCCGTAATGACGACGAGCCTGACTGCCACGGGGCAATCTAAGAGCATTCGGGTGACGCAGGGCGCCAGTCGCGGCTAGCGCGCGAAGCCGAGCTGAAGGACGAGCACCGCGACGATCGCCGCCAGGCAGATCAGGTGGTCGCGCAGCATCAGCCGGGCGAGGCGGTACTGCTGATCGGGCGTGCCGCGGGCGGTTCCGAGCCGCGCACCGGTGCGGAACGTGTGGCCCATGGCGAGGCCGGCGGCCCCCAGCGTCAGCACGAGCGACGTGATCGACGCCCATCGCGGGCCGTCTCCGCCGGCCATCTGGGCGACGAGCGCTGCCAGGGTGCCGAGCATCACGAGCGCCACTAGCCGGTTCATCGGGTAGGCCTCGAGCGTGACCCGCCGGTAGTACGCGGACATCGACGCGACGCCGTCGTCGCGCCGTTCGGCGCGCAGAACCTGGACGTCGAACATCAGGTCGAACCAGAGCACGGCGAGCAGGAACCCGGCCCCCGCTGTCACGAAGGCGGTCATGCGAACGCCTAGCGGCGTCGCTGGCGCGCGAATGTGCGCCGCGGGCGCGGCGAGCGGCGACGCGTCGGGCGCCCGTCGACCTCCTCGAGCGCCTCGAACTCCTCGAGCGCCTGCCCGGCGCCGACGACCACGCAGGTCAGGGGAGATTCTGCGAGCCGCACGGGGAGCTCCGTCTCCACGTGCAACAGGCCGTCGAACTCGCGCAGCAAAGCACCGCCGCCGGCGAGCAGGATGCCGCGCGTCGAGATGTCGGCGGCGAGCTCGGGCGGGGTCCGCTCGAGCGTCCCCTTGACCGCCTCGATGATCGCCCGCAGCGGCTCGGCGCACGCCACGCGCAGCTCCTCGCTGGTCAGGCGGATCGTCTTGGGCAGCCCCGACGCGACCTCGCGGCCGCGAACCTCGCCCTCGAGCTCCTGCTCGAGCGGCATCGCCGACCCGATCGCGAGCTTCAGCCGCTCGGAGGTCTGCTGCCCGACCACCACGCCGTGCACGCGCTTCAGATGGGTTGCGATCGCGTCGTCGAAGTCGTAACCGCCGACCCGAAGCGACTGCGACACGATCATGCCGCCGAGCGCGATTACAGCGACCTCGCTCGTCCCGCCGCCGATGTCGACGACCATGTTGCCGCTGGGCTCGGCGATCGGCAGGCCCGCCCCGATCGCCGCCGCGATCGGTTCCTCGATCAGCTGCACCTTGCGTGCGCCCGCGGCGAGGCACGCTTCCTCGACCGCGCGCTTCTCGACCTCGGTCACACCGGATGGCGCGCACATCACGACGCGCGAGCGCGGATACGCCCGCGGGTGCACGCTGCGCATGAAGTAGCGCAGCATCCGTTCGGTCACCTCGAAGTCGGCGATCACGCCGTGGCGCAGCGGCCGGATCGCGGAGATGGTGGCCGGCGTGCGGCCGATCATGCGGCGCGCCTCGTCCCCGACCGCCTGCACGCTGCCGCTCTCGGCATCGACGGCCACCACCGACGGCTCGGACAGGGCGATCCCGCGCCCCCGCTCGAACACGAGCGTGTTGGCGGTGCCGAGATCGATCGCGATATCGCGGCCGCTGGCGCCGCCGCCGAACAGTGGCATCGCGAGACAGCTTAAGAGCAGGCGCGCCGGCGCTAGAACCAGCGGTGGCGCCAGGGCTCGTCCCTGAGCGCGTCCTGCACGCGGTGGATGTAGTCGAGCGCCCCGGCGGTGCGCCAGCGGCCCGCCCACCAGGAGCCGACGCTTCCCCACATGTCGCCGGCCCCGTAGCGCTCACCCCGCTCGTATTTGTTCAGCCACTTCTCCTTGCCGTCGTAATACGAGCGCAGGATCGCCCCGTAGTAGTCGGCGTTGAAGGCGGTGTACTTCGAGCTGAGCGGCAGACAGCAGTGGTAGGTCTTCTTCATCTGGAAGATCCCGAACGACAGGCCGCCGTCGCCCACGGCCGACATGTTCCAGTACGACTCGACCGCAGCGACGGCGCGGAACAGGTCCGGGTCGAAGCCCCACTTGCGCGCCGCCCACTGCAGGATCTCGTCGGTAGTGCCGCGGTAGTGGCCGGTCACGCCGAAGCGATTCAGCATCACGCTCCGCCGGCGAAAGTCCCGCAGCTGAGCGTCGCTTGGGCGGCGCCGGTTCGCGCGCGCGTTGTTCGTCCGCGGCTCCCAGCTCGACTCGTTCACGCGCGCGGCCGCGTCGGCGTCGCTGAGCGGCTCGAAGCCCGGCTGCTTCACGCTGACCGAGCCGAGGCTCGCTGCCCCCGCCGGAGCGGCGAACACCGAGATCAGGACGCAGACGATCCCCAGGATTGCGATCCGTCGCAGCTCCATGGAGCTTTCCTCGGAGCAACCCGTGCAGATGTGAAGTCAGGCCTTCAGCGGTGGACATATAGTCGCCCCGTGTCCGCCGAGTCACTCCCGTGCAGCTGCCTCTGCGGGGGCGTCCGATTCGAGGTTGCACGGCCGCTCGGGCGCGCCGGCTACTGCCACTGCACGCGCTGCCAGCGCCGTACCGGCACCGCGGCGTCGGCCCAGGTGCGCGTCGCGCCCGGAGCGCTGCGGGTGGTCGCGGGCGACGAGCTCGTCCGCGCGTGGCGGCCGCCTGACGGCTTCGCGAAGGAGTTCTGTGTGACCTGCGGGTCACACCTCTGGAGCCGCGACCCCGAGTCGGGCGAGGTGTTCAGCGTCCGCATGGGCGCATTCGACACAGATCCGGGCGTCACGCCGTCGTACCGGCAGTTCGTCGACGACGCGGCGCCCTGGGAGCCCGTCCCCGACGACGGTCTCGAGCGCTTCGGCGGCTCGGCGTGGTCGTCCGCCCTTCCGGGAACGATGTAGCTGTGAAGACGCCCAAGGAACGCCAGGACGAGAAGCGGCAGGCCAAGCTGGAGGAGATCCAGCAGCAGATCGACAGCGGCGATCTCGTCGTGCGCAAGATGACCGCGGCCGAGCGGAAGAAGTTCCCGCCCAAGCCGCCGCGCGAGAAGAAGAAGCGTTAACTAGGCGTCGTAGGCGCGCTGCTCGTCGGCCTCGACGCGACCGCCGACGGCAACCGTGCCGTCGTCCACGGGCCGGGCGTGGATCACCGAGGCGCACCCTTGCCGGATCTCGATCGCACGGCCCACGGCCTCGCACAGGAGCAACGCGGCGGAACCGGTGGCCTCGTCCTCGGGCACGCCGAAGTCGGGAAGGAAGGCGCGCACGCGCATCGTCCCGGCCGTCTCGTCGATCCACGCCCAGGCGACCGTCTTGCCGCCGCCGTCGGGCGAGCCCTCGAGCGCATCGATCGCAGCCGCCGAATCGAGTTGGGCGAGGTCGAAGTCAGGCGCGGTTGCCGGACGTGCGCGGATCCAGGTGAGCCCGGCGTCTTGCCAGGTCGGCACGTCACCCGCGGGTGGGCGCAGGATCGTGGGCGGCGGCCCGTCGCGGTGCAGGAGCCACGACGTCCCCACCAGCGGGTGCCCGGCGAGCGGCAGCTCGAGAGACGGAGTGAAGATGCGCAACCGCGCGGCGGTGCGATCGTCGACGAAGACGGTCTCGGCGAAGCCGAGGTCGGCCGCGATCCGCTGCCGGTCGGCATCTTCGAGCGAAGGTGGGTCGAGGAACACGCCGAGCGCGTTGCCGCCACGGCCGTCGGGGGCCACGAAGACGCGCAGGACGTCGAGTCGGCATGGCACCCGTCGCAGCCTACGGCGTACGCTGCGCCGCGATGAGCGTCGACGGGCTCACCCACCTCAAGCGCTCGGCCGCGCGCGAGCCCGACGGCGCGCTCGTCTTGTTCCACGGCCGCGGGACCAGCGAGCACGACCTCTTCCCGCTGCTCGACATGATCGACCCGGAGCGCCGGCTCGTCGGCTTCACCCCGCGCGGCCCGCTCTCGCTCCCGCCCGGCGGCGCGCATTGGTACGCGGTCGCGCGGATCGGGTTCCCCGACCACGACACGTTTCACGCGACCTACGCGACCGCGAGCGCGTGGCTGGACGCGGTCGTCGCCGAAGAGGGCCTCTCGCTCGACCGGACCGTCGTCGGCGGGTTCTCACAGGGCGCGGTCATGTCGTATGCGCTCGGGCTGGGCGGCGGCCGCCCGTCGCCCGCGGGGATCATCGCGCTCAGCGGCTTCATGCCGACGGTCGACGGCTTCGAGCTCGATCTCGCGAGCCGCGGCGGGCTGCCCGTCGCGATCGGGCACGGGGAGCACGATCCGATCATCGGCGTCGAGTGGGGCCGAGACGCGCGTGACCGCCTGACACCGGCGGGGCTGGACGTGACCTACCGCGAATACCCGCTGCCGCACGCGGTCGACCCCGGCTATCTCACCGAGATCAGCCGGGAGTGGCTCCCGGCGGTGCTGGCGCCCGCAGGCTAGGGCTGCGTCTCTGTCTCGTCGGCGAGCGGCTTGCCGCCGCCCTTTGCCTTCGCGCCCGGCAGGCCCGGCAGGCCCTTGCCGCGCTCACCGGGAGGTGAGAGCTCGAGGGGGAGACCCGGGATCAGCTCGGAGTTGTCGTTCGGCCCGGCGTTCGGGTTCGGCGGCTTGTCGTTCTGCGGCCCTGGCCGGTCTTCCTTCGGCGTGGCCGGATTCTTCTTCGGCTTCGGCCCCGCGTTCGGGTTCGACCCCCCGTGCGCGATCTGCTGCTGTCGCTCCTGCTGCTTCGCGATGCCGTTGTGGTTGCCCTTGCCACGGCCCTCAGCGAACTCCCGCGCCCGCTCGCCGTTCGACTCGCCCTTGACCGGCTCGAATCCATTCGTCCGCTCGGCGCCCGGGCCTCGCCTGGCGTCGGGATCGGCCGGCGTCCCGACCGCTTCGCCACTCCTGATGCTCTCGGTGACGGCCGTGCCGCCGGCGTCGCCGTGCATCGGCTCTTCGGAACGGGTTGCCGCTGCGTGGTGGGAGTCGCCACCGCGCGTCGTCTCCTCGAGCGCAACCGCTCCGCCAACCGTCGTCGTCGTGGCCGCCGCAATCACGGCCACCTTCGCGACGCCCGCCTTGGCGGCGATCACCGTACCCGCGCCGCCGCCCGCCAGCACGCCGCCGCCCGCGGTGCTCGCGCTTATGCCGACCGCCGCCAGCGCGTTCTCGCGCAGCGCCAGCGTCGGCACGACCGGGAGGACGGCCGCGACCATCTGGCGCTGGCGCTTGACCTCGTCGCGGAACTCGCTGCAGCCCGGGCAAGCCTTGAGGTGCCGCCGGAGCGGCCCGCGGCGCAGCGATCCGCCGCGGAGCGTGGAGAGCTGCTCGCGGATCTCGTGGCACGGGGTCTCGCGCGCCTCGCGGCGCTCCATCAGCCCCGAGCGAGCCTGGAAGACGAGCGACTTCACCTTCGCGACCTCGCAGTCGATGACCTCGGCCACCTCGGCGTGCGACAGGTCGCCGAGCTCCGACAGGATGAGCGCGGCGCGCTGGTCCTCCGGCAGCTCGTGCATGTCGGCGAGGAGCTCCTGGAGCTCCGCCCGATGCTGAACCTCTTCCCCGAGGCCGACGGTCGACACCTGCTCGACGTGCTCCGTGGGCTGCTCGCGCCGAGCGCGGAGGATCGAGAGGCACCGGTTACGCGCGATCGTGAAGATCCAGGCCTTGAAGCGGATCGGCTTGTCGGTGGAAATGATGTCGGCATGGGCGGAGACGAAGGCCTGCTGAACGGCGTCCTCGGCCTCGTCGCGCGAGCCGAGCATGTGCCGGCAGTAGGAGAGAACCGCGGCGTTATGCCGGTCGAAGAGCACCGCGAACGCCGCATCGTTGCCGCGCCGTAGCTGCGCGACGAGCCTTTCGTCCTTGAACGCTGCGAGCAGCTTCCGCGACCGCGGAAGTGTGAGTCCGCCGTCCGAACGGGCGAACGAGTGTGCCTCCATGAACGCATTATCGGCCTAAACGCCCTGTTCGGAAACCTTTTGGACGTCTATCGGACACAAACGCCCCGGGGACGGCAGAGGTTGAGTGGTTATCCTGCCTGCCCGCATGGCTGAGCCCCGCGTCGGCAGCTTCACCCACGAGGGTTTCCGCCTCGTCTACGACGAATACGGGTCCGGCCCGCGGCACCTCGTCCTGCTTCCAGGGCTGCTGCTGCCCCGCCTGATGCACCGCCCGCTCGCCGAGGAGCTGGCTGCGCGCGGCAATCATGTCTACGCGCTCGACCTGCTCGGGCACGGTGATTCGGACCAGCCGCGCGACATGTGGCGCTACTCGATGCCGATGTTCGGCCAGCAGGCTGTCGCGCTCCTCGACCACCTCGGGCTCGACGAGGCCGTCGTCGGGGGCACGTCGCTCGGCGCGAACGTGACGCTCGAGGTCGCCGCCGCGGCGCCGGACAGGCTCCGGGGCATCGTCGTCGAGATGCCCGTGCTCGACAACGCGCTCCTGGGCTGCGCGCTTGCCTTCACCCCGCTGCTCGTGAGCCTCACCTTCGGCGCACCGGTCACGCGAACGATCGCCCGCCTCGCCCGGCTCGCCCCGCGCGGCCTGTCACACCTCACCGACACCGGGCTCGAGTGGATCAGCCGCGATCCGGCCCCGTCGGCAGCCGTGCTGCAGGGGCTCTTCTTCGGACGCGTCGCGCCGCCGCGTTCAGAGCGCGCCCGGATCGAGACCCGCGCGCTCGTGCTCGGGCATCCGCGCGACCCGATCCACCCCTTCTCCGACGCCGGCATGCTCGTGCGCGAGCTCCGCAACGGCCGCATGCTCGAGGCGAGCTCGCTGGTCGAGCTGCGGCTCGCACCCGCGCGGCTGACGAAGGAGATCGCCGCGTTCGTGGACGAGTGCTGGAAGCCGGCCGCCGCTCCGGACCGGCGGGTCGCGTAGCCGAGCATGTCGAGCCGCAAGGAACAGAAGGAGGCGCTCAAGCGCGAGCGCCTCGCCCGGGAGCAGGCCGCCGCGCAGGCCGCGGCGCGCAAGCGGCTGATCGGCATCGTCGTAGCTTCGATCCTCGTGCTCGGGATCATCGGGGCGCTCGTGGCCGTCGTGCTGGCGGGCGGTGACGATGACGGCGGGACAAGCAGCGGTGGAGACAGCTCCGTGAGCGTCTCGTACCCGGACGGCGGCGAGATCCCGGCGCAGAAGGAAGCCGACCTCGCGGCCGCGATGAAGGCCGCCGGCTGCAAGGACGAGACGGTGACCGATCACCCCTACGACGACCCGAAGGGCATCCACACGGCCGACCCCAACGAGGTCATCCCGTACAAGTCCGAGCCGCCGGCGCTCGGCCGCCACTACCAGGTGCCGATCGAGGACGGGATCTACGACGAGGCCCAGCCCATCACGCACACCGTGCACGCGCTCGAGCACGGCCGGATCATCATCTGGCTGCGGCCCGACCTCCCGAGCGACCA
>Ga0114129_10009898_pt1 | contig 13592 bp, 9 predicted proteins | sample RhiMetdeltSRZDD1_FD_80071 | JGI IMG/M metagenome (GOLD analysis project Ga0114129, IMG submission 80071) | Populus rhizosphere microbial communities from Tennessee, USA - Rhizosphere MetaG P. deltoides SRZDD1 (version 2) (version 2) | ecosystem: Host-associated > Plants > Roots > Rhizosphere >...
GCGAGGCCGTTTTAGAGCCATTTTCCGATACCCGTCCATTGTGGCAGAAAACGACCGACTCCGTGAAGAAAACAAACGGTTTTCGGAGCAGATCGCCGCGGTAGTGGACGAATTTTCCCGCACAATAACAACGCAATTGGCTAATTGGAATGCCCTTACCAGGCAAGGCTTGCTCAGTGCCAATGATCCCAAAAAGATCGCGAAACGCGTCGTGCAGACGGAGCGTCGCACACGTACCGAATTAATTTGGCAGCCCGCAGCCGCCCCGGAAATTTCTGTCGTCCTCGGCACATATCAGCGTCTTCCATTGCTGAAAACGGTCATTGACAGCATCAGATCGAATGGGATCTCGGCCCCCTATGAAATCATCGTCATAGATGGTGGTTCGACGGATGGCACCGCAGAGTGGCTGACCCAACAGCCGGATATCTTGACGATTGTTCATCACAACCGCCAGGAAGGCATCCGACAGCGGAGCTGGGGTTGGTTCATGAATGTCGGATTCCGCGCCTCGCATGGCCGCTGCATATTAATGATCAGCGACGACACCATCCTTGTACCAGGGGCGGTGAACGCTGGACTGGCACGGCTTGCGGAGCTCGAGAAGGCTGAGCGCATGATCGGCGGCATAGCGTTTTACTTTCGCAATTGGCCGATGGAGAAGAGCTATTTCGTACAGAAGACCATTGGCGGCATGCTCATGGTGAATCACGGCCTGTTCGTCCGTGATGCCCTGGAGGCCGTTGGTTATTGCGAGGAGGAAGCATTCAGCTTCTACAAGTGCGACAGCGACCTGGCGCTCAAACTCTGGAGCGCCGGTTACGAGATCGCGGACTGCCAGAACGCCTTGATTGAACACTTTATGTTGCCGGACGAGTATATCAGACAGGAAAACAGCCAGACGATGGCTCACGACCGGGAGGTTCTGCTGGACCGTTGGAATGGGGTTTATGCGCATCGCATTCTCAACGAGATGTTCAAGGTGCCCGAAAAAATCGAAATAACCTACGACGACCCATTTCAGACGGCCGAAGCGTTTCGAGAATTCCTGCCCACCGAGGCCGAAAACGATTTGCGCCGGCAGCAAGCAACTGGTTAGCCCGCCGAACTCGAAAGCTTGCGAGGATCGTCCTCGATACCGCTAGCTTTCGATTGCCGCGCTCAATAGCGCATCCGCTTCGCGCGATAGCGGCAGCCCCGCGATCTTCCGATATGCCGCCAGGAATGTGGCTGCCGCTTTCGGCCAAGAGAACATCGGGCGTCGTTGCGAACCCTTTATAGCCAGAGTCCTGCGCAAATCCTCGTCATTCCACACACGGAGTAAAACGTCCGCTATATCGACCGGACTCGTCGGATCGAAAAGAACGCATGCGTCGCCGGCCACCTCCGGGATGCACGAGGCGCGCCCCGCCACGATCGGAAGCCCAAATTGCATAGCTTCGAGCAATGGCAATCCGAGACCTTCGTAGCGAGATGGAAAAACGAGGAGCGTGGCTTCGGCGTAAAGAGCAGCAAGCTCATCCTCATCGACAGATCCGAGAAATCGGACTTGATCCTGCAGGCCATGGGCCTGAATAGCTGACTCGATCTCCGGCCAGTGCGCATCGAATATGCGGCCGCAGCAGACGAGCGGGAGTTTCACTGCATTCCTGTCTCGAATGATCGCAAGCGCCTCAAGAAGACGTAGGTGATTCTTGTGCGGATAGGTTCGTGCCGGAAAGAACGCAAAGGTCTCCGGGAGTCCGTGTCTTGCAAGGATTCGTTGCCGTTCCAACCGCTGGTGGGCCGGGCCGGCCATATTGGAATCGCGCCTGACGACTGCAATCCGCCGGGCGGGAATACCGAAGTGATCGATCAGGTCTTTCTTGGTGGCGGAGGTCGCGGTCACCACAAGTGCAGCACGGCGGCAGGCCCGGCCATACATCTGATCCCGCCATGTGCGCTCATCCTGCGTGAAAAAGTGTGGCAGGTGGACGTGTTGCAGATCCCATGGCTCGTAGATCGATGGCAATTGCGTGTCGAATGCAAGTTGGTAAGGAAAATGCAACATCTGCACATCGTAGCTGCGAAGCGCGCTGTCCCGTTCCGACTGTTCGGCGCGCGTCACAAACTCGTAAAGTCGTCTCCCGCGGGCCAGGAAAGACCGCCGCTGTCCTTCCCGGTACCATGACGGCGAATGCGGCCACGGCCGCACTACGCACGAGGCAGGGACCGCGGCACGCCATACGTCGCCCAAACGATCCGGCACCAGGATGTCGACGCCGAGCTCGTCCGAGAAACGGGCGAGATTTCCGACAAGTGCGACCGCGTTGGTTTGGACGCCTCCCGCTGTACGCGGGTCAAGCGGTGCGTGGATTGCGACCCTCATCCGCAACTCATTCTAGGGGCTCGACGCTTGGGGTTTGACGAGCTCAAGACAACATACGGCGCGGGCGGCGGCCAGTCCGTCCTCTTCGAAATGGCCGGTTTCATGAATATTGAAGTAGCAAAGTTCGGCGCATTCGTCGGCGCTCGATGCAACCCATGCACAATCCTGATAGCGGTAATATGCTTCCGATTTGACGTCGCCATCGAAATGCTTTTTCACGCGTTCAATTCTGTCGGAATCGAACTGCTGCAGCCAGCCGTGATCTTCATATTGTCCATATGGGACAGTCAGAAGGAGCGTGCCGCCGGAAACAAGCACGCGCCGGAACTCCGCAACAGCCTGAAGATACGTATCGGGCTGCGCGAAAGGCCACGGCTTGTGTTTTGAGTAGTTCTTGTAGTCGTAGGTGAATCCCACATGCTCAAGGGTGGAAATGCAGACGATCGTTTCGGCAATTCCATCCTTCAAAAGCATATCGCGGAGATCTCCGAAGACATAGGAAATGCGCGGATCATAGGTTATCCAATCCGTTTCAAGCGTGTAGATTAGGATGCGCCGCCCGGCGAGCGGCGCCGAAGCAAGAAGCTTCGCTTTGTTGAACGTCGATCCTGCATCCAGAATGAGACCCTCATCGTCCGGCAAATGCGCGAAGACCCACGGATATTCAACGATTCGTTCGTCCAGTCGTGAGCCGAAGCCGGCGGGGAGCGCGACGCCGTTGCGAAATCGCTGCATCAACCCGGAGTCGGAAAGGATGTTGAGAATCAAACCTTCCTTGTACTCGGTATAGCCGTGCGAGAAAGGAATGCGCTCGGAGGCCAGATACTGGCGAATGGCCTCGGCATTATCCGCCGTTTCCGATCGGATCGGCTCCGACTCACCTTGATCCCGGCCTCTTGGCCAGCCTTTCAAGAACGCGGACATCGGCACCGACTTCTTGGCTGCCATACTTCGAGGTTGCTCGGGGCAGGCGACCAGATCATTGCGGGAATATCTGCGCAGCTGGATTTGGCTTTGACGGCGCTGCCTCCGTTTCCCAGTGAAGTAAAGGCCGGACGGGTCCTGGAAATTGACGCGCGTACCGTCCGCGCGACGTGCCGGCCAAATCGATCGTTTCATAGACATTGAATGAAAGCACGTCTTCCTGAAATACGTGCCGAATTAACGGGTCGGGTGTCCCGAGCACAATATTGATCCAGTATAAGCCGACATTGAGGAAGTTGGGTGGAATCCAGACCGTGCTCATATAACGGCCTGCGGCCTCGACCCCCTTCGGATAGTCATCGCTGATATAAGCAGCCGCAAATGCCATCTCTTTCGTCGTCTTCACATGGATAGCTGGCTCGATATTCGCGCCGTTCTCCAAAACCTCGAACGTGATTTCAATTCCGAGCGAACTATCCACCCTGACGCTATTGGTCGTATTCCGGTTTTGGTCAATGACTCTTGCCGCAATCAGTCGCACCGGGGTGGTTGTCACAAGGTGTTTCTGTTCTCCAACCGTGTCGGCAGGCTCTTCCGTAACCGGAGTTCTGTCGGCGTCAGATCTGCCTGAAGGCCGAGCATCAGGCGTTTGGAATGGCGGGGCAGCTGATATGAACTCAGATTTCAGCCCCGCATATCGCTCCAGATAGGTCGAAGTGACTTCCTCGACCGGGCCATCCGCGATGACCTGCCCCTGCTCCAGCCAAACGCAGCGGTTACAAAATCGGATCACGGCCTGCAGATCGTGCGAAACAAATAATAGAGTGCGACCATGTGACGTCAGCTCGCCCATGCGCTCAAGGCATTTTTTCTGGAATGACAAATCGCCGACTGCGAGCACCTCGTCGAGCATCAGCACGTCCGGATCGAGATGGGCGGCAACCGAGAATGCAAGTCGCATTCGCATCCCGCTGGAATAGTGCTTGATGGGCGTGTCAATAAAGCGCCTGATTTCCGAAAAGTTGATGATGTCGTCCAGACGAGCTTCAATTTGCTTGCGCGACAGTCCGTATAGCGCGGCATTGAGGAAAATGTTCTCCCGCCCGGTAAGATCGTCGCTGAAACCGGTGCCCACTTCGAGGAGCGACGTGACGCGTCCGTAGATGCGTGCCTCTCCGCTGGTCGGGTAGGTCACGCGAGACAGGACTTTGAGCAGTGTAGATTTGCCGGCGCCATTGCGGCCGATAATTCCGACGCGCTCGCCCTCCGCAATGTCAAGACTGACGTCCCGTAATGCCCAAATGAAGTCGCCTGATGTTTTTTTTAATCCCAGTCCCAGGCGATAAGCTACCGCCCGTTTGATGCCGCGCATCATCTCGCCCATGGTCATTCGGTCGGGCCCGATTCGATAGCGCTTCGACAGATTAGAAATTGAAATGATCGGGCTGTTCATCAAATGCGGTCCAGCAATTCACGTTCGTACCGGCTGAAGAGAACAATGCCTGCGACCAAAACTAGAAGCGAAACGCCCACCGAATACATCCAAGGGATCCACGGAAACGCGATATCGGCGAACAAAGTGGCGCGGAAGGCGAGCAAAATTCCTGCGAGCGGATTGGCGAAATAAAGCCATCTGACAGCGGCCGGAACCATTTCGGGCAGATAGATCACCGGAGATACAAATAGCCCGGCATACAGCGCCAACTGCAGGAACCGATTCCAGTCGCGGCTCAGCAATGTCAGGACCGAAAATAGGCAGGCGATCCCCAGCGTCAGAAATGCAGTCTGCGCGAGAACAAATGGCAGAAGGAGGATGTGCCAACCGGGCGCGAGCTGGAAGTAGATCATCAGCAACACAAGCGGGACGGCCGAGACTGCGAGCGCAAACAGGTTCGCGCAAATGGGCACAAGGACGCTGATCAATCTCGGAAAGTATACCTTGCGCACCAAACCGGAATCACGTTCGAGCGAAGACGACCCCTCGATCACCGATTCGGCAAAAAAGAACCAGAAGATCAGACCGCTGTACAAATAAGTTGGATAAGGAATTTCAACCCCGGTGCGCGCCGCCGACAATTGCTTGAACATCCAGAACACCAGCATCATGGCAAGCGGCCTCGCCAGAATCCATGCGAAGCCAAAATACATATTGCTGTATTCAGCTTTTAGCTGCCGCTTGGTCATGCTGTAGAGCAACTCGCCATGCGAGAGCACGCTCTTCAGATTGGACCAGTTGAGACCTGCGACAGGCCGTATGATTATTTCTTGTCGAGGCATGATGACCGTTTCGTGCGCCACCTGGGGTGCCACATTCCATCCCGCGTCACCAGACGCGTACGAAAGCGACATGGTTTGGCTCATCCCTGCCGCGGTCAGGCGATCGGCAATTTGCTTATCATTTGCAAAACATGACGTGCAAGGCCGGCCCGCCTTCGCCCGTCTCTCATGCCGGCAGGCCGCATACGCCCGTATTTGCATCCTCTCAGGCGCCGAACTAAGGTGCGCAGCCGCTTCGCTGGGCGGGGGCTCGCACGCCGAGGCACGCTCCGGTCCGATAACCGTGCTCGAAAGAGGGGCCAGTCGTATTGCCTGATGCCGGAACAAGTATCGCTCGGCTTGTCGCGCGTGCGCCAAACGAATGGCGGGCAGCACGGAATCGGGCCACAGGCGGGCCAAAGGTTCTCGTGTCGACCAACGTGGCGGGATTTCGACACGTCAGTTCCCTCGAAAGCGTTCTTGCGGTGGCTCTGACGCTGCGCGGCGCCGAGGTCCATCTCTCTCTCTGCGACGCCGCATTGCCCGCCTGTCTGCGGGCAGGTCTCGACAATGTACCGGACCCAGCCGCATTCACGGATTATGGCTTGCCGAGCCTGATTTGCGGTGCCTGCACGGCAGAAGGGGACCGTGAACTGGCATCGCTTGACATACCCACGCACCGCTTGAACGCGCTGCTCACGAGCGATGACCGCGCGACAGCGCGTGCGATCGCCGACAGCGTTCCCATTGGTGACATCAGAACCTTCCGGCTTGAAGGACTCGCGGTAGGTGAACACGCCTTCGCGGGGGCGCTGCGTTATTTCGCCCGCGGCGATTTGACGGGGGTTCCGGCGGCAGAGATCGTCGTTCGCCGCTATTTCGAAGCGTCCATCCTCACGGTCTACGCACTTCGTCGCCTCACCGATCGAATAAAATTCGCGACCTCGTGCTTCCATCACGGAATCTACGTGCCGCAAGGTCTCGTCGGCGAGGTGCTCCGCCAACGACAGGTCCCGGTCGTCAACTGGAATCCGGCTTATCGCCAGAACACATTTATCTTCAGTCATGGCGACTCGTACCATCACACAATGCTGTCCGAGCAGCCCGAAGTATGGCGGAACATTCCGTGGGACGACGGGATGGAATCCGAAATCATGGCCTATCTCAACAGCCGGCGACTGGGGACGCGCGACTGGATCTGGTTTCATGAGAAACCCGTCGAGGATTACGATAGTTTCGCCAAAGAGCTGGGCCTCGATCGAAACAAGCCCACGGTTGGTCTTCTTACCAATGTCATGTGGGATGCGCAGCTGCACTTCACCGCAAACGCGTTTCCAAACATGCTCGAATGGGTCGTCGAGACAATTCGCTATTTCTGGCAACGTTCGGACCTTCAGCTCCTGATTCGAATCCATCCCGCCGAAATTCGCGGCACGATACCGTCGCGGCAACCGTTGCTCGCAGAAATACAGCGGATATTTCCGAGCCTCCCCGATAACGTCTTCATCATTGAACCGGAGAGTCAGATCAGCACTTACGCAGCCATGGAGCACTGCGATACGGTCATCATCTATGGAACGAAGACCGGTGTTGAGCTCTCGAGCGTGGGAATTCCCACCATTGTCGGAGGCGAAGCGTGGATTCGAAATAAGGGATTGACCATGGACGCATCGAGTCCGGCGGAATATCGCCGCCTGTTGGACCAACTCCCATTGGGCCGGCGCATGGATGCGAAGACAACAAAGCTGGCTCGACAATACGCCTATCACTTTTTCTTCCGGCGGATGATCCCGCTGCCGTTTGTCATTCCGACAAAGAAGCCCGGCTATGAGCTTGCGGTCCCCAGTCTGGATGCTCTGCGCCCCGGCAACTACCCGGGTCTCGATGTCATCTGTGACGGGATCCTCCAAGGCGCCCCCTTCATCTATCCCGCCGAAAAGTTCGGGATACACGACAGGCCGGATAGTTCATTCCGACAACGTCCTGCGCCGGCGCAACCGAATGCCTCCGTGAATTAGCGCGGCGGGCGCGTATTCACGTAAACATCCTTGAGCTCGCTGTAGACGTCGAGCGCCTCCGTTCCCGGCTCGCGGCTGCCGTTTCCGGAGGCTTTCACGCCGCCGAACGGCATATGAGGCTCCGAGCCGTGCGTGCCCCCGTTGATCACGGCAACGCCGGATTGCACGCTGGCGGCGAAGGCCAACGCGCGATCGACATCGCGGGTGTGGATCGACGCGGTCAGCCCATAAGGCGAGCGGTTCGCAAGCACGACCGCCTCGGCGAACGTGTCCACGCGATAGACGTTCACGACCGGTCCGAACAATTCGGTCGCGGAGATTTCCGCGTCCGGCTCAAGGCCGACCAGGATGGTCGGCGGCATGTAAAAGCCTTTGGCGAGCGCCGGCTCGGCGGCGCGCTTGCCACCGCAGAGGATGCGCGCGCCATCGGCGGCCGCACGCTCCACCGCGGCAGTCATCGCTTCGAGCTGACGCGCATTGATCACCGGCCCGAGGTCGCACTCGTCGCCGACGCCGAGTTTGAGCGCACGCGTAGCGGCGACAAATTTCTCCATGAAGGCGTCGAACACCGCGCCGAACACGATGACGCGGCTCCCGGCCGCGCAGCGCTGGCCGGCGTTGGAGAACGCTGCCAGGCAGGCCCACCCGACCGCATTGTCGAGATCGGCATCGTCGCACACCACAAGCGGATTTTTGCCGCCGAGCTCGAGCGAGAGCTTCTTGAGCTGCCGGCCCGCCGCCTCGGCGATGAGCCGTCCCACCCGGGTCGAGCCGGTGAAGCTGAGCACATCCACGCCGGGATGCTCCACCAGCGCCCAGCCGGCGGTCGCGCCGAGACCGTGGACGATGTTGAGGATCCCCTTGGGCAGCCCCCCTACCCCCACCCCCGCCGCCAGGCGGCCCAGGAACCAGGAGGAAATCGGGGTGTCCTCGGCACTCTTGAGGACCACGGCATTACCGCAGATCAGCGCCGGAAACACCTTCCAAGCGAAGTTCGGGGCCGGCGTATTGGCCGCGATGATGAGCCCCGCCACCCCGCATGGCTGGCGCACGGTCATCGCCCAGCGCCCCGCCGTGCCCGAGGTCATGGTGCGGCCGAACAGGCGCTGCCCCTCCCCGGCGAAGAAGCGGGCGCACTGGACCGCCGCCCTCGCCTCGCCGCGCGCGTCCGGCATGCGCTTGCCGGCCTCGAGCGCGACGATGCGGGCAATGTCTTCCAGGTGCGCCTCCATGGCGTTGGCGATGCGATGGAGGATCTCGCCACGCTCGACCGCCGGCGTCGCCGCCCATCCCGGTTGGGCGGCGCGGGCGGCCTCGACCGCGGCGGCGACCGTCCCGGCGTCGGAATTCGGGATGCGCGCCAGCAGGCTTGCGTCGTGCGGATTGACCACATCGATGCCGCCCTCGGCGTCCGCGGGCGTGAAAGCGCCGCCGATCATGTTCGGGATGAAGTCGGGAAAAAGCTCGTGCGCCATGACCACCAACCGTCACATGGCGGTGAAGCCGCCGTCGATCACCACGTTCGATCCGGTCATGTAGCGCGACGCATCCGACATCAGGTAGACGATGGTGCCGTTGTAGTCGCTCTCGTCGGCCATGCGGCCGAGCGGCACCTTCAGCAGGTAGCGCTCCAGGAAGTCCGGATGCTGCTCGTTGAACACGCCGGCAAAGGTGACGATGTTCACCCGCACCTGCGAGCGCCCCCAATAGGCCGCGAGATAGCGCGTGAGATTGTAGAGCGCCGATTTGGACACCGAATAGGCGACCGGCTTGAAGAATTCCTCGCCCTTCTGCCGCCGGTAATCGTACAGCGCCTGATCAGGCGACACGACGCCGTAGACCGACCCCACGTTGACGATGGAGCCGCGGCCGGCCTTCGCCATGGCGCCGCCGAACACCTGGCAGCACAGGTGCACGCCCTTGACGTTGACATCCATGATCCGCTCGAACGAGCTCTCCGGATAGTCTTCGTAGCGACCGTTCTCCGACACCGGCGCATCGGGAGGGCTGTCGAGCGCGGCATTGTTGACGAGCCCGAATGGCGTTTCCCAGCGCGCCTCGATCTCCCGCAACGCCGCTTCGAGCGACGGCCGCGAGGTCACATCGGCGGCGAGCAGGAGCAGCCGGTTTTGATCGGAAGCGGGCAGCAACCCGCCGAGGGAAGGATCGTCGCCGCGGGTGCGGTCGATGACCGCAACCCGCGCGCCATGCGCCACCAGCGCCGCTGAAAACTGCCGGCCGAGCTGGCCCAGCCCGCCGGTCACGACGACGACGCGCCCGCCGAGGTCGAACAGCGGCGCCATCAGGCTAGGCGACCTGCCGACCGGCGCCCACGGCTTTGTAGGTGACGAGCTCCTCCGGGGCGATGTCCTGCTTCAGCACCTTGCCGATAAGGCTGTCGACGTCGCAGGGCTGCAGGGCATCCGGCGCGATCTTCGAGGATGCAGGAATTCGGAACGCAAGATCGTCGGCGGCCAGCACCGTGCCTGCCCTGAGATGGCGGGCGGCGACGATGCGCTTGACCATCTTGTTGAGCGGACCGGTCTCGGACTCATACGGCCGCTTGACGCCGTCGCCGAGTGCGCCGCGCGCCCGCTCGAGATCGCGCACGACGCGTCGCAGTCCCGCGGGCTCGAGCGAGAACGCCTGATCCGATCCCTTCCAGGTCCGATTGAGCGTGAAATGCTTCTCGAACACCCGCGAGCCCAGCATATAGGCCACCACCGGCATCGAGATTCCACTGTCGTGCGACGAGAATCCGATGATCACGTCGGGAAACTCGCGCCGGAAGGTCTCGATCACGCGCAGGTTCAGCTCTTCGTAGGGCGCCGGATAGCCGGACGTGCACTGCATGATGCAGAGGTTCTTGTTGAGCGGCATGATCGCGTCGTAGGCGCGACGCGCCTCGTTCATGGTGGCGCCGCCGGTCGAGATGATCATCGGCTTGCCGAACCTGGCGACCTTCTTCAGGAGCGGCGTATTGTTGAGATCGCCCGAGGCGATCTTGTAGGCCGGCATGTCGATCGACGCGAGAAAGTCCGCCGACGCCTCATCGAACGCCGTCGAGAAGAACAGGAGGCCGAGCGATTGCGCGTAGGCATTGAGCTCGACGTATTGCGCCCGATTGAATTCGAGGAACTCGCGGTGCGCACCGTAGGTCGGCGCGTAAGCGTTCTCGCTGTTGTAGGTGCTGTCATACATTTCGCGCGTGAACAGGGTCTTGTTGTCGCGCTTTTGGATTTTGACCGCGTCGGCGCCGGCATCGGCTGCCGCTTTGAAGATCGCCTTGCATTTCTCGAGGTCGCCTTGGTGATTGTGACCGACCTCGGCAATCACATAGGACGGGCCGTCATCGCTGACGACCTTGTTCCCGATCCGGAACGATCGCTGCATTTGTGATGCTCCCCTCCCCCGCGGAACTCGGGGCGGTCAACCGTGGCTACTGCTATAGGGGGGTGACGGCGGTTAATCAACCGCGGGCATTTCGAACGGGGAACCCCGCAATATTCCTGCGCAAATCACGTCGAGCCCGGGGTCGGAACCGGGCATGAGTTGATCGAGGCCCTGTACCGCCACCGTGAAACGGCGCGGGCCGGATGCCGGCTGCACGAAGGCGAGCGGGATCATGCGGCGGAAGAAAAAATGATGCGCGTAAGCGAGCGCGCGCTCCCGCCGTCCCGGGTCAATTCGCGAGGTGAACGGCAGCAGCGACAAGAGCGCGAAATAATGCGCTTTCGATATCGCATCGAGGGTGAGGCCTTTGTTGCGCACCCAGGCCTCGCCGGCGACGATCACCGGAATACCGACGGCCGCAAGCTCCACCCCCATCTTGGTGCCATAGATCAGCGCCGCGTTGGCGTGCTCGGCCAGCACGTAGGATGACGCCGCGCTCTCGGGCGGAACGACGATGACGTTGGCCGGCAGATTCGGGAACGCCGATCGAATCTCGTCGGCGGCGAGCTGGCGCGACGGGGGGCTGCCCGAAATCTCGGCCGGATGCACCCGGATGACCAGTTGCAGGTTCGAGCGCGCGGCAAACCAGCGGATGGTCTCGACCAGCCATTCAAGCTGGTTGGAAAATGCATTGGCGGGATAGTGCAGCTGCGCGTCCCAGAACACGTTGGTGAACGCGACGCAGAACGGCTTCGCCGGATCGAGACCGAGACCCTTCAGGTCGGCGGCGGTCGAGAAGTCGGGATCCTGGTGAAACCGGATCCAGTCCCCGGTGCCCTCCCAGCGGCTGCGCAGGTAGCCGAGCGTGGTGTCGCGCTCGGCCGCGCTCAGGCTGCGGCCTTCCCATCGCTCGATCGGCTCGTCCATCAGCGTGTGATGATAGGTATCGTCGTGACTGAAGATGAAGCAGTGGCGGCGATAAGCGGGATTCCAGGTGACGACCCGAATTCCACGCGAACGCGCGAGCGCCGTCACGATCCCCTGCGGCGTGTAGATGCCGTGATGAGCGATGACCACCTCGGGACGCAGCGCGTCGATGAGGCGGCCATAGGCGATCGCGGTGACGATGGCGCCGGCGAGGAAGCGGCGCAGCACCGCCTCCCCGAGCGGCTCCTGATCCAGAGCGCCGCGGGCCAGATAGCGCAGCGCGCCTGCATAGGCATGTTCGCCGACCGGCAGTCCCTCCCATGTCGCCGCGCGGATGTCGGCCGCGGCAATCGTCTGCGCATGGTCGAAGGCGCGGGCGCGCTCATCGTCGGTCACGTTATCGCCGAGCTCGGCAAGCGGCAGGCCGAGCGCGCGCCACTGTTTGGCGGCGGGAGAGAAACAGTAGCTGCAAAGCAGCGCCGGCGGGCCGCGGCGCACGAATGCCTCCACATTCGGCGCGAGATTGATCTCGCACATCTGGCACGCCGGCAGAATTGCATTGCACAGGACGCTCGTGACGTTGGCACCCCGCAACGTCAGCGCCACCGCCAGCAAGCGGTCGATCGCAGCGAGCGCAAAGTGTCCGCCGACATTGGTCGCAAGCAGGACGCGTTGTCCGCTCCCGGCCGCCTTGAGTACGGCCTGCCAGGACGCGCCGCCGGGATCGACAAACGTCGAGAAATCCTGGTGCGCCCCGGTGCGGGCGAGCACATTGAGGCGCACAAGCCGCGCCCAGGCCGCGGCGGGCATCGTGCGAAGCTTTCTGCGCGTCGCGGCGGTCATCGAGGCGTTTTGCCGGCGAGAAAGTCACGGATGCGGGCGGCAAGGCCGCTCGCATCGAGACGGAGCGCCGCAAGCACCTCGTCGTTGCGGCCCGATGGCGGCACCTGCTCGAGGCCGATCGCGAGGCAGCGCGGCATGGGCCGCACGCCGGTTTGCGCCAGCGCGGCGAGCACGCGCTCGCCCTGCCCGCCTGAGCGGAAATGATTGTCGACGGTGACCAGGACGGGCGCGCGCGATGCAAGCGCCGCAAGCCAGCCCGCGTCGACCCGATTGAGCCACGGCAGGTTGACGACGCCGAACGAGACGCCATCGGAAGCGAGGCGTTCGGCCGCTGCCAGCGCTTCAGCCACCATCACGAGCCCGGCGGTGACGATCGTGCCGTCGCGCCCTTCCCGCAGCGTCACGCCGCGGCCGGCCTCCGGGAGGTATTCCTGCGGCAGCCGCGCCGCGGTGCGCCAAGGCACCGAGACGAGACGCAGGAAGCTCGGGCCGTCGTGGCGATCGAGACACCAATCGAGCAGCGGTCCGACTTCCTCCGGGCAGCAGGGCTCGACCATGACCAGATTGGGGATGCCGCCGATCGCCGAGATTTCCCGCACGCTCTGATGCGAATGCCCGGGCCCGGCCGGCACGACGCCGGAGAGGCCGCCCACATAGACGATTTTCCGGCCTTCGGTCGCGTTGTTGTAGATCTGCTCGTTGGGCCGGGTGGCGAGGAAGCATGAGAACGAATGGACCACCGGCAAGAGCCCGGCAAGCGCCATGCCGCCGGCCTGGCTGACCATGTCCTGCTCGGCGATGCCGCACTCGATGAAGCGATCGGGAAATTTCTCCGCGAAGGGAATGAGGCCCATGTCGAGCAC
>Ga0114129_10009899_pt1 | contig 13591 bp, 12 predicted proteins | sample RhiMetdeltSRZDD1_FD_80071 | JGI IMG/M metagenome (GOLD analysis project Ga0114129, IMG submission 80071) | Populus rhizosphere microbial communities from Tennessee, USA - Rhizosphere MetaG P. deltoides SRZDD1 (version 2) (version 2) | ecosystem: Host-associated > Plants > Roots > Rhizosphere >...
AAAAGCGAGGGCGTCAAGAATTCCGTCGTCTGTCGTCCGCCGTCTGTCCTCTGCTCACACCCGCATCGGCATCAGCACGTAGAGCGCGCCCTTGGCGTCGCGGTCCTGGATCAGCGTCGGCGAACCGGGATCGGCGAGCTTGAGCACCGCCGCCTCGCCCTCGATCTGCGCCGCGATGTCGAGCAGGTAACGGGAGTTGAATCCGATATCGAGCGGCTCGGAGCCGTATTCGACCTCGATCTCCTCGGTCGCGCTGCCCGAATCCGGGTTGGTAACCGACAACATCAGCTTGCCATTGGAGAGCGACAGCTTGACGGCGCGGCCGCGCTCGCTCGAGACCGTGGACACGCGGTCGACCGCCTGCTCGAACTCCTTCTTGTCGACCGTCAGTTCCTTGTCGTTGCCGAGCGGAATGACGCGCGCATAGTCGGGGAAGGTGCCGTCGATGAGCTTGGAGGTGAGCACCACGTCGCCGATGGTGAAGCGGACCTTGCCTTGCGACAGCTCGACCGTGACCTCGGCGTCGCTGTCCTCGATCAGGCGCTGCACCTCGCCGACGGTCTTGCGCGGCACGATCACGCCCGGCATGCCGTTGGCGCCGGACGGCAGCGCCAGCTCGACCTGCGCCAGGCGGTGCCCGTCGGTTGCGACCGCGCGCAAGGTCGCCGCCTTGGCGGTGCCGGCGGTGTGCAGATAGATGCCGTTGAGGTAGTAGCGCGTCTCCTCGGTCGAGATCGCAAACTGGGTCTTGTCGATCAGGCGCTTGAGATCCCCGGCGGCGAGCTTGAAGGTGTTGACCATGTCGCCGGCGGCAAGGTCGGGAAAATCGCTCTCCGGCAGCGTCTGCAAGGTAAAGCGCGATCGCCCGGCGCGGATCGCCAGCACGGCGCGGTCGCCGGAGGCCTCGAGCACGATCTGCGCCCCGTCGGGGAGCTTGCGCACGATCTCGTAGAACATGTGCGCCGGCACCGTGGTCGAGCCGCCCGGCCCGACCTCGGCCGCGATCGAGTCGGTGATTTCGAGGTCGAGATCGGTCGCCTTGAAGCTGAGCTTGGAGCGCTCGGCCTTGATCAGCACGTTGGCGAGAATCGGGATCGTGTTGCGCCGTTCGACCACGCGGTGGACGTGGCCCAGCGACTTCAGGAGTTCGGCGCGCTCGACGGTGACTTTCATGTGCGGACCCGCCCGATCGCGTGGAATGAGTTGGGGGGACAAGAAGGTGGCGCGTGGCAGCGCTTTACGCAAGTGTCGGCGCGCGTCCAGCGCTGTTTATCCAAAGCCAATCAATCACATCGCCAGCGGGCATGGCGGCGCGCATGCGAGCCGAGCGGCGTCCCTCGGCCTGCATGGAGGCTGGCGGCGCGTGGAACTCGGTCAGTCCTGCAATTGGCGCTTGAGCAGCTCGATCTCCTCGGCGAGCGCGGTATCGGTGCTGACCAGGTTCTCGATCTTCCGTACCGCGTGCAGCACGGTGGTATGGTCGCGGCCGCCGAAGCGCCGCCCGATCTCCGGCAGCGAGCGCAGGGTCAGCGTCTTGGCCAGGTACATCGCCACCTGCCGCGGCCGCACCACGTTGGCGGTGCGCCGCGACGACAACAGGTCGGCGCGGCTCACGTTGTATTGCCGGGCCACCACCCGTTGAATGTCCTCGATCTTGACGCGCTTGGGCTCCTGCGGACGGATCAGGTCGCGCACCTCGCGCTCGGCCATTTCCAGCGTGATCGGCTGGCCGGTCAGCTTGCTGTGGGCGAGCAGGCGGTTGAGCGCGCCTTCGAGGTCGCGCCCGTTGTGGGTCACGGTCTTGGCGATGAACACGAGCACCGGCGGCGGCACATCGAAACCGGGATGATGCTGCCGCGCCGCGGCGGCGCGATATTTGAGGATTTCCAGCCGCAGCTCTTCGCCCAGCGATCCCATCTCGACCACCAGCCCGCCGGCGAGCCGCGAGCGCACGCGCTCATCGAGACTTTCGAGGTCCCCCGGCGGCCGGTCGGCCGCGATGACGACCTGCCGGCCGGCATCGATGAGGGCGTTGAGCGTGTGGCAGAACTCGGCCTGGGTCGATTTGCCCTGCAGGAATTGCAGGTCGTCGATCACCAGGACGTCGATGGTGCGCAGCGCCTCCTTGAACGCGATCGCATTCTGGGTGCGCAGCGCGGCCACGAAGCCGTACATGAATTTCTCGGCGGTGAGATAGAGCACCTTGCGCTCGGCGCTGAGGTTGCCGGCCCAGGCCACCGACTGCAGCAGGTGCGTCTTGCCTAAACCGACGCCGGCATGAATGTAGAGCGGGTTGAACATGACGGCATCGCCGCGCCGGCCTTGCGCCACCTGCTTGGCGGCGGCGTGCGCCAGCGTGTTGGAGCGGCCGACCACGAAGGCCTCGAACGTGAGGCGCGGATCGAGCGGAGAACCGCCGAGTGCCTCGTGCACGGCCGAGATCGGCGCCGACAGGCTGCGCAGCTCGCTGCCGTTGCCCTTGTGCTCGCGCACCTCGCGCGGCGCCGCCGGCGCTTCCGCCGGCTTGCTCTTCGGCGGCAAGGTCTTGATGACCGCGGAGCGCACCGTGAGCTCGATGCGCAGGATGCTCGGCTGCTCGGCCTGCCAGCAGGCCAGCACCTTTTCGGCATAGTGCGACTGCACCCAGCTCTTGAGGAAGCGGGTCGGCACCGAGAGCTTGACGGTGTCCTCCTCGATGGCCTCGAGCTCCATGCGGGCGAACCAGCTCGAATAGACGTCGTCTCCCACTTCGACGCGCAGGCGATCCCTCACCCGCGCCCAGCGCTCCTGATCCGTGCTCGTCATTTGGGCTGTTCTCTTTTTTCGACAGGCTTGGTGGGAACGCAGCACAAACGCGGCTACTGGCAGGACGCCCGACGGGGCAGAGTGACTTGCACGCGGGGAACGAAACCGGGCGGGAAACTGGGCTGCCGCTCGCGGGAGGGGCGGAAGGGGCGTGCAGGCAGCGGTGGGCACGGACCTCCGGGACTCGCCGTTATCCGTCTTCGCTTGCGCGTCGGCAGGTGGGCTCGCCCGCCCGCCGCAGCGGCGGGCAGCTTGGAGGTGGTGCGGGTCCTTGCGTTGGGATGACGAAAAGGGTCGGGACCAAGCGGGCCATCGGCTCGCGGATTGGCTTAGCTTTCGTCATAGTGCCCCCTGTCCATCGCCGCCGCTCGGTCACGAGGGCCATGCACACATTCCGACTTTTCGAAGTATTCGTGAGTTGGCTTCGCGTCGCCGATTACTAAAACGCCGGCGCCAGGAAGCTTAGAGTTATGTCAGGACGCAGCGAACCTTAAGGCCATCGAAGACGAAGCCGGGATAAACCAGGCATGAATCTCCCTTCCCCACCTTCGATGAGGCTCGAATACGACCATTTACTGAAAACCGCTGGTGTCCCCGCGGCCCGTTGAAAATAGCACGGCGGAGCACTCAGGCAACGTCTCGCAATCGCAAACAGCGCGTGATTGGCCGCGTCATGCGCTGCCCCAGGCTTTCGTCGGATGCCTAACCGATCGCGATAAAGGTTTGAGCGCGCTTATTTATTCCCATACGTGCAACGGTAATTCCGAGTCCGAGTCGCGGGCGCAATTTGATGAGGCGCGCAACGGCGCCGATCCAGACGAAACTGCTCGAATTCTGAGCCCTCGCCCACGCATGGGGATTAAACTGTTCTGCAAGCAGTCATATTTCTGTGAGGAAACGCAGGGTAACCCCTGTGCAAAACCGTGCTTTCAGCACCCTCTGTGTGACTTTCGGCATGCAGCGTGAGAATTATAGAGGCCGTCCGTGACACTTTCGCAACAGCGGACCGAAAACCAACGCATTGAGGAATACGTCCCGATCGGCATGCCTAAGTTTTTTTTGTCGGCATGCAAACGCCCGGCCTGGGTGGCCGGGCGCGACCGAAACGCCGTTGAATGGTTGGAGGCGGGGGTTAGGCGCCGAGCTTGGCGATCTGGTGGGAGAGCCGGGACACCTTGCGGCTCGCCGCGTTGCGGTGGACGACGCCCCTTTGCGCCGAGCGCATGATCACCGGCTCGGCTTCCTTCAGCGCCGCCAGCGCCTTGCTGCGGTCGCCGGCGACGATCGCCTCCTCGACCTTGCGCACCGAACTGCGGAGCTGGGAGCGCCGCGCCTTGTTGACCTCGGTGCGTCGCGCGATCTTGCGCGCGGCCTTCTGGGCGGACGTCGTGTTGGCCATGCCTGCTCTCGTGTGGCGGGCCGCCGTCGGCCCGCGGGTCTGGTGCGGCTCGATATCGAAAAAGCTCGATATCGTAAAAAGCGAGCGGCGGCGAGAGCCTCGCCGCCAACTCGGCGCCGCTTATAGTCGGGCGCTCCGGGAGCGTCAACCGGCCGGAAGCCCGGCCCTCGGGCGGCGTCAGGCCGCGTGCTTGGCGCGCACGCCGTCGTAGCCGGCCACCGCCGACGCCCGGTCGGCCGCCGGGAAGGCGCTCAGCGGCGGCGCCACCCGCGCCCAGGCGGCATCGCCGTGGATGTGCGCGAGCAGCGCCTTGACGCCGCTGACCAGCTGCTTGCCGTCGAACAGCTTGCGGATCGTCACGGCGGCGTCGAGCGCGCCCGCGTCGCCGCTACGCCAAGCGCGCGCGCAGAGATCGGCATTGAGGTTGGCGGTCGCCGAGATGCAGCCGGCGAACGCACCGGCCCGCGCCTCCATCAGCACCGCCTCGGTCGACGGAAACACCTTGAACCGCGGCGAGATCGCCGCCGCCTCGCGTGCATAGGCCATGTCGCCGGAGGAATCCTTCAAGCCCACGATCCGCTCGCCATGGGCGTCGAGGAGGCGCCGGACCAGCTTGACGTGCCACGGCAGGCCCGACTGCGCCGGGAAATGGTAGAGGTAGATCGCGATCGGCTTGGCGGCGGTCGCCTGCACGATCGTGTCGACATAGGCGGCGAGCCCGTCGTCCGGCACGCCCTTGTAGTAGAACGGCGGCAGCACCAGCGCGCCGGCAAATCCGAGCTCTGCGGCATGCCGGGTCAAGGCGACGGCGTCGGCGACCGACGCCGCGCCGGTGCCGACCATCAGCCGATCGAGCGATAGCCCTGAATCGCGATAGTTCGTCATCACCCGCTTGCGCTGCTCGAGCGAGAACGAGGTCGCCTCGCCGGTGGTGCCGAGCACATTGAGCCCATCGCAGCCATTGGCCAGCAAGAAGCTGGCGAGGGCGGTCGAGCGCGCGCTGTCGGGCTCGCCCTTGTCGTCGACCGCGGTGGCGATCGCGGCGATGACGCCTTGCAGCTTGTTGCTCATGTCGTCTCCTGCTCCAGCGGGGCGAATAGCGGGTAGCGAATAGCGAATGGAGTCCACTCAATCTACTCGCGCTATTCGCCCCTTTTCATCCACTCACATTGAACGCCGCCAGCGCCGCCATGTTGACGAGCTGGGCATCGTTGGCCGACAGCGGCACGATCTGCACCGGCCGGTCGAGCCCGACCAGGATCGGTCCGATCACGGTGGCGCCGCCCAGCTCCTGCAACAGCCTGGTCGAGATCGACGCCGAATGGAACGCCGGCATGATCAGCACATTGGCGGGTCCCGACAGCCGGCAGAACGGATAGGCCTCGCGCAGCTCCATGTTGAGCGCGACGTCCGCCGCCATGTCGCCGTCGTATTCGAAATCGACCCGCCGCTGGTCGAGGATGCGCACTGCCTCCTGCACGTGCGCCGAGCGCTCGCCCGGCGGATGGCCGAAGGTGGAAAAGGCCAGCATCGCGAGCCGCGGTTCGTAGCCGAGCCGGCGCGCCACGCCGGAGGCCTCCACCGCGATGTCGGCGAGGATCTCGGCATTCGGCATTTCGGTCACCGCGGTGTCGGCGACCAGCACGGTGCGCCCGCGCGCCAGCACCAGCGACACCCCCATCACCCGGTGGCCGGGCTTGGGATCGACGCAGCGCAGGATGTCGGCGAGCGCGACCGAGAAGTTGCGGGTGACGCCGGTCACCATGGCGTCGGCGTCGCCGAGCGCGACCATGCAGGAGGCGAAATGGTTGCGGTCCTGGTTGACCAGCCGCTGGCAGTCGCGCTGCAGGAAGCCGTGGCGCTGCAGCCGCTCGTAGAGGTAGGCTGAGTAGGCGGCGTTGCGATGCGACAGCCGCGCATTGATGATCTCGATGCCACCACCGAGCTCGATGCCGAGCGTGCGCGCGCTCTCGCGTACCTGGTCCTCGCGGCCGACCAGGAGCGCGGTGCCGAGCCCCTGGTTGACGAAGCTCGCGGCGGCGCGGATCACCTGCTCCTCCTCGCCCTCGGCGAAGACGACGCGCTGCGGGCGGCGGCGCAGCCGCTCGTAGACCCGCTGCAGGATGCCGGCGACCGGATCGCGGCGCGAGCGCAGCGCCGCCCGGTAGGCTTCCATGTCGACGATCGGGCGGCGCGCCACGCCGGTTTCCATCGCCGCCTTGGCGACCGCCGGCGGGATGTAGGAGATCAGGCGCGGGTCGAACGGCACCGGGATGATGTAGTCGGGCCCGTATTTCGGCCGCATGCCGTAGGCCGCCGCCACCTCGTCGGGCACGTCCTCGCGCGCCAGATCGGCGAGCGCGCGCGCCGCCGCGATCTTCATCTCCATGTTGATCGCGGTCGCCCGCACGTCGAGGGCGCCGCGGAAGATGTAGGGAAAGCCGAGCACGTTGTTGATCTGGTTCGGATAGTCGGAGCGGCCGGTGGCCATGATGGCGTCGCTGCGCACCTCGGCAACCTCTTCGGCGGTGATCTCCGGATCGGGATTGGCCATGGCGAAGATGATCGGCTTGTCGGCCATCGACTTGACCATCTCCTTGGTCACCGCGCCCTTGACCGAGAGGCCGAACAGCACGTCGGCGCCGGCCAACGCCTCGGCCAAGGTGCGCGCGCTGGTCTTGGCCGCGTGCGCCGACTTCCACTGATTCATGCCGTCGGTGCGGCCCTGGTAGATCACGCCCTTGGTGTCGCACAGGATGACGTTGTCGGGGGTGAAGCCGATCGCCTTGAGCAGTTCGAGGCAGGCGATGCCGGCGGAACCGGCGCCGTTGCACACAAGCTTGGTCGATTTGATGTCGCGGCCGGTGAGATCGAGCGCGTTGATCAGGCCGGCGGCCGCGATGATCGCGGTGCCGTGCTGATCGTCGTGGAACACCGGGATGTCGAGCAGCTCGCGCAGCCTCTGCTCGATGATGAAGCATTCCGGCGCCTTGATGTCCTCGAGATTGATGCCGCCCCAGCTCTTGCCGAGCAGCTTGACGCAGTCGACGAACGCGTCCGGGTCCTCGGTCGAGACCTCGAGATCGATCGAATCGACGTCGGCGAAGCGCTTGAACAGCACCGCCTTGCCTTCCATCACCGGCTTGGCCGCCAGCGCGCCGCGATTGCCGAGGCCGAGAATGGCGGTGCCGTTGGTGATGACGGCGACGAAATTGCCCTTGGTGGTGTAGTCGTAGGCGCGGCCCTCGTCCTCGGCGATCGCCAGCACCGGCACCGCCACCCCGGGCGAATATGCAAGCGAGAGATCGCGCTGCGTCGCCATCGGCTTGGTGGCGACCACTTCGAGCTTGCCGGGCCGGCCCTGGCTGTGGAACTGCAGCGCTTCCTGGTCGGTGAACGTCGGGCGCGCGCCGCGGCCTTTTGTTTGTGAAGCCATTTCAACCCCTTACCAACGCGCCCGCGAACCGCGGAAAAGCCCGGCGCAGGCAAACTAGCGGATCGGCTGCCGGTCGCTCAAGGGACGCCGGCGCTGCGCCGCCCCGATCCTCCGGCTGCGTCGATGCAATCCGGCGCTACCACTCGTCCACAGCCGCAAGTTGCCCGCAGCAGCGCAATTGAACCGGAGCGCCGAGCCGTATAATCGATTTCCGGGCGACGTTGCTTCCCTGCGCATGACGAGCCTATGACGGCCAGGCCATGATCCGCTTTGTCTTCCGCTTCTTCGGACTCCTGTTGCTGGCGGCCGGCTTCATTTTTCTGGTCTACGACGGCACCCGTTCGATCGCCGATCAGACGCTCAACATCACCAGCGTGGGCTACATCTGGTCGAACATTCACCAGAATTCGCTGCTGCTGCTGCAGCCGGCGATCGAGCGGTACGTCACCCCCTGGCTCTGGCAGGGTGTGATCCAGCCGTATGTTCTCGAGCAGCCGGTGGCGCTCGTGCTCGGCATCCTCGGCGCCCTCCTGATCCTGCTCGGCCGCAAGCGGAAGCCGCTGATCGGCTACGCGCGCGACTGACGAATGAGCAAAGGCCGCGGCGCCCGGCCGCGGCCTCGTGTCGACATGTGGGCTGCTACCCGTCGCAGCCTACTTGATCGTGTCGACGCCGGCCTTGCAGGCCTGACCGTCCTGCGCGCCGGTGGCGCCGCTGCAGCCGATCGCGCCGATGATCTTGCCGCCCGACATCAGCGGGATGCCGCCTTCCGACGCGATGACGCCGTCGAGCGTCAACAGCACCAGGTTGGGCGGATTGGCCTGCAGGCCGTCCTGGAACGCCTTCGTCGGACGGCGGAAGGTCGCCGCCGCCTTGGCCTTGTGGATCGCGATCTGGATCGAGGCAAACTGGGTCTGGTCCATCTTGCTGAAGTGGACGAGGTTGCCGCCGTTCGACACCACCGCGATCGCCATGAACCAGCCGTTCTTCTTCGCTTCCGCCTCGGCGGCTTCGACCGCTTTCTTCGCCTGTTCGAGCGTCACCCCGGGACTGCCGTATTGCGGCGGCCCGGCGGGCGCGGCCGGGGCGGCGGGCTGTTGGGCCCAGGCCGCGCCGCCAAAGGTGAGCGCGGCACAGACCGCCAGCGAGGTCACAACCAGATTACGCATCAAGCTTCCTCCCATTCGTTTTCCAGCACCGGGCTCGGTGCCGGGAGCGCACATACAGGCGCCGGAGAAAGCATAAGCGGGGAATTGCAACTGCGGAATAGGGGTTGCGGGCCGCTTACTGACGCGGCCGTGATCCCGCGCGCACGGCCGGGCGATCAAGATGTGAATGCGCGGCCGGTGCCAATTCCCCCGGGCGAGACTATATTCGACCCGCAACCTTGGGAGATCGCGCCATGTTCGCCTTCAAGAAGAAGCTCGAAATGCCGTCCGCCGCCGACGCGCTGCCCGGCCGTCCGACGCCGATCCCGACCGCCCGCGACCATTTCATCTTTCACCGGCCGCTCAAGGGGCCCTATCCGCAAGGCTTTGAGCGCGCGATGTTCGGCATGGGCTGCTTCTGGGGCGCCGAGCGCAAGTTCTGGGAGCTGGGCGAGGGCATCCACGCCACCGCCGTCGGCTATGCGGGTGGCCACACGCCCAATCCGACCTACGAGGAGGTCTGCAGCGGCCGCACCGGCCACAACGAGGTCGTGCTCGTGGTCTATGATCCGAGCAAGGTCTCCTACGAGCGGCTGCTCAAGACGTTCTGGGAGAGTCACGATCCGACCCAGGGCATGCGCCAGGGAAACGACGTGGGAACGCAGTACCGCTCCGGCATCTACGCCTTCACGCCGGCGCAGCGGCAAGCCGCGGAAGCCTCCAAGGCGATGTACCAGCAGGCGCTCAAGGCGCGGCGTTTCGACGCGATCACCACCGAGGTCATCGACGCGCCGGAGTTCTACTTCGCCGAGGACTACCATCAGCAATATCTGGCCAAGAACCCGATGGGCTATTGCGGCCTCGGCGGCACCGGCGTGAGCTGCCCGATCGGAACCGCCGACAAGCAGTCCGCGCACGCCTGAAGCTGACGCAGTCCGCGCGAGCCTCACCGTGGCGGACGCGCTGCAGGCCGATCGACACATCGCGCGGCTCCCGCACCGGGAGCCGCGCGCATGTTGTCATGCCTGGGAATCGGATATGGGATGAAGGGTGTCGGCCCGGGAGCTCGCGATGCGCAAGATCGAACTGTTCATCGAGGCGGTGATCTTCCAGAGCCGGTGGATTCTGGCGCCGTTCTATCTCGGCCTGGCGTTCAGCCTGCTGCTGCTGCTCTATCATTTCCTGGCGCAGCTCTTCGCCTTCGTGCTCAAGGTCCCGTTCGCGACCGAATCCGACGTCATTCTCGGCGTGCTGGGCCTGATCGATCTCGCCTTCACCGGCAATCTGGTCGTCATCGTGATCTTCTCGGGCTTCGAGAATTTCGTATCGCGGATCGAGGCCGCCGAACACGACCGGCCGGACTGGATGACCAAGGTCGATTTCGGCGGACTCAAGCAGAAGCTGGCGACATCGATCGTCGCGATCTCGGCGATCCAGGTGCTCAAGGCGTTCATGAACCTTGAGCAGTACGACACCAGCAAGCTCGGCTGGCTGGTCGGCATCCACCTCTTGTTCCTGGGCTCGCTGCTCACGGTCGTGCTGGCCGACCGCATCTCGGCGCCGATCCAGCATCCCTCGGAACGGCGCAAGACCGCGAGTTGAGCCGTGGCTCAACGCTCTTCGGAATTCCAGTTTTTTGCCGGCGCGGTGCCGCGGTGCGGCGCCCCGGTCAGGCTTTGTTAACCATATCGGGCGTTAATCCGTTAACCCTTTGGTCTGCGTCCGGATTCGCCTGCCATGCGGCTGTGCCGCCTCCTCGTGCCCTTGCTGATCGCGGCCGCCGTCGCCGGCTGCGTCGGCGTGCCCGGGTTTCCGATCGGCGCTGCTCCTCCGCCCGACGCGCCGCCGCCGCCCGCCGATCTCGACACGCTCGCCTATGGCCGGCCGGTCGCCTATCGCGAGCCGATCGCGGTGCCGTTGCCCGCGCCCGTGCCCGGGCCGGCGGTGGTGCCGCTGCCCGCGCCGCTGCCGGTGCCGGCCGCGGTTTTGCCCGGTCCGGCGCCCGGCGGCCTAGAGCCCTACACTCTCGATTCCGGCGACCGGCTGCGGATCGTGGTGTTCGGCCAGGAGGGCCTCACCAGCACCTACATCGTCGACGTGTCCGGCAAGATCGCCATGCCGCTGATCGGCGCGGTCTCGGTGCGCGGGCTCACCACCACCCAGGCCGCGCGCGTGATCGCCGACCGGCTGCGCCAGGGCTTCATCCGCGAGCCGCACGTGGCGATCGAGGTCGAGATCTACCGGCCGTTCTTCATCCTCGGCGAGGTGATCGCGCCCGGCCAATATCCTTACGTGCCCAACATGACGGTCGAGACCGCGGTCGCGCTCGCCGGCGGCTTCACGCCGCGCGCCTACCGCTGGGACGTCGAGGTCAGCCGCTCGGCCGGCGGCGTCACCGCCCGCCAGAAGGTGCCGATGATCGCGCCGGTGCGGCCTGGCGATACCATCAACGTCGGCGAGCGCTGGTTCTAGCGCCCGACGCTCCGCGCTTCCTACGGCGCGCCTTCTGCACCGACTTGAGCGCAGCATCGATCTCCGCTTCGCTCTTGCCCAATTCCTCGAGCGCTTGCGCGTAATTTGCGCGGACTGATTCGAGGCGGGGATGCTGGTGCCCTGCCGTGTGCGTGAAATTGACCAGAATGCCCAGCGCCCGCCGCAACATTGGCTCGGCCTCGGCGAGGCGGTTCGTCTCCCGCAGCAACGCCGCGAGATTGTTGAGGTTGTTCGCGACACTGGGATCATCGGGGCCCAAGCTGTCCGCGCTGATCGCCAACGCTCGCCGATAGAGCGTTTCGGCTTCGGCGAGCCGGTTCGTGTCTTGCAGCAGCGTTGCGAGATTGTTGAGACGGGTCGCGACGGTGGGATGGGCAGGCCCCAAGGTCTGGGCGCCGATCGCCAGCGCCCGGCGCAATAGCGGCTCGGCCTCTGCGAGCCGGTTTGCCTCCCGGAGCAATACAGCGAGGTTATTGAGGCACGTCGCGACTTCGGGATGGTCGGGCCCGCAGCACTTCTCGTTGATTGCGAGGGCTCGGCGATAGAGCGGTTCGGCTTCGGCGAGCCGGTCGGTGCCCCGCAGCAAACTGGCGAGATTGTCGAGACTGACCGCGACGCGGGGATGATCGGGGCCAAGGCTCTTCTCGCGGATCGCCAATGCTCGGCGAAACAGCGGCTCGGCCTCGGCGGGACGGCTCGTGGCCCGCAGCAGCGATGCCAGATTGTTGAGGCTGATCGCGACGTAGGGATGTTCGGGACCCAAGCTCTCCTCGTTGATCGCGAGTGCCCGCCGCAACAGCGGCTCGGCCTCGGCGAGCCGGTTGGCGTGCCGTAGCGAAAAAGCGCGATCAGTGAGGTCCTTGGCGACCGCAGGGCCGTCCGATCCCCCGAGCTTCTCGTCGATTGCCTGTCGTCCCCGCCCGAGGCGTGGCGGCCGCGATTTGCCCTGCGCCTTCGCGTGCGGGCTGCGCTGCGCCCGCCTCATTGAAGAAGCCGGACCGGCCGCGCCGGATCGTCCTGCGGCCAGGCGGCCGCAGGAGCCCATACCAACTGGGCGAGGATCAGCCGGGCGGCAATGCGCCGAGCGCGCCGCATGCTTGCCCGCGGCAGCCGCCCGCGGCGGCTATTTCCTCATGTGCTTCTTGAGGAAGTCCATGGTGCGCTGCCATGCGGTCTTGGCGCTCGGCTCGTGGAAGCTGCCGCGCTCGTCGCAATGGAAGCCGTGGCCGGCGACCGGATAGATGAAAATCTCGCTGTCGCCGCCGCGCTTCTTTTTGATGTTGTCGACGTCGCTCATCGGGATCGCCTGGTCGGTCTCGCCGAAATGCATCATCACCGGCACCTTCGGCTTCTCGTCGGCGAACTTGGCGATCTGGCCGCCGTAATAGGCGACCGCGGCGGAGAGCCCGTTGAGCCGGCAGGCCGCCAGGAAGGCGACCGAGCCGCCCATGCAGAAGCCCATGATGGCGACCGGGCCCGCGCCCTTGAGCTCGTCGATCGCGGCTTGCGTGTCGCGCATCATCGCGTCCCAGTCCGGATTGGCGACGAACTTGCGCGCATTGGCGATCTCGTCGGGCGTGTAGCCGCTCTCGAAATCCTTGGTCTGGCGGTCGAACAGCGCCGGCGCCACGGCGGCGTAGCCTTCGCTCGCCAGCCGGTCGCAGACCGCGCGGATGTGATGGTTGACGCCGAAGATTTCCTGGATGACCACGACGCCGCCTTTGGCCTGGCCGGCGGGATCGGCGCGATAGGCGCCCAGCTTGAACTTGTCGGCGGCAGTGAGCGAGAAATGCTTACCCAAGATGACCTCCTGTGGACGCTGGCAAAAACCCGTGAACCCTGCGGGCCGGCGGTGATCCCGGCCGCGGAGGGCACAATTTCACGCGTCCGCCGCCACAAAGCAACCGGCTATCAGAGGCCGGGTGACGCACGAGGGACGACGGCCGGCTGGCGCGGTCATCCGCCCCCGGTCGTCTGTCCTGCGTCGTCTGTTCGGAGCCCGAACGTCTCGGCCAGCAACTCGTACGAGCGCCGGCGCGCGGCGTGATCGTAGATCATGGTGGTGACCATGACCTCGTCGGCCTTGCTGGCCTCGATCATCGGCGCGAGCCGGTCGAGCAGGGTCGCCTTGGCGCCGACGAAAACGCGCGCGCGGTTGCGCGCGATCAGGCCGCGCTCGGCGGGAGAATAAGGATAGGCAAGCGCCGTCTCCGGGCTGGCGAGCGGCAGATACTCGCCGCGCTGGCGGCGCACGAAGTTGAGATCGATGGTCGATGCGAGCCGCTCGGCCTCGGCGTCGCTGTCGGCGCA
>Ga0114129_10009900_pt1 | contig 13590 bp, 14 predicted proteins | sample RhiMetdeltSRZDD1_FD_80071 | JGI IMG/M metagenome (GOLD analysis project Ga0114129, IMG submission 80071) | Populus rhizosphere microbial communities from Tennessee, USA - Rhizosphere MetaG P. deltoides SRZDD1 (version 2) (version 2) | ecosystem: Host-associated > Plants > Roots > Rhizosphere >...
CGGCGCGGATCGGTTCTTCGAGCTGGTCACGACCGGCTATTACAACGATGCGGCGATCTTCCGGATTCGGCCGAAGACGTGGGCGCAGTTTGGGATTGCGGGCGACCCGAAGGTGGCGCAGGCGTGGCGTCCGCGCACGATTCCTGATGACCCATTCAAGCAACCCAATGTTCGCGGCACGGTCGCGTTCGCGTGGGCCGTGCCGAACGGGCGGACGACGCAGGTCTTCATCAACCTGCGCGACAACCGCGAGACGCATGACAAGGAGCCGTTCGTGCCATTTGGCCGCGTGATCGAAGGCATGGAGGTGGCGGACGCCCTGTTCGACGAATACGGCGAAGCCGCCGGCGGCGGCATCCGCGCCGGAAAGCAAGACCCGGTGTTCCAGGGTGGCAACGGGTATCTACGAAAGAACTTTCCGAAGCTCGACTACATCAAGACGGCACAGATCGTTCGATGACGGTCGTCACGACTTCGATCTGAACCGCCTCACTTTCTCGCGGTTTCCGCAGATCTTCATATCGCACCACCGGCGCGAGTGGTTTTTCGTGTCGTCGACGAACCACCAGCCGCAATCCCCCGCGGCGCACGAACGGACGCGCGACAGCCGCGGCGAGAGGACGAGGCGCCCGGCGGCGCGGCTGATTTCCCACAGCACGCGATCCAGGTCGTCTTCGGCGCTCGAGATCCACTGCAGCGCGCCGTCGTGTGGCACCAGGCGGCCGTGCGCGTACGCGTCGGCGAGCCGGCTGCTGATGGTGTCGAGCACGGCCGGCGGCGGCTGTTTGCGCTGCTCGATGACCAGCGCCAGCGCGTTGAGGGCTTCGCGGAATTCCCTGGCGCGCGACAGCACGGCCGCCGCCTGGTGCGGGTGGCGCCGAGCTTCGGCCAGCAGGCGCTCGGCCGCGGCGGTCGACACCAGGTGCTGCTCCCGCGCCCACTCGACCAGCGCGTCATAGGAGGTCAGCCGCTCCGCCGGCGCCGGCGTCGGGCGCGCGCTCAGCGTATTGACGAACGCGAGCACGCGTTCGGCATCGACCGACTCAGCCGGAGGAGCGGTGGCCCTGGCCATACCCCTCGATTGTAGCCGACTCTGTAACTTTCAAAAAGTATTTGACAGGTTACACCGGTGGCGCTATAGTCCGTAACCAGTGAACAGCTTTTAGGAGGTTAACGAGATGAGCGCCACCCAGACCAAGACACCCACTCCCACCGGGCTTCCCACAACCACCTTCAACCGCATCCTCGACGAGGGCTACGGCCCTGGCGCGTGGTACGGCTCCGACCTGCGGGCCGCCCTCGCGGAGGTCACGCCCGGCACCGCGTTCCGGCGCCCGGCGAACGGCCGCCACAACATCGCCGAGGTCGCCTTGCATCACGCCTACTGGGTGGGACAGATCACCGCCAAGCTCACCGGTGGTGAGCCGTCGGTCTTCCCGCTGGTGGGCAAAGAGGATTGGTTCGATCTGAACGACGAATCGAAGCTGTCGTGGGCGGCGATCACCGCGCTGGTGGATGCGTCGCAGCAGCGGCTGAGCCGGGCGGCCGGCGAGATCGCGAGCGGTGCTCGCGTCTCGCCGCTGTCCGACGCGGAGCAGTTCGACGTCGTGATCGGCATCACCGGTCACGCCGCGTATCACGCGGGGCAGATTCAGTTGATCAAGAAGCTGATCTAGGTTCCGGAGCTGGCCGCCTGCTCAAATCAATTCGGGGCGGTAGGCGACCGCGTCGAAATGCTCCGTCACGATGCGATACCCGTTCTCCATCAGGAGCCTCGCCGTGTCGTTGAACTCGGCGGGGGTCATGAAGCCGGAGGGCATGCCGTGCTCGAAGTGGATAATGGCCGGGGTGCGGCGCCGAAAATCGATCATCCGAATGATCTCGGCGTCGTACCCTTCGGTGTCGATTTGGAGCAGGTCCATCGCGCCGACGTGATGCTCCTGCAGCAGCTCCTCGAGCGTGACGCACGAGACGGTTTCGGTCAGCATCGCCTCGGCGGGCACCTCGGCGGTCAGATGGTGCTCGCGCCTGAACGATCCGATGCCCTGCGTCCACGCTGGATACTCCGGGACCCTGGCGGGGTCGACCCGGTACATCTCCACGGATCTCAGAGTGGCGTGGATGGCCGTCTTGACCGGTGTGACCCTGGGATACGGGCGATAGTTGGCGACCAGCCGCTCGAACATGTCCGGCAACGGCTCGACCACCAACCCCGCCACGTGATTGCGCGTGACGAATTCCCGAATGGGATCGTTGAACACGCCGTCATTCGCGCCGATCTGGACGAAGAAGAAATCCGGCGCCCTGGCCAGGCGGCGGTACAACAGGGGCTCGAAGAAATTCAGCTGATCGAAACGCAGCAGCCGGTAGCCGAGCTTACCGAAGAACCAGCGGAGTCCCCGGCGCGCGACGCGTCTGTGCAGCGGTACACCCATGCTGGCGCGGTGGTGCGCCCAGCAGGACTCGAACCTGCAACCTTTGGCTCCGGAGGCCAACGCTCTATCCAATTGAGCTATGGGCGCGAAAATTCAATCATAGCGCACCCTGCGCGCCCCTCCGGCTTTCTACTCCGAAAGGGAACATAGTCGGCGCAGTCGCGACTTTGTCAACGCTTTCAACCACATCTATCGGCGCTTTTCCCTATGAAGGGCGCAAACGCCACACTGGTCACCGCCTTGCACAAGTGGCGCGCAGTGATCATGCGAGCGCCCGGTGATCGTCGCGCACAAGTCCGGTTCGAGGTCTTCGGCGCATTCTGGGGGACCTTCGATGCCGGCGACGCGGTGCGCGTCCGCGATCTGACCCCGCAGGGCGCCCTCATCGAGGCGCACCAGGCCCTGGCGGTGGAATCGGTCCAGTCGGTGTGTCTGATGTTCGACGGCCAGCCCGCCATCGCCGACGCACGCGTGCGCCACCTGCGCCCGGCGATCGAGCGCGACCGTTTCCTCGTCGGTGTCGAGTTCCTCGCCTCGTCTAGCGCGTTCCTCGACGCGGTCGAGCGACTGATGGCCTACCGCGCCTCTCCTACCGAACTTGCGTAACCCGTTGACACATTGGGTGGATTAAGTTCCACCGAATGGAGGCCTGAAAATCCCTGGTTTTGGCGAGATCAACGCCCGGGACGGAGGTGTCCTTGCCCGGCGCGACCTAATTCACCCGAGCGGCAGACAAGTGGCTGCCTCACGTTGGCGACTTCTTTGCAGTGTCACCTGTCATGAGTGACCTGGCCTCTACCGATCGCCGTCGAGTCCCCCGCGCTGCGATCGCCGACACGGAACTGTCCGTGCTGGCGTTTCCAATTCCAGTCCGCCTCCTCGACATCAGTCTGGGCGGCGTGCTGCTCGAATCGTCGCATGCGGTTGACCTTGGGACCCGCGGCACGCTCCGCTTCAATTTTGGCGGCGTGCCGTTCTCGGCTGATGTGAAGGTAGAGCGCCTCGAGCGCCAGCGCAACGGTGCCGGGGAACGGTTCACGATCGGCGCGTCGTTCGTGGCGCTCAGCCGCCAGGACCAGCGCGTGATTGAACGCTTTGCGGATCAGTGAGGCCCATCGTGGAAGTAACGACGCGAGACTACAGCACCATCAGCAACATCAGCCCCATCGGCGCCGGCATGGCGTCGCGCGCGAAGCAGCAGGCACGGCTCATCGGCCGCAGCCCGCAAATCCAGGCCCTGCAGGGCGAGGTCGAGCGCGTCGCCCGCAGCGACGCCAAGGTCCTGATCACGGGGGAGAGCGGCGTCGGCAAGGAGATCGTGTCGCGCAGCATTCATTACCTGGGTCCGCGCGCCAGCATGACGTTCGCGCCGGTGAACTGCGCCGGCCTGCCGGAAACGCTGCTCGAGTCTGAACTGTTCGGCCACGTCAAGGGCAGCTTCACCGGCGCGTATCGCGACAAGCCGGGCAAGCTCGAGACCGCGCACATGGGCACGGTGTTCCTCGACGAGATCGGCGAGATGACGCCGCGCCTCCAGGGCCTGCTGCTGCGGTTCCTCGAGACCGGCGAGATCCAGCGCGTCGGCGCCGACGGCGGCGCCCGCCACGTCAACGTCCGGGTCATCGGCGCCACGCACCGCAACCTGCGCGACATGATCGCGCAAGGCACGTTCCGCGAGGACCTCTATTACCGCCTCAACGTGATCCAGATCAACGTGCCGCCGCTGCGCGAGCGCCGCGAAGACATCCCGGAGCTGGTCAACCACTTCCTGAACAAGTTCGTGGCGGCCAACCGCTCGCCGATTACCGGTGTGTCGCCCGATGCCATGAAGGCGCTGGTGGCGTACTCATGGCCCGGCAACGTGCGCGAGCTCGAGAACCTGATCGAGCGCATGGTGGTCGCCGTGCAGCACGACACCATCGAGCTGCAGGATCTGCCGTCGGAAGTCCGCAGCCAGGACAACGTCGCGTTCCGCCCGCGCCGCGAGCGCCGGCGCACGGTGGCCGACGATCTCTATTCGCGGCTGACCGAGCAGCGCGAGTCGTTCTGGGCCACGGTCTACCCGATGTACATGGCCCGCGAGATCACGCGCCAGCACGTGCGCGACGTGGTGCGGCGCGGCCTCGAAGAGGCGCGCGGCAACTACAAGATCGTGGCCCGGCTCTTCAACATGGAGTCGCGCGAATACAAACGCTTCTTGAACTTCCTGAGGAAACATGACTGCCAACTGCCGTTCAAAGAATATCGCTAGCTTGATCGCGCTCGCGATCGCCGCGCCGGTATTTGCGCAGGCGCAGAAGCCGGCGGTGTCGGCACAGTCGATGCCGACGGCAGCCGTCGCCGCGGCGGCGCCGCGGCCGACCGATCCGGTGGTGCCGCCCGGCTACGTCATCGGCACCGACGACGTGCTGTCGATCGTGTACTGGAAAGACAAGGACATGTCCTCGGAGGCGCAGGTGCGCCCCGACGGCCGCATCGCGCTGCCGCTGATCAACGACGTGCAAGCCGCGGGTCTCACGCCTGAACAGCTGCGCGAGAAGCTCACCGAGGAATCGAAGAAGTTCATGGAGGACGCCAGCATTACCGTGGTGGTCCGCCAGATCAACAGCCGCAAGGCGTTCATCACCGGCGAGATCTACAAGCCGGGCACCTATCCGCTCACCAGCCCAACCACGGTGATGCAACTGATCGCGATGGCCGGCGGCCTGCGTGAGTACGCCAACGCCAAGAAGATCGTGATCATGCGCTCCGAGAACGGCAACCAGAAGAGCCTGCCGTTCAACTACAAGGACATCGTCGAGGGCAAGAACCTTCAGCAGAACATCGAGCTGAAGCCGGGCGATACCGTGATTGTGCCGTGATCCTCCGCGCCGGCGTCGCGGTCCTTCTGCTCCTGCCCACGGCCGCGTTCGCACAGGGCACCCCCCCCGGGCCCTTCGGGGGATTGTTCGGCCGCACGCCGGAGCGCGTCGGCAAGGAATATCGGGTCTTCGAAATCCGCACCTCGAGCAGCGGCCAATACGAGGAGTCGCTGTTCGACGATGCGGTGCCGCTCGACAGCCGCGCCGCGTCGGGTGCCATCGCGAGCGTCAACGTCGGCGGCATGTATGAGCAGCGCACGACGCGCCTGAACCTGCGCCTGCGCTCGAGCGGAACCTACCAGCAGTACTTGCAGTCGCCATTCAACGGCGGCACCTCCGTCGAGACCAGCGCCACCGCCAATTTCCGCGTCGCCACGCGTTTCGGCCTGGACGGTTCGCTGACGCATCTCTACACGCCGTACTTCCAGTTTTATCCGTCGTTCCCGTCGTGGACGCCCGCGGGCGTGCTGGTGCCACCCTCGTCCCCGTATGTGGCCACGGTGATCGCGAGTCACACCTACGAGGCCGTCGGCAGCTTCACCAGCTATTACTCGAAACACTCATCGCTCAGCGCCTCGTTCCAGCGCCGCGAAACCCGATTCAGCCACCGTTCCGACGCCGATCTCTCGATGTACGGCATGCGCGGGTTGTGGTCGCGACAGCTCAATCGCGACTTCCGTTTGAAGCTCGGCTACGGCCGCGAGCAGATTCACCAGTCGGCGTTGTCGGACGCCGACTTCGTCCATGAATTCATCGATGCCGGCGTTGATTTCGAGAAGCCGCTGTCGCTGTCCCGGCGCACGACGCTTGGGTTCACGACGCAGACCTCGATGATCCGCCGGCCGGGCACCGGCCGCCAGTACCGCCTCGACGGCCGCGTGATGTTGAACAGCTGGCTGAGCCGCACGTGGCTCGCCTCGATCAACGCCGCCCGCGCCACCGAGTTCATGCCCGGATTCATCGAGCCGCTGTTCTCCGACAACGTCGGCTTCTCGCTGATGGGACTGTTTTCGCGCCGCCTGGAGCTGATTGCCTCGGCCACGGGCGGCAAGGGCGTGTTCGGCACCGATGCCTCGGCGTTCGACAATCCGCGATTCACGATGGCCAACAGCACCGTGCAGTTGAACGTCGCCGTGACGCGCCATTTCGGACTCTACGGCCAGCACGCGTTCTATTACTTCCAGATTCCCGCTGGGTCGTCGCCGGTCGCTCCCCTCGATCAGCTGTCGCGCCACACCATCGTCGTCGGGATCACCGCGTGGATCCCGGTGTTCAACCAGGAGAGAGGCGAACGTGATTCCCGGTAAGCAGTATTCCTTCGACACCGTGTTGCATGTGGCGCGCCGGCGCAAGTGGCTGATCGTCATCCCGGCCGTGCTGATTGCCGTCGTGGCCGGCGCGATCATTTATTACCTCCCGAACCTCTATCGCTCGGACACGTTGATTCTCGTCGTGCCGCAGCGCGTCCCCGAGAGCTACGTGCGATCGACGGTGACGGCGCGGATCGAGGATCGGCTGCAGGCGATCAGCCAGCAGATCATGAGCCGCACCAAGCTCGAGCAGATCGTCAGCGACTTCAATCTCTACCGGCGAGAGCGGGATAAGGGCGAGCTGATGGAAGACATCGTCGAAAAGATGCGCACCCGCGACATCAACATCGGCGTCGTCAAAGGCGACGCCTTCCGCCTCAGTTTCCAGTCGGACGAGCCGCGTATCGCGATGCGGGTCACCGAGCGGCTGGGGTCGCTGTTCATCGACGAGAGCTATCGCGATCGCGAGATCCTGGCGCAGAGCACGAGTGATTTCCTGTCGACGCAACTCGACGAGGCGCGCCGGCAGCTGGTGGCCGTCGAAACGAAGCTGCAGGAGTATCAGCGCACCTTCAACGGCGAGCTGCCGTCGCAGCTGAGCGCGAACATCCAGGGCCAGCACAACGCCGAGATCGCCCTGCAGCAGCTGGGCGAATCGCTCAACCGCGATCGCGAGCGGCGCATCCAGTTCGAGCGCACGGTGGCCGACGTGCTCGAGGCGCCCGAGCCGGCGCCCGCGCCGAGCGAGACGGCGAAGCCCGAGATCGCCCAGACGCTCCAGGACGAGCTGCGGACCCAGCGGCAGGCGCTCATTGCGGTGGAGATGAAGCTCAAGCCCGAGCACCCGGACGTGAAGCGTCTGCGGCGCACGGTGGAGGAGCTCGAGCAGCGCGTCGCGGCGCATAAGCTCGAAGGCACCCTGGCCGCGCGGCCGACCAACACCGTCGTCATGGACTACGCGAAGCGCAAGCGGCTGCTCGACGCCAAGGCGGAGCTCGACAACCTCGATCGCGAGATCAAGGCGAAGCTGGCCGAGGAAGAGCGGCTGCGCAGCGTGGTGGGCATGTATCAGGCGCGCATCGAGGCCACGCCCGTGCGCGAGACCGAGCTGGCGTCGCTGATGCGCGACTACGAGACGCTGCAGGGCCAGTATCGCGGCCTGTTGCAGAAGAAAGAGGAGTCGGAGATCTCCGCGAACCTCGAGAAGCGGCAGATCGGCGAGCAGTTCAAGATTCTCGACCCGGCGCGGATGCCGGAGCGGCCGGTCAGTCCCGACCGCCCGCGTCTCTACTTGATTGCCGTGCTGGCGGCGCTGGCCGTCGGCATCGGCCTGGCGACGGCCGCGGAGTACTTCGATCGCACGCTCCGGACCGAAGCCGATGTGCGTTCGGCGCTCAACCTGATGGTGCTGGCGACGGTCCCGTACATGCGCGACACCGCGCGGTCGACCGGCCGGCTCCGCCGCCGCCTCGCACTGGGCGCCGCTGGAACCGCGGTGCTGGCGGTGGCGGTCACGCTCGCATGGAGGCTTCTGACGTAATCATGTACGAACGCTATTACGGGCTGCAGGAGCGGCCTTTCGACCTGTCGCCAAATCCGCGGTTCCTGTGCTTCACGCCACAGCACCGCGAAGCGCTCGTGCACCTGCAGTACGGTCTCGCCGGACGAGCGGGCGTCACCGTGCTGGTGGGCGAAGCCGGTACCGGCAAGACGACGCTGGTCCGCGCCGCGCTGCAAGCGGTTAACGACTCATCGACGATCGTGCACCTGTCGAATCCGACGCTGACGCGCGCGGAGTTCTATGACTACATCGCCGCCGGATTCGGGTTCAGCGCCGAGGCCGCAACGTCGAAGATCCAATTCCTTCGCGAGCTCGAGACCGCGCTGAACAACGACGATGGTCCGACGCTGGCGCTCGTCGTCGACGAGGCGCAGAGCGTGCCGTACGAGCTGCTCGAAGAGATTCGATTGCTCACGAATGCGGAGGCGCCCAACGGCCGCTCGCTCGCGGTCGCACTGGTCGGCCAGCCCGAACTGGGCCGGCGGTTGGACGAGGCCAGGCTGCGCCAGTTGAAGCAGCGCGTGGTGCTGCGCTGCGAGCTGACGCCGCTGACCCTCAAGGACACCGCGTCCTATATCTCCGGGCGCGTCAAGACCGCCGGCGGCGAAGCAACGCGATTATTCACTCGCGACGCCGTGGTCGCCATCCATCAGCATTCGCAAGGCATCCCGCGCGTGATCAGCGTGATCTGCGACAACGCGCTCGTCAATGGATTTGCCGCCGATCAGAAACCAGTCGGCGCGAGCATCGTCACGGAAGTGTGCCGGTCGTTGGCGCTCGCTCCGGCCCAGGCCCTTCCGGGCCCGGCGCCGGTTCCGCCACCCGAGCCGGTCACGGTGGCCGCGCAAGCGCCGATGTTTGCGACGGTCGGCCGCCGCCGCTTCTCATTCTTCTAACGCCGGATACCGACTATGACGCGACTCAGCGAAGCACTGAAGAAGGCAGCAGAAGAAACGGATCCGCCGATCGAGACGACGCAGGAGCCGCCGGCCACGCCTTCGACGTGGCAATTTGCCCCGGTCGAGACGATGCACGTGCCCGCGGAATCCGCCTTCGCGCCTGCCCAACCTGCGGCGCTACGGCGCGACTCCGCTGGCGACGCCGTTGGCGTCACCAGCGCCGCCTCTTTTGCCGGTCCAATTCGTGTCGGGGATGCGGATCGCAACAAGCTGGTGATCGACCCGGCCGTCGATCCGAATGTCGTCGAGCAGTACCGCCAGCTCGCCGCGGTCCTGCATCACGCGCAGAAGGCGAGCGGCGTCCGCACCGTCATGGTCACCAGCGCGATGCCGTCGGAAGGCAAGACGCTGACCGCGACCAATCTCGCGCTGACGTTGAGCCAGTCGTATCAGCGGCGTGTGCTGTTGATCGACGCCGACCTGCGGCGTCCGCGAATGCGCGAGATGTTTGCGCTGCCGGCAACCGAGGGCTTGACCGACAGTCTCGCGAACACCCGCGGCGGTCGCCTGCCGGTGCACCAGGTGTCGTCGACGCTCTGGGTGCTGACGTCCGGCCGCATGCTCCCCGATCCGATGAGCATGCTGGTGTCGCCGGCCATGAAGCAGCTGATCGAGGATGCGCGTGATTCGTTCGACTGGGTGGTGGTGGACACGCCGCCGATCGCGATCCTGCCCGACGCGAATCTGCTGTCGGCGATGATCGATACCGCGCTGCTGGTGGTGTCGGCGGAGTCCACGCCGTACCCGATGGTGCAGCGGGCGGCCAGCAAGATCGGACCGGATCGCATTCTCGGCGTGGTGCTCAATCGCGCCGAGAAAACGGGCCTGACCACCTACAACTATTACGGCTATCGAAATTATCAGCACGGGGCCGCGCGACCGCAGCCGAAGCGCTGGTGGAGCTGGTCGAGAAAGTCGCCCGCCTCCGCTGACGCTTCGGCGAGGCAGGCTGATCATGTTCAATAAGACCTGGCGATCGGTCATCCTTGTCGCCGGCGAAACGGCGCTGCTGGCGGGGGCTGTCGTCATCAGCAGCATCCTGATCGGCGGACCGCACGCCCGCGAGCTGCTGACCGACAACACCGCCATCCTGCGCGTGCTGTTGATCGTCGTGGTCACGCAGCTCTGCCTGCATTACGCCGATCTCTACGACCTGCGCACCATCACCTCGCGGCGTGATTTCATGTCGCGGCTGATGCGCGCGATCGGCGCGACCTCGCTGATCCTGGGCATCGCCTACTGGCTGTTTCCGCTGCTGGTGGTGGAGCAGGGCGTTTTCCTGTTGAGCGCCGCGCTGGCGATTGTGCTGGTCATGATCTGGCGATCGGCCTTCGATGTGATCACCACGCATCTGGCGCCGTGCGAGCGGCTGCTGCTGGTCGGCACCAGCCCGGCCGCCGTGCTACTGGCGCGTGAGCTGCACGAACGGCGCCACGAACTGGCCGTCAATATCGTCGGGTTTGTCGATCCGGATCCGGCGCGCATCGGGGCGCCGGTGATCAATCCCGGTGTGGTCGGCACGATCGACGATATTCCCGAGCTGGCCGCGAGGATGAACGTCGATCGCGTCGTGGTGAGCCTCTCGGATGAGCGCGGCAAGCTGCCGATGGATCGCCTGCTCGACGTGCGGCTCCGCAGCGGCGTCCTGTTCGATCATCTTGCGTCGGTGTACGAGGAGTACACTGGGAAGATCGCGCTCGAGAATTTACGGCCCAGTTGGCTGGTGTTCTCGACGGGGTTCCGCAAGACCAGGTGGCTGATGTGGACCAAGCGTGTCTCTGATGTCGTCGCCGCGATCGCCGGATTGATCCTCGCGGCGCCGCTCATGGCGCTGTCGGCATTGCTGCTGAAACTCGAATCGCCGCGCGACCCGATCCTGTATCACCAGGTGCGCGTCGGCTTGAACGGGCAGCCCTTCACCATTCACAAGTTCCGCAGCATGCGAAGCGACGCGGAGGCGAAGACCGGCCCGGTGTGGAGCGCCGGCGACCAGGATCCGCGCATCACGGCGATGGGGCGGTTCATGCGCAAGACCCGCCTCGATGAGATCCCGCAGCTGTGGAACGTGCTCCTTGGCGACATGAGCCTGATTGGGCCGCGCCCGGAGCGGCCCTCGTTCGTCGAAGAACTGACGCGGAAGATTCCGTTCTACGGCCAGCGCCACGTGGTCAAGCCCGGCGTCACCGGCTGGGCGCAGGTGCGCTACACCTACGGCGCGAGCGTCGAAGACGCGATCGAGAAGATGCAGTACGACCTCTACTACGTGAAGCACATGTCGTTGCGGTTCGATCTGCTGATTGCACTGGAAACGATCAAGACCGTTGTCCTCCGACGGGGAGCGAAATGACGAACGAGTCCCTGCCGCGAAGCTGCGAATGTGTATGGGCGCAGGGCCTCGTTCGTCTCAGTGTTGTCTTGCCCCGCCTCCGGCGGGGCGGGCGCCTTGACGGAGGAACGTGTGACTGATTCGTTCCGACTCGAGACCGTCAAGGCGCACGTCATCAATGCCATGACCGTTGACGTGGAGGATTACTTCCACGCGTCGGCCTTCGACCGGGTGGTGCCGCGCACGTCGTGGTTCGAGCGCGAGAGCCGGGTCGTGCGCAACACGCATCGGCTGCTCGAGTTCTTCCACAACCACGGCGTCAAGGGCACGTTCTTCATGCTCGGCTGGGTGGCCGAGCGATTCCCGTCGCTGGTCCGCGAGATCGGATCGTGCGGCCACGAGCTGGCGTCACACGGATTTCATCACCAGCTGATCTACTCGCTGACGCCCGACCAGTTCCGCGAAGATGTGCGACGGGCGAAGGCAACGATCGAAGACGCGAGCGGCTGCACGGTGCGCGGCTATCGGGCGCCGAGCTTTTCGATCATCCGCTCGAGCCTGTGGGCCCTCGATGTGTTGATCGAAGAAGGTCACCTCTACGACGCGAGCATCTTCCCGATCCATCACGATCGCTACGGCATTCCCGACGCGCCAACGCTCCCGCATGTCATCGAGCGCGGCGCAGGCACGATTGTCGAGGTGCCGGCATCGACGGTGCGGATCGGCCGCATGAACCTGCCCATTGCCGGCGGCGGCTACTTCCGCGTGCTGCCGTACGGGTTCACGCGGTGGGGCATTGCCCGATTGAACGCGGCCGGCCAGCCCGCGATTTTCTACATCCATCCGTGGGAGATCGATCCGGAACAGCCGCGGCTGCCGGCATCGCGCAGCACCGCGTGGCGGCATTACTCGAACCTTGACGAGACGCTGCGGCGGCTCGAATGGCTGGTGCAGGACTTTGCGTTCGGCACGGTGACGGGGACGCTGGAAACCCGGACTCCCGTCGCGGTGCCGGCCAAACCGAGGTTGGTCCATGCGAAGTGATCTCCAGGTCTCCATCGCGACATCGTCCGATCGCGAGGACTGGGAGCAGTTCGTCACCACGCGCGGCGACGAAGCCGGCTATCACTCGTGGAACTGGCAGCGCGTGTTCGAGAATGCCTTCGGGCACCGCTGCGTCTACCTGATGGCGCGCCACAGCACCGGCGTCGCCGGGGTGTTGCCGCTGGTGCAGATCAAGAGCCGCCTGTTCGGCAACACGCTGACGTCGTTGCCGTTCCTGAACTACGGCGGCGTCATGGCCGACGCCGCCGAGACGGCGGACGCGCTGGTGGCGCGCGCGAGAAGCGAGGCCGAGGCTCGCCGGTGCGGTCACGTCGAGCTGCGACACGTGTCGGCCCAGTTCCCGAACCTCCCCAGCAAGCAGCACAAGGTCTCGATGCGGCTCCCGCTGAGGCCGAACATGTGGGACGCGCTCGATCGCAAAGTCCGCAACCAGATCCGCAAAGCGGAGAAGTCCGGGCTCGAGATCGAGCGCGGCGGCCTGGAGCTGGTGCCGGAGTTCTACCGGGTGTTCGCGCGCAACATGCGCGATCTCGGCACGCCGGTGTATTCGCGGCGGCTGTTCGAGGAAGTCGCCGCCGCCTTTCCGGATCGCTCGCGGCTGCATGTCATCCGCTTGAAGGGCGAGGCGGTGGCGGCCGGGTTCACCTATCGCACGCCGCACATGGTGCAGTTGCCGTGGGCCTCGTCGATTCGCGAGTTCAATTCGCTGTGCGCGAACGTGCTGTTGTACTGGGACGCCATTCAATACGCGCACTCGCTCGGTGCGCCGGTCTTCGACATGGGCCGTTCCACGCCGAACGAAGGCACCTACAAGTTCAAGGCGCAATGGGGCGCGCAGCCGGTGCCGCTCAACTGGGAGTATCAGCTCCTCACGCCCGGCGACATGCCGAACGTCAGTCCGGCCAATCCCAAGTTCCAGCTCGCCATTGCGGTCTGGCAAAAGTTGCCGCTCGCCCTCACCACCCGCGTGGGGCCGATGATCGTGCGAGCTATTCCCTGATCATGGCGTTCCGGCCGATTATCCTCACCGTTTCCACCGATCCGGCGCTGGCGCCACTCGAGCGGCATGGCGA
>Ga0114129_10009903_pt1 | contig 13589 bp, 14 predicted proteins | sample RhiMetdeltSRZDD1_FD_80071 | JGI IMG/M metagenome (GOLD analysis project Ga0114129, IMG submission 80071) | Populus rhizosphere microbial communities from Tennessee, USA - Rhizosphere MetaG P. deltoides SRZDD1 (version 2) (version 2) | ecosystem: Host-associated > Plants > Roots > Rhizosphere >...
CAACCCGAATTCCAGTGCCAGGTGGCAAGGTGATCGACGAGTACATCGGTCGGGTCAACAGCGGGACCGAGCCGGTGAGCGTCGCGCACATGACCGCGCCCGGAGGCTGGCACGAGCCGGCGCAGGCTCCGGAGTTCGACGAGGTCACGCTCGTGCTGCGCGGCAGCGTCCGGGTCGAGCACGACAGTGGGACGATCGACGTGCACGCCGGGCAGGCGATCCTGACACGTGCCGGCGAACGAGTCAGGTACTCCTGCCCGGACGGTGGGGCCGAGTACGTGGCGATCTGCCTGCCGGCGTTCGCCCCCGAGCTCGCCCATCGCGAGGACTAGGCCGGGCCCTCGTTCGGCATGACGATCCACAGGATCAGGTACGCCAGGATCGACGAACCGGGCAGGAACAGGAACAGTACGAAGATCACGCGGACCAGCGTGGGTGACCACCCGAACCGGCGGGCCAGACCCGCGCATACGCCTGCGATCATCCGACCGTCCTGCGGTCTGTACAAGCTGCCTTCCATGACTCTCCTTTCGCCTTCGACGGTAGCCGCGATCTCCGTTCTGGTCGTCCACCCCGGGACTGGTTGTCCGCTCCGTCCTGAGGGTGAGCTGCCCCGACCGGGCCGTCCGGGTCAGGTCAGGGTCGGCTCATCCCGCTAGCCCACCAGCCCTCCGTGATCACACGCTCGGCGGGGCACCGAACCGGGTAGCCTGTGCGGGCATGAGCTCGCCGACTCTCGATCAGATCCTCCGGGCTCCCAAGGTCGTGTTACACGACCATCTGGACGGCGGGCTGCGCCCACTGTCCATCGTCGAACTGGCCGCCGAGACCGGCTATGATCGCCTGCCCACCACGGATCCCGAACAGCTGCGCGACTGGTTCGTGTCGGCGGCCGATTCCGGCTCACTCGAGCGCTACTTGGAGACCTTCGCGCACACCGTCGGGGTCATGCAGACGCCGGCCGCGCTGTCTCGGGTAGCTGCCGAATGCGCTTACGACCTCGCATCGGACGGCGTGGTGTATGCGGAGGTTCGGTTCGCACCCGAGCTGCACGTGACCACGGGCCTGAGCCTGGACGAGGTGGTTGAGGCGGTGCTGGCCGGGTTTCGCGCGGGGGAGGTCCAAGCCGCCGCGCACGGTCACCAGATTCGGGTCGGCACGCTGCTCACCGCTATGCGGCACGCGGCCAGATCCCTGGAGATCGCGGAGCTCGCGATCCGGTACCGGGACGATGGTGTGGTCGGGTTCGACATCGCCGGAGCGGAGGCCGGCTACCCGCCGACCCGGCACTTGGACGCGTTCGAATACCTGCACCGGGAGAACGCGCACTTCACCATTCACGCGGGGGAGGGGTTCGGGCTGCCGTCGATCTGGCAAGCGATCCAGTGGTGCGGTGCCGACCGGCTCGGTCATGGAGTGCGGATCATCGACGACATCGGGGTGACCGAGGGCGGTTCGATCCAGCTCGGCCGGCTCGCCGCCTATGTGCGGGACAAGCGCATTCCACTGGAGATGTGCCCGACCTCGAACCTCCAGACCGGCGCCGCCGCATCGATCGGCGAGCACCCGATCGGGCTGCTGCGGCAGCTCTTCTTCCGGGTCACCGTCAATACCGACAACCGGCTCATGAGCGACACGTCGATGAGCAATGAGTTCGCGCGACTGGTGACCGCGTTCGGCTACACCCTGGACGACATGCAGTGGTTCACAGTGAATGCGATGAAGTCGGCATTCATCCCATTCGATGCGCGGCTGGCGCTGATCAACGACGTGATCAAGCCCCGGTACGCGGAGCTGCGGGCCGAGGCCGCTTTCGCGGCTGCCGGTGTGGCTGCCGGTGTGGCTGCCGGCGTGGCCGAGAGCCCCGCCGGCTGACTTGACCAAGATCATCGCTTCCATGATCTTTTGATCGCCGACCACGGGTCGGTGCGCAGCGGAATGACGGCAACGGCGTTCGCGGCGTCGCGTGATTGCGATCTCGGCAACGTAGAGCGGCAGTTCCGCGGCATCCAGCGCGCATGTGTTTCGCAAATCCGCACTTGTCTCGATAATGTCCGCGAATGCTGCCCGCGTGGGCGGCCCTGCGAACGGGGGACGAGATGCAGGCCGATTTGGACGGCAGCGGCCCGGATGAGCCAGCCGGGTCTCCGGACGAGCCATCCGGGCAACATAGAGGGCCCTCCGCCGCCGACGGGCTGCCAAGAGCTGATCAAGGGCTGCCAGGAGCTGCCGACCCGCCGGCCCAGCCACCGCCCGGTGGCGATCCGTACGGGGCTGCGGAGTCCGCCGAATACCCGACGCCGACCAGTACGGGTCCGCCCGCCGATGCGCCGAACTCGCCCTGGTTAGCGACCGATTCGGCCTATCCGGCTGCCTTCACCGCGACGGCAGCGGGCGAGACGGAAGGGCCCGGACCATCCGGCGGACTCGGCGCCGCAGTTCCGACCGGGCCGAGCCGGCGCCGGTTGTGGCCGCGCCGGTGGTGGGCTCGGGTGATCGTCGTGCTGCTGGCGCTCGCACTGGTCGGTGGTGGTCTGGCGCTGCTGCGGGACCAGGTCGGCGCAGACGGGGCCGAGGCCACGCGGTCGCCGTCCGGCAAGGGCCAGCCCGGACTGACCCACCCGAACCTGCTCGCTAGCAACCGCGACGCGTTCGACGCCCTGCTCGACCGCCGCGCCGAGGCGGTCGCGGATGGTGATCTCAAGGCGTTCCTCGCCGACCTCGACCCGGGCAAGAAGAAGTTGCTCAGGCGGCAGCGGCTGCTGTTCAAGAATCTGGGCGTGCTTCCGGTCAAGTCCTTCGAGTACGTCTCGGAGAGCTACCTACCGCCGGTGCCCGCGCAGGCCGGCAACCCGGACGGCCGTTTCAATCCCGGTGGCGCGGTCATCGAGGCCCAGCTCCAGTTCATCGACGCCGATCCGCGCCCGACCATAGCCAGGTACTCGGTCAAGCTCGAGCTGCGGTCCGGCAAGCTGGTGATCACGGACATCTCCAGCAAGGGCGCGGTCCGGCCGTTCTCCCCGACGCCGTGGGACTCCAGCACGCTGACCGTAGTCCGGACTACCCACATGGTGGTTGGGGTCGACCCCGCCGTGAAGGATCGGGCGCGGGAGGTCGCCGACGCCGCAGAGCGCGCCTACCAGACCTCGCTGGGGCTGTGGCCCAAGCGGGCGCGCCATGAGTTCGTCATCTTCGGGGCCGGCAAGCGGTCAACGTTTGAGGGCTGGTACGGCTTTGCCGACGACACTCCCGACTTCTCCGTCGGCCGGGCGTTGACGGTTCCCACCTGCTGCCAGACGAGGGACCAGAAGCTCGGCGACTCGACCTCGACCCATGTCATCCTCGACCTGAGCGAGCTGTCCGATCCGATCGACCTGGAGTGGACGCTTGCACACGAGCTGACTCACGCGGTCGCCCAACCACGCGCGGCCGCCGACTACGATGCGCCGAGCTGGGCGAGCGAGGGCTATGCGGAGTACGTCGGGATCAGGCTGCTGGACAAGCGCGGCTACTTCGCGCTGTGGGCCAGGGACGTGCGGCAGTACGTCGCCGAAGGCAGATTCCGGGGTCGGCTGCCGAGCGATGAGGGCTTCTACGGCCGAAATGCCGACATCAACTACGCGCTCTCGGTGCGATTCTTCGAATACCTGGCCGGTGAGTACGGCGAGTCCACAGTGAAGAACTTCTACTTCTACCTCAACTCGATGGACCCGCTCGATACCGATGCCGCGATGCGAAAGTACTTCCACGCCTCGCAGCGGAAGGTGGTTGCCAACTGGGCGGCCTGGGTGCGCAGCTCCTGACCCGCCGCGGCTAATCGGCATCGCGCGGGGACACTTCCTGGCCGGGCTCCGGGCTCGCGCCGGTCGCCAGCTCGCGAATCCGGTGCTCGACCTCGCGGCGCCCACCCGGCCGGGCGCCGAGTGCGCATTGCCGGCGTACTACCGACCGCTCGGCTCGCCAGAGCCGCAGGCCCCGCCTGATCAGTACCGATGGTCGTTTGCGACCCTCGCGGAGATCGCGGACCAGGCGGCGAACGAACGTCACCGTCGGCGGCGGGCGTAGACACAGCGCGTCGGCTAGCACGCCACGATCCGCACAGTCGGCGACGATCTCGGCGGCGAATATGCCTTCGGCGATGAACACCGGCCGGCCGGTGACGGTTATCGACCGATGGCCCACGTGCCGGTCCTGGCTGATGTCGTAGCTCGGCACATCCGCGGTCCCGGTCGCGGCGAGCTGGCAAACCGCCTCGACCGCGGCAGCGGCGTCCCAGGCATCCGGGGAGTCCCAGTTCACCGCACCGTCGAGCCGGGGCAAGGTTGGATCGCCGGCGTCCTTGTAGAAGTCGTCCAGGCTCAGAATCGGTAACCCGGAGCGGCGCGCCACGTAGGACTTACCCGACCCGGACGGACCGGCGAGCAGGACGGCGCGCACGAGCGGATCCGGCAACGACACGAGCCAAGTATCCGGACCGGTACGGTACCGAGTCGACCGCATCGGCGGCGGTGTCGGCCAGGCTCCGGTTCCCGGTCGCCTGCCCGCTCGCGATCCGACGACAGGTGCGAGGATTGCCAACTATGACCCATCGGCGAATTCTGGGCGCGCTCGGCCTCGGCGTACTCACCGTGCTGCTGTCGGCGTGTGTCAAGCTCGACATGAATCTCACGGTGCATTCGAACGACACCGTCTCCGGCTCGGTTATCGCCGGCGTGTCGAAACAGGTGCTTCCCGCGCTGGGCGGCGAGCAGGCGGTTCGCGACCAGGTTCAGCAACTGCTGTCCGAGAACGAGCTGCCGGCCGGAGTCGAGATCACCAACTACAGCGACAACACCTACTCCGGTATCAAGGCCACGTTCGACGACCTGGCCTTGGACGAGGTCAACACCCGGCTTGCCAGCCGGACCCAGGGCCCGCTGATCAAGCACGAGAACGGCCAGTTCATCGTGGACACCACGCTGCCGCTGACCGGCGACGCATTCGGACTCGGCGACCTCGGGGTGGCGGCCGGGACCGGCGACATCCGCATCGTGGTGACGTTCCCGGGCCGGGTGCTCAGCCACAACGGCCAGCTCGACGGGACGACCGTGACCTGGCGGGGCACGCTCGGCCAGGACCTGGTCATGCAGGCGGTCTCGGAGGACAGCGGAGCGGAGGCGGTCAGCGGTAGTAACGGTGGTGGGATGGTCGCATTGTGGATCGGCCTGGCCGCACTTCTGGCTGCGGGGCTGGTCGGCTTCTTCCTGTACCGGCGGAGCCGGCGCGCCCATGCCGCGGCCACAACGGGTTCGCAGGACACTACCGGCACCATCGCGGACTACGACGAGCCGGTCGCCGGCCCGGTGCACAGCGAGCCGACCACCCAGGAGTACGGGACACGGGAGTACGCGGTACCGGCCGCAGCCGACCCGCCGGTCGAATCCGGTAGCGACGCCGACACGTCCACGACCGCGGTACTGAGCGATATCGGCGAGACCGAAGCACCGCCGGCCGATCCGCCGGCGGGCGGGAAACCGCCGGAGCCCCGTCCGCAGCCGCCCGCGGGGTCGCCACCGGCGGGGCAGCCGCCGGAGTCCGGCGTCCAGCCTTGATCACGGGGCGACCACCCGGGGCGTAATTGCGCATCCCGGGCCTGCGGCCGGGGCGATCCGGTACGCTCGGTGCGTCCTCGGGTCCGGTCGAGTTCGTTCGACGTTCGGTAGCGGCGCGAACCCGTCCGGGCCTGGCAACTTACTGGAACCGGTTGCGGGGCCGTGCCTGGCTCTGTTGCCCATCGGTTCCGACCGTGCACGCAACGATCACCTGCGCGACCGCGTGGATGGAGTGCGAGGTTGGTCGAAAGCTCGCTTGGAAGGGTCCGCATTGGGTAGCGTGCGGGCCGCTATTGCTCTTCCCGCCCCTACTGATCCCGGGCCAGGTTAATGACCGAAGACATCCTCCGCGTCCACGGCGGTTTCCCGCTGCACGGTGAGGTACGCGTGCGCGGCGCCAAGAACCTCGTGTCGAAGGCCATGGTGGCCGCCTTGCTCGGGCACGTGCCCAGCCGGCTGCGCAACGTACCGGACATAGCCGACGTCCGCATCGTGACCGGGCTTCTCGAGGCGCACGGAGTCTCGATCCTGCCGGGCGAGGAGAACGGAGAGCTGGTCCTAGATCCGTCCCGGGTGGACCGGGCCGAGGCCGGCGAGGTCGAGGCGCACGCCGGAGTGAGCCGGATCCCGATCCTGTTCTGCGGGCCGCTGCTCCACCGGCTCGGGCACGCGTTCATCCCAGATCTCGGCGGCTGCAACATCGGTGGCAGGCCGATCGACTTCCACCTGGACGCGTTGCGCCGGTTCGGCGCGATCATCGAGAAGGCACCGGACGGCATGCATCTGTACGCCCCGCAGCGACTGCGCGGCACCCAGATCTCGCTGCCGTATCCGAGCGTTGGGGCGACCGAGCAAGTGCTGCTGACCGCCGTCTGTGCCGACGGGGTCACCGAGCTTCGCAACGCGGCAATCGAGCCGGAGATCATCGATCTGATCGCGGTGCTGCAGAAGATGGGCGCGATCATCAGCGTGCACACCGACCGGGTCATTCGCATCACCGGTGTGGAGCAGCTCGACGGTTACGCCCACCGCGCACTACCCGACCGGATCGAGGTCGCGTCCTGGGCGTCGACGGCACTGGCCACCAAGGGCGACATCTACGTCACCGGTGCCAAGCAGATCGACATGATGACGTTCCTCAACATCTTCCGCCAGGTCGGTGGCGCGTTCGAGGTCGACGACGATGGCATCAGGTTCTGGCATCCAGGCGGTGAGCTGCACGCGATGCCGCTGGAGACCGATGTTCACCCGGGGTTCATGACCGACTGGCAGCAGCCGCTGGTGGTCGCGCTGACCCAAGCGAGTGGGCTGTCGATCATTCACGAGACGGTGTACGAGCAGCGGCTCGGGTTCACCCAGGCGCTGGTCGCGATGGGCGCCACGATCCAGCTCTACCGCGAATGCCTGGGCGGCACGCCGTGCCGGTTCGGTCAGCAGAACTTCCTGCATTCCGCGGTCATCTCCGGGCCGGCCAAGCTGCGCGCGGCCGAGCTCGAGATCCCGGACCTCCGCGGCGGCTTCTCCTACCTGGTAGCGGCGCTGGCGGCCGAGGGCACCTCGGCCGTCTACGGCATCGATCTGATCTACCGCGGCTACGAGAACTTCCTGGACAAGCTGCGGGCGCTCGGCGCCCACGTCGAGCAGGGCCGCGCGTAGCTCGGTCACCACCGACCAAGGGAATCTGTGTGGCAATTCACATCCGCAGCATCACCATCGACTGCGCTGATCCGTACCAGCAAGCCAAGTTCTGGCTCCTGGCCACCGGCTGGCAAGAGGACCCGGCTGATCCGAACAACCCGGGCGATCCCGCGGGTCTGCTGATCACCCCGCACGGCATCAATTTGTTGTTCGTCCCGGTGCCCGAGGGCAAGACGGTCAAGAACCGCGTCCATCTGGACCTGCAGCCGCAGGACCGATCAAGGGACGAAGAGGTCGAGCGCCTGCTCGGGATCGGAGCCGCGCTGATCGACGATCAGCGTCGGCCGGACGGTACCGGCTGGGTCGTGCTTGCCGACCCCGAGGGCAACGAGTTCTGCGTCGAGCGCAGTGCCGCGGAGCGGGCCGCGACGAGCTAGCTGACGCTCCAGGTGTCGCCGCCGGCCAGCAGCGTGGCCAGCTCGCCGGGGCCCTGCTCGCTGATCGACTGCTCGATCTGCTCGCTCATCAGGTCGTCGTAGGTGACCCGGTCGACCTGCCGGAACACGCCGATCGGCGTGCGGCGCAGCGACTCGTCGGCGAGCCGCGAGAGCGCGAACGCGATCGACGGATCGTCCGAGTGCGCATCGTGCCGGAGCACACCCTCGATCCCGACCTCGGCCACGTTGACCGTACCGAGCGCGGCGGTGCCGCGGTCGCGGGCGATGCCGAACTCGCCGTCCTTGCCGTACGTGATCGGCTCGCCGTGCACGAGTCGGATCGTGAAATCGTCCCGGGTATCGACGGCCTTGAGCGGCTCGAACGCGTCGTCGTTGAAGATGTTGCAGTTCTGATAGATCTCGACGAACGCGGCGCCCCGATGTGCGGCCGCTGCCCGCAGCACCTCGGTCAGGTGCTTGCGGTCGGAGTCGATCGTGCGGGCGACGAACGTCGCCTCGGCACCGAGCGCGAGCGAGATCGGATTGAACGGAGCGTCGAGCGAGCCTAGCGGGGTCGACTTAGTGATCTTGCCCTGCTCGGAGGTCGGCGAGTACTGGCCCTTGGTCAGCCCGTAGATCCGGTTGTTGAACAACAGGATCTTCAGGTTCACATTGCGACGCAGCACGTGGATCAGGTGGTTGCCGCCGATCGAGAGCGCATCGCCGTCACCGGTGACGACCCACACCGACAGGTCGGGACGGCTCGCGGCCAGCCCGGTCGCGATCGCCGGCGCCCGGCCGTGGATCGAGTGCAGACCATAGGTGTTGAGGTAGTACGGGAACCGAGACGAGCAGCCGATCCCCAATACGAATACGATGTTCTCCCGGCGCAGTCCGAGCTCGGGCAGGAAGCCCTGCACCGCGGCCAGGATCGCGTAATCGCCGCAGCCGGGGCACCAGCGCACTTCCTGGTCGCTCTTGAACTCCTTCGCGGTCTGCTTGTCGCTGGTCCGAGGCACCAGCTCGAGCGAGGTACGGTGCCGCGGCCCCGGGATGCCGGCCTCCGGATGCGGCCTCGTGCCACCGCCGTTGTGTGCAGCGGTCTCAGACACTGGTGATCACGTCCTCGATTACGGTGGCCAGCTCCTCGGCCTTGAACGGCAGGCCAGTCACCCGGTTGTAGGCGACCGCGTCCACCAGATAACGGCCGCGGATGAGCAGCGAGAGCTGGCCCAAGTTCATCTCGGGCACCAACACCCGGTTGTAGCTGCGCAGCACCTCGGCGGTGTTGGCGGGGAACGGGCTCAGGTGCCGCAGGTGCGCCTGCGCGATGTCGAGCCCGCCCCGGCGCACTCGCCGGCATGCGGCGCCGATCGGACCGTAGGTCGAGCCCCAGCCCAGCACCAGCACTCGCGCGCCCTGGCCAGGTGGGCCGGCCGGGTCCTCGACCTCGAGCGGCGGGATGTCCCGGGCGATTCCGTCGATCTTTGCCTGCCGGGTCCGCACCATGAAGTCGTGGTTGGCCGGGTCGTAAGAGATGTTGCCGTGCCCGTCGGCCTTCTCGATCCCGCCGATGCGGTGCTCCAGGCCGGCCTTGCCCGGCGGCGCCCACGGTCTGGCCAGCGTGTCGGGATCGCGCAGGTACGGCCAGAACTCCTCGGTCCCGTCCGCAGCGACGTGGTTCGGCCCGGAGGCGAACTCGACCCGCAGGTCGGGCAGGTTCGCGAGGTCCGGCAGCAGCCACGGCTCGGAGCCGTTGGCCAGGTAGCCGTCGGAGAGCACCAGGACCGGGGTGCGGTACTTGGTCGCCAACCGCACCGCCTCGATCGCGATGTCGAAGCAGTCCGCCGGCGAGCGCGGCGCCACGATGACGACCGGTGCCTCGCCGTTGCGCCCGTACATCGCCTGCAGCAGGTCGGCCTGCTCGGTCTTGGTCGGCATGCCGGTGGACGGTCCGGATCGCTGGATATCGCACACGATCAGCGGTAGTTCCAGCGACACCGCCAGTCCGACCGTCTCGGCCTTGAGCGCCAGCCCGGGTCCGGATGTCGTGGTGACCCCGAGGGCGCCGCCGAAGCTGGCGCCCAGCGCCGCGCCGACACCCGCAATCTCGTCCTCGGCCTGGAACGTGCGCACCCCGAACCGCTTGTGCTTGGCCAGCTCGTGCAGGATGTCGCTGGCCGGAGTGATGGGGTACGAGCCGAGGAAGATCGGCAGCTCGGACAGCTGGGACGCGGCGATCAGCCCGTACGCGAGCGCGACATTGCCGGAGATGTTGCGGTACCGACCGGCCGGCAGCCGCGCCGGCTTCACCTCGTACGAGACCGCGAAGTCCTCGGTCGTCTCGCCGAAGCTCCAGCCCGCCTCGAAGGCCTTGATGTTGGCCTTCATAATCTCGGGCTTGCTGGCGAACTTGGACTGCAGGAACTTGACCGTGCCCTCGGTGGGCCGGTGGTAGAGCCAGGACAGCAGGCCGAGCGCGAACATGTTCTTCGCTCGCTCGGCGTCCTTCTTGGAGATGTCGAATTCCTTGAGCGCTTCCACCGTCATCGAGGTCAGCGCGACCGGATGAACGCTGTAGGCGTCCAGCGAGCCGTCCTCGAGCGGGTTGCTCGGGTAGCCCACCTTGGTCAGCGCTCGCGGCGTGAACTCGTCGGTATTGACGATGATCTCCGCGCCACGCGGCAGGTCGGACAGGTTCGCCCGCAGCGCGGCCGGGTTCATCGCCACCAGGACATTGGGCGCGTCACCCGGCGTCATGATGTCGTGATCGGCGAAGTGCAGCTGGAAGCTGGACACCCCGGGCAGGGTGCCGGCCGGTGCCCGGATCTCAGCCGGGAAGTTCGGCAGCGTGGACAGGTCGTTCCCGAACGCGGCCGTCTCCGAGGTGAATCGGTCACCGGTGAGCTGCATGCCGTCGCCGGAGTCGCCGGCAAAGCGGATGATCACCTGGTCCTTTTGCTGGACCTGCTTGGGCACGTAAAAGCGCCTCCTTGCGCCCCACTGACGGTGCACCCTGATACAGGGCGCGAACCCTGTTCCCCCGCCACCGCCAAGTCAATGACTTACCACAATGTTACGCCGCGGCCGTGCACGTTCACTGCGACATGACGCTTCCGCCACCGAACGGTGACCTGCACTCGCGCAAACCGAACGCCGGGATGCCGTGCCCGCGGTCTACACTCGCGACCGTGACCGGGTATTTCGGTGCGTACGCCGTCGTCGGGCTGATCCTGTTGCTCGGCATGGTGTTCGTGACGGTCGCACTGACCGCTAACCGGCTGCTGCGCCCGCAGGTGCCGACCACCGAGAAGCTGCTCACCTATGAGTGCGGCGTCGACCCGGTCGGCGAGGGCTGGGCGCACACCAACATCCGCTACTACATCTACGCCTACCTCTACGTTGTCTTCGCGGTGGACGCGGTCTTCCTGTTCCCGTGGGCGACCGTGTTCGCGCTGCCCGGGTACGGGGTGACCACGCTGCTCGAGATGTTCGCATTCCTCGGCTTCCTCGCGATCGGGCTGCTCTACGCCTGGAAGAAGGGCGTGCTGCGGTGGCTGTAGATCACCTGGGCTCAGGCGCGCCTCCGGTCGGAGCCCAGCCGGTTCCGGTGGCAGGGCCGGTGCGCCTGGGTAGCCTGCAGAAGCTGGCGCCCACACCGATGCGGCTGGTGCTCAACTGGGGGCGGCGCTACTCGCTGTGGGTGTTCAACTTCGGGCTGGCCTGCTGCGCGATCGAATTCATCGCGGCGTCGATGTCGCGGCACGACTTCATCCGGCTCGGCGTGATCCCGTTCGCGCCCGGGCCCCGGCAGGCTGACCTGATGGTGGTGTCCGGCACTGTCACCGACAAGATGGCGCCCGCCGTGAAGCGGCTGTACGAGCAGATGCCCGAACCGAAGTACGTGATCTCGTTCGGCGCCTGCTCGAACTGCGGCGGGCCCTACTGGGACTCGTACTGCGTCACCAAGGGGGTCGACCAGATCGTCCCGGTGGACGTCTACGTGCCTGGCTGCCCGCCTCGCCCGGAGGCGCTGCTCCAAGGGATACTCAAGCTCCAGGAGAAGATCGCAAACGAGTCGCTCGAGGCGCGATACCGGTGAGCGGCGCGGACGAGCTGGCGGCCACGTTTGCCGCCCATCTCGGCGATGAGGTGCCGGTCGAGGATGCGTTCGGCCAGCTCACCGTGGACGTGCCCGCGGCGCGCTGGGTGGATGCGCTGACATTCGCGCGGGACGAGCTCGGTTACGGATATTTCGACTGGCTTACCGGTGTCGACGAGCTGGCCGACGGGTTCTCCGTCGTCGCCCACCTGTGGTCGCTGCCGGCCCACCAGCACCTGCTGGTAAGGACCCGGGTGCCACGCGAGGCACCGTCCCTGGCCAGTGCGGTCGGCGTGTTTCCCGGCGCCAACTGGCACGAGCGGGAGACGTTCGAGATGTTCGGCGTCGAGTTCGCCGGACATCCGAATCTGATCCCGCTGCTGCTACCGGACGGGTTCGAGGGCCACCCGCTGCGTAAGGACTTCATGCTGGCCGCCCGGGCGGCCAAGTCCTGGCCGGGCGCCAAGGAACCGGGGGAGTCCGATCACGACCTGGGCCGGGCCGCGCCCAGCCGGCGCCGGATGCTGCCGCCGGGTGTGCCGGATGCGCAGACCTGGGGTCCGCGCCCGCCGGCCACAACGGGCACCGAGCCCGGCGGTGCCGAGCCCGGCGGTGCCGAGCCGGGCGGTGCCGAGCCGGGCGGTGCCGAGCCCGGCGGTGCCGAGCCCGGCGGTGCCGAGCCCGGCGGTGCCGAGACGGGTAGCGCTGAGTCGGGTGCGCCGGATGCCGGGGGTGGGGGGCGGTCGTGAACGACGTCCTCGAGGTGGCGCTGCGGCTGGCCGGGGTGCTGGCCGCGTTCCTGCTGCTGCCGTTGATCGTCGGGCAGATGGAACACAAGGCGATGGCCCACATGCAGGCCAGGCTCGGCCCGATGTACGCCGGCGGCTTCCATGGCTGGGCCCAGCTGATCGCCGACGGAGTCAAGTTCGTGCAGAAGGAGAACGTCGTCCCCGGTGGTGCCGACCGGGTGGTGTTCCAGCTCGCACCGGCGGTCGCGCTGGTTCCGTACCTGATCGTTCTCATTGCGATCCCGCTCGGCCCAGGCGACCTGGTCGGCCAGGCGCTGGACGTGGGGCTGTTCTTCGTGCTTGCGGTGATGAGCGTCGGCGTGCTCGGCACGCTGATGGCGGGTTGGGCGAGTGCCAACAAGTACTCGCTGCTCGGCGGCTTGCGTACCGCGGCCCAGCTGATGGCCTACGAGCTGCCGCTGATCCTGGCCGCCTCGTCGGTGGCGATGGCGGCTGGGACTCTCTCGCTGACCGGGATCGTCGAGGAATGGCGGCCGTCCTGGCTGATCTGGCAGCTCATCGGCGCGGCAGTGTTCTTCGTCGCCGGGCTGGCCGAGTTGCAGCGGCCACCGTTCGACATGCCGGTGGCCGACTCGGAGATCATTTTCGGTGCGTACACCGAGTACACCGGGCTGCGGTTCGCGCTGTTCCTGCTGGCCGAGTACGCCGGCATCGTCGTGCTGTCCGCGCTGACCGCGGTGCTGTTCCTCGGCGGCTGGAAGGGTCCGTTCGACGATCAGATCGGCTGGCTCTGGACCCTGGTCAAGACCATGCTGATCGCGTTCGTCGTGATCTGGGCCCGGGTCAGCTACCCGCGCTTGCGCGAGGACCAACTACAGAAGCTGGCCTGGGTGGCGCTGATCCCGCTCGCGCTGCTCCAGCTCGCGATCACCGGCGTCATCAAGGTGCTGTAGTCCCGGCGGAGTGCTTGAATCGGCCGGCGAGGGCGCGACCACGAATCGCGACTCAGTCACGAATCGACGTCTGAGGGTGACACCCGCCACATCGACGGGACCGGGGCGAGGCATGATAA
>Ga0114129_10009904_pt1 | contig 13588 bp, 9 predicted proteins | sample RhiMetdeltSRZDD1_FD_80071 | JGI IMG/M metagenome (GOLD analysis project Ga0114129, IMG submission 80071) | Populus rhizosphere microbial communities from Tennessee, USA - Rhizosphere MetaG P. deltoides SRZDD1 (version 2) (version 2) | ecosystem: Host-associated > Plants > Roots > Rhizosphere >...
GCGGCACTCTCAGCCGTGGTCGACCGCCAGGGCTGGACGCTGGATGCGGTGCTGGCCGGCATCGCGGGCATGGGACTCATCTTCGGTATGTGGTGGGTCTATTTCCTCGTGCCTTCCGGGGAGATCCTCCAGAGACACCGCAATCGCGCACCGGTCTGGGGCTACGTCCAGATGCTGGTCGTCACCAGCATCGTCGCGACCGGCGCCGGGCTGCGTGTCGCGGCAGATTTCATCGAAGGCAGCGGCACGATCACCGCGATCGCTGCAGTGCTGGCCGTCGTCGTCCCGGTCGGGGTCTTTCTCGGATTGATGTACGCGCTCGCTTACTATCTAGTCTGACGTTTCTATGTCTTCCGGCCGTGGTGGTTGATCGCGACCGGCGGTGCCGTAGCCGCCACCCTCGCGGCGGCTCTCTCGGGCGTGGGTGTCGCCAGGTGCCTCGTCATCCTCATGCTCGCGCCGGCGGTCACCATTGTGGGGTCTGAAGTACTGGTCGCCAGAACGCCCTCACCCTGAGCCGCGCCTGACCGTCCGAATGAAGGCGCATCTTCGAGAGCCTGGACGGACATCTCCTCCAGATACGCGCATTCCGCGCCTCAGCGTTGAGAAGTCTGACCTCACGATACTTCCCGACAGAGAACAATTGTGAGCCGAAGCCGATCGCGCTCCAAACGAGCTGCTCCTCGATATTTTTGAAGGGTCCCTTCTTCGTTGGCGAAACGGGAGCCCGAACATTGCCTTCGGTCCAAAACCTGATGCTCAAAGTGGTGCAGGGCGCGATCACGTAGCGCGGGTTCAAATCGTGTCCGCGAGATCGCAGGGCCGCAACTGTTGTAGTGATTGAACTTGTTTTGAAGGGATTTGCGGGGGCCCGCACCAGCGTTACTGCGACCGATCGTCGTTGGCTTTGCCGGACGGAGTGGCATTGAACACATCGTCCTCGTCGAGGCTGAGAGCGTCTTCGACGCAGCGACGCGGGCCTTGGCAAAATTTTTCAGCATCATCTGGCTCAAATCCGAGCTCGTTGAGCGACCACGGCCATCGCAGGCCGCTACTCATTGCGTAGCGCGATGACCGGATCGACGCGTGCTGCGCGCCATGCGGGAACAACGGCCGCCACGAACGCCGCCAGCAGCAGCGTGCCGAGTGGCAGCGCAAGACTCCAGACATCGCGCGCCGCGACCTCGAACAGCAGCATCTCCACAAAGCGCGACATGTACAACCCGCCCGCAAGGCCGCACGCCGCTCCGATCACCGTCGTGCCGGCGGTGTCCGCCAGTACCGAGCGCACCGCGCCGAGCGCCCGCGCCCCGAGCGCGACGCGGATGCCGATCTCTCGCGTGCGCTGTACGACCGCATAGCTCAACACGCCATACACCCCGACGGCTGTCAGCACGAGACCGACCAACGCGAAGAAGCCGGAGAGCAGCGCAAGCAGCCGCTCGCGCACGAGCGTACGATTGACCATCGCGGTCTGCGACGTCACCGACGTCACGCGGAAGAGGGGCGTCGCGGCACGCACTTCTTCGCGGAGTCTGTAGGTGATCGTCCTCGCATCGCCGGCCACGCGTACCTGCAGGGTGCCGAGACGCTGCAGCGGGATTAGGTTGTAGATCGTCGGCGCCGGCGGCTTGCGCAGGTCGTAGCGAGCATCCGCCACGACGCCGACGACCTCGTGCGGCGCGCGCGGCGCTGGTTCGAAGGGGCCTTCGAGCCAGCGGCCGACCGCGGCCTCGTGGCCGAAGGACTGCTTCGCGAAGGACTCGTTGACGACGACGACCCTGGGACGCTCGGTGTCGAGGTCGCCGCGGACGAAGGTCCGTCCAGCGAGGAGCGGGATCTTCATCGTCTCGAAGAATCCCGGCGTCACCGGCGCGATGGTCGCTTCGATCGTCTCGCGCGCGGCGCCGGGCACGGGGAAGGTGGACCGAAAGGGCCGGCCGAGCACGTTGAACTCGGCCGCGCTGACGGCGGCGACACCGGGGACATCGCGAAGCCGATCGAGCACCTGCAGCAGCGCCGCGCGTTGTTGATTCCACTCCATCGGCTGTACGGCTTCCCAGGACACGAGCAACACGTCCGACGTGGCGAATCCGGGATTCACGCTCGACAGTTTGACGAAGGACCGTACCATCAGGCCGCCCACGAAGAGGACGATCAGGCTGAACGCCACCTGGATGGCGAGAAACGGACGCGCCGCACCGGCGCGGGCGGAAGCACGTCCGCCGCCAGCCTTGAGCGTAGTCATCGGCTCGACGCTCGACGCGCGCAGCGCCGGGGCGAGCCCAAACAACGCGGTGATCAGCAGGGTCGTGCCGCTGATGACGGCGACGAGCGGCCAGTCGACACGCAGATCGAGCAACACGGGATCGTCCGCCGATGTAAGCATCCCCACGACCGTCGACGCGGCGAACGCCGCGAATACCAAGCCGATGAGGCACGCGCCGCCGGCGACCAGTGCGCTTTCGGTGAGCACTTGCTGGATCAGGCGGCCGCGGCCGGCCCCCAATGAGAGGCGCAGCGACATCTCGCGTTCGCGCGCCGCGGTCCGCGCGAGGAACAGGTTCGCGATGTTCGAACCGGCGATCAGCAGCACCAGCGCGGCGATCGCGGTAACAATCCACAGTGGTCGCTGGAACCGGGCGCGGAGCGGCGATGGACCGGTCGCCGCTGATCGCACATACAGTGTCGTGTTGATGAAGGGCGCGACGCGCTCGGGAGGCCCATTCGGATCGACGCTCCTCTGGGCGTATTCGCGGCGGAAGTTTGCGAACGCGACCTGCAGGACGCTTTGTACTTGCTCCAACCGGGCGCCCTCCCTCATCCGCCCCATCACGCGGATCGTCGAGTACCCGCCGTTCCCAAACGCGTACGGGTCTTGCATCGCGTACGGCATCCACACGTCTGTGGCATGGCCCGGCTCCACGCCGCTGAAGCGTGGTTCGGTGACGCCGATGATCTGAAACTGACGATCTTCTTTTCCTTCTTTGCGGTCGTGCAACACCAACCAGCGCCCGACGATCCCGGGATCGCCGCCGAACCGCTGCATCCAGAACGCGTGGCTCAGGACGGCCACGGGATGCGCGCCGGGGTGCTGATCATCCTGCATCGTCAGCAGCCGGCCAGCAGCTGGGGCGACGCCGAGCCGTTCGAACGCGTCACCGGAGACGAACTGCGCGCGCACCGGCTCCCTATCTCCACTCGCCACGTCGAATGTCACGCGGGGCTTGTTGGGGTACCCCATGGCGAACAGGTCGACCTGCCCGCGGCCGGCGTCGCGCAGGCGCACGAACGCCGGATCGCTGAACACGTCGTCTTCGGGCGCGTCGGGGTTGGTGCTGGGAAATGTCAGGTAAATCAGGCGCTCGGGTTGGTGCACCGGGAGCGGCCTGAGGATCAACGCTTCAACCAACGAGAACGCCGCCACACATGCACCTAGCGCCAGCGACAACGACACGACCGCCGCAGTCGTCACCAGCGCGTTCTTGCGCAGCATCCGTGCGCCAAGGTGCACGTCGCGCACAAGATCCTCGAGCCACGGTATCACCTTGATGCCACGGCTCTCTTCGCGAAGTCGCAGACGATTCCCGAACTGACGACGCGCCATTGCCTCCGCTGCGTCGCGCGTCATCCCACCGGCGACGAGATCGGCGATCCGGGATTCGATGTGAAATGTCATCTCCTCGTCGAGGGCGCGATCGACGCCGGACGAACGAAACACGTTCGCTATCCGAGAAAGCCAGGACATGAGTGCACCTAGGCGTGCTTGAGCACGTAGTTCACCGCGTCGGTGATCGACCGCCACCGCGCTTCTTCGATACCGAGCTGGCGTCGTCCAGCGGCCGTGATTTCATAGGCGCGCGCGCGGCGGTTGTGTTCGGTCGTGATTGTTCGTGCTTTGATCCAACCGGCCTCCTCCATCCGATGGAGGCTCGGATACAGCGAGCCCTCCTCTACCCGCAAGGCGTCAGAAAGCTTCTGAATGTGTGACGTGATGGCGTAGCCGTGCAGCGGACCTCGTCGGTGCAGGACGGTGAGGACCAATAGCGGCAACGACCCTTGCAGCGTGTCTGGACGCGTCGGCATACCTAGCGAGCTTAATAAGCACGCTCAGTATACGTCGGCTCGAGTCGCGCGTGTCAATGGCGCGGTCAAGTCGACCACTGGGAACCTCTTGGAGCGTCCTTTCATTACCCCCCTTCGTCCGCATCAGCAGGCCGAAAGAATGTTCGTCTCGAACGATTTGTTGGAGTAGAGAGTGGACTATGTCCTTCCCGCGGACTGGACGCGCCTCGGGCACCCGCGCCTAAGGGGTAGCACGCATGGTGGATCGTCGACCGACTGAACGACGAGCGCCTCGGCGCGCTGGTCCGATGACCCACGCGATGCTCAAACCGAAGAAGAGCGCCAGGTTGAGTTGCAGATTTCGCTGAATCTGAGCGGCAGAGGGGTCGCGCCGGAAGAACGCGGAAGTTCAGCGGCTTTCCGCCGAGGAAGCCGGTTGGTTCAGGAGATCGGCGTCGAGAACAATCGTTGGGTTGAGTTCAACCAGCGGCTCGAGGAGCTCGAACGGACCCTCGGGCGCCGCTGATCCGAACGACAAATCCGTTGACTGGGCAACCTGTCGCACAGTGCGCGCATCCGTTCTGCACGCGACTGAAACAGATCCTCGACACGCACGACCTCGATGAGTACGCCGAAGGACGCCACGAGCGATTCTACGCTGACGAAGTGTGCGGCCGACCACAAAGAGCCCTTGCAGCCGACTCACAGTTGAGGACGAGAAGGGGGACGAGCACTCGGGGCGTGCTCGTCCCCCAGATCACACATGCATCGGACCCACTATCAGCTGCCTTCTCGAATCAGGCCCATCGACAGGCAGCGGCGGTTAAGTCCTGCTGCATTGGTACTTCTGCCGATGCGACAGCTCCGTCATTACCAACACTGGGCGGCGCCTTTTGCCGCCCAGCGATCCCTGTCTGTGAAGCAGCCGGGACGTGAGCGACCCCCCTCGTGAACCCGGGAGCCGGCCCCAGACCCGTCCGGGGGGTCGCTCACCTCCGGGCTGCGCGCACAATGTCGGTTCAGATCTCAGCAGGTTCCCGAACAAGCGAAGCACCGAGTATAACGACTCCATCCTGGGCGTAAAATTGGACGAGTGCGGCTTCGTTACTACTTGGATCCGGCAACCGGTGAGCCGCACATTTTACGCATAATGTGCGCGAGAACGAAGTCAAAGAAGTGCTGGCCAGACCGATCGAAGATCGAGTCGGTCGTGATCAGTCACGAGTAGCAGTGGGGCAGACGGAAGCGGGCCGATATTTGCGCGTGATTTACGTTCCCGATCCGCAGCCGGATTCCGCGTTCGTGATCACTGCATACGATCTCGGTCCCAATGCCCTGAAAGCTCTACGCCGGCGGCGCCGGAGGAAGAAATGAAACAGGCAGAATTCCCCGCAGGGTGGGACGCGGGACGCGTCCGCCGTGTGCTCGAATATTACGAGCGGCAGTCCGACGAAGAAGCCGTCGCGGAAGACGAGGCTGCCTACGAATCGACGACTCATACCGCAATGGAAATCCCCGTCGATCTCGTTCCACAAGTTCGCGAACTTCTCGCCAAGCGCCGTGCCGGCTAGCACCGCACGATCCGCGCTGTGTTCCTGTTAGCAATTAACCCGAACGTCTCGCGGCCATCACGCGTACGAGTTTGGAGCTGCGCGCAGGCGCCGTCAATGCCTCGGCGCTCCGCGCCGACCGCGCATGCACAGGTGCGCGGCTTCGGGCCTTGACCGCGCCTGCGCGCAGCTCCGGATCGGCAGCTACATGATGGCCCAGGGCTGCGTCCGATTTGATCTGCACCGATGGTTCAGTTTGACGACCGCTCCGGAGCGGCGCTATCCTGCGAACATCTCGCCGGTGCTCGTGGCACCTCCTTGCGATTCGCAGATCGGACTCGGAGCACTTCTGATCGACGCTCCACGGCCTCGATCGACAGCAATCTCGATCAAGCCACGAACCACAGTGCTGACCGGTGTCGCGCACAGCGCCGCACCTGATGTCAGGACGCCGCGTAGCACACGATCGCCGCAACGGTCATCGTCGTGCACCGGCCTCAGGACTGCGCGTTGCGGTCGCATACCTGTCACGCCCCGCCGCAGTCAACCCGGTCGCCGCCGACATGACCGTTCCGCAAAACTGCTGCTCGGCGCGATTGGCGCGGTCCAAAAGACGACATAGTCACTGTTGTTGACGCCAGGCAACGTATTGAGGTCTGAGAAGGGCCCTTGAGCTCGATTCACGATCTAGCAATTCATCCGACTGCCACGCGAAGATGGCAGTCCCGGCCCCGAGTTCGCCTCCCGCACGCAAAAGACGATCGTACCGTTGCCGCTGATCGACGGAGGGTTGACAAGAGTGGCCCGCTCTTTTCCGCCAGAACCACGAATGAATACCGAGGACGTGCAAGAGTGCCACCGTGAGGAACTGTTACGTTTTCGACACCTTCCGGTGCAGTCCACAGAGCCAAGTCACGACTGAACCCGCAGCGCCGTCTCGTCGCGCCTAAAAGCGAGAACCCGCAAGATTAAGAGACGTTCTGTCGAAAATGACGCCGGGCAAATTCCCTGCCGGAGCCAGTCTTCAAATACCGCTCGAACTTGAGCGCAGGTTCTTCTTCGTCGAACTCGACGACAACCAGAGTTCTCCAGAGGCGGTGTTCGGCGGTGTGTGGTGACAGTCCCGCGTTGTGAGCGGCCAACCTTGCTGCCATACAGGACGTGACACCTACGAAGGAGGTGGTTGGAGCGTTAATGCTCTTGAGGATGTAAACGAAGCGTTTGGGTTGAGCCACGCTTCGAGATAATCAAATCTCGGACCGTCCGACTGACTCGTCAAACGCGCGCGGAACGGCTGACTCGATTCGGGCGAGTGGCACTTTCTGCGATCTACGCTGAAGGTGAGGGTTGAGAATCGAGCAGCCTCCGCGAGAAACCAGAGTGCAGGCTTCAGTGGCTTGCCAGCCGTAGTCTCGCGGCGAGCGTGAGGTCCGCCTACGCGTCGCTTCGCGACGGCTCCGGCGGACAGCCTCCGCGAGAAACCAGAGCGGGGGCTGGTGAGCCGCATTTTCGCGAGTTGGAACCAGCTCGACGGCTGGCTCAGGCGCTTGGACGCACTGCGAACCGCCGCATGAGCCAGGGCCAAGTCGATAAGCGACGAGACGGCGCCGCGGCTTACGGCAGCCGTCTGATCATCGCCCTTGTCCTGCCAGTCACCACTTTGGACAACTGTCGCAACTGACTCCATCATTAGCGCGGCGTGAAAACATTCGAATCGTCCCGCACAAGGGAACCCGTCCGGGTCTCCTCACGCGCTTGCTACACCTATGGACATTCCATATGAACACATGGTAGGTTCCTATGGAACATCCAAAGGACTGACCGATCATCTTAAAGAGCTGACGAAAGCAGAAGACGCCGTGGACGCGAAGAAGTCGGACCTCCTACAGGGAACGCTGGACCTGATGATCCTGCAGACGCTGCACGCGCTCGGGCCCCTGCACGGGTTCGGCATCGCGCGCCGTCTCGAGCAGGTGAGTCGCGACGTCCTACGCCTGAACGAGGGCACCGTGTACACCTCTCTGATGCGGTTGCAACAGCAGCGCTGGATCACTTCTGAGTGGGGCACCTCGGAGAACAACCGCAAAGCCAAGTTCTACGCCATCACCCCGCGCGGACGAACGCAGCTCGAGACGGAGACCAAGAACTGGGAGCGCATCTCCAGCGTGATTCGGCGCGTCCTGCGGTTGCAGCCCGAAGGAGAGCCATGAACGCACGAGGCACATCCCGCCTGCGCGCATTCGCTGCGCGACTTCGTGGCCTGCTGCGCGGGACGCGTCATGACGAACAGTTCGACGACGAGATCCAGGAACACCTGCGACTGCTCGAGGACCGATTCGCCGCGGAGGGGATGTCCAGGGGAGAAGCCGCATTGACCGCGCGACGGCAGTTCGGCAACACCACGCGGTTGCGCGAGGATCACCGGGCGCTGCAGACGCTCCCGTCAATCGAATCGCTGTGGCAGGACGTGCGCTACGCCCTGCGCACGCTTCGGCGGAATCCGGGATTCTCGATCCTCGCAGTGCTCGTGTTGTCGCTTGGCATCGGCGCCAATACCGCGGTGTTCACCGTCGCCGATACCGTGCTCTTCAAGCCGCTGGCGTTTGCCGATCCCGATCGCATCGTCTCGTTTGGGTCGGTCTGGCCCACGAGGGGAACGCGATCCTCTGGCGTGTCGCTACCGGACGCAATGGACTGGCGGGCTGGGAGCTCGGCGTTCTCGACGCTGACCTACTACCGCAGGAGCCGCCGGGCAGTAATCGTCGGCGACGCCGCGTACTTCGCGGACGTGGTTCGCACCTCGCCGGAATTCTTCAAGCTGCTCGGCGTCGCGCCTTTGATAGGCCGTTTTTTCGCCCCGGACGAAGACTCTGGCGCCAGATCCGTCGTGATTAGCCATGACTTCTGGCGCACTCGGATGGCGCAGAATCCGGACGTCCTGAACACAACGGTGCAGATCGACAACAGGGCCATGGTCGTCATCGGCATCCTGCCACAAGGATTCTCGTATCCTCACGGCGCGGACCTGTGGCATCTCACCGACGCGGTCAAGAAGGAGTATCAGGAGCCGCGCGCCACCGTATCCTGGTCCGTACTGGCGCGCTTGACGGATGGGGTGACGATCGAGCAGGCGCAGGCGCAGTTGACGCCGATCGCCGAGCGTCTCGAGCAGCAGTACCCGACCACCAATGCCGGCCGCAGCGTCGACGTCGCACGCCTGCAGGACTTCATGACCGCAAACGCCAAGCCGACCTTGTTCATCCTGATGGCCGCGGTCGGCGTCGTGCTGATGATCGCGTGTGCCAACCTGGCCACCGTGCTGCTCGCCAAAGCGACAGCGCGCACGAATGAGGTCGCGGTTCGCGCAGCACTCGGCGCGGGCCGCGGTCGGATCGTCGCTCAACTGCTGACGGAGAATGCGGTATTGGCGCTCCTCGGCGGAGCTTTTGGCGCGCTGATCGGCGCCCTGGGATCGCCCGCGCTGCTCACCTTGGCACCGCTCGACTTCCCGCGCCTCGCGGAAGTGGGCATAGACAGCCGTGTCTTCGTGTTCACCTTGGCAGTGTCGGTGGTGACCACAGTGTTGTTCGGACTGGCACCGGCGATGCTCACCTCGCGCGTCGACCTGAATGAGACATTGAAGCGTGGGATGTCCCGCAGCAGCGTGGGCGGGATGGGGCGCCTCTCGCGCGTGTTCGTGATCGGCGAGATCGCGCTCTCGGTCGTCCTCGTGACCGCGGCGGGACTCCTGATCCGCAGTTTCGTCGCCCTCAACACCGTCGAGCTCGGCTTCAAACCCGATCACGTGCTCGTCCTGGACGTCAGCATTCCCGGGGAATCGGCACGCGCGGCGTTGTTCTACCGCGAACTGCTCGCCGATCTCTCGACCGCGCCCGGCGTCGTCGCGGCCGGCGCCAGCTTGGGCATGCCCGGGCGCGTGGCTTCGGGCGGCTCGTACTGGATTGACAAGCTTCCCGACAAATTCACGCTGAATCCCTTTGCCGGCGTCTACTCGATCATGATGCCCGGCACGCTGCGCGCACTGGGAATTCCGCTCACACGCGGTCGCGAGTTCAACGCCGGCGATACGGCCGATGCGCCGAAGGTCGCGATGATCAACGAGACGCTCGCGAGAAGGGAATTCGGCGATCAGGATCCGATCGGCCACACGATCATCGCGGGCTATGACCAGGAAGGTCCGATGACCATCGTCGGCATCATTGGGGACGTGAGACAAAGTAGTCCCCTTCAGCTGCCGAACGCCGAGGTTCTCATGGCGTACGAGCAGCACCTTCGCGCCACCGGAACCGGGCTGCGCGTGCTCGTCAGGACCCAGGGCCCGCCCGAAGCGCTCGAGAGCCTCGTGCGGACCATGGTGCGCGCCCGCTCGACCAGCGTGCCGATGCGCTTCAGCACCTTGGAGCAGTCGCTGGCCGAGTATTCGGCGGCACCGCGCTTCAGGACGATCCTGGTGTCAGGATTCGGGTTGATCGCCCTGTGTCTCGCAGTCGCCGGCATCTACGGCGTGTTGACCTACCTCGTCGGCCAACGCACTCGCGAGATCGGTCTGCGTATGGCGCTCGGAGCGACCAGCGGCACGATTGTACGGATGGTAATCCGCGAAGGCGCCATCGCCGCCGCCGTCGGCATGGTCCTCGGAGTGCTCGGGGCCGTCTCGGTCACGCGTCTGCTCGGCACTATGTTGTTCCAGGTCCAGCCGTACGATCCGCTCACGTACGCCGGAGGCCTGGTGTTTCTGAGCGTCGTCACCTTCGTGGCCTGCTATATCCCGGCATCTCGAGCGGCCCGCATCGACCCGCTCAAGGCCCTCCACGTCGACTGACCGTCAGCACGTGAAGACGCCAAGCGTGTCATGATCCGTTGCGGTACTTGCCGTGCGCGGCGGTTGGGCGCATAAAGATCCGAAGCAGTCTTCGGTCGGCTGCGGCCCCCGTTGCGTCATGTTCGGCACGCGGGCTGAATCCACCGTCCGTCGCTCAGCAGGGCTCGGACCTGGGTTCCCTCACGACCCGCACTGAACGCCGCGGCGAAACGCCCCGGCGCGTCGGCGCGGCCCTGAACCACCCCTCGCAGTAACTGCCAGGGTCTTTCTCCGTCAAGTCCAGGCCCTTCGGCAGGCCGCCTGCGCGGTAGCATCCCTGCAATACCATATCTGGTATACTGAAGAAGCATGGCGTGGATCGTCGAGGCCCTGAGCGAGACGGTCGGCGCCGAACTTACGGGCCTGCGCGCGGACATGCGCGCTCGCCTGGCGCGGATAGCGGAACTGATCGAATTGGTGGGACTCCCAAACGTCAAAGAGCCGCACGTGAGGCATATCCGCGGACCGATCTGGGGAGATCCGCCTCAAGGGAAAAGCCGGCATTGCCCGAGCGCTATATATCGCCGCCAAAGAGCAGCGCGTTGTCATCCTGCGAGCCTTCGTGAAGAAGACCGAGAAGACCCCCGCAGCTGAAATCGAGCTGGCGCTTCAGAGGGCGAAGGAGTTGAAGCGATGACCAAGATCAAAGACCTGCATCGACGCTGGGGCAGGGATGACCACTATAAGGCTGCGTACGACGGTCTCGAAGAGGAGTTCCGGCTCGCACGCGCGCTGATCGAGGCGAGGACCGCAGCAGGCTTGTCGCAATCGCAGCTGGCGAGGCGAATGAAGACGTCGCAGTCCTATATCGCTCGGATAGAGGGTGGCAAGGTACGTCCGTCAACAGGTGCGTTGGAGCGCTTCGCTCAGGCGACCCGTACGCGTCTTCGGATCATCTTTGAACCTGAGGCCGCTCGGTGAAGGCCGACCTTCGAGAAGTTGTCAGATGATCAAAAAGCACTGTCGTCAGGTTTCCCGAAAAGTGCGCACTGACAGTTAGTCACCCCCGGTGTGTCAAATAGTGTGTCAATAGCGGGGTCATGACATTCAGCGCGAAGAAGTCTCTGGAGAAATCTGAGGAAAAGGTGGTGAGCCAAACGTTCGCTAGTTGGAACCGGATCCGGGAATGGCTCAAATGGGTCGAGGCGCTGCGATGCGAGGCGTGAGCGCATGCCTTGGTACCACCTGCCACGATGACGCGCTTCGCCCCATCCAAATGAAAAGTGCTGCCCCGGAGCCGCATGATGTCGACGTGCTTTTCTCCTATCCGGTCGGCTCGAGCGACTCCACAATATCCCCGGTGTCCACCTGCCCTTTCTTCACGACGATCGCACCAGCGCCGAGCAATCGGCGAAAGTTGGTGAAGTAGGACGGCAGCCCTTCGACTTCTTTCGCCCCGACGCCGGTCCGCAACCCGTAGTCCAGATGGGGAAATAACGAGTCACCTGAAGCGCCCATCTGCCCAATGATCTCGCCTTGTTTGACCTGTTGACCGATTTTGACTCTGACACTCCCCTGCTTCAGATGTGCGAATACACTGTACTCGCCGTTCAGGTGGTCGATAATCACGTAGTTCCCGCTGCGCGCGTTCTCTCGGGTCGCCAGGTCCGCTTGATTGAACGAGCGATTATCTGGTTCGCCGTCGTGGATCGCTGCCACACGGCCGTGTCCAGCTGCATAGATGGGCACTCCTGAGCCGCAATAAGCCTCATTCGTGTCTGATTTGCCTGGATACCACTCGTCACCGTGCTCGGCTCGGCAGGATGCATGAGTCCTGCTCATTCACCACGACGAAGTCATAGGCATACCGTAGGTAATTCGTCTTGTTGCCGAGCTGCGGGAAGGGGGGACGCGTATAGTCGAATCTGCGGTGATGGGACTGATAGTCGTGGCCATCCCAAACGAGCACACGTCCTTTCACCGGCAGGATCAGCTGCGTCTTCGTCTCGTAAGGAACCGGACTCACAACGATGTCGGACCTGTACCGCGTTCTCCCATCCTCAGTACGGAAGACGAACACATAACGGAGTCTCTTCAGGGGGACTGTACCGGCAAAGGAGTGAAAGGGGTTGAAGACCAGGATTGACTTCGCAGCCTCCACGACACGTCGCGGCAACATTTCCAGGCTCGCTCGACTGTACTCGTTCACAAATTCTCGACGTGTCAGTCTGTCGCGTTCGTCGAAGACAGAGACTGTGACACCACTCAAGATCAATCTGTCACGGGTCTGGTTCTCCAGTAGAAAGTCAAAGTTAGATGTTGGCCCGATTCGGTCTGCTCGATATAAACGATGTCAGGTTTCGCAACGATCTTGATGTTTTGAGCAGCCGCATTTGTCGAGGGCAGCCATGAAAGAAGAATCGAAAGGCACAGTAGTAGCCCTCCGGTGATCGATCCGATGAAGCCCCATCTCATGTCTCATCAGTCCTTTTATAGCCGGGTGGTCGACAGCCGAGGATTCGTCTCCAGTCAGGCTCCCGACTGCAACTCGCCGAATTGATATCACACCCAATGTTGATCCCCGGTTGCCACTCGAACGGTCAGGACCTCACGCTGTGCCCGCAGCCGACCGGCATCAACCGTAGGGCAGCGCAACGGTTACTACTTCATCGATAGCGGCTCCACACGAAGATTCCGGAAATGAGCAACAGTTCCGGGAAAGCTCCAGAGCGCCACCGCGCCTTGTCCCTGTGCACCCGTCTTGAGGTCATTGACAATCAACGTCGGCTGTTCTTGGTCGTGGACGTAGAGACGCGCACGTTCGCCACGCACTTCGATTTTGACTTTGGTCCACACGCCCGGCATCAGGTCGACGTACGATTCGTATTTGGAAGGGGCCTCCTTCCGTAGCCGAAAAAATGGCCAATCGGGGTGTGAGATGTACTGGACCGCGTGATTCCGCCGCACCTGGTCGTCGGCGCGACCATTTGTGGGCCGAAGGTAGAACGCGTCATATGTGGTGCCGTCATTCTGGACGCGGAAGGCGATACCCACATAGCCACGCGCGCCTTCCCCCGCGCCTGGTGCCGGCGCGCCGGCGATCTCTGCCTCGATCACGCCGTTGGCGAATTCGAGTCCGTCGATAGAGGCA
>Ga0114129_10009905_pt1 | contig 13588 bp, 12 predicted proteins | sample RhiMetdeltSRZDD1_FD_80071 | JGI IMG/M metagenome (GOLD analysis project Ga0114129, IMG submission 80071) | Populus rhizosphere microbial communities from Tennessee, USA - Rhizosphere MetaG P. deltoides SRZDD1 (version 2) (version 2) | ecosystem: Host-associated > Plants > Roots > Rhizosphere >...
CAGCTCGGGACGGCGCTGCGCATCGCGGCCGAGCAGCAGGTTGGCGACGTTCACGCAGGCGATCAGGAGCAGGATCGCGGCGGCCGCCAGCACGGCCAGCATCGCGGGCCGCACCGCGCGCGTCAGATCGCTGTGCAGGGACTCGACGATGACGCCATTGGCAAGCGCCGCCCATGGCGGACGGGCGATCTGCGGGATTGGCGTGCGCGAGATTTGCGCCAGCTCCTCGGCGGCGTCGCGGTCGGTGACGCCGGCGCCGAGCCGCGCGACCACGCGGAGGTGATGCCCCCATTCGCGGCCCTGACGCGTCGGCAGCGTGCGATCGTATTGCATCGCCCGCCACACATCGATCGGCGGCATCAATCGGTGCTCGAACGCGGCCGGCATGACGCCGACGACTTCGTAGCCGTTGCCATCGAGCACGATCTGCCGGCCCGTCACATCCGGCGCCGCATCGAACACCCGCCGCCACAATCGATCGCTGATGATCACTACCGGCGGCGCCTGTGGCACGTCGTCCGCAGCGGCGAAGCTGCGGCCGATCCGTGGGCTCAGCCCGAACACGCGGAAATAATCGGCGGTGACGCCCTGCCCTTCAAGGCGCTCCGGTGTCGAGAATCCGGTGAGCGTCGGTTGCCACGTGTTGGACGCGGCCCATGACTCGAAGCTGTGGCTGCGCTGCTGCAGCTCCACCAGCGACCCGAAAGCGACGTCGGCGCGGCCGCCATCCGCCGTGCGATCCCAGATCGCGCGAATGCGCCCGGCGTCGGGATACGGCAGGGTCTGCACAATCACTGGACCGGCGACGCTGAGCATGGCGGTGGCCGACCCGATGCCCAGGCCGAGCGTGGCCACCGTCACCGCGCTGAAACCGGCATGGCGAGTGAGCCGGCGGACGCCGTAGCGCACGTCGGCGGCGATGGTTTCCAGGGCGTGTTCCCATCCTGAAGCACGCACCTCTTCACGGACGGCGAGCGCGTTGCCGACGCGGCGTCGGGCCGCACGGCGCGCGTCGGCGTGCGACATCCCTTCAGCTTCGAACGCCGCCGCGGCTTCATCGATGAAGTGCTGAACTTCTTCGTCGACCTGCCGGTCGGCGTCAGCGCCGTGCCGCAACGATCGGATGCCGCGCGAGAGGTGGCGCCAGAGCGACATGATCAGCCTTCAGCCTTCAGAAGGCGGGCAATCGCCGAGGCCCGCCGCGTCCAGTCGGAGGCTTCGACTTCGAGCTGCCTGCGGCCGGCCCGCGTCAGCGAATACACGCGGGCGCGGCGGCCGCTCGGCGTCTGCTGCCATTCGGCGTCGAGCCAGCCCGCGCGCTCGAGACGCTGCAACGCCACCAGGAGCGAGCCGGGATTGACCTTGAACACGCCCTGCGACAGCTGCTCCACCCGCCGCGAGATGCCGAACCCGTGCATCGGCTCGAGACTGAGGGTCTTGAGAATCAGCAGGTCGAGCGTGCCCTGGATGACGTCGGTATTGGGCCGGTCCACGGGCGTAGCGTGCCACCGTTCATCTTGACTGTCAAGATGTGACAATCAACAGAAGATACCATGGCGTGTGCTGCAAGCGCCGGTGGAGCCGATGTTGGCCAAGCTCGTCGACGACATTCCAGATGCCGGCGGCTTCCTCTTCGAACCCAAGTGGGACGGCTTTCGATCGATCGTCTTCCGATCCGAGGACGACGTCTACATCCAAAGCCGCGATTTGAAGCCGCTCGATCGATATTTTCCCGAACTGCACGAGGCGCTCCTCGAACGGTTACCCGCCGGTTGCGTCGTCGACGGCGAGATCGTCATTGCCACTCCACGGGGGCTGGATTTCGATGCGCTGCAGCTGCGGCTGCATCCGGCGGCCTCACGGGTCGCGAAGCTGGCGAAGGCCTGTCCCTCGTCGTTCGTCGCGTTCGACCTGCTCGCGGAAGATGGACACTCGATCATGCAGCTGCCGCAGCGCGAACGGCGGGCGCGGCTCGAGACACTGCTCGAGGCCGTCACACCGCCTGTCTACGTGACGCCGGTCACTCGCGATCGCGCGACCGCGGCCGAGTGGCTCAAACGGTTCGAGGGCGCGGGACTCGACGGCGTGATCGCGAAGCCCGCGGAATCGGCATACCAGCCGGGCAAGCGCGCGATGTTCAAGATCAAGCACGCGCGCACGGCGGATTGCGTGGTCGCGGGATTTCGCTGGCACAAGTCGGGCGGCGGTCTGATCGGATCGCTGCTCCTGGGGTTGTACGACGACCAGGGCACGCTGCATCATGTCGGCGTGACCTCGTCGTTCACGATGGCCCGTCGAAAGGAGCTGGCGGAAGAGCTCGAACCGCTGCGCAAGAACGCGCTCGCCGATCATCCGTGGAAGGCCTGGGCTGAGTTCGCAAAACCTGACTCCGAGATGCCCATGCAACGAATGCCAGGTGGCTATAGCAGGTGGAGTGCGGGGAAGGATTTGTCGTGGGAGCCGGTGCGTGCCGTGCGCGTGTGCGAAGTGAAGTACGACCACATGCAGGGCGATCGCTTCCGGCACGCGGCGACCTTCCTGCGCTGGCGCGGCGACAAGGAACCGAAAGACTGCACCTACGAGCAGCTCGAGGTCATTCCGGCGTACGAGCTTTCCGCGATCTTCGGTGCCACTCCTCGGGGTTAGCGTTGGCCCACGGATTCGGGATCGGCGGCAGCTTCGGCGCCTTGGGCCGCTGATCCTCGGGCACGTGCTGCAGATTGATGCGAATGCGAGTCCACGTGGACGATCGACCGCGCATCGAATCCACCAGCACGTCCGCCGGCTCGAGCAGCGCCGCCACCTTCGGGTGTTTCGCCTTCCACGCGTCGAGCTGCTCGAGGGCTTCGTCCTTCTTCGTCGATCGCGCGACTTCAATCAGCGGGTGCTTCGGAACGCGCTTGCCCTTCGCGCGTGAAGGCTGAACACGCGTTGGCTCGCCAGGCATTTTCTTGTATTGCGGCGGCCACGGCGCATCGCCTTGCCCTTCCTTTTCCTGCTTTGCCGCCAGCTCCAGCAGCGATTCGAGCGAGCCGGGATGCTTGTCGATGTCCGCGTGACGGTCGCCATTCTTCGCGAACCATGCCGGCATCGTTTTCAGGGTGAAGTCGGCGGGATCGCAGACGTCGATCTCGTCCCAGGTCAGCGGGGTCGAGACGCGCGCGTCGGGACGCGGCCGTATCGAGAACGCCGACGCGACCGTGCGATCTTTCGCGTTCTGGTTGTAGTCGATGAAGACGCCGTGCCGTTCCTCTTTCCACCATTTGCTGGTGGCGATCGCCGGCGCGCGCCGCTCGATCTCACGGGCAAAGGCGACGGCGGCCTGGCGCACTTCGACGAAGGTCCACCGGCGATGGATGCGGACGTTGACGTGAATGCCGCGCGAGCCGGAGGTCTTCGGCCAGCCGACGAGACCGAAATCCGCCAGCGTGGCGCGGACCACACGCGCCACATCCTGGACCTGGCGCCATTCGACGCCGGGCACCGGATCGAGATCGACGCGCAGCTCGTCGGGATGATCGAGGTCTTCGGCAAGGACCGGGTGCGGGTGCAACTCGATGCACGCAAGATTCGCCATCCACGCCAGCGCCGCCGCATCGCGCGGCACCACTTCCTCGGCCGTCCGCCCCGACGGAAACTTCAGCGCCACCACCTCGATCCACTCGGGCCGCGACTCCGGCGCGCGCTTCTGGTAGAAAAACTCCTCGCGAATGCCGTTCGGATATCGCACCAGGACGTTCGGCCGCCCGCCCGCGCCGCGCAAGGCTCCGTCGGCGACGGCAAGGTAGTAATTCACGACGTCGAGCTTGGTGTAGCCCGCATCCGGAAATAACACCTTGTTCGGATTTGAAATCGAGACCTCGCGGCCGTTGACGAGCAGGAGCTCCTTCTCAGGCTTGGCCATCACCAAAACAATGCCACAGAGACACAGAGGCGCAGAGAAAATGCAAAACAGGAGATCAGGAGGTCACGAGATAGAAGGCGCGCGCGGCTCGCGGTGGCCGGCCTTCGGCCGGCCATCACACGGGCGAGAGACCGCGAAAAATGAGTCGCGGAGTAAAGGTCATGCGACTCATTTTGTCGCGGTCTCTCGTCCGTGTGGCGGCGCGCAGCGCCGCCGCGAGCCGCGCCTACCCTCCTGATCTCTTTGTCTCCTGTTTAGAACTCTGCGTCTCAGTGTCTCTGTGGCTGACACGTGGTTTGGCACCTGGCGGCGCCGCGCGGAGGTACTGCGCCGGCCACGTGATCTCCTGCTCGAGCTCCCTGGCCGCGCGCAGCGGAAAATACGGATCGCGCAACATTTCACGGGCCAGTACTACTGCGTCGGCTCGACCAGCGCTGACGATCTCCTCCGCTTGTTGCGCGGTCGTGATCAATCCGACCGCGCCGGCCGGGATGTCTGCGTCTTTTCGAATCCGTTCGGCGAACGGCACCTGGTAGCCGGGGCCGAGCGGGATCTTCGCCTCGGCGATGTTGCCGCCGGACTAGCAATCGACGAAATCCACGCCCAGCGGCTTCAACAGTTTCACCAGCGCAACGGACTGATCGACGTCCCACCCGCCGTCAACCCAGTCGGTGGCGGAGAGGCGAATGAACAACGGCAGCTCCTGTGGCCATTCCTTGCGAACCGCGCTCACGATCTCGCGCGCGAATCGCGTCCGGTTCTCGAACGATCCGCCGTAGGCGTCACGCCGCTGATTGCTCAACGGTGAGAGGAACTCGTGAATCAGGTAGCCGTGCGCGGCGTGGATCTCGATGACGCGAAAGCCGGCCTTCAACGCGCGCTTCGCCGCATTGGCAAAGGCCGTCACCGCCCGCGAGATCATCGCCGGCGTCATCTCAACCGGCTGCGGGAAATTGTCGGCGAACGGAATCGGCGACGGCGCCATGACGTTGCGCCAGCCGCCTTCCAGTTCACTGAGCCTGCCGCCGCCGTCCCACGGACGACGGGTGCTGGCCTTCCTGCCCGCGTGCGCCAGCTGCATGCCCGGCACGCTGCCCTGCGAATGGATGAAGCGGACGATCCGCGACAGCACGTCGACGTGCGCGTCCTTCCAGATGCCGAGATCCTGCGGGCTGATACGGCCCTCGGGCGTCACCGCGGTGGCCTCGGTGAACACCAGCCCGGCGCCGCCCACGGCGCGGCTGCCGAGATGGACGAGGTGCCAGTCGTTCGCGAACCCGTCGTCGCTCGAGTACTCGCACATCGGCGAGACGAAGATGCGATTGCTGAAGGTGATACTGCGGATCGAGAGCGGATCCAGAAGGCGAGGCATTCTTAAAACAGCTTGCGGTAGTCGGCGTAATGAATCGGGACCGCGGCAACGAGGCTGGTCCCTTGCTGAATCGCGCGCCGAACGGCAGTGGCCAATTCTCCGGGGTCTGCCGTCCGCAGCGCCTCGACGCCGCATGACTCGGCCATCTTGACGTTGTCGATGCGTCCGAAGTCCATGCGATAGGGTTCGAGTTTGCGATTCTCCTGCGCCAGCTTGATCAGCGAGTAGCTCCCGTCTTCGAGCACGATGGTCACGAACGGCGCCCCGACGCGCTCGGCCGTTTCCAGCTCCTGGGCATTCATCGAGAAGCCGCCGTCGCCCACGGCCGCCAGCACCGGCGCCTGCGGACGCGCCAGCTTGGCGCCGATCGCCGCGCTCAGGCCGTAGGCCATGCCCGACAAGCCGTTCGACATCCAGAACGTGTCGGGATGACGGCTCGGCCAGAACTGGCCAAACAGGTATTTGTGCGACCCCACGTCCGTCGTCACGATCGTTTCCGCGGGAGCCGCCTCGCTCAACGCGCGAATCAGATCGCCGGGCCACATCGTGCCGGGTTCCGCTGCCGACCCGTTCAACAGATCGCGGCGCTTCTTCTGAACATCGGCGAACGGGTGCGCCCAGGTCCTCGGCACCGGCGTCCGGCTCATCTCTTCGAACAGAGTGGCGTGATTCACGAGCGCCACCTTGTCCGGGACGCGGTCGGCGGCGTTTGCCGATTCGAGCAGCCATTCAATCGGCAGCTCGGCATGCCAGGTCTTGTCCACTTCGACCGGATCGAGCCCGATGCCGATCCGCAAGTCCGAGGCCTGCAGCGCCTCGACCATCAAGCCATCCGCCGCCATGCCGCTGATCACGCCGACGAAGTTCGCCGCGGTTTCGTCGACAATGCCTTTCACCTTGGGCGTCACGGCGACGGGCAGGTTCCACGTCGTCAACCATTCCCGCAGGCGATCGGCATTGACCGACGCGATCCCGAGACCCACCAGCACGAGCGGCCGCTCCGCCTTCGACAGTTTCGCTTCCAGCGCCAGCGCCGTCGAGCGCACGTCGGCCTGCACATACTGCCGGGTCGTGGGTTGCCCGTTCAGCGACACGCCGCCGGTGGCGAGCGGTTTGACCGCTTCGCGCGCCGACAGCGTCACGTACGACGCGCCGTACGGACGCTTGGTGCACTCATCGAGCGCGTGCTTCATCGTGTCGGGCGCATTCATGCACGTCACTTTCTCGGCGAACTTGCACATCGGACCAAAGACGTCGAGCAGCGGCAGCAGCTGGTGCGTGTGGCTCACGGGAAAGTCGTCTGGAATCTGCGCGGTGATGGCGAGCAGCGGTTCCTGATCGAGGTAGGCGTTGGCGATCGGCAGCATCAGGTTGGCCGCGCCGGGACCGAGCGTCGCGATCACCACGCCCGGCTGGTTTTTCAACTTGCCGTAGACCGCGGCGGCAATGCCGGCATTGGCTTCGTGCCGCATGAGCACGAAATCAATGCCGGCTTTGCGCATCTCGTCGATGAGGACGAGAACCTCGCCGCCGGGGAGACCGAACGCCTTGTCAACGCCCCGCCCGGCCAGGGCCCTCGCTACGGCCGCCGCTGTAGTCGCCATCCGCGACGGCCATTGTAGTCTTTGCGCCGCCCTCTTTAGTCTTGCGCCGCCTCCGGCGGCGCGGGCCGGGCGGGCTAGACGCCGAATCGAATCAACGCACTGACGAAAGTTTTCGGCATCTCCCAGTGCAGCGAGTGACCGACACCGTCAACCAGCTGGAGCTCGCCGCGCGGGAACTGGCGGGCGAGCACCATCTGTTCGATCGAGGAGAACACCGAGTCCTCCCGGCCGCCGACGACCAGCGCGCGAACTTCGGGCCGCGACAGCTTGATCGGGTCGTCGAACAGGCCCTGCAACGCGGCCTTCCAGACCCGCGCCGGCGTGCGCCGGCTGTTGGCGATGACCACTTCCATGAACGATTCAGGGACGTGGGTGTGGATCGTGCCGAGCTGGAACTGGCGCACGAATTTTTCATCGACCGGGTCGGTGAGCGCTTTCACGGCCTCGGACAGCTCGAACGTCGCCGCGCTCTGGGGCAGCAGGCCCGCGCCCACCAGCACCAGCCGCGACACGCGCTCCGGCGCCAGCTCGTTGACTTTGCGCGCCACGAAGCTGCCCATCGAATGGCCGACCAGCACCGCCTTGGGCACCTGCAGCGCGTCCATCAGCCTGATCACGTCGTCGGCAAAATCCGAGACGCGGTAGCCGGTGGCCGGGCGCTCGGAATCGCCGTGTCCGCGCAGGTCGGGAGCAATCACCCGCAGGTCGGGGGGCAGCAGCGGCAGCACGCGGCTGAAGGAGAACCACGAATCGGTGAACCCATGCAGCATCACCACCGCGGGTCCGGTGCTCGGACCCTGGTGCGCGTAGTGCAACGTCATGCCGTTGGACAACGTGACCAGGTCGAGCGTGGCGGCCGGCAAGCTGGTCTCGGCTTCTGCAAAGATCACCATGTCTGTTCTCCCTTGGACTACTTGGCCAACCGCGCCTCGATCGCGGCTGCGTCGGCCGACTTGTCTTGCATGCGAAGTGCCTTCGATAACAACGACAGATTCCACACGTGATCCGGATTGCGCTTCAGGTCTTCCCACAACACGGTCTCGGCTTCGTCGGCGCGGCCCGCCGCCATCAGCACCGAGGCCAGATTCTGCCGGACCGGCACGTGCCAGTCGGGCGGCTCCTGGTAGACCAGCTGATCCTCGAATCGCACGGCCCGCTCGAGATGCAGAATCGGGCTCGCACGATTTCGGCGCTTGGCGGCGATCTCTCCGGCCACCACTTCCGGCGCGATCCTCAGGATGGTGATGCCGGTGTTGGGCGAAAACGTCGTCTGCCCTTTCAGCGCCGGATCCTGGATCAGCGTCTTCAGCGTCTCGAGCTCGCGTTCCGCGTCGGCGAGGCGGTCTTTCGCCAGCAGCGCCAGCGCCCGCGAATACCGCCACACGCCCTGCGTGAACGGCGTCGAGTGCGACGGGCCTTGATCGGCGAGGATCTGATCCCACTCGCCGAAGCGCACCAGCGCGTAGTACGGCACCACCAGGAACCCCTGGAGAATCGGCGCCGCCGCCAGCCCCTCGGCCGGCACCTGGCCGGCAAGCTTCCTCGCGGATTCGATGGCGATCGTCTTCTGCCCGCTCGCCGACGCACCCATCCAGATGAAGTGCAGGTTGTGCGGGTAATACGCGAGCGGATACAGACCCTGCGCGCGGCACGCCGCGATGTACTCTTCGTCCGCCTTCGCCGCCAACTGGTTCACGCGCACCACGTCGCCGTGGCGGCCGACGCGCTGGTAGATGTGGGCCGGCATGTGCACCATGTGGCCGGCGCCCGGCATCAGCGGCACGAGCCGATCGGCTTCGGCTTCCGCTTTCTTCGCGTCCACCGATTCCCACAAGTGAATCCAGAGATGCAGCGCCAGCGGGTGGTTCTTGTGCCTGCCGATGACGTGCGCGAGCGCCGCCTGGATCCTGATGGTTTCATCGTAGGGTCTGCCGTCGCGCGTCCAGTAGCCCCACGGGCGCAGATCCATCAGCGACTCCGCATAGAGCGAATGGGCATCCATGTCGTCCGGGTAGGCCTGCGCGAGCTTCCCCATCGCGTCGGCGAATGCCCGATCGGCTTTCGCGCGATCGTCGGCCTTGCCCGTGTAACGAGTGGCGAGCGCATCGATGTAGGCGCGCTCACGTGCGGTGGCCTTGCCCTTCAACGCCACGGCCTTCTGGATCAATTCAAGCGCCTGCGGCTCGATCTCGGGCCCCATAGCCGCGTTGATGTTGGGACCGAGCACCAGCGCCTGGCCCCAATACGCCATGGCCAGATTCGGATCGAGCCGTGCCGCTTCCGCAAAGGCGCGGCCGGCCTCGGCGTGATTGAACCCAAAGGCCAGGTTCAATCCCTGGTTCATGAATTGCTGCGCGCGCGCGACCTTGGTGCTCACCGGGAAGGTGTGGACGCCAAGATTGAGCAGCCGCGGCGCCAGCGGCGCACCTGGCGCCGGGGCCGGGGCATTCTTCGGTTCGTCGTAGTGCTTGTGTGACGGCGTTGCCGTCTGGGCGGCCACGCTGGTCACCACCGGTGACGCCAGCAGGGCCGCGACGACGGCAAGGGGGCCAACGATTGCAGATCGAGCGGATCGAGCGGATTGCGGATTTAGCATACGTATGAGTCTCTGAACAGCGTTCAACGTTACAGATCCTTTATACGGAAGAGGCTGTTTCCGAGGTGTAGCGGGACGGTAAGCGATTGGTAAGGATTCGGTAAGATCTGACGTCTCAAGAAGATGGGCGCGGAACGGATTCTCTCTTTCGCTGAATTTCGGCTCGATCCCGTAAGCGGACACCTGTACCGGCGCAACGAGCGCGTGGCCCTGGCGCCGAAAGCCTTTGCGCTGCTGGAGTTTCTGGCCGGCCAGGCCGGCCGCCTGGTCTCGAAGGAGGAGCTCCTGGGGGCGGTGTGGCCGGGGGTGTTTGTGGGCGACGCCGTGCTGAAAAGCACCATTCGCGAGCTGCGCAAGGCCCTTGACGACGATTCGCACGAGCCGCGCTTCATCGAAACCGCGCACCGCCGCGGCTACCGCTTCATCGCCCACGTCACCATGATGGACGGGGCCATCGCCATCCCGGCGGCGGCGCCGCGCGTCAGCTACGCGCGCAGCGGCGAGGTCAACATCGCCTATCAGGTGGTGGGCTCGGGGCCGATCGACATCGTCTTCGTGATGGGGTGGGTGTCGCACCTCGAGTACTTCTGGAACGAACCCTCGTTCGCGTCGTTCCTCACACGCCTGTCGTCGATGGCGCGCCTGATTCTGTTCGACAAGCGCGGCACGGGTCTGTCCGATCCGGTGCCGATCAGCGGGCTCCCAACCCTCGACCAGCGCATGGCCGACGTGCAAGCCGTGATGGAAGCCGCGGGCAGCCGCCGCGCCGTGTTGATGGGCGTCTCGGAAGGCGGGCCGCTGTGCGCGCTGTTCGCGGCGATGTACCCGAAAGAGACGACCGGGCTGATCATGATCGGCAGTTATGCCCGCCGGCTGCGGGCGCCCGATTACCCGTGGGGACCGACGGCGGAAGAGCGCGACGAGTTCTGCCGGACGATCATCCGCGAGTGGGGCGGTCCGGTCGGCATCGACGAGCGCGCGCCGTCACGCGCGCTCGATCCGCAGTTTCGCAACTGGTGGGCGGCCTATCTCCGCATGGGCGCCAGCCCCGGCGCCGCCGTGGCGCTGACGCGCATGAACGCGGACGTCGACATCCGCGCCATGCTGCCGGAGATTCGCGTGCCGGCGCTCATCGTCCATCGCACCGGCGATCGACTCTTGAAGATTGAAGAGGGGCGTTATCTTGCGGCGAATATTCCAGGTGCCACGATGGTCGAGCTGCCAGGCGACGACCATTTGCCCTTCGTCGGCGATCAACTATCGATACTCAGCGCGATCGATCAATTCCTGAAACGACTTTAATTCCAATGTAATCGGACGACGCTGTTCGCGTCGCGGACGACGAGCCCGTCGCGCAGCATGATGGGCAACGTCCAAGTCGCTCCGGTGCCAAGCTCGTAACGTTTTTCTTCCTTGAATCCGTCCGGCGTGCGCCGGGCGACGGTCAGGACTGCGGCATCAGTCAGCATCAACAGGTGTTCATTGGTCTGGAGAATCGACGCGTGGTTGCCGTCGCGGCCTTGAGTTGCCCACTTCACAGCGCCGGTCTCTGCATCAAGCGCAACGAAGTGGCCGCGCCGTTTGTTTGACAGGCCATAAATGACGCCGTTGGCAAACACCGGCGAAGCGGTGTACATGGTCACGTCCGCATTCTTCCAAATCTGCTTCGGCTGCCACGCGCCACCGGTTCGCGCGAGCGCGTACGCGTGAGTTCCCTGGCGAGTGCCTGAGACGATCAGCGCACCGCCGGTCCAGATTGGCGTGACGATGTTCTCGTGCCAGTCGTCGGGAAAGGGAATCGACCAGAGCGGCGAGCCGTTTGCCGCATCGATGCCGATGATTGATCCGTTCGTCATCGTGATGATCTGGCGAACGCTGTCGACAGTCACCGCCAGCGGCGACGCATACCCGGGACCGAGGCCCTTCGACGACCAGCGCTCCTGCCCTGTTGCCGGATCCAGCGCAAGCACGCGGCCGCCGTGCACATCGCTGCCCACGTGAACAATCAAGGAACCGCCCTCGAGCATCGGTGACATCGAAGTACCGCAGAACAGTTTCGAGGTGTCGATCGATGCCGAATAGTCGTTGCGCCACGCGACGGACCCGTCTGTGATGTTCCACGCCGTGAGAATGCCGGTAACTCCGAGCGTGATTAGCCGCGAACCGACGACAATCGGCGTCGAATTCGGTCCCTTCGCCATTTGCGTCGCGTACTGGTTCTTCTTGAATTCGGAGACGTACTTCTGCTGCCAGGCGACCTTCCCAGTCGCGAGATCGATCGCGGTGACTATCTCTTCCGGATCGCGGCGGCTGTGCACCAACACGCGGCCGTTGCTGACGACCGGCGAAGAGAAACCCTCGCCGATTTCAACGGACCAGCCGCGCTTGACCGTGTTCGGCCACACTTTCGGCACCACGGCCGCGGCGATCATCCCGTCGCGAGCTGGGCCGCGCCACTGCGTCCAGTCTTGTGCGAATGCGGTGGTGGCGAAAAGAAGAGAAACAGCAACGAGCAAGAAGCTCATGGCGCGGATCGTAGCGCAGCCTGACCGTGCTACCGCGTGCTCGTCCCAACTCTTTACATAGTTAACGGAAACTTAACTAGCGCGCCAGCAGGGAGGCTTTAGTCGGCGTCGACGGACCGTTCGGCGCGTTTGCTTCGCGCGTAGAGCGATTTGATGGTCTTGACGTAACGCCGCGTTTCACGGAACGGCGGCACGCCGCCGTATCGCTCGACGTTGCCGGGACCGGCGTTGTAACTGGCCAGCGCCAGATCGAGATCGCCCTTGTGGTAGTCGAGCAGCCGCTTCAGGTAGCGCGCGCCGCCCATGATGTTTTCGCGCGGATCGAACGAGTCGGCGACGCCCATCTCGTCGGCGAGCGCCGGCATCAGCTGCATCAGCCCCTCGGCGCCGGCGCGCGACACCGCGTAGGGGTGAAAGGCCGACTCGGTCTGCATGACGGCGCGAATCAGGGCCGGATCCATTTCGTACTTGTCCGCCGCTTCCTGGATGATTTCTTCGTAGGCTTCGCTTGGCGGCACCACCTCGAACTCGGTGGCGACGTCGACTTGCGGGCTCAGGATCGAGCCCGCGGGGAACAGTGCGATCGCCGGCCGCGCCGCGGGCGCCGACGACATGGCGGCGGCAAGCAAGGCGGTGCGCATGTGACGCCGCCGCATGCGCAGGCGGCGATCCGGCGTCAGGCGTTCCCGGCTGCGCCGTTCACCATGGCGGCGGTCGGGTCCACCAAGCATCCCCGCGCTGTTCCAATCCGGCGCCATACGCTGGATATAGGTGCATACCCTGTACCGCCGGGTCCCACCCTTGCATAAAGGTGAATTGGAGGCAGGAATGGCACCTGATCGCATGCAACCTGATCTGGAAGCGGACGATGAGCTGATCCCGGTGACCCGGGAAAGCAGCCGAGGCGGCAACGAACCGCCCCCGGAAGTCAACGATCGACCTGAGCAGAACGTGGCCTACGACGAGGTTGTCAAAGGCGCCCCACTGTCGGCCGAGGAACGCGAGCGCGCAAAAAGAGAAAGCCCCCTCTCCGACTGAGGTGCGGGGTGCCGCGCCTGGGGCCGATCGGGCCCGCAGCGGCACGGCACGTCGCTTGCTCATTAACAGGTCGTGGGGGCGCTAATCGCCCTCATAGTGAGGACATGAGATGGGCATTATTGGGTGGATCGTCTTCGGTTTGATCGTCGGCGCGATTGCGAAACTGTTGATGCCGGGCCGTGATCCGGGTGGCATCATCGTCACGATGGTGCTTGGCATCGTCGGCGCATTGCTTGGCGGTTTTATCGGACAGGCGCTCGGCCTGTATGCAGCCGGTGAGCCCGCAGGCTTCATCATGGCTCTTGTCGGCGCGGTGTTAGTGCTGTTCATCTACCGGATATCGATTGGCAGGACGCACCGCACTGTGTAAGTGAAGACCTGACAGGGGCGGCGAGATGCCGCCCTGTCAGTTATCCCGCTACGACTTGTCCTACCACCCGCAACAATTTGTCGGTGCTGAAGGGTTTGGCGAGAAACTGACGCACCTGGCGTCCTACCGCTTTGGCCGACTGCTCATTGTCGGGAATCCCGCTCGCGGCAATGATGCGC
>Ga0114129_10009906_pt1 | contig 13587 bp, 3 predicted proteins | sample RhiMetdeltSRZDD1_FD_80071 | JGI IMG/M metagenome (GOLD analysis project Ga0114129, IMG submission 80071) | Populus rhizosphere microbial communities from Tennessee, USA - Rhizosphere MetaG P. deltoides SRZDD1 (version 2) (version 2) | ecosystem: Host-associated > Plants > Roots > Rhizosphere >...
CCCGCCTTTCCGGGACCAGGCGTAACCTCTGCCGGCTATTTTGCCTGCATGTTTAACGATATCAACATAGGGCCTTACTGGCGGCATGAGGGCTGGGGTCAGCCTGCTGCGTTCAACAATATCGTTCACCTGGTTTATGCCCAGCACGGCGCTGGCAGCGACCCCGGCGACGTGTATTACATTCGCTCTACTGACGGTGGTTCCACCTTTAGCGCGCCGTTCCTTTTGAACACCGACGGCGGCACCCGTCCTCAGTGGCAGCCTAACCTTTCAGTCAGCCCGGCAGGCACGCTCCTGGCGACGTGGTATGATGCGCGCGAAAGCGCAGACTGCGTCGTTGGTGATGAGAACACGCCGTGTTACAGGATGTTTTCGCGCAAATCCAACGACAACGGCCAGAGCTGGCTGCCTGACGACATGCTTTCGGACGTGGTCAGTCCGTTGCCGGCGCAACCTGACCCGAACATCGTATCGGTCTACGTGGGCGACTACGACTATGGCTCCGCGATACTGACAAAGCACGTCACTTCGTGGGCGGACGGCCGCGTGGCCATCAACAGCCAATCGCAGCAGGATGCCTTTACCGATAGGGAGCTGGTAGGCTTTGCCGTGACCAACACCGACCCGGCGTGCGGCAGCGTAGTAGACACGCAGCCGACTGACTTCATTGTTAACCTGTCTGATGCAGTCAATGAGGGCACCGTCGATCCGAGCGATTTCACAGTTAATGGAATCCCCGCGGACTCGGACTCGTTCAGCAATGGTGACCTAACCATAACCTTCCACTTCGACAGCACGCCGGTGGTAAACCAAGGCGAGCAGACGATGCATATTCCCCAGGACGCATTTACTCGTCAGTCGGATAATCAGGGGGTATTCGAATTCAACTGCACATTCCGGTACGATCAGACGCTGCTATCAGTGACCGATACAGTCCCACCTGTTGGCGGGACCTTCGATCCACCAGGCCCGGCCAGCTACACACTTGACCTGAACTTCAACGAGGCTGTGGATCCAGCTTCAGTGCAGACCAGCGACCTGCATCTCAGCGGCGTCCCTGGTTCGAGTGTGACCAATGTTCAAATGATCGACTCGGACACCGCTGAGTTCACGATTCAGATCAACAGCATCTTCTCAGGCACGCTAACGGTGAACCTTCCCGCCGGAGCGATCACCGACGAGTTTGGTAACGGTAACGAAGCCTTCACGGGGAACTACGAATACGTGGGGACCGCTCCGAAGGGCTGCGGGTTGCTGGTCGGCTCCGGGATGACAACGGGCTTCCCGTTTCACGCGCAGGGCTGGGCCCCGATCCTGGCTAACAATACTGTTCAATACACGTTTGCTCTCGGCCAGCCCGCTGCGAATGACTTCGCGCTATTCGAGACGCACGATCCGTGGGGCTCTACCGTCCTCAAGGATGCAATTATTTCTAACGGACACACGTACACTGAGTTTACCCCGGCAGACTTGGCGACGGTTAACTTCAGCGATTATCGAGTAGTCATTCTTAACTGGGATGACACTTTCCTCGTTGATTTCATCACTCCTTACACGGCAGCCATTCCTTTCTTGGAAGCGTATGCTTCTTCTGGCGGTGTGGTTTGGGTGCAAGGCGCCATCCAAGGCAGCCCAGGGGACAATTATCCCATGCCTTTCGGCGGCCAGGGGAATGGGGCGAACTTCGGTGACAGCGACCCGATCGTCGATCCTGCCAGCCCGATGATGACCGGTATGCCTAATCCCATTGAGGGCAACTCTGCCAGTCACGTCTCATTCACGGACTTGCCGGGTCCCGCGCACACGGTGGTTATTAACCCCAACAATAACCAGCCGGCGCTGTACGATCTGCAATTCGGCGGCAAGTGCGGAGCAACACCAACCCCTAGCCCGACTCCGTCGGCTACTCCTAGTGTGACGCCAAGTGTAACTCCGACGGTAACGCCATCGGCGACACCGTCAGCTACGCCGAGTCCTTCGGCGACTCCGAGTCCCTCGGCGACGCCGAGCGCAACTCCGACCCCTTCAGCTACGCCCTCACCGAGTGCTACTCCGGCTGGCTGCGTGTTCTCACAAGGCTTCTGGAAGAATCATCCCGAGGCCTGGCCGGTGACCGAGTTGCAGCTTGGGAACACCACTTATACCCAGGAACAATTGCTGGCGATCCTGCATGAACCAGTACGCGGGAATGGCTTGCTCATCTTGGCCAAGCAGGAAATAGCTGCGAAACTGAACATCGCAAACGGCGCGGATGGAAGCTGCATCCAGCAAACATTGGCTGATGCCGATGCTTTGATCGGAGACCTGGTCATCCCGCCAATTGGCGACGGAAATCTGCGGCCGCGAGACGTGCAGCCTACGGCAGGGATTCTTGGCGACTACAACGAAGGCAACATGTGCGCTCCAAGCTGCGATAATTCTTCTCCGCCGCCACGGCATCCCGAGCCGCGGCAACGTCCGCAGCCTGCCCCACGTCCTTGATGGATAGTTAGACGAATCGTGAAAGCGTAGCCGGGATCAGCGATCCCGGCTACGCGCACATTTTGATTGCGCTGCACTGATCGGTCGGCAAGCGGACCTTCGGGGCGCGATTTGTACGCCGCGACGGCCATCCGTTTCGAACGCGACTTACGCACGAGCGTTGATCGGTTCGCCGGTGTCGGTTCAATGGCCCGGAAATCGCTAAAGCCGCACGAATAAGCCACCTGTGAACACCGTTTCCGCACGCCGCGACACCCGGCCACTTTTTCGAGAACTTCGTTCCCCGGTTTCCGGAGAATAGAGAGAACTCTCCTCGAAAGACTGAGTCTTCCTAAAAAGAACATGAAGAAAAAACAGGACAATTGTGTACGCGCCTCGGCGCTCCAGGTCGCACTCGCTCTCGCTTTCTTATCGATTTTGGTGGTGCTGGGCGCCTCCAGTTTCGCGCAACGAACAGGCTTCAACGCGCCCGTACAAGGCGATTCTGCATACGGCTTCCAAGATGTTAATGCATACCCGGACGCACCGGACGCACCTTTTCCGATAGTAGTCACTGCAACCGCTGGCAACACGGGGCCCACCGGTTATGTACATCTTCAAGGTGCCTTCACAGCGATCAATAACGGGGTGCACCAGGGTGTGATCAACGTGGCTATCGTCGGGGACAGTACCGAGGTCGCCTCGTCGGTATTGAACGCAAGCGGTGGCACGGCCAATTACACTTCCGTTTCCATCCAGCCTTCAGGCGGCGCGCCGCGGACCATCACAGGCGCGATAAGCGCCGGATCGCCGTTGGTCGATCTGAACGGCGCGACGAACGTCACGATTGATGGAATTGACACCGGTGGCAACGCACTCACGTTTTCAAACACCAGAGTTTCGAATCCTGGCGGCACCAGCACGATTCGGTTCATCAATGGCGCGCAAAACAATACCGTTACCCGATGCACGGTCCTGGGCTCAGCGTTCCCGGCGCCGGGATCGGGTGGCGGAAATATTCTGTTCCATACCAGCACCACTGGAACCGGTAATAATAACAACACGGTTTCATTCTGTAACCTTGGTCCCGCTGGCGCTAATCTACCCACGAAAGCTATCACAGGTCTGGGTACGACTGGCGCGCCTAACACCGGCAACCTGATCGATAATAATAACATCTTCGACTTCTTTAGCCCTACGCTTTCGGCATCCGGCATTAGCATCCTGGATAACAACGACAACTGGACGATCTCTAACAACCGGATCTTCCAGACCGCGTCGCGGACATTCACTGCGTCAGGCCAGCGCTATGCGGGCATCACCATCAATATTACCATTCCTTCCGCGTTCATCGGCGCGTTTACTATCACCGATAATACTATTGGTTTCGGCGCAGCCGACGGAACAGGGACGACAATCATTACCGGCACTGGTAGCGGGTTGGGGAACGAGGTCCGAGGACTCGACCTCGCGAATGTTAGTACGACCACGCCTACTAGCGTGCAGGGAAACGTCATTTCTGGCATTAGCCAAACCTCAGCCCTCAATTCGACAAACACGACCCATTCATGCTTTACTGCAATTGCCTTGGCGGCCCCGCTCTCCGGGTCCGGTGATGGTCTGTTCAACGTCGGCGATGTAACCGGCAACAGCGTTGGCAGCCTCGATGGTTCATCCCTAATCGCGATCACAGCGAGCTCGACCACCGCCAACACGACCCCTGTATTTGGTATCCTGGACTCAAGTTCGAGATCTAACACGATATCGAACAACGCAATTGGCAACGTTACCATCAGTGGCACGGGTATGACCGTTGGTTTCCGCGGGATCTATTCCGCCGCTACTGCTCCATCGCAGCTGGAGACGATCGACGACAACACGGTCGCCAGCATTACGGACAATCTTGTTGGCAACTATGCGATGTACGGAATTTACGATGCATCGAAAGCGCTGAACGCCAGCGGTAACGTCGTACGTAACATGAATGGCAACGGTAATGGCCCTGTGGTCACGATGACGGGCATCCTTGTCAACGCGCCTGGGGCAACGCAGCCGACAATTGTTTCTCAGAACACCGTGCACTCACTCAGTAACACGGTGGCAGCAGGCAGTATCGGTTCTGTCTATGGGATGGACTTCACGCTTCCTTCGCTGGCTAGCAACTTGATTGAGCAAAACCTGGTCCATTCACTCAATGTTATTTCGAGTCTGACCGGGTATTCGATCTGGGGTCTGGTAATGGAGGGGCAGGGGGCGGCCACCTTCCAGAACAACATGGTAAGCCTGGGACTGGATGCAGCTGGTAACTCCATTACTACAGGTTTTTCGATCGTTGGTATCCGGGATAAGGCAGGCGCTACGGCGAATTACTACTTCAACAGCGTCTACATCGGCGGCACAGGGGTTATCTCAGCCTCGAACACGGTTGCCTTCTTCAGCGGTGTTGTGAACAACACGCGTAACTTCGAGGACAACATTTTCTATAACGCCCGCAGCAATGCGTCAGGTGGCATCGCTAACGTCGCTATTGCCGTTGCCGGAACAGCGCCCAACCCGCCTGGGCTAACCAGCGATTACAACGATCTCTATGCTACCGGAATCGATGGAGTGATTGGACTCTTTAACTCTGCTATTCGGCCCACGCTCTCTGATTGGCAGTCCGCCACTGGCCAGGACGCCAACAGCATTTCTGCGGATCCACAGTATCTGCAGCCGAATGGAGATGCGACGACGGTCGACTTGCACATCGATAGCGCGAGTCCGTGTGTCGGCGCCGGTCTGACCATTGCTGGAATCACAGATGATTTTGACGGCGACCCCCGTCTAGACCCCCCTGCGATCGGTGCCGACCAACCGCCGGCTGGTCCTACGCCTACTCCAACGCCTACTCCAACACCGACTCCTACACCGACCCCCACGCCGGAAGAAAGCCCAACGCCGACGCCTGAACCTAGCCCTACACCTACGCCCACACCAACACCGACTCCGACGCCAACACCCACACCGACCCCAACGCCAGAGGAAAGCCCAACGCCAACGCCTGAGCCGAGTCCGACACCGACCCCAACCCCAACTCCTACTCCGACACCGACACCGACACCAGAGGAGAGTCCTACTCCTACGCCGACCCCGGCCAGTCCTACCCCAACACCAACACCAACACCAACACCAACACCAACACCAACACCAACACCTAGCCCGAGCCCGACGCCGACTGTAACTCCTACTCCTACGATTACGCCGACTCCAACCCCTACGGTGACGCCTACACCCACACCGACGCCGAGCCCAAGCGCGACCTTGACCCCCACACCGGCGCCGACGCCGACGCCAACTCCGACTGTTACGCCGACAGTTACGCCAACGCCCACACCGACACCTACGGTAACTCCCACGCCTACGCCGACACCAACTCCGACTGTGACGCCGACGGTTACACCAACGCCTACTCCTACGGTAACCCCGACACCAACACCTACCGTGACCCCAACAGTAACGCCTTCGCCTACCGCCAGGCCGACTCCTACGCCGCGGCCGCGACCGACGCCGGCGCCGCGCCCAACTCCATCCGAACATCAGGGTCCGTCAGGTGGGCTTGTGACAAAGCCTCTCGCGTCGCCGGCCGGAATACGGAAACGGTAGCGATGATTACGGATCGATAACGATCCGATTAAGTCTGGCTACGGCTCTTTCGGCCAGGCCAGTGCCGGTTCGCACTGCTTGGTCGCACGCTGCAGGGTTTTCGCTCGCGAAAGCTTTCGGTCCGGAGGTTAGGATTTTCTAATCAATTTTTCGAGAACTTCCCTCTGCGGTTTCCGTAGAAAACTTGTGGCAACAGGGACCCGCCATCTCTTCGCTGCAGGCGACATTGCTGCTGTGGTTTCTTATGTCGCAGCATTGCCCGCCTGCGCTGGCACCATCACACGTCCGACACCTCACACCTCTCCGGCAGGATTAATAAATGGTAGTAACTTGTGATTCGCGATCGGCCGCCGGTTATACTATCGCTGGTTCTTGCCGCCTTGGGCGGGTGGATTCTCTCAACCCACGCGCAGGTAAATGTAACGCAGCACCACAATCACGATTCTCGTGACGGTCTTTACGTTGATCCAGCATTCACGCAGAGCGCAGCTGGTGAACTCACGCGCGATCTTGGCTTTAACGGAACAATCGCCGGCAATGTTTATGCTCAACCACTCTACGTCGATGACGGTCCTGGCGGCAGGCCGACAATCATAGCTGCGACGGAATCAAACAATGTTTACGCGTTGGACGCGGTCGATGGCAGCGTCATCTGGCAGCGAAATGTAGGCACTCCGGTGTCCCTGGTGAATCTTCCCTGCGGCAACATCGACCCGATGGGGATCACTGCGACGCCTGTTATCGACCTGAGTTCACGCGCAGTTTTTTTGGACGCCATGACAACGCCCGCCGGTGGAACGACCAAGAAACACCTGATTTTTTCTCTCAATCTGGATACCGGATCGGTCAACGCCGGATGGCCTGTGGATGTGACTGCCGCCGCAGTTTACAACGACGCGACCTTTACTTCCGAGGTGCAAGGTCAACGAGGTGCACTCAGTATTGTAGGCAATATCCTCTACGTGCCATATGGAGGCCATTTCGGGGATTGTGGCCTGTATCATGGCTGGGTGGTAGGAGTGCCGATCAACAATCCAGCCAGCGTGACGGCATGGGCTACAGACTGGTTCGGTGGCGGGATATGGGCAACAGGCGGCATTGCCAGCGATGGAAGCAATCCGTTTGTTATCACTGGCAACACTTTCACAAACGCCGGCGATCCCTGGGCTGGTGGCGAGGCAGTGATTCGCTTCGAACCCGGTCCAATCTTTACCGGTTTGCCTGCTGATTACTGGGCACCTACCAACTGGCAGTCACTTGACCAAAGTGATACCGATCTGGGTGGCTCTGGTCCATTGCTGGTGGACGTACCTGGAGCGAATCCTTCCAGCCTGATCGTTGCACTCGGCAAAGATGGCAATGCGTACTTGCTGGATCGAAGCAGCCTGGGTGGCATTACCGCGCCGCTTGCTTCCTCTCATGTTAACAACAACCGGATTATTCAGGCAGCGGCCAGTTACCGGACGAACCAAGGCACCTATGTCGTTTTTCGTGGCAGTAGCAGCACGCTCTCTGCCTTTCGGATCGATCCAGGCAATCCACCGATGATCACGGATGCCTGGAGTGTAACCCAAAGCGGCGTAGGCTCACCTTTTGTTACTTCAAGCGATGGAACGAATGACGTGGTTGTCTGGGCATTGGGCGCCGGAAACCCCACTGGCGATCAGAAGCTCCACGGTTACGGCGGCGATACCGGCGCGATCGTTTTCGCAGGTGGCGGAGCAAACGAACAAATGGCCGGCATGCATACCTATAATACCACAGGTATCGAAGCGCGCGGTCGGATCTACGTAGGCACCGATAACAAAATCTTTGCTTTTAAGGTACCTGGCGCAGTGACGACTCCGACACCTACGCCCACAGCTTCGCCGACACCGACAGCCAGCCCGACGGCGACACCGACCCAGACTCCATCGGTAACTCCGACGGCTACACCAACTGCAACCACGACACCGACAGCCACGCCCGTATCTACGCTAACACCGACGCCCACTGCAACACCGACAATAACTCCGACGCCAATCCCGACAATCACTCCTACGCCTACCCTTACGCCAACGCCACCTGCTACGCCGACGCTAACACCAACGCCCACTGCAACACCAGTCGTTACGCCCACACCCACACCGACGATGACGCCGACAGTGACACCAGTAGTGACTCCCACCACAACTCCTACCCCGACACCTGGTGTTACTCCAACAATTACACCTACTCCTACCCCGAAAGGGTCGCCAACGACGACTCCCACGGCGACCCCAACTGCTACGGGGACGCCGACACCGACTGCCACTTCAACTCCCCGGCCTACGCCCACACCACGAACCCTGCCAACGCCGAGGACTCGCCCCAGTCCGTTGCCGAGGCCTGGGCCGCAACTGTTGGATCAACGCCCTTTACGAACGCGTTGAGGACAACGCGTTCCACCCGGACAAACCAGGCAGAGGTGGATCGTCTTCTCCGAAGACGATGGGATCGGGACTCGCCAAGGCGCGGCTGATTCGCCGGCAGAGCGGAAATTCGTTCGCTACGGCGTGCCACGGGACAACGCGTTCTACCTTTTCGCGTGCATCGCTTTTCAATCGAAGCTGCGCTCCCTAAAAGCGGCGCAAGAACGCGCGCACTCTTAAGGCGTGCCGCAAAACTGGATCAGCTTTTTCTGTCTTTCACCCGCAGGCATTTAATTTTTTTTGAGAACTTGGCCGCGCAATTTCCGGAGAAAGAATAAGAGAAAGAAGACTGCGACATAAAAGCAAAGTTGTCGTCGATTTCGGCGCTGGTCCTGGCGTGAGAGTGCATGGCCGATATCCGAGTTGATCTCGGCCATGGGAGGAACGCTGGGGCCAGCACCCAAAGCGATGCAACTCTCGCAGCCCTCCTCGTTGTTGTCGTACCTGCAGCGTTTCAATCAAAAGCGCCGTGTTCATTACAAGGTCGACGTTCAGCCGAGGTGGCGAAGCGACGCCCCAAGCCCCAGGATCCTTGCGGCAACCAAAGTCGAACGCCCGGCCGTCAAGGAATCGGCACCCGCTTAGTTAAATTGTGAGGTTAATCGGCCTGCTCGCGGCGGGCCGATCGTTGTCGGACCGCCCCGAGGTGACATCAAGGTGGATCGCCTTTTCCGAAGACGATGGCAGGTGGATCGCCGAAGGCGCGATTATCAGGCGGCATAGCCGCGATCCAAGGATTGTTAAGAAAATGTCTTGACATCTTCCGGTGCGCTTCACCAAAATCGGCGTCCCGCACCAACCACACCACCACAAGCTCTCCTATGAAAAAGCAACTAAACCCCACTGTTAAAGCGCACCTTATTCGGAGTGCCTTTTACGTTCTGTTACTTCTTGCTGTCTGCGTCATTCCATTGGCGCTCGCACAGCGAAACACAGTCAAGCCAGGCGCGAACACCTCACGGGGTACCGCCGCCTCGAATGGCGCGGTCGGCGCCGCTGTCGCTCCAAGCAAACCGGCTGCCCGCAGTGCTTCTGGAATAGCGCTTTCGCAGCAGGTTCGCAACTTATCTACGGCGACCTCAGGCGCTCCTCGAGGGCACGCCGCCACCCAGGCAAAGAGCCAGCTGCGGCGCGGCCCCGCGTTTGTCGAAACAGGGAAGGTTAACACGCCACACCTACCGGCTCCAAAAGGCACTTCGGTAGTGCTATACGACCAGTACGATAACAATACGGGCACCGCCTTCGAGTCCAACCTCCACGCCGATGCCCCGGACGTAGTGGATTACATGGCCGACGATTTCGTGGTGCCCGGCGGCGAGACCTGGACGATAACCGAGGTTGATGCCATGGGAATACAATTCGGTGTAGGTGGCGCCACCTTCAACGTCCAGTTCTACACGAACAGCGCGAGCAATCTGCCTGATGTCCTGGTTTACGACACTAACAACGGCACCTATACCACGAATGGGACCGATTTTGTAATCACGATTCCCCCAGCAATCCTGACATCTGGAACTTACTGGGTGATGGTGCAAGGCAACGGCAGCAATAACCCGTTCAATTCATGGTTCTGGCAAGGCCGTTCGGTACAATCGAACGATACCGCTGCCTGGCAGCAGCCGGGTAATGCTTATGGGAGGAATTGTGTCACCTGGGAGCGCAAGCCTATCTGCTTTAGTGAAATTCCGAACGATCCTGACCAGGTTTTCCGGCTCGTAGGGACAACAGCAGGCGGCACACCGACGCCGACGCCGACTTGCACGCCTAGCTGGGCGCCCGGCCCGGATTTGCCGAGTGTCGGGACCCGGCTGGTTGGCGTTTTTTTCCCTGGTAACGGGAGATTTTACGGAATGGGCGGGCGTAGCTCCGATGCAGCAGGCAGCGATTTCACCAACCCATTTGAATTCGACCCCGTGGCCAACAGCTGGGTCACCAAGTCCGCCACGTATCCTGACAACCAAGTGAACAACATGGCTTGCGGCGTGCTAAACGAAAGCGGGACGGACTACATCTATTGCGTGGGCGGTTCGGCGGCCGGACAGACTACGGCTACAGCTCGCGTTTTCCGCTACAACCCTGTCACCGACGCCATTGAGACTCTCGACCCGGGGGACAACTGGCCGGGCGACGCCATTGGCACAGTCCTGCCTGGTGGTTTTTCAGTGTTTAACAATAAGCTCTACATCCTCGGCGGGTTCAACATCAACGTAGCATCGACCAACGAGATATGGGAGTTTGATCCCACGGCTGCGGTAGGCGCCAAGTGGACACAAAAAGTGAACACGCCGGTAGGAATCATGTATGCGCCTACATGCACCATAAATGGCACCATTTACGTAGGGGGGGCATCGGATTTTCAGGGCGCCGTCGTGGACACTACCAACTCGTTCAGCTTCGATCCTGTCGGTAACACCACTGGTACGATAGCAGCAATACCGAGGGCTACTGGGGAAACGCGTGCGCTTAACTTCAATGGGCAGATGTATGTCATGGGCGGCGGCAGAGTCGCGCCCAACCCTTCCAACGAGGTCGACATCTATGATCCAGGCACTGACACGTGGTCACTAGGGGTTCCGTTTGTCACTGCGCGGCGCAATTTCCCAACGGACACCGACGGCGTCGGCCGCATCTGGTTGGCCGCTGGTTATGATAACACGGGCGTTCCGGTTGCCTCGATGGAAATCTTCCAGTGCTCGGGCGTCACGCCTACGCCTACGCCCACCCCGAGTCCAACAGTCACACCGGTACCATGTCAGTTCCAGGTACTCATTGTGTATGCTGACTCGGAGGGGTTGCCGACTCAGCTCCAATCGGAAATCCTGGCCGAACCAGGTGTGACAGCCTGCGACCTTTTCGATGCCAGTGTTGGCACTCCGACGTTGGCCCAGCTACAGCAATACAACATCGTGGTACCCTTCAGTAATTCAACGTTCCTCGATAGCGATACGCTTGGCAATAACCTGGCCGACTACGTGGATGGAGGCGGGATAGTTGTGCAGTATGGGTTTGCCCATTACGGGCCAGGGCAGCCGTACGGAATCAACGGCCGATGGGTAACCGACGGCTATAACGCGTATGACTACTCAACGAACCTCGAAGGCAATCCATTCTCGCTGGGCACCTTTAACGCGGCGCACCCGCTCATGGCTGGCGTTACCGCATTAAATAGCAACTTCGCGAACGTTGTAACTCCGAATGCATCGGCGACAGAAGTCGCGCAAAACAGCCTTGGCGAGTCGCTGGTGGCGTTTCGTCCTGTCGGCGGGCATACTACAGTAGGTGTTACTGCCTATGTCGGCGCAGCCTCAACACAAAGCGGGGATTGGGGCAAGGTGATAGTCAATGCCGGCCGGTGGCTGCTACCTTGCGGAACTCCAAGCCCCACGCCGACACCAACACCGACGCCTGTGACACCAACGCCTACACCAATAACACCAACACCGACGCCAACGGTGACAATTACGCCACCTCCGCTTTCGCCGACACCGACACCATCAGCGACCCGGCCTCCACCGACACCAAGGCCGCGGCCCACGCCGTTCCCACGGCCTACGCCGTAAGGCGGAGTTTACGAAGCTAAAAAGTTAAGAAGTGATCAGGAACTCGCGGCAACTCGCGAGTTCCTTGCTTTTTAGGGGAATCTTTACATGCCGCCGCTTTGGAGTGCGGCTCTGGACTCCGCTCGACATGACAAATGTGTCGCAAGACTGTGACTGCAGCGCTTTAGTCTGATAAGAGGGACGTTAGCGTAGGGATCGTTAGCAATAGTTACTCTTAAAGCCGCGAAGCACGCGTTGCAAAGGACTCTATGCGTTCGTGAAAGCGCGTTTTTACAGAAGGCACAGAAGAAAACAAATCCTCATCGAGTGGCAGCAATCTTAGTTAGCTTCGTTTCCTTCTGTCAATCTTGACACCGTAGGTTGCCGCGAGAGCAAAAACGAGGCGTTAAAAGAATTGTTAAGAAAAATATCTTGACACCTTCGGGTTCTCTTTCCTAAAAACGGCGCTCCACACCCAAACACAAATGCTCCTCTATGAAAAAACAAATAAACCCCACGATTAAGGCGCACCTTATCCGGAGCGCCTTTTACGTAGTTCTCCTCCTCGCTGTTTGCGTGATTCCATTCGCACTGGCACAGCGAAACACAATCAAACGAGGCTTTGCCGCTAAACCCACGTTGGCTGCGACCGGATCGAGTGGCGCGGTCCCATCCACCGGAGCAGCCCCGCTTCTGGACAAAGAAACCAGGTCTAAGGCAAAGCAGGCTGCTGCTGCCGCCAAAAAGAATATCGGCGCGCCGGGTTCCCTGGCTGGCGCCTCACAGCTCCAACAGGGCAAACCAGGCGCCGTCAATCGGCAGCTTCCTCCTGTCCTTCGCCCTTTGCCACCGAACGCTCCCAAGTTCCCTTACTCGACCATCCGCGATCCTAACACCCCGGTTACCCCAATTACTAAGCCAGCCGCACGCAACAAGGTCTCCGGACCTCCCAAAACTTCCGGTGGTGCTGTCGGCAACCGGCCGATGCATCTTCTGCCGCGGCCCCAACTTCCGCGGGTAACTCTCTACGATCAGTACGACAATGCTGGAGCTCTTAGCACCGGATCGCAGAACTTCGAGGCGGCGTTTGACGCATTTGATGATTTTACCGCTGACGACTTTGTCGTACCCGGAGGTGAGACTTGGAACATCACTGAAGTGGACGTGCTGGGGACATATTTCAATGGACCTGGCCCGGCCGTTTCCTTCAACGTTTTCATTTATCAGGACAGCGGCGGCTTCCCCGGGACGGCAGTTTACACCGGAATGAACCAGCCTTACACGACAGCGGACAATCTCAATTTTGTCATGAACCTGATTGTCCCGGCTGTTCTTCCCGCCGGCACCTACTGGATTTCAATCCAATGTAACATGGATTTTGGCGTCGGCGGTAAGTGGGGTTGGACCGATCGGCTGGTACAGGGGGGTAATAACGGCGCTGCCTGGCAGAATCCCGGCGGCGGCTTTGGTAGCCCCTGCACAACTTGGGGTCGGAG
>Ga0114129_10009910_pt1 | contig 13582 bp, 14 predicted proteins | sample RhiMetdeltSRZDD1_FD_80071 | JGI IMG/M metagenome (GOLD analysis project Ga0114129, IMG submission 80071) | Populus rhizosphere microbial communities from Tennessee, USA - Rhizosphere MetaG P. deltoides SRZDD1 (version 2) (version 2) | ecosystem: Host-associated > Plants > Roots > Rhizosphere >...
ATCGTCGCAACCGTCTGCATGGATAACTCCTCCGAATCGTGGGAGCCTCAACAGCACCCACATCGATGGCATTCACGTGCCGGTGGAGGAGCCGTCCACAGCATCAATAGCGGAAGTACCGCGACAAGAAACGAAGAGCGTGCCGAAGCATCTCTGCCCGCCGGCCCTTTTACCACCCGCTCTACGCCTCGCAGACTTGACCAGCGTCATGTCCGTAGAGCCACGCGACACTCTGCACAGAGAAGTCGGTCACGCTCTTCGCCATTTCTATGTCGCGCGCGATCTGCGCCGGCCCATCGGGAAGATGAAACCGGGTCTTGTTTTTCGCAGACAAAGCCTGCACGTGCGCAGTCCGCGGCATCCGCTGCATCTCATAGAGGCTCAACGCTTCGCCTACATTCAGTTTGCCGGCCCGCGCGAGGCAGGTGGCAAGCGCTGCGCCATCCTCGATCGCTTGGGCGGCCCCCTGCGCCATGAACGGCAACATCGCGTGGCAGGCGTCACCGAGGAGTGTAATCCGACCGCGGGACCAATGCTTCATTGGGGGGCGGTCAAAGAGCGCCCAGATGAACGTCTCGTCCACCGCCTCGAGAATTCCACGGAGTTGGGGATGCCAGCTGTCATAGGCGGCAATTGCATCGGTTATGTCGCCGCGGTCAGTCCATGATTCCTTTGTCCAGGTGTCTTGGTCGATGATCGCAACAAAATTCAGGAGCTGCTTGTTACGAACATAGTAGTGGACGAAATGCTTCCCCGGCCCCATCCAAATCTGCGCTTCAACTGGGATCTCCAGATGTGCAATCCGTTCGGCGGGGACTAGGCCACGATAGCACACGCAGCCAGTAAAGTGCGCCTGCTCTGGACCAAATAGTATGCGCCGCACCGTCGAATGTATTCCATCTGCGCCCACGAGAACGTCGGCGTCAATACTAACTCCGTTTTCGAATTGTGCTTCCACGCGGTCGCCGTGGTCGATAACGCTGGCGAGACGGTGTCCGATATGGACGCGATCCGAAGGAAGTGCGGCGACCAATGTCCTCAGCACGTCTGCACGATGCATCTGATAGTGCGGCAATCCAAACGCAGCTTCCATCGCCTGTGCAACGGGAGTGCGCAGCAGCGTCCGGCCGTCTTGCCAGCGTCGTTGGTGCCACGCAAGCGGCTTGACGCCCATGTTGGCCAGGGCGTCGGCCAGGCCAAGGCGGTGCAGGATGCGCGAGGCATTTGGGCTTATCTGGATGCCCGCGCCGACTTCACGTAGCTCCCTGGCCTGCTCATACACCTGCGCGTCGAAGCCGGCGCGCAGCAACGAGAGTGCCGCGACAATTCCGCCAATTCCGCCGCCGATGACCGCAACGGTCAGGCCAGTCATTGTTAGCCCCCTCAAGCTGACGGAGGTCAGCCCAGCAGTTCCCCCCGTCGAGGCCGACCAGGCTCGACCGGCACGATCTACGGCTCCCCGTCAGGGGAGTGAGCCTACAGTGTCCACAGGCATGCTCCTTTCCGTGATCTCTAATGTCCCATGCATGCACGCCGCACACAATTGATGGTTTGGCATAAGTTCATATCGATTGTGATATAGACACTCTTCCGCCGAGAGCCGGTCATGAAATTCCAAAGCCACCTGACGGTCCGCCATCTCCGTGTCGTTCAGACCGTCGGGCGCGAGCTTAGTCTCAGCCGCGCAGCCGAGATTCTGAACACGTCCCAGCCGGCAATCTCGCGCGGACTGGGCGAGATCGAAGATCTGCTCGGCACCCGACTGTTCGATCGCTCGACCAGACACGTGTCTCCGACTGCGATGGGGCGCAATCTGATCTGGCATGCCGAACGAATCCTCGGTGATATCGATCAGGCGGAGGCAGACTTCACTTCGCTGGCGCGCGGAGCCGGCGGGGGGATCACGATTGGCGTACTGCGCGGCTTCACGCCGAATCTCCTGGCCCGCGCCATTCAGCTGATGCACGAGCGGGCGCCGGGTGTGGAGATCATTGTCCACGAGGGACTGGCGGACGATCTGCTTGCTGACCTGATGCGCAATCGCTTCGACGTCATTCTGAGCCATCTGGAAGTGCCGAAGACTGAGCGCGGGCTTGTGGTCGACACGATCTATCGCGAGTCGCTCGGAATCCTTGCGGCGCGACGGCATCCGCTCACGCGCCGACGGCAGGTATCCTGGCACGAGCTTGCGGCGCAGACCTGGGTCTTGCCGCGGCCCGGAACCACCGTTCGCGGCGCCTTCGACCGTCTGATCCAGGACAATATCGGCCGCAGCGCGCTGTCCTTCGTGGAGGTGACCTCGGTGCATTTCGGACTGGCGCTGGTCTTGCAAAGCGACATGCTCGCGGCTCTGCCACTGCACCTGGTGCGCTGGTGTGCCGAAGACCTGAAGGTGGCTTCGCGGATCCCTATACGGCAGCAGAGCCTGGACTGGCCGATCTGCGCAACGCGCATGCGTGCACGGCGCGCCTCGCCCGCCGTGCTGCTGTTCACGGACTGCATCAAGGCGGTTGCGAAGCAGGGCGATCAGTTCGGAAACGTCGATCTGTGAACAGGCACATAGTGCCCGTGTCGTGGCAGGTGTGAGTGCCGCAGTACGTGCCCTGCCTAGGGATCCGCCCGCCATACTTTCCATCATCGGGCCGACTTGGTTCTGTATTCCTCGAGCTTGGCGGGGTCCGTGCTGACGTGCTCAGCAATCACATAGGCCGGCATGGATGCCCCTCCGTGTCGGTGGCGACGGAGATCGAACGCCTAATTGGGCAGTCTTGACCCAGCTGCTGCGCCGCCAAAAGCTAGGGCCTGCCCAGATCGAGGAAGGGCGTATCCAGATTTTTGATAGCGCTGAGCGGCCGCAATAGAGATCTCCTATTGTCCCGAAGGGTCTCACCCGGATCGCTTGCCGACTTGGTTCTGCGAAAAAACAAATGCATGTCATCCGTTTGTATGACGCACAACAGTGCGCGCGCGGTGATGATGTTTCGTCCTAATAGAAAAATTCGCTGAAGTTGTGAAAGCTCTCACATTCTAATCCAGCGACCGCTGATAAGGCTATGAGCGTACGCATAAGCGAGGACGTGAAGAAATGCCTGTCACATCACAGCTCGGCCGCTACGCGGGTATCGTCCGCGATTACTCGCCCAATGACGTTCGTCGCCTGGAGGGTACTATCCACGTCCAGCATACTCTCGCAAAGTTGGGCGCACGGCGTCTGTGGCGGCTACTTCACGAAAGGCCGCTTGTGCGCGCACTCGGGGCGCTCACCGGCAATCAGGCCGTTCAACAAGTCAAAGCGGGCCTCGAAGCAATCTACTTGTCGGGTTGGCAGGTGGCCGCCGATGCCAACAACGCCGGCCAAATGTATCCGGATCAGTCGTTATACCCGAGCTCGTCGGTGCCCGATGTGGTCAGGCGAATCAACAATGCGCTGCTCAGGGCCGATCAGATCGCCGCACTGGAAGGAGACGCCTCGACGTACTGGATCGCGCCAATCGTGGCGGATGCGGAGGCAGGTTTCGGCGGCCCACTCAATGCCTTCGAGCTGATGAAGGCGATGATCGAGGCGGGCGCGGCTGGTGTGCATTTCGAGGACCAACTCGCCGCGGAAAAGAAATGCGGGCATCTCGGCGGTAAGGTCTTGGTGCCGACCCGGACGTTCATTCGAACGCTGAACGCAGCGCGGCTCGCCTCCGACATCTCTCGCACCGATACGATCCTAATCGCGCGAACCGATGCCCATTCGACGCTTATTACGTCGGATATCGACGACCATGACGCGCGCTGGATCGCAAACGGTCGCACCACGGAAGGATTCTACCGACTCAAACAAGGCAACGCTCACTCTGTCGAGCATGCCATTGCTCGTGGCATCGCCTATGCCCCGTACTGCGACATGATCTGGTGGGAAACCTCGAGCCCGGATCTCGGCGAGGCACGCGAGTTCGCGCAGGAGGTCCACGGCAAGTATCCAGGCAAACTGCTCGCTTACAACTGCTCTCCCTCTTTCAACTGGCGCGCCAAGCTCGAGCCGAGCGTGATCGAGGCGTTCCAGGATGGGCTAGCGGACATGGGCTACAAGTTTCAGTTCGTAACCCTCGCTGGGTTCCACTCCTTGGCCTTGTCGATGTTCGAGCTTGCCAGCGCGTACGCGCAGCGCGGCATGGCGGCGTACTCGGAGATGCAGGAGCGAGAGTTTGCTGCGCAGCCCCGGGGCTTCACCGCGGTGCGCCATCAGCGCGAGGTGGGCACTAACTACTTTGACGCGGTGGCCATGGCTGTGTCCGCTGGCGCGTCCTCGACCACCGCCATGACGGGTTCGACCGAAGCGACGCAATTCGAGGGCGCTCCTCTTGGCATCGCTGCCGAGTGAGGCGCCGCTCAGGTTTGGGTTCCGAGCGTGACGGGAGCAGGTAGGTAGCGAGCGCGATGGAGAACACGATGCAGACGCAATACTGGGTGATCGGCGGAGAATACGACGGCACCGATTTCGGAAGGCTTCTGGAGGGGACCTCCGAGGTCTTGGGGCCATTCGGTCATTATCACGAGGCGACCCTCGCCTGGCGCGAGCGCGCCCACGCAACGCGCTGCAAGGCACTGATGCGCTATATCATTGTTTCGAATGTCAATCGTGGAACTGCAGCCGCCGCCGTGCCGGCGGCAGCCTGATTTCTCAGGCGCCTTGGACGAGCACGCTCGCCTCCACCCGATGCAATCTGGGGAGGCGGATGGCGGAAGCAGGCGAGAGCTGGTCGCCCAGACACAGGAGCACCCAATGCTCAAAGGTATGGCCACCATTCTGGCTTTTCAGCTAACCGGCGAAGCAATCGCTGTCGCGTTCCATTTGCCTGTCTCAGGCCCGATCATCGGCATGGCGCTGCTGCTCATGTGGATGCAACGCAACGGAGATGTCGACAAGGGCCTGGCCACCGCTGCCGATGGTTTGCTCGCCAACATGGCAGTGCTCTTCGTCCCGATCGGCGTCGGCGCCATGGCGTATGCGAAGGTCTTCCAACGACATTGGCTGTTTGTCGCCGTTGCGGTCGTACTCGGGACCTTCGCGACCGTCGCTACCACGGCCCTCGTCGCACGCCTGTTGACGCGAGCACAGGCAACCGCGCCTGCGCCTCAAACCTGATCTCAGGGACGAACTAAGTGGAAAACCAAAGCCATGTTCAATCACCTGATGACACAGCCGCTGATGCCTCTCGCTCTGACGCTCGGGGTATTCGCTGCGGCCGCGACCGTGAGTGCCCGAACCAAGGGGCATCCATTTGCAAATCCTGTACTGATCTCCGTCGGCGTGCTGATCTTGTTGCTCTCGCTCACCGAGACGCCGTACGATAGGTATTTTGCCGGCGCTCAGTTCATCCACTTTCTTCTTGGGCCCGCCACCGTCGCACTGGCGGTACCTCTCTTTCGTCATCTGCACAGGATACGAACCTCCGCGTTTCCGATCCTAATGGGCATTGCTGCCGGCTCGGCCGCAGGACCGCTCTCGATCATACTGATCACCTGGGCGCTCGGCGGCCAAGAGCAGGTTGCCGCCTCCCTGGTCACCAAATCCGTGACAGCGCCCGTTTCAATGGCGATCGCTCCGCACATCGGAGGTGTTCCTTCGCTGGCGGCGATCTTCTCGGTGTTGACCGGGATGATCGGCGCCGCGTTCGGTCCGTCACTGCTCAACCGCCTCAACGTTGAAGATCACATGCAACGCGGACTGGCGATGGGCACCGCCAGTCACGGTCAGGGAACGGCGCGGATACTTCAGGAAAGCGAAGAAGCGGGCGCATTCTCCGCACTCGCCATGGGCCTCACGGCCCTCGCCATGGCGCTGCTATTGCCGGCTCTTTCGCGACTGATCATGTGATCCCTGCATCCTGGACAAATTTTGCCTCTCGACTCACCCACAACGGACATCAACTGCCGCGCTTCGGCCGTCATCAGACCCTTTGAGCGGACATTTCGGTGCTTGTCTCCAGCGAGAGGGTAGGTCTCCTATGAATAGATGAAGCATCCGGAGGCACTTTGGGCTAGTTTTGCAGGGGATGGCCTTCAGAAGGGCGTTTCGCGATGTCTCATAACAACGAACCGGTCCTCACCGTGGTTGGTCGCATCTACGATGCGGTCGAAAATCCAGAGCGTTGGCCAGAGACCTTCGCGGCCATCGGTTCGCTTATCGGCGGGCGTCCGGATTTCTGGAATGCAGCTCAAGATAACCAACCCCTGGAGGCCAATCCGCATGCATTGGAGGCGGGCTGCCACGGGACCTTCTTCCTTTCGCGTTCGGACCTGCAAGCCGTGGACGAATACGCACAGGAATTCGGTCAGCTGATCACGCGCTTCCTGAAGATTGTTTTCTTGAGCATTCTATGGTCGCCGAAAGACTTCAGGGCACGGGAAGCGATCGGTCTCAGAATGACTCGGCGCTATTTGCAGGCGTTTGAACCTTTGCTGGAAAACTCCCCCTCCAACTCAGCGAGAGTAGCCGCTCGCAAATTCATCACCGCGCTCTGGGAAGACGGCCGGATGTTCAGATCTGAAAATCTCGAATCCATGCGTGTCTTAGCGCCGCATCTCGATCGCGCTGTTCGTTTGCAGACAAGTCTGAACGCCGCCGACCTACGCTCCGACATGGTCTCAGGCGCTCTCGACTGCTTGACTCTCGGTGTCATTCTTGTTGACCGCGGTGGATTGCCTCTATGGCACAATCGGCGAGCCCAGGAGATCATGGGCCGTTCGAATGCGTTGCGCCTCTCGTCGGCCGGACTTACCGGGCGCACCAGTGGCGACACTCGTACGTTGCGCGACATGATCAAAGGGGCGATGGCTTCGGGCACACAAGGTCTCGTGACGCTCAACCGCGATCCCGAGGTCAGGCCGCTGTTGCTAATAGCGATTCCGCTCAAACCGATTCGGACCTCGGATGCCTCGGATACTCACCAACTTGCGTACGGTGTGGTATTCATGAGCGATCCGGATATCACCGACACGCCGACAATAGAGTCCCTACGGCGAAGCTTTGATCTGACCCACCGTGAAGCGGAATTGGCGATTGCCGTGGCGCGTGGTCACGGGCTGAAGATGGCCGCCAAGGCGATGGGTGTCGCGATCACCACCGCGCGTACACAACTCCAGCACGCCTTCGAGAAAACTGGTACCAGTCACCAGGCAGAGCTCGCAGCGCTGGTGCATCAAACCTTGACGCGTATCCGGCACAACTGAGCTGGAGTCCAATTATTGGATTGGCTCGAGTTGTGGGCTAACACCAGCATTGCTGCTCGTCTCGTCGCAATGTCCGCTACGCCTCCGGCGCCCCGATTGTAGCGCGCGGGCGCGAGAATGAAGCCAATCTCAAGCTGGCCGTAGGGCGGCATCAAAGCGCGCCCGCTGCCGCTCCGGCAGTCTCCCGATAAGCTGGAACCGCCCCCGTAAGTGTGACGGGGCTCACATCGATTTTGCGTTCCATCACCTAGGGTGAGGTCGAGCTCCGTCGCAGGTCGGGTTGTCGCACACGAGGTTTTCAATGCAGATCGATTCCAACCCGGCACGTGATGCCGACGCCGCCCGCCGCAATGCGCCAAACCACAGGAAAGCACTAGCGCACGCCGCCCGCTCCGCGTTCCTCGCCTGCATGATCGGTCTTCTGGCGGCGGGCGCCTCCAAAGCTTGGCGAGAATCAGCCGTGGCAGCTACACTGAGCGGCCCGCGGGAGGACACTGCACGCACCGCGGCTGCAAGTCGCAGCGACCCAACCGATACGGGCCCCCCTGCGGCCGCAGGTAAGCCGGCGGCGTCGGCAGCGTTCGGTACATCCGAGCCCGTGTCAGGCGCCGTCAGCGGACCGCTGCCGAGTCCAGCCCTCATGGCAGATATCGTGACGTGGCTGGCGGCCAATTTCGAGTTGCCGCTGACCGACGATCTCCCGCGCGTGGAATTGACCTCATCGGGCAGGCTCGTTGCGATTCGGCTGGGCGGTTTCGCCATCAACCGGTCGGAGACCGAGACAGAACCCAATCCGCCGCAACCGCCGCTCACCATCGGAGGCGATCTCGTCGCCGTGTACCACAGCGAAAAACGCATCATCTACCTGCCGGAAGATTGGAATGGCACAGGCCCCGCCGAGACCTCGGTTCTCGTGCACGAGATGGTGCATCACCTGCAGAACGTCGGCGGGCTCAAGTATTCGTGCCCCGACGCGCGGGAAAAGTCCGCCTACCTCGCACAGGATCGCTGGCTGCGCCGGTTCGGACTGGATCTCGATACGGCATTCGGCATCGACCTGTTCACGGTCCACGTGAGGTCTGCCTGTTTCCATTGATTCCCGAACGCTGCCGTACCGCTCGCACTGCTCCTGATATCAAGCATGATCGGAGCAGCAACGGTGCAGGCCGTCCTGTTCAACACCCTCGCTCAGCACGACGACCAGACCGCTGTCGCAACCTCGCGCGTGCGCAGGCGCGGCCATGGAAGCCGATCAAGATCATCGGGGGCTACCTACCCGGCCTGCCACGCCACGTTAGGAGAGAAGAAACACCTCGACCCGCCGGTTCTTCGCCCGCGCGGCCGGATCGTCCGAACCGTTTGGTTTCCTATTCGGCAACAGCGGCTTGGTCAGTCCATATCCCACGACTTTCAGATTACGATCAGGGACGGCCTTGTGCATCCTCAACCAATTCGCAACGGACCAGGCACGCCGCAAAGAGAGCTGCCGGTTGTATGCTGCATCGCCGATCCCATCGGTGTGGCCTTCGACGGAAAGCATGAAGCCGTTCGAATTGGCTACCTCACTGATGCTCCATAGAACCTGATTGAGTACCTTCAGCGAGTCCGGCTTGAGACCGGACTTGTCGAAGTCGAACAGTATGTCACTGGGGACTCGAATTCTCAGTCCCATTCCCGGTATGGGGTCTACGGTCAAATCTTTTGTCTTGTCCGGAGCTGGCTTGGGCGCGGGTTTAACCTTTCCCCGCGAAACATAGCCAAGCATGTTCGATACCCCGGCCGTAAGCTGAGGCCCGGCATTGAACCCACCGGTGATCAGGACCGCCTTGGCATCGCTTTGAAGGAATGTGCGCGCGGGGGCGCGGAACCGCGGGTTCACGGCACGACCGTGAAACCAGTTGCGCACGTTGTCAGGCCCGATTACCTGGCCCAGCATTCCAATGACGCCGGTATTCTTCAGGATTTCTGCCGGAATCCAACGCGGGGAAATGCCGAGCAACATGACTGCCGCCGAACCACCGATCCCGGCACCGAGGGAGGCCTCCTGACTGAGGTAGAAGCCCTCGACGTCGGTGCGGCTCAGTTCGGTTCCGGAGAATGTGTCGGACAGGTAAACGGTTCCAAAGCTGAAGGCGTCGGCCCCGGAGCCGGCTGCATTGAACTTCGATCCTAGGCTGGCGCCGCCGCCTACGGATTTGTAATTAAATTCCACCTCTTCGCCTGCCGGCGACTTGAGCGTAAAGCTTCCCGAGCCGGCGGAAAAAAGCCCATAGCCGGCCGAATCACCTTCGGACCCCGCCAAGGTCCAGCCGCTCTTCCTCTTGAACCCGATCATTGCCGTTCTCCTCCGACGTGACGCCGGACATCCTTCGTAGCCACGCGTTACAACCTCATCGAATGGGGCCACTGACATTGGACGGCTAGCGAGGTCTCCCGAGTTCGAAGCTCACAAATATTTGACGGGGCAGCGCGTCAACGCTCAATGGCCGCATCGCTCCGATATCAAAACAGGTCGTGCCCTTTCACGTCGAAAAGTGCGAGGGCCTGGCCCGATGCTCGCCACCATCGGACGAACCATCGCGGGTACCATGGAAGTTAAGAGTGCTGATCGCCTAGCCCTCATGAGGCGGGCGACCGATCACGTGGCGAGTGCGCTTTGGTCCGCTATGACGGGGCGGCAAAAAAGACGAGCCAACACGAATAGCAGCCTGTGATCCGCTACGATCGCGAGCTTGGCGATGGCGACACCGGCTTTCTGATCGAGCGGCGCTAGACGAAGCGTCGAATACCTCAGATTCACCACCAGCCAAACCGCTCCTCCGCCTGGACTGCTGCACGACGGCAGCATCCAAAGCGAGCCTACGCCGACCTTTTGTTTCCGGCTTTCAGGATCATTGGAGATTTTCTGGAGATTTGGGCCCAAGCCCACGCCGGACGCGGGGCCTGACGCGCGACGCCGGCTGCCGAAGACAGGCACCACCACGTTGATGAGGGCGTCCATCGAGCCTCGAGGCTGATCAGTCAAGCACAGCTCAAGTTACACCGTGCGATGCTGGCTGAGAAACGGCGCCTGTGGACGAGAGTCCGGTAAGGGTCTCAGCGACGGATTGGTCCCACTTGTAACAGTTCCGCTCATCCCCCAGGAGCGGAAATCGGGCCTCATTCGACCACCTCGTCGGCACGCAATAATATGGACGCGGGTACAGTAAGCCCGAGTGTTTTCGCCGTCTTCGTGTTTATAGCGATCTCGAATTTCACCGGCACTTGAATCGGCAGGTCGGCAGGTTTGGCGCCGCGCAAAATTCGATCGACGTATGGGGCGCCGCGACGAACGATGTCACCGAGGTCGGGCCCGAATGACAGCAAACCACCAGACCGTGTCACTACGCGTCGCCAAGGATAGATCGTTGGCACCTTGTTTTGCGCCGCAAGCGATATGATCGGCTGCACACGAACCAACATGAAGTAATCCGGCATCACAATGAGGCCGGCGCCGGTGCTTTGTCCGAGCGAAGCCAGGATCCCTGCGATCTCGGCGTCGCTGCGAGCGCGCGCCGCGATCGGCTCGATTTTGGAAGACTTGGCGGCTGTCTCAAAATCGCGAAAGTAATAGTTGCCGCCACCAGGAGCCGTATCCGGATTGAACAACATTGCGACCCGCGTGAGGCCGGGGGCGACCTCCATGAGCAGCTGGAGCATCTTGGCGGTTATGCCGGATTCTGACGTCAGGAATCCTGTGATATTCCCGTCCGGTCGGGCCAGTCCTGTGACGAATCCGTCTCCAACGGGATCGGTGACGGTGACAAACACTATTGGGATCGACCGCGTCTCCCGTTGGAGGGCCGCAGTCACTGGGGTTCCTTGCGAAACGATCAACTCGGGCTGCAGGGCAGTGAGCTCTTTTGCGAACGTGCGGATCCGATTAACGTCGGCAGCCCCCCAGCGAATCTCCATTTCCAGGTTGCGGCCGCGCACCCAGCCCAATTCCAAAAGCGCTTGCATAAACCCGGCAAGATGCGCCTGCCCCTCGGGGTCGCTTTCGTCCATGCTCATCAGCACGCCGATCCGTCGCACCCGATCCGGCTGCTGCGCCCTTGCCCTCTGCGGCCACACCGCCGCGCCGCCGAGAGCCGCGATGAACTCGCGCCGGTTCATTCGATCACCTCATCGGCGCGAGCGAGCAGCGTCGGGGGCACTTCGAGGCCGAGCGCCTTGGCCGTTGTCAGATTGATGATGAGATCGAACTTGGTCGGTTGTTCAACCGGGAGGTCGGCGGGCTTCGCTCCGCGCAGAATCCGGTCGACAAAGTCTGCGGCACGCCAATACAGTTCTGGGAAGTTGGGTCCATAGGACATCAGACCACCCGCTTCGATGTGCTCCCTGGCATTGTAAATCGCCGGTAGTCGTGCCCCCATGGCCAACGTGTGGATGCGACCGCGGTTGGTGTTCACGAGTGGATCGGCAACCACGTAGAGGGCGTCCGCGGGGCCCCTGAGCCCCGCGAAGGCCGGCGCGATATCTTCCGCTCTCCGGATTCCGAGCACGACAGCGTCGAGGTGGAACTTGCCAGCGGCCGTCTGAACCTCGCTCATCTCCAGCACGGAGAGGGGATTGCCGAGGTTGCCAATGGTCGCCAGACGGCGGACACCGGGAACCGCCTCGCGCAAGAGCTCGACTCGCTTGCCGGCTAGATCGGTCGCCACGGTCGACAGGCCGGTGACGTTGCCGCCGGGCCGCGCCAGGCTCGCGACGAGGTTGTTGGCGACTGGGTCGCCCGCCACCGCGAACACGATCGGGATGACCGATGTCGCCTGCTTCGCCGCCACGACGTTGGCGGTTCCCGACGTGACGATAACATCGACCTTCAGCCGAACGAAATCGTCCGCGATCCTGGCGAAGTGCTCGCTGCTTCCTTCCCCCCACCCATATTCGATCGCGACGGTGCGCCCCTCGATCCAGCCGAGCTCGCGCAGCCGCATCAGGAAGGCCGCGAGCCGCGGGCCCTCGACCGCGAGCGTGCTCTGCCCCAGGAACCCGATGGTCGGCAGCCTCACCGGCTGTTGCGCGCGCGCTGCGAGCGGCCACATCGCCGCGCCGCCGATGAGCGTGATGAACTCGCGCCGTTTGGTCACTCGATCACCTCGTCGGCGCGGCCGAGCAGCGTCAGCGGCACATTGAGGCCGAGCGCCTTGGCGGTCTTGAGATTGATGATCAGCTCGACTTTCGTGACCTGCTGAACCGGCAGGTCGGCGGGCTTCTCGCCCTTGAGAATTCGCCCGGCATGGACGCCGGCCACCCGGAACAACTCTGTAAGGCTGCCTCCATAGCTCATCAGGCCGCCCGCCGCAGTGAATTCGGGCTGGTGGTAGACCGCGGGCACCGCGTGGCGAAGCGCCAGCGCGGCGAGTTGTTCGCTGTGGCTCGTAAAGACTGCATCGGTTCCGATTACAAGCGCGCCGGCCCGCCGTTGGACGAGCTCTGCGAAAACCCGATCGAAGTCGCGCTCGTTGCTGGCATACAAGACATGCACCTGCAGCCCGAGTTTGCCGGCCACCGCCTGCAGGTCTCTCGACAGGGTCTGGGCATTGAGATTGTTCGGGTTGACGAGGTGCCCGATGACGTTGACCGCGGGGGTGAGCTCACGCAGCAACTCCAGTCGCTTCGGTCCGACCTCCACGCCCAAGCTGGTTACGCCGGTGACATTGCCGCCTGGCCGGCTAAGGCTTGCCACCAGGCCCAGCTGCACCGGATCGAGGCTGGTGGTGAAGACGATCGGGATCGTCGTCGTCGCTGCCCTTGCGGGCACTATCGCAACGCCATTCGCCACGATCAGGTCGACCCTACGATGGACCAGATCGGCCGCTAGCGCCGGTAACCGATCGTATTGGCCTTCTGCCCAGCGATACTCGATTGCGACGTTCTGTCCTTCGACGAAGCCGGTGTCTTTCAAGCCCTGGCGGAATGCGCGCGCAGTCATCGCATAACCATCGGCGGATGCGCCGTTGAGAAAGCCGACCACCGGAATCGCAGCCTGCTGCGCGCGCGCCGCTAGCGGCCACACGGCTGCGCCGCCGAGCAGCGTGATGAACGAGCGCCGCCTCATAAGCGCCCCTCCTCAGGGTTAGGGGCGCACGTTACCACACCGTTGCGCAAGAACGCCGCTGTGCATCACAGCAAAAATTGCGCGCTGATGTCGCAGATGGGTCAACAGCGACGGATTGGTCCCACTTGTAACAGTTCCGCTCATCCCCCCAATAGCTGACATGCAAGCGGACGTGCGCTGGCTTCGCCTAATGGAATGGTCCGGCCGTGCTCCTGCCCCTCCAGCGAGCGAAGCTGGGAAGGGGTGCCCAAGACAAGG
>Ga0114129_10009911_pt1 | contig 13582 bp, 9 predicted proteins | sample RhiMetdeltSRZDD1_FD_80071 | JGI IMG/M metagenome (GOLD analysis project Ga0114129, IMG submission 80071) | Populus rhizosphere microbial communities from Tennessee, USA - Rhizosphere MetaG P. deltoides SRZDD1 (version 2) (version 2) | ecosystem: Host-associated > Plants > Roots > Rhizosphere >...
ATCCATGTCGCTGTCGCCGAAGACGACGTGCCAGCGTCGCGGCTCGGCCAGCACCTCGCCGCCCCCCACGTGGGCCTGCACGCAGAACTGCATCGGCGAGGGTCCGCGCGAGAAGCCCCGGCGCAGCAGCTCGCCCCCCAGGCCGGCGTGCAGCGAGAAGGCCTGGGCGCGCGCGACCCGCGCCCCCCGGAAGTCCGCGAGGACCGCGCAAAGGAGCGCCTCCTGCGCCGCCCGGTCCGAGGCTTCGGTGAAGAGGTCCATGATCCAACCCAAGCGCAGGCCGCGGTAGTCCTCATGGCGGCTGACCGCGAACCCCACCAGCTCGTCGCCCCGGCGCGCCTCCCACCACGCGTAGCGGCGGTGGGGGCAGCGCTCGTACTTCCACTCCAGGTACGCGGCGTCCCGGCGCACGCACATCGCGTACGAGGCCCGGGCCCGCTCCCACAGTCTGTCGTAGTCGGGCCCGAAGCCGGTAGCGGGACGGACGGCCACGCCGGCGTGGCGGTGGGGGGCCTCGGGGTTGAGGGAGCCGAGCGCCGCGCCGAGAAGCGGGCCGAGGGCGGCGGCGGCCGCCCGGCCCACGCGCCGCGCCAGCACGGCCACCGGGTCGAGGATCTTCCGGTAGAACGGCACCGGTCCCACGTCCCGGTAGCCCAGCTTCTGGAAGAGGCCGTAGGAGGACGTCGTGAGACCCAGGCCGAGGGCGACGTCCACGCTCCGGCTCCAGGTGTCGAACAGCAGCGCTCCCACCCCCTGGCCCCGCGCTTCCTCGCGCAGGAAGACGTCCATCCCCCACGAGGCCCGGACCTCCCGGTCGCCCCACCACAGCCGGACGGGCATCGCGGCGTATTGCCCCAGGATCCGGCCGTCCGCGCGGGCCACCCAGATCTCGGGGGCGCCGTCGGAGCGCGGGTTGTCGCGGTACTGCCAGGCCCACCGGCGGCGGCTGGCCTCGGTCATCTCGTGCCCGAAGACGTCGCGGTAGAGGCGGAAGAGCTCCTCGTCGTCCTCTTCCCGCCGCCGGTCGACCGCTAGGGCGGCCATTTCCCTCCCGGGCGAAACGAGGAGCTTAGCATGCTATGGTCGGGCCTGAGGATGCCCCGCTTCCTTCGGCCCTCCCTGGCCGGATCCGCCCTCGGGGCCCTGGCCCTGGCCGTGATCCTGGTCCTGTTGCAGCGGCCGGCACCGCTCTTCGTCAACGTGGGACCGGGCGACGAGGCCTTCGCCCGCGGCTTCCGCGCCTGGGAGCGCGACGGGCTGCGCGCGAGCGGGGAGACGACGTTTCGCTGGGCGCTCGACGGCGCCCGGGTCGAGCTTCCCCTCCGGATCCGCTCGGGCTCGCTGAGCGCCCGATTGCGGCTCGCGCGCTTCACCGACCGGCCGGCGGCGATCACGCTCCTGTCCTCGGGACGCGCGGTCGACCAGTGGTCGCAGCCGCCGCGGGGCTGGCGCGAGCGCACGGTGGACCTGGGGGAGGTGCGCGGGGAACCGGTCCTGCAGTTCCGCGCGACGACGGAGGACGCCGAGGGCCTGGGCGTCGCCGTCGACTGGGTCGAGCTGCGCGGGGCCGGCCGCGTCACCCCGTCGCCGAGGCTCCTCGCGGGGCTGCTGGCCCTCTTCCTCGGCGTGCCCCTCGTGCTCGGTATTCTCGCCGGTCGTGCCCCTGCGCTCGGCGCCGCGGCCGCGACCGCGGTGCTGGGCGCCGCCCTCGTGAGCTGGGACCGCCTCGGCGGCCTCTGCGCGCTGGCGGCGGCGGGCGCGCCCGCTCTGGTCGCGGCGGCGCTCGTGGCCGGAGTCTTCCGGCTGCTCGCGCGCCGGTGGCCGGACGCCGTCGACGGCGGGCCCGCGCTCGTCGTGCCGGCGGCGGCCCTCGTCGTGGCCCTGGCCGCGCTCTCCCATCCTTCTTATTACTATCCCGACGTCGACACCCACGCCCGGTTCCTGGCCGCGGCCCGCGCGGACGCCTACCTCCTCTTCGACCCCGGCGAGTACCAGGAGCGCACGGGGGCGTGGACGAGGGAGATTGCCGGCCGGCGCGTCGCCTTTCCCTACTCGCCGGTCTTCCACGTGGCCGCCTGGCCGCTGGCCGCCGTGTTCGGCGAGGTCATCGCGATCAAGACGGCGGCGGTCGCGGCGCTGGCGCTGACGCTGGTCCTCGTCCACGGCGTCGCCCGCCTGCTCGGTCTCCCCCTGCGGCCGGCGATCCTCGCCCAGGCCCTCGCCGCGCTCCTGCCGGTCGTGTCTTCGCGTCTGGCCCTCGCCCTCTTCCCGACGCTGCTCGGGCAGGCCTTCGAGCTGCTCCTGCTCGTCCACCTCATGCGCCGCTATCCTCACCTGGAGGGCGCGCGCGACGCCGCCGCGACGTGCGCCTTCCTCTTCGCGGCCCAGGCCGCCTACACCGGCTCGGTGGTGAACGTGGGCGCGGTGGTCGTCGTGTTCGCGCTCTGGGAGCTGCTCGCCGGCGACCGGCGCAAGGCGCGGCGGCTGCTGGGCGCGTGGGCCATTGCGACCGCGGCGGTCGTGACGCTCCAGTACGCGCGCTTCGTGCCCGTGCTCTGGCGCGAGGTGTTGCCGCACCTCTCCGACGCCTCGGCCGCGGGCGACGAGGCGGGCCGCCCCCTCGGCCGTGCCCTCGGCCGGGCCGCGCTCTTCTACGACGTCGTGTACCCGCTGCTGCTCGGGCCGGGCCTGCTCGGGCTGCGTCGCGCTCCGCGCGCCCCGCGCCGGCTGGTCGCCTCGGCCCTGCTTGTCGGGGGGTCGCTGCTCGGCCTGCGCTACGCCGTGCCCGTCCTCGTCCGCGACGTCAAGGAGGTGGAGCTGCTCGCGGCTCCGGTGGCGGTCACGGCGGCCGCGGGCATCGCGTGGCTCGCGGAGCGCGGCGCCGTCGGGAGGCTGGCCGGCGCCGCCGCGGCCGGGATCGCCCTCGCCTGGGGCGCCCAGCGCGCGGTGGCGGTGTACCTGGAGAGGTTCGTCTCCGTGGGTCGCTAGAACTGCCCTATTGACACTTACGACTTGACGTTGACCGTGATCACCGAGCAGGTCCCCGGCATCGTGTTGTGCAGGTCGTCGCCGAGCTGAAGCGCGAGCTTGTGCTTCCCGGGCGTCAACTGTGTTTCGAACTCGTCCTTGCCGTCCCCGAAATGGACCCACGACGGCGTGCCTTTCACGATGGTCTTGCCCGCCGGCAGGCAATCCTGATCGATGCCGACGTGATAATGGGCGACGCCCGGTCGAGTCGTGGTGACCTCGCCGGGTGGTACCGCGGCAATCTTGATTCCCCGGGAACCGAACTTCATGTGCAGCGGGCTGGTCACGGTGGCGTTGTTCTTCGGCGCGATGAAGAAGACGCGCGGTTTCTTGGCGGCCGGCTTCTTGGCCTCCGCGCCCGCCATCACGGCCGCGCCGGTCATCGCCGCGACGAGCAGCGCGAGCTGCGTTGCAGGTTTCATAGCAAGCTCCTTTTCAGCTGCGAATGGTTTCCACTATACCTCACGCCTCCGCAGGCCGGTGGCGAGGACGATCGACGCATAGGCCGCCACGAGCGCCAGCTCGAAGGGCACGCGCGCCCGCAAGGAGGCGGGCGCCAGCCAGGAGAGGCCGTACAGCCCGGCGGCCGTCAGCGCCGCCATGAGCCAGCGGCGCCCCGCGAAGGGGATCGGAACGAGGCGGCGCGATATCCCGTAGCCGAGCCCCGCCATCACCGCGTAGGAGAGCACCGTGGCCCACGCCGCGCCCATCATACCGAGGCGCGGGACGAGCGCGAAGTTCGCGACGACGTTGGCCGCGGCCGCGGCCCCCGTGACCACGGGGTAGTAGCGGGCCTTCTTCGCGATCCCGATCCCGATCGAGGTCAGCAGGAAGACGCCGTGGAGCAGGTACGCGAGCGCCACCACCGGGATGACCGGCGCCGCCGCCCGGAAGGCGGGGTTGTGGGGCGTGAGCAGCGTGAGGAGGTCGCCGCCCAGAACCGCCACGGCCAGGGCGGCGCCCGTGAAGAACGCGAAGACGTGGGTCGACACCCGGGCCAGCGTCGTCCTGGCGTCGGGCCGGGCGAGCTGCGCGTAGACGAACGGGCCCCAGGCCGGCTCGAAGGCCGAGGTCGCGAACTTGACCCCCTGCCCGAAGTTGTAGCCCATCTGGTAGAGGCCGACCTCGCCGCGGGTGACGAAGAGGTCGAGGATCTTCCGGTCGGCCAGGTTCTGGACCTGGAGGAGGAGGCCGTGGGGCACCTTCGGGAGCCCGAAGCGGAGCGCCTCGGCCAGGAGCGGGCGCGAGAAGGAGAGCGCGGCGTGGCGAAAGAGGATCGGGAGCAGGGCGAGCGAGAAGACGATCGTGGCGACGAGGTCGCTCCACAGGATGCCTCCCACCCCCCGGCCCGCCATGACCAACGCGACCTTGAGGACGATGTTCACGGTGTGCCGCGCGGCCGAGAAGGTCGAGAAGAGGGCGGGCCGGTCCTGGATCCTCAGGAGGGCGAGCGGGACGAAAGCGAGCGTGCCCGCCGCCACGTCGGCGGCGACGAGCACGACCCAGGACGCGGGGACGGGCGTCGCCCCGAAGAGCCAGCCGGTGAGCGGCCGGGCGGCGGCCGCCACCGCCGCCAGCAGCAGGGCGCCCACGCCGGCGGCGAACAGCGACACGGTGCCGGCCAGCACCCGGCGCTCGGCCTCGGTCTTCAGCTCGTAGTGGATGCGGAAGAAGCCCGCGTCGAGGCCCAGGCGGAACACGATCTTCGCGAGCGTGCCGAAGAGGATCAGCAGGGCCAGGTTGCCGTAGTCGACCGCGGTCAGGAAGCTGGTGTAGAGCGGGACCAGCAGCAGGTTGACGACGTTGGTGAAGACGTCGGCGGCGCCGTAGACGGCGGATTGCGTCGCGAGCTTGCGGAGGTTCGAGAGGAGCCCGGGACCGGGATCGGAGGCAGCTGTACCCCCCCGCAATTGACGACTAAACCCGGCCCTTGTCCGACACGAAGTACTCGATCACGCGGTCGAGGATCTCGTCGAGGTGGACCTTCGGCTCGTAGCCGGTGAGGGCGCGCAGGCGGCCGAGGTCGGGCACGCGCCGCGGCATGTCCTCGAATCCCTCCTCGTAGGCCTGGTCGTAGGGAACGCACACGATCTCGCTCTTGGACCCCGTGCGGGCCTTGACCCGATGGGCGAGCTCGAGGATCGTGATCTCCTCCCGGTCGTTGCCGATGTTGAGGACCTGGCCCACCGCCCGCGGATCCTCGGCCAGGCGGACGAGCACGTCCACCACGTCGGAGACGTAGGTGAAGCAGCGGCTCTGCGCCCCGTCGCCGAACACCGTGATGGGGTGGCCGAGCAGGGCCTGCTTCACGAAGTTCGGGATCACCATCCCGTACCGGCCGGTCTGCCGCGGGCCCACGGTGTTGAAGAGGCGGAACACCACCACCGGCAGCTTCTTCTCCTTCCAGTAGGCCAGGGCCAGGAACTCGTCGATGGCCTTGCTGCACGCGTAGCTCCAGCGCCCCTTCACGGTCGCCCCCATGACGAGGTCGGCGTCCTCGCGGAAGGGGACGTCGTCGCTCTTGCCGTACACCTCGGAGGTGGAAGCCACCAGGACCTTCTTCTTCTTCTTGTTGGCGAGCTTGAGCACCATCTCGGTGCCGTGCACGTTGGTCTCGATCGTGTTGACGGGGCTCTCCACGATGAGGCGCACCCCCACCGCGGCCGCGAGGTGGAAGACGACGTCGGCGCGGTCGATCATCTCCGCGGTCACCGGCTCGTTCATCACGCTGTCGACCGCGTAGTTGAAGCGCGGTGCGTTCTTCAGGTGCTCGATGTTGTCGATCGAGCCCGTGGACAGGTTGTCGAGCAGGTACACCGTGTCGCCGCGCGCGAGGAGCGCCTCCGCGAGGTGGCTGCCCAGGAAGCCCGCCCCGCCGGTGATGAGGGCCTTCACCGCGACGCGCCCCGGCCCTGGGGAACGTCGCGCCGCCGCTTGCGGCGCTCGAGCACCGCCTCCGCCGCCCGGCTCGCGCCCAGGCCGTCGACGAGGGTCCGCCCGCGCGCGCTCATCTCGCGCCGCCGGGAGGCCTCGGCGAGCAGCCGCTCGACGGCGGAGGCGACCTCGTCCTCCTCCACCTCGGTCCCCAGGCCCAGGTACTCGACGGTGCCGTGGCGGGCGAACTCGCGCATGCGCCTCTCCTCCCTCGCGTTCTGGGCGAGCACGATCCCCGGCGTGCCCAGGGCCGCGATCTCGTAGACCGACATGCCGCCCGAGCCCACCACCACGTCCGCCTCCAGCATCAGCTCCGAGATGTGGCCGCCCGCCTCGTTGATGAGCTTGACCGGGCGGGGCAGGCGGGCCACCAGGGCCTCGAACTGCTTGCGCGACGAGAAGGCGGGCCCCGCGACCGCCAGCACCTCGATCTCGCTCGGCAGGCGCTGGAGCGCGCGGGCCGCCTTCAGCGTCAGGCCCTGGGGGTCGCTGCCGCCGAAGCTCAACAGCACCAGCCGGGGCTTGTCGCGCACCTCCTTGACCCGGCCCCGGAACTGCTCGCGGAGGATGGCGTAGGCGGGCCCCCCGTAGAAGCCCTCCGGCGTCTCCTTCTCCTGGTTCATCACCGAGACGATGACCTGCGCGTAGTGCTCGGTCGTCTCCAGGTCGTCGAGCGTGTCGACGAGGTTCACGGTGGTGGTGCCGAGGTGGCTGAGCGCGCGCAGGTAGGTGTGGTCGAGGGCGGGCAGGTCGTTGATGAGGATGGCGGGGGAGAAGTCGCGGATGTGCTCGAGCGCCGTCTCCAGCTTGCCGTCGCCCATCACCCGCACCGGGTAGCCGTGCCGGGACACGGTGACCAGTCCCTCGGCGTGGTCGGCGCTCATCAGGAACGCCACGTCGGCCCGCGACAGGTTGCGCAGGGCGCCCGCGATGGCCAGCGAGCGGTAGACGTGGCCCATGCCGAGCACGGTCCCCCCGTCCACGCGGAACAGCACCCGCGGCTGGCGCAGCAGCCGCTCCGCCATCCAGAAGTCCTCGAGGTCGTGGACGGTGAAGCCGGCCCGCTTGTCGAGGACGAGGTAGCCGATCTTCTCCCCGAAGCGGGTGGGGCCGTCCAGCACGCGCCGCCACATGGCCACCACCGCGCCGTTCTCCTTGTAGACGGGCTCCTGCTCCTCGCGCCGGCCTTCCTTCGCGAACAGCGGCACCAGCGCCCCGTCGCCGCGCGCCCGCCAGTTGAGGGTCCGGTCCTCGGTCACCGTGAACACGGTGTCGTGGCCGCCCGACACCAGCTTCTCCACCGCCTCCTCGATCGCGAACGACTCGCGGAAGGGCGTGGTGGCCTGGAGCACGACCACGATGTCGACGCGGTCGCCCTGGGCCTCCAGCTCCTTCACCGCGTGCGAGATCACGGGCTTCAGGCTGGGGATGTCGGCGGCGAGGTCGGTCGGACGGAGGAAGGGCGCCTCGGCGCCGTGGGCCCGCGCCACCTCCGCCACACGGGGGTCGTCCGTGGAGACGACGATCCGGTCGAGCGTCGGCGCGCCCTGGGCGGCCTCCAGCGTGTGGGCGAGCAGCGGCCGGTCCCCGAGCCGCTTGATGTTGAGGTAGGGGACGGTGTCGGATCCGCCCCGCGCCGGCACCACGCACACCACCCGCTTTCCGTCTTTCATACCATCTCCCAGGTGATGGTGGTGTCGTCGGGGATGTCCACGCGGGCGACGCGGCCGACCACGAGGTCCAGGTGGCGCGGGCTGATGCCGGTGCCCGGGCGCTTGTAGGTGAGCATCTCCCGGGTGATCGTGGCGCCCCGCGGGATCGCGCGACCCGAGGTGACGCTGCGGCGCGCGAAGCGGAAGGCCTCCTCCTCGAGCGGCTCCAGGCCCTTGGTGGACCGGCCGAGCGCCTTCTCCACGGTGCGGATCCCCTGCACCATCGCCTTCAGCTCCGCCGGGTCCACCGACAGGTGATGATCGGGCGACCCGGGCAGCCGCTTGTCCACGGTGTAGTGCTTCTCCACGATGCAGGCCCCGAGGGCCACCGCGGCCGGGGGCACGCTGATGCCGAGCGAGTGGTCGGAGAGGCCGACCGGCACCTCCGGGAACGCCCGCATGAGGTGCTCCATCATGCGCAGGTTGATCCCTTCGGGCGGGCACGGGTACTTGAGCGTGCAGTGCAGGACCGCGACCTGCTCGTTGCCCGCCTTCCGGCAGACCTCCAGCGCCTCCTCGACCTCGGACAGATTGGAGGTGCCGGTGGAGAGGATCATCGGCTTGCCCGCGCGGGCGGCGCGGGCGATGAGGCCGTGGCAGGTGAGGTCGGCGGAGGCGATCTTGAAGGCCGGCACGTCGAGCGAGGCCAGCAGGTCCACCGCCTCGTCGTCGAAGGGCGTCGAGAAGGCGGTGAGGCCGACGTGCCGGGCGTGGCCGAGGAGGGACTTGAAGTCGCGCTCGGGCAGCTTGTCGAGCCGCGAGAACGTGTCCCACTGCGTGCCCTTCGGGTCTTCGGGCTCCACCCAGTAGCGGGGCGCGACGCGGGTCGCGATCTTCGAGGCGGTGTAGCTCTGGAACTTGATCGCGTCGGCGCCGGCCTGTCCCGCCGTCTCGATGAGCCGGTAGCCGAGTTGGACGTCGCAGTTGTGGTTGACCCCCGCCTCCGCGATCACGTAGCACGGGTGACCCTTGCCCACCGTCCGTCCGTTGATCGAGAAATCGCTCTTCACCGCTTGCCGGCGATGCCCGCATCCAGGGCGACGGAGCGGAGGTTGGCCGCCTTGTGGCGGAGGTGGGCGTTGATGCGCGCCAGCTCCGGCTCGCGGTCGAGCAGCGCGATGGCCTCGCGCGTCGTCACCCGCCGGCCGGGACGCTGGAGCCGCGCGAAGACCTGCTGCATCAGCGCGACGTCCTCCGCCTCGTCCACGGTCAGCCGGTACCCGGGCCGGTAGAGGCCCTCGGGCAGCGTCCCCGTCACGATCCGGAACTCCTCGGGGTGCTCCTTCATGTAGAGCGTCACCAGCTCGGAGCGGTGGCGGGCCTCGCCCCTCTCCCACGAGCGCTCGAGGGCCGCGCGGGAGACGACCTCGCTCAGGATGCCCATGAGCAGGGCGTCGCCGGGCACGTACGTGTAGTCGGCGCGCTCCCGGAGGTGCCGGGCGACGAGGCTCTCCAGCGTCTCCAGGTCGGTGAGCGGGTTGTCGCCGGTGACGCGCACGACGTGGTCGGCGCCGATGGCGCGTGCGCAGTCCACGTGTCGCCGCAGCACGTCGTCCTCGTCGCCGCGGAATACCGCGAAGCCGCCCTCCTCGGCGAGCCGCGCCAGCACGTCGTTGTCGGCGCTGGAGGACGTGGCCAGCGCCACGCCGTCGACGCCGCGGGCGGAGGCCATGCGCTCCAGCAGCACCGCCAGCAGCGGCCGGCCGGCCAGCGGCGCCACCGCCTTGCCCGGGCAGCGCGAGGAGGCCATCCGGGCGCTGACGACCACGAACACCCGGGGAGGGGCGGCCGTCATTCCAGCATGTCCTCGCGGATCGTCTCGTCGGCCTGGATCGGCCGGGTGGCCCGGCGGCCGATGACCCGGTCGGCCTCGCGCGGCGGGAAGCCCGGATCGAAGCGCACGTCGGTGCGCTTGTAGGCCAGCATCTCGCGGGTGAGGACGTCGCCGCGCTTGATGAGCGCGCCGGCCACGATCGAGCGCGCCATCGTCCGGTGGTACCGCCGCGCTCCCTCGCTCTCCGCGGCCGGCGCGTCGCCGCCCGCGCGCTCGGCCTGCCGGAGCAGCTCCACCATCCGGTAGAAGTCCTCGGGGCTGAGCGAGGACTGGTAGTCGTAGCCCTTCTCGCTGCGGTCGAGCGTGAAGTGCTTCTCCACGAGGTTGGCGCCCCAGGCCACGGCGAGAGCGGGAGCGACGAGCGCGAACGCGCCGCCCCCGTCGGTGTGGTCGAGGAAGCCGACCGGCACCCGGTAGCGCTCCTTCAAGGTCGCGAGGTCGCGGAAGCGGATCTCCTCGACCGGGGTGGGGAAGGTCTGGAAGCCGTGCAGGAGGACGACCGGCGCGCTGCCCACGATCCCGAGCGCCTCCCGCACCGCCTCCTCGGGCACGCCTCCCGTCGCGAACAGCAGCGGCTTGCCGGTGCCGGCCACCGCGCGGATGAACTCCGGGTTCTCCATGTCCGTGGAGTGGACCTTGAACGCGTCGGCTCCCTCCTCCGCCGCCAGCTCCAGGGAAGCCTCGTCGAAGGCCTCGACGAGCAGGGTGAGGCCCGAGGCCCGGGCCGCCTTCAGCAGCTTCCGCCATTCCCGGGTCCCGAGCTGGATCGCGTCGAAGTCCTTCCGTCCCGGATGGCGCCGCACGACGAGCTGCTCGGAGTGGAAGAGCTGGAACTTGATGCCGTCCGCCCCCATCTTGAACGCGGCCTCCAGCATCTTCATGGCCGTGTCGATGGAGCCCCCGTGAGCGGAGGCGACCTCGGCGAGGACGAAGCAGGGCGCTCCGTCTCCCACGGCCCGGCTGCCCAGGCTCACGGTGGTCGGGTTCACGCCCCCAACCCTACCACGCCCCGCCGCCGGGCCGTCTCGCGCAGCAGGCCCACGATGCGGGCGGTGGCGCCGCCGTCGACGCCCTGCGCGACGTGGCCGAGATAGCGCGCCCGGGCCTGATCCAGCCGCGCCCGCACCGCCTCGTCGAAGAGCATGTCGCGCAGCGCCGGGGTCGGGTCCGCGCCCGCGGGAACCCCGAGGGCCGCGCCCGCCTCCACCAGGTCCCGCAGGTGGGTGGGCATGCTCAGGACCAGCACCGGCCGGCGCAGCACGAGCGCCTCCACCGCCGAGAGCGACTCCACGGTGACGAGGGCGTCGGCGGCGTGGAGAAGCTCCATGAGGTCGGCGCCGGGCGGCAGCACCCGCACGCGGGAGGCCGGGGCCGCGCGCAGGTCGGCGGCGTAGGCGTCCCCGGGCTCCGCCGGGTGGGGCTTGATGAGCGCCTTCACCCCCGGCAGCGCGTGCACGGCGCGGACGAAGGCGGGAAAGTCGGCGCCGATCGACGCGTGCGTGTCGCGGATGCGGCGGTGGCGGCTGGCCACGATCACCAGGCGCTCGCTCTCGGCCACGTCCAGGCGCTTCCGGATCTGCCCGCGGTCCAACCGGGCGGCGGCGGCGAGGAGGTCGTCGAACTTCGGGCTGCCCGTCACGACCAGGCTCTCCGGCGGGTAGTGGCCCAGCTCGAGCAGGATCTTCCGCGCCGATTCGCCGAAGACGGCCGTGCGGTCGGGACGCGGGCAGTCGGCCTCGTCGGCGCCGTGGCGATACGAGTAGTACTTCGGGTACAGGATCCCGTGCTGGATGGCCACGGTGGGCACCCCCGCCGCCCGGCAGGCGGCGATGGCCGCCCGTCCCCACCCGCTCGACTCGGCGTAGAGGCACACCACGGCCGGACGGGTGGCCTGCAGCGCTTCGGTCATCTCCTCGTACGAGCGCACCGCCCACGGGAGCTGCCGCAGCAGCGTGCCCGCGAGGTCGGGGCCGGCCAGGTCGGCGAAGGCGACGCCGCGGTGGGAGAAGGCCTCGCCGAGGCCGGCCGAGCGGCGCAGCGCCCGCCAGGCCCGGCGAGCGATGCCCGCCGCCCGGCGCACCTCGCCGAGCACGCGCGGGCTCGTGAAGCGGTTCACGTGGACGTAGGGCCCCGATTCGGGGTGGAGGCGGGCCCACTCGGCGAGGCGGTCCCCGACGCCCCGGCGGCGGAAGGCCGCCCGCGGGCCCACCGCCACCACGAAGGCCCGCAGGTCCCCCGCCGAGGCCACCTCCGGCAGGATGCGGTCGAAGTAGTGCTCGTACTCCGCGGTCTCGCCGCTCTCGGGATCGCGGCGCTCGCGCCAGAAGGCCGCGTGAGAGAGGAACAGCGCGAGCGGCGGCGCGTGGGCGGCCGGCGCCGGCGGCGCTCCCGCCAGCGCGGCCTTCCCCGCGGTCACCGCGCACTTCAGGACGTCCAGCCGCGCCTGCACCGAGACGCGCCCGGTGCGCCACCGGTAGGTCCGCGCGCGGGGTCGGACGGGATCATGAAAGAGGATGCCGAGGACGGTGCACGCGCGAGAGAGCAGGACCGCTTCCTCCTCGGGCAGGCCCTCTTGCTCCACCTCGTCGGGCCGCTCCGCCTCCAGCACCCGGAAGAAGGTCTCGATGAGCCTCACGTACCGCGGACAGGCGGTCGAGTGGTGGAGGAACAGCTCGGCGAACCACCACAGCGACACGCCCTTCCAGACGAGGAGGTCACGGATGCTCCGGCCGTCCCACACGCTCCGCGTCCCCCAGTCCTTCGTCCACGCGATGGCCGCCTCGTCGATGCGGTCCTGGTCCTCGGGCCAGACGTACTCCGAGACGGCGCGGCCCGGCGCCCCCGCGCTCCTCAGCGCGGCGGCCGCCTCGTCCGTCCAGGCGACGAGCGCGGCCGATTGCGCGCCGCGGCGGGCGCGGTCGCGGGCGGCGGCGGCGGTTCCGACGACGACCAGCGTCTTCAAGCCCGGGAGGACTCCCGCGCGCCGTGACCGCCGACCGCGCGCAGCAGGCGCGCGGCTTCGCGGTACACGGCGTCCACCTCCACGAGGCGCAGGCACTCGGGCGGCGCGCCGTCGTCGCACTCCGCGGGGGGCCGGCGGATGAGGTTGCAGGGCGCGCACCACAGCTCCGCGCGCACCACCACGTGCCGGCCTCCGCTCTCGCCCGTGCCTCCCGAGAAATAGCGCACCGGGTCGGACGGCCCGAACACGCTCACCGACGGCGTGCCGACCGCGCAGGCCGCGTGCATGGTGCCGGTGTCGGGGGAGAGGAACAGGTCCAGCTCCGCGAGCAGGGCCACCATCTCGCGCAGGCTCAGCCGGCCCGTGAGGTCGACGGGCCGCAGCGGCAGCCGGCGCGAGAGCCCTTCGGCGAGCGGCCGATCGGCCTCGCTGCCGGTGATGAGGATCGTCGCGTGGAACTCCCGCTGCAGCCGCTGCGCCAGCTCGGCCCACCTTCCGAGGTCCCACTGCTTGACCGGCCGCCCTCCGCCCGGATGCACGGCCACGAGCGGGCGGCGCGAGGCGAGGCCGAGATCGGCCACCAGCCGGCCTCCGAAGCCGCGCTCCTCGGCGGTGAGCAGGTCCACCGGCCCGCCCGCCGCGCCCCCCGTGACCCGCGCCACCGCCCGGCGGTTCTGCTCCACCCACGACACCGTCTCGTCGAGGGGAACCACGTCGGTGAGCAGCCAGCCGCCGCCGGTGTTGGCGTACCCCACGCGGCGGCGGGCGCCGGTGAGGCGCATGAGCAGCGCCGCGCGCACGTCGCCCTGCAGGTCGAGGGCCAGGTCGAGCCCGGCCTCGCGAAGAGACCGCGCGCGGCGGGCGAGGTCGGCGAGGCCGTCGGCGCCCTCGCTCGCGCGGCCGACCCACGGCGCGCTCCACACGAGCACCTCGTCGACGGGGGCCGTCCGGGCGACGTCGGCGCTCCAGGTCCCGACGGCCAGGCGGATGCGGGCCCGGGGCAGCGCGGCGCGCAGGTCGGCGAGGGCGGGCAAGGACATGATCACGTCGCCGATGCGGTCCAGCCGGAGGACGAGCACCTCGCGGATCGAGGCGGGATCCGCCGGCGGCGGG
>Ga0114129_10009912_pt1 | contig 13580 bp, 10 predicted proteins | sample RhiMetdeltSRZDD1_FD_80071 | JGI IMG/M metagenome (GOLD analysis project Ga0114129, IMG submission 80071) | Populus rhizosphere microbial communities from Tennessee, USA - Rhizosphere MetaG P. deltoides SRZDD1 (version 2) (version 2) | ecosystem: Host-associated > Plants > Roots > Rhizosphere >...
CAGAAAGGAGCCGAAGATTTCGGCGCGGTCCTTGATGCCGACGCCGAACGTGCCGGCGAAGTCACCGACGTTCTGATAGCCCTGAACCCAGTTCGTGCCGCGCCGATATCCGCTCACGCTGAATTTCGCGTGAGGCAGGATTTCCGCGGTCGGCACATACCAGAGTCCGGTATCACCGTAGAACGTCGTCGTCGCTGGTCGAGTGGAAGTGTCTGGGGACGGTGTTGACTGGGACGAGGACGATTGAGAGGCCGGGGGCGTCGCGGTCGAACTCGGTTGCGCGCCCGCGGCTGCGGCCCACAGCCAGCAGGCGGCTGCGAGGCCTATGCAGCGAAGCGAAGTCGTCATCAAGCTGTACCTCCCGCGGTAACAGCAAATACAGCCACATATAGTACGGCTGAGCTGTATTGATGTCAAAAAGCGAGCGGGAAGGTTATTCGGTCAGCCGCTTCGGACCAACGACCCAGGCGATGAGGATGCCCAACGCGTACAGGGCGATCATCGGCAGCGCAAACACGCACTGCGTCACCGGATCGCCGGTCGGCGTGATGACCGCGGAGATGATGAAGATGACGAGGATGGCGTACTTGAACTGCTGCGCAAGGAAGCGCGCCGTGATCAACTTCATCTTCGCGAGGAAGTACACGAGCGTCGGCATCTGAAAAACGATGCCCATCACGATCAGGAACTTCGTGTACAGCGAGAACACCGAATCGAGCTTCGGCATGAACACGAGATCCTGCGTGTTGAAGCTCGCGAAGAACGACATCATCCACGGGAACATGATGTAGTGGTTGAAGGCGGCGCCGCCGACGAAGCCGAGCGTCGAGAGCGCCACGAACGGGATCGCGAATTTCTTCTCGTTCGAGTACAACCCCGGCGCGATGAAGAGCCACACCTGATATGCGATGACCGGCGCGGCCATGATGCAGCCCATGATGAGCGACAGCTGCAGGTACAACGAGAACGCTTCGCCGGGCTCGGTGTAAATCAGCTTGCTGCCGGGCGGCAGCAGCTTCATCGTCGGGCCCATCAGGAAGCCGTAGATCTTCGTGATGAACGTGAACGAGATCAGAATCCCGACGCCGACCGCAATCAGCGAATTGACGATGCGCTTCCGGAGCTCGTCGAGGTGCTCCAGGAACGACATCTTCGCGCCTGGCGAATCGTCGTCGTCGTCGTCGGGAGGTATCGGGTAGGCCCCGGATTGGGGACCCGGAAACGGAACCAGCGCCATGTGATTTTAGAATTCCAGAATTCGGAGATGCGAATTCCTAGGCGCTGTGATCGACTGTCCGCGCCGGCTCTTCCTCGTGGTGCGGCGTAGTCGTGCTTGTTGGAGATGGTGACGAGGGCGTCTGCTTCGATGCGTCCTTCTGCTCTTCGATGCGGATTTCTTCTTCCAGGGTGTTGCGCAGCTCGTTCGACGCTTTCTTGAATTCGGCCAGGCTCTTGCCGAGCGATTTGCCCAGCTCGGGCAACTTGCGGGGGCCGAAGATGATGAGCGCGATCACAAAGATGATGATCAGCTCGGGCATGCCGATCGAACCAAACATGATGTCCTGCCTTCTCGAAACCGGGACAAAAAACAGCTGGCATTATAGCCCAGAAGTCGTTGCCCGACCATAAGTTATCTGTTACGATGCCTGGGTATGCGACGTTACCGTCCTTTGCCCGCCGTGGTCTTCGCCATTCTCCTGTCCGCCCTCGTCGGCGGGTTCTTCGGCCGGAGCGCGCTCGCGACCGACGACAAGATTCCCGAACACTACGAAGCGTTCAGCGCCGCGCTGCACGCGATTGAGACGAGCTACGTCGAGAAGGTCGAATCCGACGCCCTCGTCACGAGCGCCATCCGCGGGATGCTCGCCACGCTCGACCCGCACTCCAGCTATTTCACGCCGCGCGAGTACGCGCAGATGCGTGAGCGGCAGGAAGGGCGCTACTACGGGATCGGCGTCTCGATCATCGCAGTGGATGGCGATATTACCGCTTTCACGGTTTTTGAAGGCTCCCCGGCGCACAAGAAGGGCATCCGCGTCGGTGACGTCATTTCAAAGGTCGGCGACCAGAGCGCGAAGGGCTGGACGACCGACCAGGCGATGCGCGCCCTCCGCGGTCCGCGCGGCACGACGGTTCAAATCGAGATCAAGCGGCGCGGCTACGAGAAGCAGATTCCGATCGAGCTGACGCGTGACGAGGTGTACATCCCGACCGTCCCCGCGTACTTCATGATCGACGCGACGACCGGCTACATCCGGATGCAGGACTTCGGCGAAAACACCGATCATGATGTGAAGCACGCGCTGCACGAGCTCGCGTCGAAGGGCATGCGGCGGCTCCTCTTCGATCTGCGGCGGAACCCGGGCGGCCCGCTCGATCAGGCGATCAAGGTCACCAACGAGTTCCTGCCGCGCGGCAAAGCGATCGTCTCGACGCACGGCCGCATTCCGAATTCGGATCAGGATTACCGGGCGCAGGAAGACGGCGAGTTCACCGATATTCCGATCGTGCTGTTGGCCAACCGAGACAGCGCGAGCGCGTCGGAAATCGTGACGGGCGCCCTGCAGGATCACGATCGCGCCTACGTCGTCGGCGAAACGACGTTCGGCAAGGCGCTCGTCCAGTCGATCTACAAGATCAGTGGGAATGCGGGCCTCGCGCTGACGACGGCGCATTACTACACGCCGAGCGGCCGGTTGATCCAGCGGCCATGGGACACCACGTTCGACGAGTACCTCAGCTATGGGTTGAGGGATCAGGACGTCGCGCGGCCCCATACGCCGAGCGAGTTGAAGCACACCGCCTCGGGCCGTCCGGTCTACAGCGGCGGCGGCATCGAGCCCGACAAGCGCGTCGCGGGTCCGATCGAAGGCTTCAATCCAAGCCGCTTCGGGCGAACGCTCTACGCGCGCCAGGCGTTCGAACGCTTCGCGCAAAGCTACGCGGCGGAAGGCGACACGCGCATCAGCGGCACGTCCATCGGCCGCAAGACGGTCAAGGCGAACTTCGTCGTCGACGATGCGATGGTGGCCGAATTCCGCGAGCAGCTCAAAGCCGATCGGATCAAGATGGACGAGGACGGTTTCAAGAAAGACGTCGACTTCATCAAGGCGATGATCCGGTTCCGGATTGACGAGGCGGTATTCGGGATCGCCGAGGCGCGGCGACACCTGCTCGCCGTCGATCCGCAGGCGCAAGTCGCCCTCACGATGTTCGGCGAGGCGCAGAAGCTCACCGAGCTCAGCAAGGCGAACAGGACCAAAGCGAACTAGCAGCGTTCGTCGACGGGTTAGGGGTCAAACCCCAAGGAATTGCGCTGCAGATTGCGCTTGCCGCTATAGCTAGCCCTTGGTAGACTGGCGGCCGTTCCGAGCCTAGGGGCCGTCCTCCACCGCTGAGGTGAGGACGAGGGCTCGTGCATCGGTCGATTACTCTGGTTGCCTTCCCAGCCAACCCACTACTCTTGACGCTGCGGGCAAGCGTGTCCCATCTGGTGTGTACCTATGCGTCTTCAACGCCTCGAAATCAACGGCTTCAAGTCGTTTTCTGATCGGTCGGAGCTCGCCTTCGATCAGGGTGTGACGGCGATCGTCGGCCCGAACGGCTGCGGCAAGAGCAACGTCGCCGACGCCATCACGTGGGTGATGGGCGAGCAGAGCGCGAAGAGCCTGCGCGGCGACAAGATGGAAGATGTGATCTTCAACGGCAGCGACGCGCGCAAGCCGACCGCCGCGGCCGAAGTGCGGCTGCGCTTCAGCGGATTCCTCAACGGTCACACGGGCAACGGCCACGATCGCGCGAATGGGAATGGGCATGGCAACGGCAACGGCCACGCGGACGTCGCCGACATCGCCGACGAAATCATCCAGTCGGTCGCCCGCGAAATCGAAGTCACCCGCCGCCTGTACCGCTCGGGCGAAAGCGAATACCTGATTGACGGTCGGGTGTGCCGGCTGCGCGATGTCCACGATCTGTTGATGGACACCGGCCTCGGCGCGAAAGCCTACGCGATCATCGAGCAGGGCAAGATCGGCATGATCCTGAGTACGCGGCCGACCGATCGGCGGCAGCTGATCGAGGAAGCGGCCGGCGTCACGAAGTACAAAGCGCGCCGCCGCGCCGCCGAACTGAAGCTCGAGGCCGCGCAGCAGAATCTGACGCGCATCGACGACATCGTGTTCGAGGTCGAGAAGCAGCGCGGCGCGCTGAAGCGGCAGGCGGCCAAGGCGCGCCGCTATCAGCGGCTGCGCGACGAGTTGCGCCGATGGGAGAAGGTGCTCTTCGCCCGGAAGTACCGGCAGCTCGCCGAAACGATCGAGTCGGCGCGCGCGCGGCTGGGCGAGGCGCGCGAGCGTGAGTCGGTGGCGGCGGCGCGCGTCGCCGAAGTCGAAGTGGATCTCGGACGCCTGCGCATCGAGCTCGTAGAAGCCGAGTCGCGCGCCACACGGACGCGCGAGGCGGCGCACGCCCGGGAGCTCGCCATCAACCGGCAGCAGCAGCAGATTGCGTTCGATCGCGAGCAGGTCCACTCGCTGACCGCGCGGACCAACGCCGTCGCTGCCGAGCTCGACGCGCTCGAATCGCGGCGCGAACCGGCGCGGGCGGCGCTGGCGGGACGGCGCGAGGCGGCGGTCGGCGCCGCGGCGGACCGCGACCGCGCCGCGTCGACGCTGGCGTCCGACTCGGAGGCCTACGAGGCCGCGCATCGCGAGATCGAAGGGCTCGAGGCCGACGTCGAAGCGGCGCGCAGCGAAGTATTTTCGGCCATCAATTCCGCGACGGCGTTGCGCCATGCGCTCGAGCATGCGGCGGCGGCACGCGATCGCGTCGCCGAAACGCTCTCGAAGCTCGACGTCGAGGCGGCGGACGTGCGGATTGAATCCGACCGCGCCGCGGCCGAACGCGCGGCAGCGACGGACGGTCTGCGCCGTGCGCACGAGTTGATCGAGGCGACCCGGATTGCGCGGTCGGCGCGCGAGTCGGAGCTGGCGAGCGCGCGCATCGAGCACGAGTGGCGATCGCGGTCGGTCCGCTCGCGCGAGCACGAGCTGGCCGGGCTCGCGGCACGGCTGAAATCGCTCGAGGAGCTCGAGGCGAGCCGCGCGGGCTACGGCGATGCGGCGCGAACCGTGTTGGCGCAGGCAAACGGCAAGGTCAACCAGCAAGGCGCCGTCGCGGACTATCTCGAAGTCGAGACGGGCTATGAGCGCGCGGTCGAGGCCTGTCTCGGCGATCTGCTGCAGCACGTCGTCGTCGAACGTCCGGAGCACGCCGAAGCTGGATTCCAGATCGTCCGGGAGGCTGACGCCGGACGCTGCGGGTTCTTGATTACCTCGGGCACGAATCCCGAATCCCGTCCCTCGACAGGCTCGGGACGCCCTGAGCTCGTCGAAGGGCGAATCCCGAACCCCGAAACGGCACCAGATAACCTTGTGGCGCTCTCGTCCATCGTCCGCATCAACGGACCGTTTGCCGCCGCGATTCGCCCTGCGCTTGGCGATGCCTGGATCGCGCGCGGCTACGCCGCCGCCGCCGCCGGCAGCGCAGTGACGCCGCTGCCCGTCGTGACGCTCGACGGCGACGTGTTCCGCGGCCCGCAGCTCGTCTCGGGCGGAGGCCGCGCCGGCGCCCGCGGCATCCTGGAAACGAAGCGCGAAATCAAAGAGCTGCGCATCCGGATTACAGCCGACCGCGAGGCGCTCATCCGGCTGGCGCAGGAGGTGGCGGAGCTCGAAGGCACGATCGCTCACGCCTCCAACGCGATCGCGGCGCTGCATGCGGAGCACCACAAGCAGGAGAAAGTCGTCGTCGCTCACGAGTTGCAGCTGCAGCATGCGAACGACGAGGAAGCGCGCCTCGCGCAGAAGACCGAGCAGCTGACCCGCGAACGGCGCCAGGCGGAGGACGAGCGCGAGAGCCTCGAGCGACGACAGGAAGAAGCGCGCGCGTCAATCGCGCGTTTGGAACAAGACCAGCGCGCCGCGGACGACCGGTTGACCGTCGCGCAGCGCCGGCTCTTCGAAGCGCGAGAGGCGACCGACGACCTGAGCCGGCGCGCGGCCGAAGCGCGCGCGACGCATGCGGCGCTCGTCGAGCGCGCGAGTGCGCTGTCGGCCGAAGTGCAGCGGCTCGAGGAAGCGGCCGCGGAGCTCGAGCAGCGCGGCGCCGACCTGCGTGCGGAGCTCGGCGAAGCCCGCCGAAGAGTCGACGAGCTGCGGACGGCCATCGCCGCCGGCGAGACGCAGCTCGATGTGGATGTGCGCGAGCTCGATGGATTGCGCGGCGAGGTGATCGCGGCGGACGAAGCGGTCGCGGCGCTGCGCGCCCGGGCCGACGAGCACGACGCGAAAATCAAGGAAGCGCGCGGGGTTCTCGAATCCATACGCACGATCGTTTCGGAGCTCGACATCGCGCGCGCGACGGCGGAAGGCGATCTCTCGCACCTCGCGTACACCTGCGAGGACGCGGTCCACGCGACGCTCGACGAGGTGGTGCTGGAAATCGACGCGCTCGAGCGCGAAGGCCGCGCGATTCCAGACGCCAGCGTGGTGACGGCGCCCGAGAGAGACGATGACGATCGCGACGCAGAAGAGGGCGAGATCGTCGACGCGGTCGTCGCCGCCGAGCAGCGGACGTTGAGCGCCGAGGAAGCGATTGCGGCGCTGCGCGGCAAGATCGATCGCCTCGGTCCCGTGAACATGATGGCGATCGAGCAGTTCGACGAGCTCGAATCACGCCATGCGTTCCTGACGACGCAGCGCAAGGATCTCGTCGAATCGATCGCGCAAACGAGCGAAGCGATCAAGCGCATCGACGAGACGACGCGGCAGCGGTTCAGCGACGCGTTCGCCGCCATCAATCGGAACTTCCAGGAGACCTTCAGCACGCTGTTCGGCGGCGGCCGCGCCGGCCTCACGCTGCTCGACGAAAGCGACCCGCTCGAGAGCGGTATCGAGATCATCGCGCAGCCGCCCGGCAAGCGGTTGCAGAGCGTACAGCTCCTGTCCGGCGGCGAGAAGGCGCTGACCGCCATCGCGCTCATGTTCGGCATGTTCAGATACAAGCCGAGCCCGTTCTGCCTGCTCGACGAGATCGACGCGCCGCTCGACGACGCGAACATCGGCCGATTCGTCGAAATGCTGCGCGGCATGCAGCAGCACACGCAGTTCATCGTCATCACGCACAACCGGAAGACCATGGAGATCGCCGACCGCCTGTACGGCGTCACGATGGAAGAGCCCGGCGTCTCGAAGCTGATTTCCGTTCAGTTGAACTGACCCCCCCATCCTGGCGTATGTAGTAGCCATGAAGAAGGGCTCCCCTACGGCATTCCGTGTCTTCCGGCGTCTGATCCTGCTCGCGCCGCTGACCCTCGCGCTGGCCGCGTGCGACATGTCGGTCGGCCATCTCGCCGGGCGCGCGACCGACGAGTGGACGCGCCGCTACACGCTCGCCCCCGGCGGCGAGATTCGGATTGTCAACACCAACGGCAAGATCGAGGTCGAGCCGTCGAACGGATCTGAAGTGGAAGTTCGTGCGGAACGCATCGCGCGTGCGGCCACCGACACGGGCGCGCAGGAGCTCCTGCCGCACATCACGATCCGGGAAGACATCAAACCCGATCGCATCTCGATCGAGACCGAGCGCATGGCCGGTTTCATGATCGGCGCGTCGTTCGAGGTGCGGTATCACGTCCGTGCCCCGGCAAGCGCCATCATCAACGTGGCGAACACGAATGGCCAGGTCGCGTTGACCGGGCTCAGCGGCAAGGTGGTGGCCCGAACGACCAACGGCGCCGTCACCGGAAAAGGGCTCTCCGGCGGCGTCGACGCGCGTTCGACGAACGGTGTGGTCAATATCGATTTTGCATCGGTGGGCCGCGATCCGATCTCGGCGAGGACGACCAACGGTGCCGTGATCATCAGCCTTCCGGACAACGCGAAAGCGGATTTCTCCGCGTCGTGGACCAACGGCGGCGTCAACGTGTCGCCGGATCTCAAGGTCGAAGTCACCGACAAGTCGCGCCGCCGGTTCGAAGGACGCATGAACGGCGGCGGCACGCCGATCGAGCTGCACACGACCAACGGCGGCATCCGGCTGCGCACCCGTCAAACCGCAGAAGACCCGAACACCGATCCGGCGGGCCCGGTCCACGAGCTCAAGAGCCTCAAGCCCGAGCGTGAACGAGGACAAGGCCGCTAGGTATCACCGGCTCAAGCGGCACGCGACCGTGGCCGCCGTCGTGTGGGGCGGCCTGCTCCTCGCCGGATTGCTCGCTACCGGGCTCACCATTTCCCTTCGCGATGTCGCCGTCGGCGTCTCCGCACGTCTGGCGCCCGCAGCCTGGCAGTCCGGCGTCACGGTTCTCGTCTACGTCCTTCTCCTTTCGCTGCTCAACGAAATCGGCAGCCTGCCGCTTGCGTTCTACAGCGGCCTCGTCCTCGAACGGCGGTACGAGCTGTCGAACGAGAGCCTTGCGGGGTGGATCGCCGATCAGCTGAAGGCGCTGGCCGTCGGGCTCGCGCTCGGGGGCGGCGCCGCGACGCTGATTTACTGGTGCATCCGGCTCTCGCCGGGCTGGTGGTGGCTCGTCGCTGGAGTTCTGTTCGCCCTCGTGATCATCGGGCTCACGAATCTCGCGCCCGTCGTGCTCCTGCCGCTCTTCTATTCCGTGAAGCCGCTCGATCGCGAGGCGCTGCGCGTGCGCCTCCTCGCGCTCGCCGAGCGTGCGGGCGCGCGCGTGCTCGGCGCCTACGAGTGGGGCCTCGCCGACAAGACGAAGAAAGCCAACGCCGCGCTCGCCGGGGTGGGCGGCACGCGCCGCATTCTCGTATCCGACACGATGCTCGCCGAATATTCAGACGATGAGATCGAGGTGGTGCTCGCGCACGAGCTCGCGCATCACGTGCATTGGGATATCTGGAAGGGCATCGTGTTCGAGAGCGCGCTCGTGCTCGCGGGTTTCTATCTCGCGTCCGTGGCGCTCGGCGCGCTGTCGGCGCCCATCGGATTGCACGGCGTGGACGATGTCGCAGGGTTGCCGCTGCTGGTGCTCGCGGCGGGGGCGGTCTCGCTGGTGATGGTGCCGGTGGCGCACGCGATGTCGCGCGCGTTCGAGCGGAACGCCGATCGCTTCGCGCTCGATCTGACCCGCAATCCGGGCGCGTTCGTGTCCGCCATGCGGCGGCTGGGTGCCCAAAACCTCGCAGAAGAGCACCCGTCGAAAATCGTTCAGTGGCTGTTCTATAGCCACCCGCCCATCCGCGAACGAATCGCCGCGGCGCAGGCGTTCAAAATGTCGTAGCGACGAATTCAGCTTGTCGTCGCGCGACGAATCGGTCGACGCGCCGAGACGCTACGCGGCGAGCACAGCCGCGGCGACTGCCGCAACGGCGGCCACTTCTTCGACTTTCTCGACGGTTTCAAGAGGCGCGGGTGGCGCCGAATCCAAGCTCGTTCGGAGGCTGCGAAGCGTGGCCAGATGATGCGCGACGTGCCGCTGCTCCCAGATGGTCAAGCATGTGTACAGCACCGTGTTAACCGCGAGGTGTCGCTGCCGCCGGCTCAGCCAGGCAGCGCCGTTGTACGCGCCCATCAGAACGGCCAGACCAAGCGCCGCGGCATGAACACTGAGCTTGAGTGGCTCGCAATTACCGCATTTGAGAACGGGGAGGTCCATGGTCATACGGCCGAGTGCTGCAACTGTCATACCGATTACTTACGCGGCGGGAACGGCGAAAATGGCTCGCGACAGATCCGGGAAGGTCGAACGCTGACACCAAAAGGCTGCTTGAGCGCGTACGTAAGAAGAGCCAAGGGTGTGTCGCCCTTGGCTCTGTGACCCTTGAAGGTTACTTCTTGGTACCGGCCGGTTCCTGCGACTTCGCTTCCTCCTGCAGGAGCGCTTTCCGGCTCAGCCGGATTTTGCCGGTGGGATCGATGTTGATCACCTTCACGAGGAGCTGTTCACCTTCCTTCAGCTCGTCGCGCACGTCTTTCACGCGATGGTTCGCGATCTCCGAGACGTGCAGCAGGCCGTCGGTGCCCGGCATGATCTCGACGAACGCGCCGAAGTCGGTGATCCGCTGGACCTTGCCCAGATAGGTCTTGTTCAGCTCGGGCGTGGCCGTCAGCTCCTGGATGATCGAGATCGCCTTTTTCGCCGACTCGCCGTCCGCCGACGCGACGTTCACGCGACCATCGTCTTCCACGTCGATCTTCACGCCCGTGCGCTCGATGATGCTGCGGATCATCTTTCCGCCCGGGCCGATCACGTCGCGGATCTTGTCGACGGGGATCTTGATCGTGACGATGCGCGGCGCGAACGCGGAGATGCTCTGGCGCGGCGTCGGCAGCGCCTCGCGCATCTTGTCGAGGATGTGCAGCCGGCCGCGCCGCGCCTGATCGAGCGCCTTCTGCATCACCTCGGTCGTGATGCCGGTGACCTTGATGTCCATCTGCAGCGCGGTGATGCCGTCGGCGGTGCCGGCCACCTTGAAGTCCATGTCGCCGTAGTGATCCTCGGCGCCCGCGATGTCCGAGAGAATCGCGTACTTGCCGCTCTTCTCGTCCATGACGAGGCCCATCGCGATGCCGGCGACCGAGTTCTTGAGCGGGACGCCCGCATCCATCATCGCCAGCGAGCCGCCGCAAACCGACGCCATCGACGACGATCCGTTCGATTCGAGAATGTCGGAGACCACGCGGACCGTGTAGGGGAACTGCTCTTCACCGGGAATCATCGGCGCGAGCGCGCGCTCGGCCAGCGCGCCGTGTCCGACCTCGCGGCGGCCCGGCCCGCGGAGGAACGCGACCTCGCCGACCGAGAACGGCGGGAAGTTGTAGTGGAGCATGAAGCTCTTCCACTGCTCGCCTTCGAAGCTCTCGATCTTCTGCGCGTCCTCGGCGGTGCCCAGCGTGCACGTGACGAGCGCCTGCGTCTCGCCGCGCGTGAAGACCGAGGAGCCGTGCGTGCGCGGCAGTACGCTGGTTTCGACCCAGATCGCACGGATCTCGTCGAACTTGCGGCCGTCGAGCCTCACGCCGTGGGTGAGCACCTCTTCGCGAAGAACCTTCTCCTTCAGGTCTTTGAAGATCTGTTTCGCTTCGACCTTGCGCTCGACTTCACCTTCCGGGATTGACGCGACCAAATCCTCGAGCACTTGATCGACGCGATCGTAGTTCTCGATCTTGCCGCGGATCCGCATCGCCTCGGTGAGCGGCACGAGGACCTTCTCTTCGACCTCGCGATAGAAGTCGTGGCCGATTTCCTTCTTCTGAACTTTGGTTTTTGGTTTGCCGGCTTCCTTTGCCAGATCGTCGATCGTCGCGACGATCTGCCGGATGGCCGCGTGCGCCGCCTGGAGCGCCTCGACGACCTGCTGCTCGGTGACTTCCTTGGCGCCGGCTTCGACCATGACGATGCCGTCGTGCGTGCCGGCGACGACGAGATCGATCTTGCTCGTCTTGCGCTGTTCGAAGGTGGGGTTGATGACGTACCGGTCGTCGACGAGACCGACGCGGACGCCGGCGATCGTCTTCTCGAACGGAATGTCCGAGAGCGCGAGCGCGGCAGACGCGCCGGTGATCGCGAGCACGTCGGTATCGTTCTCGCCGTCCGCCGACAGCACCAGCGCGATGATCTGCGTTTCGAACCGCCAGCCCGGCGGGAACAGCGGCCGGATCGGCCGATCGATCACGCGGCTCGTCAGCACTTCCTTCTCGGCCGGCTTGCCCTCGCGCTTGAAGAAGCCGCCCGGGATTCGGCCCGACGCGTAGGTGTATTCGCGGTAGTCGACCGTCAGCGGCAGGAAGTCGATGCCTTCGCGCGCGTTGGGAGCGCGGCACGCGGTGACGAGCACGACGGAGTCGCCGTACCGGACGACGACGGAGCCGTCAGCCTGCTTGGCCAGCTTGCCGGTTTCGAATCGCAGGACCTTGTCGGTGATCGTGAGTTCGCGGCTATGCATAAGCACAACTTAGAAGTGAGAACCGAGAACCGAGAACTGGGTTTGAGCTCTGGGTTCCGAGTTCGGAGTTCGCGTAGCGGCGCTACTTGCGAATGTTCAGGCGCTTGATGAGATCCGCGTAGCGTTGCGCGTCTTTGGCTTTGAGGTAATCGAGCAGCCGGCGCCGCCGGCCGACGAGCATCAGCAGGCCGCGCCGCGAGTGATGGTCTTTCGCGTGCGCCTTGAAGTGCTCCGTCAAATAGTTGATGCGCTCGCTGAGAATCGCCACCTGCACTTCAGGTGATCCGGTGTCGGCGTCGTGCGTCTTGTAACTCCCGATGAGCTCGGTTTTGCGGTCTTTGCTTAGGGCCACTGCCTGCCTCCACGAACGCTCCAGACCGCGAGGTTGATGCTGCCGGGCCCCGTCCCCTCGGCTCGCGACCGAATGCGCCGTATGACCGGAATATCCTTAGTCGAGCAAGATGAACATGTTAGATCAGAACAACGAGGGGATGCAAAAGCCACGAGGTGCGCGCAGGCTCACCGATACCGACCAGCTCGCCCGCCGGATCGATCAGCCGAACGAACTGGGATTCGGGATTCGGGATTGGGGCTTCGCCGGGATTCGGGACGCCGTGTGTCGCGAGTCCCCAGTGACGCATCCCGTCCGCATCCCCAATTCCAAATCCCGAATCCCGGCTGATATCAGCCGGTCCCAGATTACGTCCCTGGGACGCGTGCCGTACGCCGTCGACGGTGAGCACGATCGCGTTCCACGCCGACAGCATGCGCGACATGGGAACGATCGACGCCTTCGCGCGATCGTGATCCCGCTCGGCCGCGGCGAGCTCGATCGCGCCGGCCAGCGTGCAGTCGCCGCTCCGCGTCCGCCGCAGCCGCTCGAGATGGCCGCCCGTTCCGAGCGCCTGCCCGAGGTCGTGCGCGAGCGATCGGACATAAAAGCCGGCGGAGCAGTCGAGGGTCAAGATGACGCGATCCGCCTCGACGCTGACGATGTCGAGCCGATGGATGGTCACCGTGACGGGCGCCGGCACCGACGTCACACTCGACACCGACTCGAGTCCGATCGCACTCCGGCTTCGAGCGAGGCGATGGCTGCGCTGACCGCCGATCTTCTTGGCAGAAAACACCGGCGGCTGTTGAAGAAACGTTCCACGGAATGCCTGGAGCGCGCCGTCGACGGCTTCGCGCGACGGCAGCGTTCCGGTAAACGGCAATCCGATCGGCGCGCCGTCGGCATCGGCCGTGTCGGTCGACACTCCCAGCCGGATGACCGCCTCGTACGACTTGTCGCCGGCGGTGAGGAATCGCGCGAGCCGCGTCGCGCGCCCGACGACCAGCGGCAGCACGCCGGTCGCCGCCGGATCGAGCGTGCCCGTATGACCGATGCGCCGCTCGCCGAGCACGCGGCGCAGGCGCATGACGACGTCGTGCGACGTCGGGCCCGCCGGCTTGTCGATGATGAGGAGGCCGTCCATTACATTGCAGATTGCAGATTGCAGATTGCAGATTCTGGATTTCAGATTGTAGATTTCAGACTGTCGCGCTCGATCGCCTGCTCGATCTTCTCGACGAACAGTTTCTGCAGCGAGTCGATGGCGCCGCGGACGG
>Ga0114129_10009913_pt1 | contig 13577 bp, 7 predicted proteins | sample RhiMetdeltSRZDD1_FD_80071 | JGI IMG/M metagenome (GOLD analysis project Ga0114129, IMG submission 80071) | Populus rhizosphere microbial communities from Tennessee, USA - Rhizosphere MetaG P. deltoides SRZDD1 (version 2) (version 2) | ecosystem: Host-associated > Plants > Roots > Rhizosphere >...
TCACGATCGTCACCGCCACCCGCTTGCCACGCTCGAGCACCAGCGTGGGTCCGGGCACCGGCATCGCGTTCGGATCGGACGCTTCCGGCGTCCCGTCGACCACGAACGACATTCCCAGCTGCGAGCCGTAGACGTTAGGCTTCTCGCGCTGCACGATTCGAATCTTGCGCTCCGGTCCGGTGACCGTGGCGGTTGGCCCCTTTGGGGCAATGCTAATCCCCATCACGAGCCCGAACATCTGATGCGGGCGATCGGATGCATGGTGGCCGAGCATCGTCGAATCCATCGAGCCCTTCTCGGTGTCGAGCGCGGCGAGGTCCGACAGGTGGGTCGCGTAATGGCAGTGATAGATCCAGTTCCCCGGTCGCTCGGCCTTCCATGCGAGTGACAACGTCTGGAACGGCGCCATCACCTCCGTGACGCCCATGCGACGCTGGGCCGGTGTGTACACCGAGTCGGCGACGCCGTTGCCCTTCGCATCCACGCGGAAGAAGAAGCCGTGGAGGTGCATCGGGTGATCGATCTCGGTGAAGTTGATCACGCGCCACCGGATCGAGTCGCCCTGCGTGTAGGACAGGCGTTCCGTGTGCGGCCACGACAGACCGTTGATGGCCATCGTGCACCGATCGAGCCCGCTTCTGCTGGACGGGTCGCCCCGGCACGCGAACGACATCGCGAGCGTCCGCTCGTCGACGCTCGGCATCACGTTAGGTGGGTCGACGATGATCACGCCGTTGAGCTGCGTGTCCTCGATCATCCGAAAACCGGTCAGCGGATCAGCCGTCCGCCGCGCAACGTAGTAGTACGTCCCCGGCGCCGTCGCCTTGAACGACACCGTACTCCTCCCATCGACAGGAACCACGACGCTGTCCGAGACACCGCGAGTCTTCCCGAATCCGAAGACCGTGAGTGGCTTGTCGAGCCGATTGTGAATCGTCGCGCTCACGGTCGTGCCCACGGACACGCGAATGAGCGGTCCAGGGTTCGAGAGCGGCTTGCCCGGCTCGGCGAACGCCGCCACCTCCAGCGCCCGCCCACCTTCGCTTTCAGGATACCAGCGGCCCGTCCGTGCCTCGAGCGAGACGGTCAGGACGCCTTTCGCGAGCGTGCCGATGGCACGTCGGTTGTCATTTGGTGCAACGGTGTCTGCGACAAATGGCTTCGTGGCGCCGGCAACGAGAACGAGGGCGGCGTACGCGGACCATCTCGGCATGGTGCCTCGCGGGAGGTGGGGGACCTGCAGGCGACGGCGGCTATCAATTGGACGACTACAATAGCGACTTTCGTCACTAACGGGGACATAACCAGGCGCTGGACGCCATTCGATTTCGACGACAAACTCCCCGACCATGGCTCTGCTCTCGTTCCTCGACCGCGAGCGCTCGATCGCCGGCGAGCACTACTCGCGATGGCTCGTGCCGCCGGCGGCGCTCGCGATTCACCTGTCGATCGGTCAGGCGTATGCGTTCAGCGTGTTCAACCTTCCACTGTCGCAGCGCATTGGCGTAACCCATTCCGCGCCGGAAGACTGGAAGCTCAGTACGATCGGGTGGGTCTTCAGCATCGCGATCGTGTTCCTCGGGCTTTCAGCCGCGCTCTTCGGGCCATGGCTCGACCGAGTCGGTCCGCGAAAGGCGATGTTCGTGTCGGCGCTATGCTTCGGCGGCGGATTCGAGGTCGCTTCGCTGGGCGTGGTGACGCACCAGTTCTGGATTCTGCTGCTCGGCTACGGTGTGCTGGGCGGCATCGGTCTCGGCCTCGGCTACATCTCTCCCGTCACGACGCTGATTCGCTGGTTCCCCGATCGTCCCGGGATGGCGACCGGCATGGCGATCATGGGCTTCGGCGGCGGCGCCATGATCGCGTCGCCACTCTCGACTACGCTCATGGCCTATTTCAGGACCGACAAGGTCCCCGGAGTTGCGTCGACGTTCGTGACGTTAGGGATCCTTTACTTCTGCTTCATGATGTTCGGCGTGTTCACGGTTCGGATTCCACGGCCGGAGTGGCGACCGCGCGGGTGGACTCCGGTAGAGCGGCCTCGGTCGATGATCACGAATGCCAACGTCACCGCGGCCCGCGCGATCCGGACGCCGCAGTTCTGGCTTCTCTGGGTCGTGCTGTGCATGAACGTCACCGCCGGCATCGGCGTGCTCGGTCAGGCGTCTCCCATGATTCAGGAGATGTTTCCGGGCTCCATCACGGCTGCGGCGGCGGCGGGCTTCGTTGGGCTCCTGAGCCTCGCCAACATGATCGGCCGGTTCTTCTGGTCGTCGCTGTCGGATTACATAGGCCGGAAGGCAGTCTACGCCACGTTTTTCGCGCTGGGTGCCGCGCTCTACGCAGTCGTGCCGTCGACTGGCCGAGCGGGGAACGTTGTGCTGTTCGTTGCGGGGTACGTGGTGATCATGAGCATGTATGGCGGAGGTTTCGCGACGATTCCGGCGTATCTCCGCGATATGTTCGGTTCGTTCCAGGTGGGCGCGATTCATGGGCGGCTGCTCACGGCGTGGTCCACGGCGGGGATTTTGGGGCCTGTGCTGGTCAACTACATCCGTGAATACGAGATCGCGCAGGGCGTGGCGAAGGCGGACGCCTACACCACGACGATGCACATCATGGCGGGACTGCTGGTGATCGGCTTCGTGTGCAACCTGCTGGTCCGTCCAGTCGACGCGCGCAACACCGTTGCGCATCGGTCGCCGGCGCCGGCCGCTTGAGAGGAGGGGACGCGTATGTCCGAGAGCTCGCCACATTCAGCGCCGACCGCCGGGCTCGTGCTCCGACTCGCGGGCGCGTGGGCGCTGGTCGGCATCCCGCTCGCGTGGGGTGTCTGGCAGGTGTTCAAGAAGTCGCTGGACCTGTTCCGGTAGGCGCAGGTTTCCCCAGCCGGTTTTTACTCGTTAGGATCTACGCGGATCACTCTGTTCGCCGCCTAGGACTTCGCTGTTAGGCAAGCTCTTTCCGGGAACAGCGATGAAACGGATGCGGCGGAAGGAACCGGATAAACCCTAACGGGCCGATCTCCTCATGCCACGAGCCGGGATTCTTGGTTGAACGGCCCTGGGAAGCTCATGCGTCCCGAAAGGCTGTTCATTCTCAATCCCGGCTCGTTGCGAGCGCGTGCCTGAGTGCAAAGCTGGATCCGGTAGTTTCCGCAAGCTCCGCTTCATGGCTGTTCCAACCGAGGATTGCCAAACTTCGGAGCTGAACCTACTGGCGAAGGACTCGACGCACTGGATCGTCTACGCGGCCCATCATTTCCCACCTAACGAGCATCACGGGAATCATCCCGACGGCATCGAACGCGTCCATGAACTCGCGCATCGAGAACCGGTTCCCGAGCTCATGCGCGCGATCGCTCAGGAGCCGCTCCACCTCGATCTTCCCGATCACGTAGCTGGTGCCGTACGACGGCTGCTGCAGATAGAGATGCTGCTCGCCGCGCACCGTCTGGGCGTCGAGGCGAAGCCAGCCCCGGGGCGTGTTGGCGGACGCGAACTGAGCGGCCTGCTCCAGCGTGAGCTCATTGCTGTGCATCCGCAGGTCGCCTAACGCGCGGGCGGCCCGCTGCGCGAGGAGAATGTAGATCAGCTCCCGCGTCCGCGGGCGGGCGTCGAACATCCCGGCATGAAGCATCATCTCTTCCCAACCGGTGGCATGCCCCTCGGTGCGCGTGTCGAAGATGTTGTAGAGCAACGGCCCGCGGCGGATCGGGCTCGCGTGCGGCTCGTTCTCCGCGCGCGCGAGGTCGAACCAGTGGTAGCCGTGCGTGCGCATGACCTCCGGGTCGCGGTAGTCCACCTCGGTGAAGAATTCCCGCGGCCCCGGCGCGAACCGGCCGACGCGTGCCTTGAGGGCAGGGCCCATCCACGGCTTCACCGTCAGGATGTCGTGATCGCGGAGGAACGCCATGTACTCCTCGACGGCCGCCGCGAAACGTCGTGCATGCTCTTCCTCGCTCGCGACGGGCACGAGCTCCGGCAGACGGCGATTGTGCACCTCGGCGAGCGCCAGGGACGACCGGGCACGCGCGAGCTCGCGCTGCATGATCCGAACCTCGTCCGCCCAGGTGTACGGCACGAGCTGAACGTTCTTGAGGTACCAGTCGTAGTTCGCCACTCCGATCCCCGACTGTCCGGTTTTCGTCGGGATCCTCGATGCGAGCCAGGTGGCGAAGCTGTCGGTTGCCACCTTCGCGCGCCTGATCTGGGCGATGAGGTCCGCGGGCGCGTTGCTCCCGAGCTTCGCCTCGAGGTCGGTGAGCGCGGCACCCTGGGCGCGAACGTCGCCAGCGCTCAGCGTCCACAGGTCTCGGCCATTCCCCACCAGGTTGCGCCGAGCCTGCGCCAGCAGTTCGGGAACGGGCTGCAGGCCATCGCGAACCCGCTCGGCATCGGCGCCGGAGAGCGGAAAGGTGTAGCTCCACAGCTCCACGGCGCCGAGCGCGTGCGGCCCTTCGCGCGCCGGCTGATCGCTCTGGTCCGCGAACACCGTGACGTAGAACGCGGGGTTGTTGGCCCAGGGCCGAAGGACTCGATGATCGAAGTCGAGTCCATTTATCTCGGCTCGAACGATGTGGTAGTCCACCTGTGCCGACGTTGGCCATCCCGTCGTGTCGAGCGCTGCGAGCCGCCGCTGGTATGTGAGCAGCTCCCGACGCTGCGCCGCCATAGCGGCAGCCGAGTAATCCGGCACGCCGCCCACGAGCTTCGGCTGCTGGAAGGCTCGCCAGGCCGTGAACAGCGCGACCAGATCCTCGTACTTCGACGGCGATCGCAGGGCACCGCCTGGCGACGGCTGGGCACCGGCGTTAGGCGCCACAGCCGTCCCTATCAGGACAGACGCAGCGACGGCTAGCCCGGCGAAGGAGCCGGCCAGGCAGCGATTCACCGTCACGCCTCGATGTTGTAGACTTCCCGCCGGCCCGAATCGACCAGGTCGTGGTAGCCCTTCATGATCGCATCGAATTCCTTCGCGTCGTCGGCGTTCTGCATCATCGCCGTGAACGCTTCCATGCTCTCGACCTCCATCTCGGACACGACGGTCCAGTAGCGCTCGGCGCTCACGTCGGTCATGACACGCATCTTCGGCATGCCCTTCTTCTCGCCGAGCTTCGACATGGCGACGAACTTCTCGACCATGGGGCGGACCTTGCCGGGCTTGCAGTACATGATGTCGCGAATGAGTAGCATATGTTCCTCCGTGCAGTCGGTGGCGCCCGCGGTCGCGGGCGGGGACATCTAGCCTACGTGACCGAGGCAGGCGCCGCGAGAGGCGGACCGGGATTGGTCGACGGGCGGGCGCTCACCTAACGAGAGCATAACTAGCGAGCTCCGCCATTTCGCAGTGGTGGAATCTCGCGAATGTCGAACTGCTGGCGACGGACGTTACATAGCGTATCGAAGGGTTACACCACGTGTGCGTCGGCGGGCGCCATGCATCGTACCGTGCATGACCCCGGCGGCCTCGCCGGCTACCGTTCTTGACGCAACGGCACGTGATCCCTACACCTAACGAGTGACCAGCCATGCCGACTCCGAGGAAAGGATCGTCGCCCCGTCGTGCCGGGAAGAAATCCGCCGGCGCCGCCCGTGGTTCGTCGAAGCGTGCTGCGGCAAGACGGGACGCATCGACCACCGAGCCGGGTACGGGTCACACCATCGTCTACGTTCACGGCATTGGGAACAAGCCGTTGCCGTCGATTCTCAAGTGCCAGTGGGACCACGCTTTGTTCGGCTTCGACCTCGCCGAGCGGAGCCGACTCGCCTACTGGGTCAATCGGGCGTTCTATCCCGATCCAAGCGAGGGGACGTGCGCGTCGTCTGACGCGACTCAGCTCGAGGACGAACCTACGGGGCGCGCCATCAGCGTCCGGCAGCACATGGGCGCGGTGTCGCTCGATGCCGAGGTCGACGCCATCCAGAGCCCGCAAACGGACCGCAAGACCTTGCTCGCCATCGCGGCGAAGATGGAGGCGAAAGGCACTCCGCCCGAGACCGGGACCAAAGCCGCCGCGGGATTGGCCGCCACAGCGCTGCCGCTTCCCGGGCCGCTTCGCGAGTGGATCACGCGCCGTATCGTACGTGCGTTTCTGCGCGACGTGAACGACTACTTCTACGTGCCGGAACGTCGTGCGGCGATGAAGGAAAGCGTCATGGAGCGAATGCGCGTTGGCGGTGCTCCGTTCGTGGTCATCGGGCACAGTCAGGGGTCGATGGTTGCCTACGACGTTCTGTGCGACCTCGACCCGGCCGTGTACCCCGTGGAGCTCTTCGTGACGATCGGGTCTCCGCTCGGCGTCACCGAGGTGCAGGATGAGGTCCGCAAGCTGACGGGGCAGCGAACGCTGCGCGTTCCGCGATGCGTCAAGCGCTGGATCAACGTCGCCGATCCCATAGACCCTGTGGCGCTCGACATCACACTCGCCGACGATTTCACAGGATCGCCGAGGATACGGGACTTCGGTGTAAATAACCCGGACGCACCGAGGCACCCGCACTCGGGCTCCGGATACCTGCGGACGGCCGTGGTGCAGGAGGCCGTTCGGGACGCGGTGGAAACGGCGGCGTTCCAGCCGATCGCCCCGTTCGTCATCGCGCGGGACATGGCTCGGCGGTTCGAGAATCAGCCGGCGGAAGTGCGGCACAAAGTGCTCATCGAGCTCGCCTCCAGCGGCAACGACTCGAAGAAGAAGCTCGACGAAACCAGGGAGAGACTTCTCGCGAGCCTCAGACAGATTGCGCGAGACCGTAAGGTCGGCGAGGACGCTCTTGCCATCGATCCGCTGCAACGCTTTGTCGCCGCGGAGTTGACGCGTGAAGAGGCCGAGACGCTCGCGTCGGCCGACCCGGCAGCGGGCCGTGCCATCTCGCGCATCTGGCGCAACTCCGTGAAGCGGGTGCTGCTCGACACGTCCACCAATACGATCCAGGCGCGCACGGCGAACGTGGGCTACTCCGCGGTGGGACGCGACATCCGCTGGGCCGTGCTGGACACGGGTGTGAACGCCGCGCATCCGCACTTCACGACGTTCAAGAACATCGAAGCACAGTACGATTGTACGAAGCGGGGTGACCTCGTTCCGGATTCTGCCCGGGACAATCATGGCCACGGTACCCACGTGGCCGGGATCATCGCCGGTACACAGCGGTTCAAGCAGGGTGAAGGAAAACCCGACCGCCTGATGGCGGGTGTCGCGCCGGAAGCCAAGCTTCACATCTACAAAACGCTCGGCGACAACGGGAACGGTGACGACGCGTGGATCATCAAGGCGCTCGATCACATCTTCACGACGAACGAACGCGCAGGAAACCTGGTGATTCACGGGGTGAATCTCAGTCTCGGCGGTTCGTTCGATCAGAGTGTGTACGCCTGTGGCCACTCTCCGCTGTGCCGAGAGCTGAAGCGTCTCTGGCGTCAGGGCGTGGTCGTGGTGCTGGCGGCGGGCAACGAAGGGTTCGCGGTGCTCCAGACGCTGGATGGCACCATCGACGCGAACATGGACTGGTCAATTGGCGACCCGGCGAATCTCGAGGAGGCCATTGCCGTCGGGTCGGTGCACAAGGAAAGCCCACACACCTTCGGCATCTCGTACTTCTCGTCGCGCGGCCCAACGGCGGATGGCCGTCAGAAACCTGACGTGGTGGCTCCGGGAGAACGCGTTCTGTCGTGCCGGAACAAGCCGAAGAAGCCGGCATCAGTGGTGGATGACCTATACGTGGAGATGAGCGGAACGAGCATGGCGGCTCCGCACGTGTCGGGGGTCGCGGCGGCGTTCCTGTCCGTGCGCCGGGAGTTCATCGGTGAGCCAGACCGTGTCAAGCGGATCCTCATGGAGAACTGCACGGATCTCAAGCGCATTCGGTCGCAGCAGGGCGCGGGCATGGTGAACCTGACGAAGATGATGCTCAACACCTAACGATTCTCCTCCCATGACGACCGCCGGCATCCCTGCACAGCCGCGCCGTGAGGCGGGTCTGTTTCCGTGGGCGAAGTTCACGAGAGACCAGCAAGCGGCGACGCGGCGCGCGAACCAGATCTTGGGCTTTCTCGCGTCCCGCCAATGGGTACCGCGTGACGAGGTCACGCGGCCCATCGATCTGTTCCTGCCTGACGTGGCCCCGTCGCGCTACAACCATGTGGTGCTTCTGGACGGTGGCCGCGGCAGCGGGAAGACGGTCGTCCTCCTCCGGCTGCTGCATTACTGGCGGCAGCTCCTCCTCAAGGAGGCGCCGAGCACGCCAGTGTCCGACTTCAGCGAGCTCGAGGCGTCGACGAGTCGAGCCTCCAGGAGCCGAACGCTGCGGCCCGCCGGGTTGACCACCCCGGAGCCCGATTTCGCCGGCCAGATCGAGCTGCCGCGCGACCACTGGGCCCATTCGGACCCCTGGTCGATCGTCCCGGTCGGCCTGGTGGATCTCCAGCCGCTGCCCGAGTCGACAAACCTAACGATGTTCATCGCCAGCCAGTTCCAGAGCGTGGTACGGGCACTGGAATTGGCGCGCGGCGACGAGTCGAAGCGCACGCGGGACGATCCATCGCCGTGGTCGCCGACGGCGCGGACCGAGCTGGCGTCGCGAGTCGCGTGGTCGGTCTTCCGCAACGCGGCGGCGATCGGTACCGAGCACCTGCAACGTCGGTCCGGGCATCTCGACGCCGAAACGTACGCGGTGGAGCTGGAACAGTCGGAGCTGAGCCGCCAGTTGGGGTCGACGTTCGGCGCCTTCGTCGATGCGCTCACGGTGGACTTCAAGGAATCGCGGCTGCTGCCGGAGCGTGGCGCGACGCCGTTCTTCGTCGTGGCCATCGACGACGCGGACATGAACCCGTATCGCTCCACGGAGCTCCTCGAGATTCTCCGAGTGCTCAGCCATGATCGCGTCGGATACCTGCTGACCGGGCACAGCGACCTGTTCATCCTGATGCTGCGCGAAACGCTGGCGGGCGGGTTGCGAAGCCCCTTGCGTCGGCTGGCTCTCGAAGAGCGCGACGTTCGCGTCATCAACGATTTCTCGCGGCTGCAGGTCCTGGCGCATCAGGTCTACGACAAGATCATTCCCACGGCGCACCGCTGCGCGTTGGCGCCGTTGCCCGGGCGCGTTCGGTACGAGCTGCTCGAGGAGTCGCTGAAGCGAATCAAGGGTGATGCCGAGCCGCTCCCTAGCGAGCGACGCGGTCCGACACCCGGGACCATACCCGGCTTCGTGGAACGATCACTCACGGAGTACCTGCGGACCGTCGGATATTCGAAGGGCGCACTCCCGGAAACGCTGCGCGGGATCGAGGATCTCAAAGAGCTCATCGAGCAACTGGAGCCACCGGGCGCGCCATCGCATGGCACGCGTTCGCTGACGATCATCGTTCGCGAGCTGTGGCGCGATCGGCTCAATGCGTCGGCACTCGCGCCGCAGGAGCGGTCGGACCTTCAGGACGCCGTACGCATCGAGAGCCCGGACGATGAAAGCGGATCCGATTCCATTCCCGACGCCGCGACGCCGGCTGGCAAGTTCGTCGTGACGAGTGCGCGGATCATTCGCGAAGTCCTCTCGCGCACGATCGATGCCGGCCGGTTGGGCGAGCGTGCTGTTACGATCACGGGCAATCGTCCTTCGGGAGCGGGGTACGGTCGCGGTCATGTTGGCGTGCTCCTGGCGACCGGGTTCGCTCGGGCGGAGAGCGAAACGTCGTACGCGGTTCGTGAAATCTCCGGGTACGAATTCCGGTGTATCGACGATGCCTTGCACCCGCGCGGATATCTCTCGCCGGGCCTCTCGGCAGCGTTGATGCTGGCGACCGACATCGCGGCCGACTATCCGTCAGGGTCCTTCCTGGCAAGCGGCCTGACGCCTAACGAGTTCGACAACCCATTCGTCGGCGTCGCGAACTACAGCAAGGCGCACGGCGAGCGCATCGAGTTCGCCTGGCCGCTGCCGAACTGGGACAGCTTTCTGGACTTCCACCACTTTTCCGAAGCGTGGGTCGAGGTGGTGAAGGAAGTGCGGGACACGAGGAGAGGTCAGCAGAGCACCGTGCCGTTGCTGGACGTCCTCGCGTTTCCATTCCTGGCGATCGTTGCGGGCGTCGCGTACGCTCGCGATGGCACTCATTTCCTCAGGGAGTTCGAGAGCCAGAACTGGGCGCGGAGCTGGCTCGAGCCGGCGTGGCACCTGCTGACGCCCGTGCTGTCGGCGCTCCGGACGGGGGCTGACCGTTTCCGGCGTGACTACGACAACCGCTTCTGGGCGTCGACCCGCGTCGCACTCCTGTGCGCCCCCGAGTCAGGTCTTTCGGACCGTCGCGCCAACGACGTTTGGGACGCCATCTTCGGTAACGATCAGCCGGACCGGACTCGTCTCCAACCCCTCTATGCGGCGCGCCTAACGCGCGCGACACGCGCGCGCATCGAATCCGGCAAGCAGGAAGGCGAGCATATCGCTGCCCTCACGCCGACGGGCCAGACCGTGGACGAGATCGCGCGCAAGCTGCTCGACGACATCGATACTGGCGCCCCTGACAACCCGTGGGTCCGTCGCTTCAATGAGCACGGGATGTGGTATGCCCAAAACCCAGCCGCTGAGCCAGGTGTGGTCGCGCAGCTGGTCATCCCAGCGACGACCGGCGGCACCCCGCTGCACCCGCAACCGTAGCGACGATGTCCGGCGAGGTGCCTTACGATTGGATTCGCGCGGTGGTCGTCGCGTGGCCCATCGCGTCGGATTGCAGCTTCGACGCGCGGCCAACGGCGCTCGCCCCGGCGACGTCGACGGCCCTCGCCGCGAAGCTGGAAGATTGGCTTCGCCCGAGGGCGAGGGGAGTGTCGCTCGACACGTTGCGCCTCGCCTGTGAGCTCGCATGGAATCACGAGTTCGGCCCTGCGCCGTCGCTCGCGACGTATCTGTGCGGGGTCGCGGCGAAGTATCTCGTCTGGGAAGGTGACGGCGTTCGACTCCACGGCGTCGACGACACGCCAGCCCTGGCGCGTCAGTGGCGCTGGTTATCGCTCTCCCTGCCGGCGGATCTTCTCGTCGCGGCGCTGGCAGCCAAAACCGGAGTCGCGCCTCCGGCCGAGCACGTGCGGCTCCTGTCGCGAGCCGCTGACGTCCTCCTCGGCGAGTCGCGATTCGCCGCTACGCACCTTCACGTTGGCGCCGCCCTGTCGTTCCGCCTCGTGTGGACGACGCTCATGCGGGCCATGGCCGACACGCCGCTCGACGGCCTGAATTTCGACCGCGGCGGACCGCCACCGTTTGGCTCGACAGCGGCATTCCGCACTCGGCTTCTGCAGGGAGGAATCGCGCGGACGCTCCTCGCGTCCTTCCTTTGGTCACGCACCTTGTCGATGGCGGATGACTTCGCCGGCTTCGTCGACGACGCGCGACAGCGGGGGGCGTTCGACCTTGGCGAGATCTCGCGACGTTTGCACTGGCCGGCGGGTCCCGAGCGCGCCTATCAAGCCCTCGACGGTGCGCTGCGATCCCTCACGACCGGCGACCAATCGCCGTCCCCCGCGGTCCTCCAGCGTCTCTATCGCCGACTGATCGGACCGCCGTCCTCCAGGGCCGCGCGCCGAGTCGACGATCTCGCCGCGCAAGACCCGCTTGCCGAGTGGCAACAGCCGTCGAGCTTCGAGAACCGCACAGGGGCCGATTCATCGGAGACCCACCTTGCGACGCACGCGATTCGATACATGCTCGCGCGGCCCGTGGATCACGTCTTCGCTACGGTGTTCTGGCAGTACGAGCGCATCCGCAACCTGGCGTTCCGGCACCTGGTGGAGGAACCCGGTACCGCGGGCCTCGACTGGTTCTCGCGTCACTATCAGCGGATCTCGCCGATGCGGCGGGGAACTGATGGCATCCTGTACCAGTCCGCGCTTCAGGTCGAGGGCCAGGGGATCTCGTTAGGTGCGCTCGAGGCACGCACGTCGCCGCCGTCGGACTGGGCGGGTGTCCGCGACGAGGCCCGCAAGGTCGCCCGCAACGCCCTGGCCCACCCGCTGCGGCCGGGCGAAGCAACGCGATCCGAAATCGGCCTCGTGCTGCATTTCGTGAAGCTGCGTGAGGGCACACGCGACGGCCGCAACTATCGCAACGCCGATCCGCGGCAGCCAGCCGCTGGATCGCGCTATGGCAACTGGTTTGCCGAGCGTCTCGCCGAAGCGAACGCGATCATTCGGGCGATGCGACACAACCCCGAGATACTCGCGATCTTGCGCGCCGTCGACATCGCGAACCTCGAGCTGGCCGTGCCAACGTGGCCGGTGCTTCCGTTGATGGCTCGCGTCCGCGAGGCGTCTCGCGATGCTGCCGCGCGCCTCGGTCGCCTTGGACTGACGTGGCGCGCCGCGCCGCTTCGGGTGACGTATCACGCCGGAGAGGATTTCGGCCGCCTTGCGCATGGGCTCCGGCTCATCGACGAGCCGATCGAGTTCGGTCTCGTGGGTGCCGGCGACCGCATCGGGCACGCGGTGGCACTCGGCACGGACGTGGACCGATGGGCCGCGGGGTCCCAGTGGACGGTGCAGGCGAGCGAAGACCGGCTCGACGACCTCCTGTGGGAACTCGATCGCTATCGATCGGGAGACATCGAGGGAAGCGCGGGTCGGATGTCGATGGTCGAGGCGAAGGCCGAAAAGCTCGCGTACGACATCTATCGGTGGCGCGTGTCGGTCACCGACCTGCTGGACGCTCGGCGACAACGACATCGGGACGCGACGTTGACGGCGTTAGGCTACCCGTGGCTCGGTCGCCAGGTCAGGCACCGCGGGTTGCGGCATCCGCAGGCCGATGGGTTGCTCCACCGCTATCTCACCGACGGCGACGTCTACGACCGCGGCCAGATGCCAGTCGAGGTCAGACTTCACGACTCCGAGCGTGAATTCCTCGGACAGGCGCAGACCTGGCTCCGGCGCCGGCTCGCGACGCTGGCGGTCACCGTCGAGACGAACCCATCGAGTAACCTTCTCATTGGTGACCTGGGAGACATCGAACGACACCCGGCGCTCATGCTATACCCACTCACCCATGCGGGTGGAGGCGCACCCGTGGTCTCGATCTCGATCAACACCGACAATCCGCTCACGTTCGCCAGTTGCCTCGGGGACGAATTTGCCCATTTCCATCACGCGCTCGTACGGAACGGCGTGTCGTCGGTGGATGCGATGCGGTGGCTCGACGAGGTGCGCGAGCAGGGATGGCGCTCGCGTTTTACTCTGGCGGCGTCGGCGTCCGTCGAAGTCCTCCACGACATCCTGGATCGCGCCGAGCCCGCCCATCTTCGCCGAGCGATTCCGGGCTAATCGGCCCTCAACGCCCGTGCAGGGTCCAGCGCCGATGCGCGCCGCGCGGGCACCCACGCCGCCAACGTCGCCACGCCCGCCAGGATCGCCGCGGCCGCGAGCAATGTTGGCGGATCGACCGGACTGACACCAAACAACAGCGCGCTCAGGACGCGCGTCACCGCGAAGGCGCCGCCGAGCCCCACGACGATCCCGATACCGGCGACGACGGCTGCCTGGCGCGAGACCATCCGCCGCACATCCACCGGCCGGGCGCCAAGCGCCATGCGGACGGCGA
>Ga0114129_10009914_pt1 | contig 13577 bp, 12 predicted proteins | sample RhiMetdeltSRZDD1_FD_80071 | JGI IMG/M metagenome (GOLD analysis project Ga0114129, IMG submission 80071) | Populus rhizosphere microbial communities from Tennessee, USA - Rhizosphere MetaG P. deltoides SRZDD1 (version 2) (version 2) | ecosystem: Host-associated > Plants > Roots > Rhizosphere >...
AACAGAAAATGTTGGACGTCAATTTCACTCCGCAACCTCACGCGGAGGCATTCATTTGTAAGTCAATCAGGAGGGCATCATGACCCGCAAAGTCGCAGTTGTCGTCGGAAGTATTCGAAAAGAGTCGATAAATCGCAAATTGGCAAAGGCATTAGTTAAGCTTGCGCCTAAGGATTTCGAATGCGATTTCGTCAAAATAGACGATTTGCCCGTTTTCAATCAGGATCACGATCAAAACCCGCCAGAGTCTGTGCTTCGCGTAAAGGGACAGGTCATGGCCTCAAATGCATTTTTGTTCATTACGCCTGAACACAACCGTTCTCTACCGACCGCTCTCAAAAACGTGCTCGATTGGGTGTCACGACCTTACGGCAAAAATCTGTGGGCGGGAAAACCAGCTGGGCTGGCTGGCGCATCGCTCGGAGCCGTCGGGACAGCGGTGGTGCAAGCACATCTTCGTAGCGTGTTGGGTTATCTTGATGTTCCCATGGGGCGCGGGTACTGTGTTGCTATGGCGGAAATCGACTTCGGTGATGTTCTGACCCTGCGTCGCAATTCGCCCGCCGAGACGATCGGTGAGCGCATCGGCACCACCCTTATACGGGATCGGATTTACATTGATGTCGACGCGCTGTTTAAATAGCTCCATGGCAAGGTGGATCGGGCTACCCGGTCCCGGCGCGCCATAATCGATTTTACCCGGCTCCTTCTTCGCGGTTGCAATCAGTTCCTGCACGGCGTTGACTTTAATCACATTCGAGTTCGCCACGAGGATCAGGGGCACGCGCCCGGTGCGGCTTATCGGCGCGAAATCCTTGGCGGGATCGTAGGTGAGTTGCTTGTCGTAAAGCGTCGGATTGAGAGCGTAGGTGCCAGTATCGCCGAGGAGCAGCGTGTATCCGTCTGGAGCGCTACGCGCGACCGCCGTGGCCCCGATCATGGTGCCCGCGCCCGGACGGTTATCGACGAAGATCTGCTGCCCGAGCTCATCCGACATCTTCTCGGCAACAATGCGCGCCACGACATCGGTGGCACCGCCGGCCGGATACGGCACGATCAGCCGGATCGGCCGGTTTGGGTAAGACTGTTGGGCGCACACCGCGTGCGAAATTGGCAAAGTTGCCAAAACAGTAAATAAAAGGGTGCGAAGTACCTGCATAACATTCCTCCTTGCGAGTGTTCCTCCTGCGTCTCGTGTGTTTCTTTTCTCGATCATTCCGCTGCTTCGTCCTTGTCCCTCAGTGTCGGCGCCTCTATCAGCCGACGCGGAGGGGGAAGCTCTTGCCTGTCGGACATACGTTTCAAGCCAGTTGTGAGTGACTCATCTCTCTGCGAGTCATCGTTGCCGTTGTCCGACTGAGCGCTGACGATCGAACGCGGCACCGCGCGTGTGAGGGACAGCTTTAGCAAATCGAACCTATTGTAGTGTCCCGCGAAGTCTTGCACAATTTTCGGCGAGATCAGCATTCCTTGATCGACGTCGGCGTACAGTATGGTTTCCTCTTCTCCGATTGGACCGGCGAGGAATTCGCCGGAAGGACCGATAATCGATGATCCACGTCCCTGTTGTCTCATGTAAGCGCGGTGCTGCTCCGTCACCGGCAGCGAACGAAACATCTCTTCGTTTATGGTGCTGACCGCGTTGATAACGAAGGCCTTCATTTGATAGGCCAACGCCCGCGTCACCATCTGCACGATATCTGAGATATTCGCACCAAGCTGAAAGTGCGATGGCCAGGACGCCACGTGAACATTCGTGCCTTGCGCGTCAAGTGCGTAGGTAGCCAGTGCGTTGGAATTTTCACCACACATCAGCCCAGATACATTAATTCTTGCATTGGTCTGATACGCGCGTAAGCCTTCAGCATCACCGCGCGCATGCACCAATCTTTCACCGAGGGTCGGCACAAGTTTCCGATGGCGGCCAACAAGCCTTCCCTCCTCGTCGATAAATAACAGCGTATTGTATAGCGTGCCGAGCCGGCCAATTTCTCGTTCGCAGCAGCCCATGACAACGAACACGCCGGCATCGCGAGCCGCTTTACACAACGCGTCGACGTCTGGCCCTGGAACAACGATGCTGTTCTCCGCAAGTCTTTTTGAGAAGGCCTGTGCCTCTGGGCTGCTTGCCGGATGAAAGTGGTACCAGAGCGGATGCGTGGGAATGAACCCTTCTGGAAAGCCCACAATGTTCGCACCATTGCGGCCAGCCTCGAGAATGATCGAGATCGATTTTTCAATCGAGCCTTCGAGGTCGAGGAATGCCGGCGAGTATTGAACCGCCGCAAGCCGGACTGCGCTAGATTTCTGAACCATGAGCACTCCGCTTTGTTTGATAAACAACCCGTTTAAAGTGACTTCAGCCCATCCGCAGAAATCCCCACGGCGCCGAATGGAAGCGCTCGAAGCCGACTTCAGTGATGCGCAGCATTTCGCCTAATTGTACGCCGGCTTTTTCGTCGTGCGTAATGACATTGGGCTGCACGACGATCACCATATTGGCCTCGAGGCGCATATCCGGAATCGGCCCGGCGGGACGGCTTTTAGTTCCAAGAACAGGAGACCAATAACCGCCGCCAAATCCATGCACGATGTCATCGTAGATCGAAAAACCAGCGTCCTCGATCAAGGCAGTGGCATTAACGATTTCCTGCGCAGAAGCACCTGCCTTGAGAGCTCCGGTGATCGAATTGAATGCCGCTTCCGCGACATCGTACAGTCTTTGAAAGAGTGGCGTCGGTTCGGCACCAACGGCAATCGTGCGCAACACCTGGCCGGGGTAGTCCCAAAACGTCCCGCTAAACTCCACGAACATCATATCGCCCTTGTTCAAGCGGTGCGACGAATGGTGCTGGGGCGGCACGCACGCTGTGGGATTTGCCATATTGTTGCGACCGATAAAATGAATGACAGTCGAACCGCCGAGCGCGTGATAGTGGCGCTCGACGAGAGCGCCCAATTCACGCTCCGTCATCCCCGCCTCGCCTTCATCAAGCAGCGTTTGTAGGCCAATATCACTAAAAGCCGCCCCGATCCGCATCCACTCGATTTCTTCGTCTGACTTGCGCATCCGCAGCCAGCGATAATCTTCGCTAAGATCGACAAGCTCAAAGCTCGCGAGTTGACGTGAATCCAGCCAGGTCAGAAAGCCAATGATTCCGAGGCGCTTTGCGCCCCGACGCTTGAGCTCTTCGGCTACGGTCATTGCGCCGCGGCGTTCCGCCCACCGAACTTCTGCATCGCACGCTATTTCGCGTGCGTTAGGGACGTGGTTGTAATGCTCGATAAACAAAACAACGCGTTCACCGGGCGCAAACACGGCAATGGCTTTTGCCGAGGTCGGCCACCCTGTAAGCCAGCCAACGCCCGTGCCATTGCGCTCTTCCCCGCATAGAACAATGGCATCGCATTCATGTTTTTCCGCAACCTTGGTGAGGGCCTGCCGCCGGCGCGCGAATTCAGTGTCGGAAAATCGGCCGAACGGCTGTGCCAGAATAGCTTTTATCTTGGGATCCTGCAGGTGCGGGTGTTTCATGACCGGCTCCCCAATGCCGCCTCAAGATAGTGAGAATCAAAATAGGTCTGCGGCGTGCCGAGTTTTTTCGTTGGGGTGCCAAACTTGGATCGCAGCTTCACAATTTGCTCTATGCCTTCAAGATCGACAGCGCCTTTCCTCGAAAACCCTGATTTCGGATCGAACAGGACAGAATAGGCGATAGACGCCGCGTCGGACTCGGCGCGGAGCATATGTTTTTGAAATATGGCGAATGCCTCGTTGCGATTAGCGGGTTCGTAGAGCCAATCGATTGCCGCTATAAGAGCGCGAATAAAGCCGACAACGGCGTGCCTGTTTTTCTCTGCCCAGCTTTGGCGCACGGCTACGACGTGACCCTGGTAGTTACGCATCAGGCTCGAGGCGGTATCCAGCGAGCGGAACCCGAGCACTTCGAGTTGTTTCGAAAAAGGCGGATTGAACAGCGCACCGGCAAACTCATGTCGTTTCAGACCCTCAAAGCGCTGAAGTACGCCGCCGGTGCGCACAATGTTGTAGTCTCCTTTTTTCAACCCACCATTTTCCAAAAGGCCAAAAAGAACCAGCGCAAGCCCGGTAAGCACGGCGTCAACCGAGAGAGTTTGCCCTTTGAGGCCGTTGTAAGATGTGATGTCCGGACGCGTCACCAATGTCGGCATGACACTCGCGTCCGACGCCATGATGGCAATTGCATCTGGCACAGTAATTGGCGCCTCGCCTTGCCCTTCCCGATACGCCACCACATTGTCCATCAACGTGATCGCCAAATCAGATTGGCCTTCCGCCAAGCTTGTCCATTGGGCCACTGAGCCCGGTGTCTCCGCCACCTGAACCAAAACGCCGTTTTCTGCAAACAGGCCGCGGTCTTGCCCGACCCAAATCGGCCAATTGAACGCTCCGGGAAACACCATCAACCTGATGACCATCTGTTCTTCTGGATTTTCGTATTTTTCAGTCATTTCACTAAAAAAATTATGGGACCCCAGTGTATGGTGTCAATTGTCCGGCAGGCGTTGCGATCTAGGGAATAGTCCAAACTTGGCTTCGTTGTGTCAGATAAGCCAATAAACTCGCGCGTAACCAGCTCTTGCTCGGGAACGCCTAGCGCTGTGCAATACCATGCCGAGAACCAACCCCTGTTCGGAGATTGACCTTGACGATTGAGGTCAGATGGATTTCAGTATTTTCACTGAAATTATGGGATAGCTGATGTACACCCTTTCGATTGATATTGGCGGCACGTTTACTGACATCGTCGTTTTCGACGAAGCAAAAGGGCGAACTGTAGTTAGCAAGGCGTTGACCACGCCGAGCGACCTGCGAAAAGGCGTCATGAACGGCCTCAAGCAGGCCGCTGATGACCTTGATCTTCCTTTGGCTGGCTTGCTCGCAGAAGCGCATCGTTTTGTCCACGCCACTACACAATCCAGCAACGCCATTTTCTCCTTTGCAGGTGCAAAGACCGCCGTTGTCACGACTCGCGGATTTGGTGACACGCTGACGATTATGCGCGCGACCGGACGCGTGGCCGGTCTCAGCGTTTTTGAGCGCTACCATTACCGTTCGACAGCCAAACCACGCATGTTGGCTGATGAACGCGATATTTTCGAGGTTGCCGAGCGCATGGACTATGCGGGACGGCCCGTCACGAAACTGGACGAAAAGGGATTACGAGGGATCGCCAAAACGATCAAAGCTCGCGGCTATGATGCCGTCGCCGTAGCATTCCTGTTTTCGCACAAAAACGCCGTCCACGAGAAACGAGCTAAAGAAATACTGCAGGAAGAACTACCAAACGTCTATGTGTCTCTATCGAGCGAAGTCGCCCCAGTGCTTGGCGAGTACGAGCGCAGTGCTACCGCATTATTCAATGCTTATGTTGGGCCTGTTATTGAGGATTATCTCGAAACCCTGATTGCCGAGCTTGGCAAGTCTGGCCTCAAATGTCAGCCTCTGATTGCACAAGGAAATGGCGGGCTCGCGACGCCGGCGCAGACGATCCCAATTTTTACCGTCGAGTCTGGACCAGCCGCCGGCGTCGTCGGTAGCGCACATCTCGCCAACCAGTTGGGCGTGCCGAATGTGATCGCCACTGATGTCGGCGGGACCACGTTTAAGGTTGCAGTGATCGAAGGCGGGAAATGGGCCTACGCAAGAGAAACAGTCCTCAACCAATACCAGCTTCGACTGCCAATGATCGATGTTGTCTCGATCGGAGCCGGCGGTGGGTCGATCGCCTGGGTGGACAATGGACGTTTGCGCATCGGCCCAATGAGCGCATCATCCGATCCCGGCCCAGCATGCTACGGCTTTGGTGGTGAACTGCCTACAGTGACGGATGCCGATCTCGTGCTGGGGCACATTTCAGCCGACAAATTTCTCGGCGGAAAGATGACCCTCAGCCATGATCGGGCCGCGGCCGCGATCAAAAAGCATATCGCAATCCCATTATTCGATGGTGATGTGATCGCCGCAGCAGCCGGCATTCGCAGAGTTGTCGATGCTCAGATGGCCGATCTGATCCGCAAGACGACATTGCAGCGCGGTCACGATCCGCGCCGATTCGCATTAATGGCCTATGGTGGGTCCGGACCGGTCCATGCGGCATCTTATGGAGCCGACATCGGCATGTCGGAAATCATCGTTCCGTTCCACGCCTCGGTTCATTCCGCTTATGGCAGCGCGCTGTCTGATGTCCGTTTTAGCTTGCGCTATTCCGATCCCCTCACGCTACCGGTCGAGGCGCAGAAGCTTGACGGCATTTACGCGCGGATGGAATGCGAAGGTGACAAGCTACTCGCCGACGCCGATGTGCCCACAGCCGATCGATGTTTCGAGCGTTGGGTCGAGGCGCGTTATCGTCGCCAAGTGCACACCGTGCGCGTGCGCGTTTCGGAAAAAATTGACTCGGTTGCAAGTGTCAAGCGGATCGCAGACGCGTTCGAAGCAGAGTACGAGCGTTTATTTGGTCCCGGCTCGGCCTTGAAGGATGCCGGTATCGAGCTCGTCGATTATGGCGTCGATGCGATCGGCCTCGTGGCAAAACCGGCGCCGGCTAGGCACACAGGAGGCAACGGCACCACACCTCGCATCCACCGGAAGGCTTTCTGTCCGATAGCGGGAGAAATGGTCGATACACCGATCTTCGAAGGCGCCACTTTGCAAGCGGGTGCCAGCATTTCAGGCCCGGCCGTTATCGAGCACCCTGGCACGACGATCGTGCTGCACACCGGTCACAAAGCCCGCATCGACGAATTCGGCAATACGCGTATAGCCTCAAGTCATTGAAAGGTTTTGCAACGTGCTGAACCCTAGTCAGGTCCGCGCTATCGATCCAGTGACGTTTGAAGTTCTCAATCACCGTTTCATGACAATTAGTGATGAGATGGGCATCCAATACATGCGGTGCTCCGGCTCCAACGTTTTGATCACTGGCAATGATGCTGCAGCGGCGATAATGCTGGCCGACGGATCGCTTGTGTCGGTTGGGCCTTACATCGTCACGCAGGGCAATGTCCTGCCGCTCATCGTTGACAGTACGATCAAATCGCTTGGTCCCGGTGAAGTAATCGAGGACGGCGATATTTTCATCTGCAACGACCCGTATCTCGGGGCCATCCACCACCCGGACATCGCGACCGTTGCGCCAATATTCTGGAAAGGGAAGCTTGTTTCCTGGGTTGGCGCGTCGGGCCATCAGCTGGACAATGGCGGTATGGATCCCGGCGGCTTTTCCATCAAGGCCGTCGATACCCATCAGGAAGGGCTGCGGATGCCGCCCGTCAAAATCGCGTCGCGTGGTGTCGTGCGCGAAGATGTCCTCCGTTGGATCCGCAACCAAGTACGCGATCCCCTCGTCGCGCTCGATATCAAGGGCCAGATTGCCTCACTCAATAGCGGTCGCCAGCGCGTGCTCGAGCTGTTCGAGCGTTGGGGCACCGACACAGTTGAAGCCGCAATGAAGCAAACCATCTCGCGTTCGCGGGAGAAGCTCGAGGCGCGGCTGGCGGAATTGCCGGACGGCCAATGGCGAGAGGTGCAATACATCGACCACGACGGCCACAACCCGGAAATCTATAAAATTATCTGCACGATGACCAAGAAAGGTCGCCGACTCGAATTTAACTTCACTGGCACGAGCCCCAACGCCCGCGGTCTCATTAATTGTTCTTACGCCGGCCTGCAGGCCGCGTGTCTCACTGCGACCTACATCAATTTATGCTGGGACATCCCATGGAATCGCGGTGTGCGCGATTGCATGGACATCATTAGCGAGGTGGGCACCGTTAATAATTGCGCTTACCCCGCACCATGCGCGATGGCGACGATCTCAGCGGTGATCGTAACAGTCGACTCGGTATGGCGCTGCCTCTCGCAGATGCTGATGGCCAGCAAAAACTATAAGCGTGAGGCCATGGCAGTTTGGTCTGGGACCTCGATGGCGCCAATTTTTGCCGGCACGAGCCAACATGGCTTCCTGTTTGCCGCGACTGAGATGAGCCACTTCGGTGGCGGCGGTGGTGCGTGCTCTGAGCGCGACGGCGTCGATACGGCCGGGATCGTGTTCAACACGACGCCTAACATGCCGAACATCGAAGATCAGGAATCCGAGTACCCAGTGCTCTACCTATTCCGCCGACATCTCCAGGATTCTGGCGGACCAGGAAAATTTCGCGGCGGCCGCTCCGGAGAGCTGGCATACACGATTTATGACGCGCCGACTGGGCAGCTCGAAGGCCTATTCGCAGGTACAGGCGCGGAAATGCCGAATGCAATCGGTGTCGCGGGTGGCCTCCCGGGCTCGGCAATTTCGATTGCCCGCGTCGTGAAGACCGACATCAAAAAGCGAATTGCTGCCGGCGATATACTTCCCGATCGTCTTAAGACCATCAACGGCGAGCTTGAGTGGCTGATTTGTAAGCACGTGCGAAGTCCGATCCTGGCTGGCGACGTCTGGTACCACAGCTGGCAGGGTGGTGGCGGCTATGGCGATCCGCTACTCCGCGAGCCCGACAGTGTCGCTACCGACGTTGAGCGTGGCGCCGTTTCCAACGACGTTAGCGCGAATGTTTACGGCGTTGTTCTGAATACCAAGGGCAAAGCCGACCACGACGCTACGAAGGCAAAGCGCGAGAAACTACGCGTGGCGCGGAAGGCATTTGCAAAAAAGGCGAGCGTTGCGGAACTGAATTGGTCGTACAAAGGGACGGGCTGCACGAAGATCGCTGAGGCCCTTGTGGTCGACACGACGGCAAAGTCGGTAAGTTGCGGCCATTGCGGACACCGTCATTGCAGTACTGATGACAATCTTCTCGATCACCTTGGCCTCCTCGAAACAAAGCCGAGCGCGGCCGGACCAGTACGGGGCGAAGCCTATGATCACGACAGGTTCAAACTACGCCAGTTGATTTGCCGCGCTTGTGGCGGATTGGTTGATGTCCAGGTCGCTCTTGACGGAGCCCCCTATAGCTTCGCGATGCCCGAAGTCGGATGATCGGAGACAGGCATGAGCGCAGTTCTGGTCCGATTCAGAGAAAAAGACAGCCGAAAGGAGTTCCGGCCCGGATTGGCGAGCGGCGATATCGTCGCAGACATCAGTGGCCGTTACCCGACGGTTGGGGCGTTTCTCGAGGAGAATGGCGACGGCTGGAATCCTGAGTTGCAGGCCCCGGCCGATGCGCGGGTTTTGAACCGTGACGACGTGTCACTGGGCCCGCCGATTGACCCTGGACGTATGATTTATGCGGTTGGCGCCAACTATCGCCAACACGCGGAAGAGGCAGGTCTCGGCGTCCCAAAAACGCCAGTGATATTTTTCAAGCCTTATCCCTCTTTGGTTGGTCCCGGCGAGCCCATTAGCATTCCTTCCGTCTCGTCCAAGCTCGATTACGAAGGCGAAATGGCAGTTGTGATCGGCAAAGACGCCACCAAGGTATCTCGCAGCAACGCGCGAGCCTACGTTGCGGCTGTAACAATCATCAATGACACTACGGCGCGGGACTTGCAGTGGGTGGACCTTGGCAAGAACCGGATCGTTGATTGGTTCGCATCAAAGGCACTTGATCGCACATCGCCGGTCGGTCCGTGCTTGGTTAGCGCGAAAGTCATTCCCGACGTGCACAAAATGAAACTAAAGACGACGCTAAATGGCAAAGTGATGCAGGACGCGGATACCGGTTTGATGGTGTACGATACCTGGCAATTGATCGAGTTTATCTCGCAACGGGCGACCTTGAGAGCTGGCGACATCATTGCGACCGGAACGCCATTCGGCGTGGGCGGTTTTCGAGAGATATTTCTTAAAGCCGGTGACATTGTCCGTATCGAACTTGAAGGAGTGGGTGTCCTCGAAAATCCGGTGGTCAACGCATAACGGTGTAGAAGAATCAACTATGGTGCAGTTGTCGGTTACGCGCGCAGCGAAAGATGGTGAACAAGCGTCGGAGACTGCGCGCGCAACGTCTTCGATGCCGCTGGATCTTCCACCGGATACCCTGCCGCCCCCGCGTTCGAGCCAACTTCGTCGGGTCGCACAGGTCGCAATTGGGCCTGTGGTGCTTTTGCTCCTTTGGTACGTAGCGGGCGAACTTGGCCTTCTCAATCCTCGACTGATTCCGCCGCCGGGTGCCACGCTGACCGAGACGTGGAAGGCGCTAACCGAAGGCACAATGTTTTACGACCTCGTGCAAACACTCAACCGGGTGCTGGTCGCTTTCGCGATCGCGGCCGCACTTGGCGTACCAATCGGAATCGTTATTGGCGCAAACGAGCGGATCTATCGCAGCATCGAATTTATTATCGACTTTTTCCGTTCAACACCGGCAACAGCCATGTTCCCGCTGTTCATGCTGATATTTGGGCTCGGCGACCAGGGCAAAATCGCACTTGCTGCGTTTTCGGCATTATTGATCATCGTTTTTAACGTTGCTTACGGCGTTCTCAACGCCCGCAAGACACGGATCCTCGCCGCACGCTCGATGGGAGCTGGGCGCGCTAGAATCTTTGCCGACGTGATTTTCCTCGAAACACTGCCACAAACCTTCGTCGGACTGCGAGCCGGCATCTCACTAGCCCTCGTCGTCATCGTGGTCGCTGAAATGTTCATCGGTGGAATGGATGGCCTGGGTCATCGCATCGCCGACGACCAGATGTCGTACAACATCAAAGATATGTATGGTTCGTTGTTGCTATCGGGCGCACTCGGCTACAGCCTGAACTACGCTTTCCTCTTGATTGAAAAATACTTCGTGCATTGGGCGGGGCGCTGATATGGCATCGTTCAGGGCCGTGGCTACAATCAGATGACCATCCCGCAACCTGCGCAACTAAGTGGACAACCCACCGCGCGCAGCGGTCGAATCGAGATTCGCGGTTTAACGAAACAGTTTGCGGGCGCCGATATTTACCGAAATTTCAATCTTGAGCTGCGTGAAGGCGAATTCATCTCGATCTTCGGTCCAAATGGGTGCGGCAAGAGCACGTTTATAAATTTGATTTCCGGCATCGTGCCGATGGATGCCGGCACGGTGCTTTACGATGGCAAAACGATCGAAAAGACACGCTTATCCTATGTCTTTCAGAACTACCGTGACGCGCTATTTCCGTGGATGCGCGCGATCGGCAACATTCAATATCCGCTGAAAATCCTCGGGATGAACAAAGTCAGCCGTCTTCGCCGGGTCGAAGAATTGCTCGCCGAATTCGATATCCGTATCGATCTCAACCGCTATCCGTACGAGCTGTCAGGCGGCCAACAGCAGACCGTCTCAATTCTTCGCGCGCTGATCACAGATCCCGAAGTGCTGTTTCTCGATGAACCATTTTCCGCCCTCGATTACGAGATGACATTGTTCATGCGCGAACGCATCCAGGATGTGTTTCTCAAGCGTCGCAACACGATCATCTTCGTCTCGCACGACCTCGAAGAGGCCGTGCAGCTCGCCAACCGAGTCCTGCTGCTGACGCGACGACCCACACGGATCGCGGAATTTGTTCCCGTGGAAATTCCGTGGCCACGCGGTTCGAAGTCGCTGAGCAGCCCCGAGTTTGTAGCTGTCAAAAGTCATTGTCTCGAAGTGTTCAGCCGTGAAGTCGCGCGCAACAGCAGCAACCGGTCAAACGTGGGAACCTAGATGACGGGCGTGGCCATCAAATTAGAACGACGGCGGCGTGCTCAGCCAGATGGCTTGCGCCGGGCCGGAACCGCCGTTGCGCCACCGATGCGAAATTTTAGCATTGAAGTAAATACTGTCGCCGGCGCCAAGGCGGTGCCACACGCCGCCGATTTCGACTTCGATCGTGCCCGTGAGGACGACGACACCATCTTCGCCTTCGTGGGAAAACAGCGGCCCGCTCTCCGAACCTGGCGGCGCCTCGACCCAGAGAAGCGAGGCTCTGCGCCGCATATCGGGCGTCAACAATTCATAGTGAACCTTGGATCCGGGAAAAGCCAACTGCTTGCGTTCGTTGCGGCGCACGACAGCAACCGGCGAATTGGCATATCCACCGTCCTTAAGCATGAGCTGTCCGGCCGGAATTCCCAACGCATCCGCAATACGACGCAAGGTCGCGATCGAGGGCGTGAGCAGGCTGCGTTCGATTTGGCTCAGATAACTGATCGAGAAATCGGCTTTTTTTGCAAGCTCAATCAGAGTCATGCCTGCCTTTTTGCGATGAGTACGGATCGCGTAGCCAAGCGCACCCTTGGTTTCACCCATTGGTATGCGCTGCACATCGGACGAAGGCTTTCTCCGCGATTTCATCCGTCAAGCCTCATTCGCTCACGATTGCCTCTAGGCAACCATTGCCGGATCGTCAAGGCACGCCCCCATCTTAGTCTTCGTTCTTAACCTTCGATCCAAAGGAGGACTCGATGCGTACAAGACCTTCTGCTACGTGGGCATCCCAGTTGCTCTTGGGTATTGCCCTCACAATCAATGCCATCATCGCAGTTCCTGCCTTTGCCGCCGACAAGGTGACAATGGGATGGTTGCCGGCGACGGATGCACTTCCGTTTTTTGTGGCCCTTGAGGACAAATTGTTCGAGAAGGCCGGGATCGAGGTCGTGAATCAACGGTTCACCTCGCCAACGGCGCTCGTCGACGCACTGATAAGCAATCAGATCGATGTCGGGCCTTTCGGTACTGCGCCTGGCATTGCGTTGGTCGCAGAAGCACAAAATCCCGACAGCCTAAAGTTGTTTGGTTTATCAGGCGGCATCGCTGACACCGAGTACGTCAACAGCACGTTGCTGGTCAAAAAGGGTAGCGCCATCCACAATTTCGCTGATCTTAAAGGCAAGAAGATTGGCCACATGCCCGGTATCCAGTGGCGCACTAACACGAAATACATATTGCGTAACGCTGGAGTTGATCCAGACAAGGAAGTGGTCCTGACCGAACTCGCGCTTAACGTTCAAATCCCAGCGGTCGTATCAGGTGCGGTGGATGCGCTCATTGCCATCGAGCCTATGGGATCGATGGCGATCGCTGCCGGTGACGTTGAACCAATCGTCGTTAACGTCGGAGCGAAATACGTCACAAACCCATGGTTCGGCGGTGGTGCCGCCATAACGACGAAATTCGTCAAAGAACGGCCTGAGGTCGCGCGCCGAGTGTTATTGGCCCTACGGGAGGCCACCGACAAGATTCAAGCCAATTTCGATCAATACCGGCCCTTATTGGCGAAGTATGTGGGAGTGCCAGAGGGCTCACTTCCGGTCGTAAAGAAGCTTGTGTTTCGCAATGAGCGTGACGTCAACGCAACCGACCTCAAGTCGATGCAGAACGTCCTCGACATGTTTTACAGGGAGAAGCTGACGCCCACTCACCTCAGCATAAACGACAAGTTCCTTCGTCTAGAAGACATAAAGTAAGCAACTGAGCTCCACGGAATGAGAACCGGAAACACTGGGTATCGCTCCAGCGTTTCAATCGATTGCAAAATGACGCTCGGGGTTGCCAAATCCGTCTATGACGCAGCAGGCATTCGCGCCGAAGGAAGTGCCCTCGCTGTTGATCACGGCACGGCGCGATCGCCTGAGTGT
>Ga0114129_10009915_pt1 | contig 13576 bp, 6 predicted proteins | sample RhiMetdeltSRZDD1_FD_80071 | JGI IMG/M metagenome (GOLD analysis project Ga0114129, IMG submission 80071) | Populus rhizosphere microbial communities from Tennessee, USA - Rhizosphere MetaG P. deltoides SRZDD1 (version 2) (version 2) | ecosystem: Host-associated > Plants > Roots > Rhizosphere >...
GATCCTTGAGCGCCGACACGATCGCGGTGGCCATGGTGACGCCCGCTGAAGGGCCGTCCTTGGGGATGGCGCCTGCCGGCACGTGAATATGGAGATCGTGGCTGTCGAAGGTCGCCGGCGAGATCCCCAGCGCTGACGCTTCGGCCCGAATGTGACTGACCGCCGCGCGCGCCGACTCCTGCATCACGTTCCCCAGCTGTCCCGTGAGGATCAGATTCTGGTGACCGGACGGCAGCAGCCGCGCCTCGATGAAGAGCACGTCGCCGCCCGTCTCGGTCCACGCCACGCCCGTGGCGACGCCGGGACGCGACACGCGGAACGACACCTCGTCGTGAAACCGTGGTGGACCCAGGAAGTCCGGGAGATTGGCGGCCGTGACGACTTGCGCGGGCGACTGACGAGGTCCCTCTGCCGCGACCCGCGCCGCCACCTTGCGCAGGACGGCGCCGATCTGGCGTTCGAGGTTCCGCACGCCCGCCTCGCGTGTGTAGTCGATGATGATGCGCCGGATGGCGCTCTCCTCGAGAGTCACGACGTCTGGCGTGAGGCCGTGCTCCTCGAGCTGGCGTGCAATCAGGTAGCGTGTGGCGATGTGCAGCTTTTCCTCTTCGCTGTAACCGGCCAGCGAAATGATTTCCATGCGGTCCAGCAGCGCCGGGTGAACGGTGCCCAGCTGATTCGCGGTGGCGATGAACAGGACGCGCGACAGATCGATGTTGATCTCGAGGTAGTGGTCCCGAAACGAGTGGTTTTGCGCCGGGTCGAGCACTTCGAGCAGCGCCGCGGATGGATCGCCCTGGAACCCGGCCGACACCTTGTCGATCTCGTCGAGCATGAACACGGGGTTCATCGCGCCCGCCTGCTTCAACGCCTGGACGATCCGGCCCGGGATCGCACCGATGTAGGTGCGGCGGTGCCCGCGGATCTCGGCTTCGTCGCGCACGCCACCGAGCGAGATACGGACGAACTTCCGGTTCATGGCGCGCGCGATCGACTGGCCGAGCGACGTCTTGCCGACGCCGGGCGCGCCGACGAAGCAGAGGATCGGTCCCCTGATCCTCGCGGTCGCGCTCGCCGTCGCGCCTTCCGCCTGCGCGCCTGCGGCGCTTTGGCGAGACAGGCTCTGCGCTTTCAGCTTCTGCACGGCGAGGTACTCGGCAATCCGCTCCTTCACTTTGTCGAGATCGTAGTGGTCCGCGTCGAGCACCTGCCGCGCGGCGATCGGATCCAGCCGATCCTCCGTCGTCGTCGACCACGGGACGTCGAGGACCCAGTCGAAGTAGGTGCGGATCATCTGGTATTCGGGGGAGGCGGGGGTCATCCGCTCCAGGCGATCGACTTCCCGCTGCGCGACCAGGCTGACCGATTCAGGCAGCTTCGCGGCGGCGAGCCGGCCGCGCAGCTCCTGAATCTCGGTCTTCTCTCCCTCGCCGAGCTCGTCCTGGATCGCTTTCAACTGCTGCCGGAGGAAGTACTGGCGCTGGGCGTCGGTCATCTCCTGCTGCGCCGCCGACTCGATCTTGTTCTTCATCTCGAGCAGCGCGATTTCGCGACTCAGGGCCGTTGAGACGACCTCCAGTTTTCTCGTGAGATCATCCTCCTCGAGGATGTGCTGCTTCTCGTCAGCTTTCAGGTCCAGCAGAGTCGACAACAGATACGCGAGGCGCAGCGGATCCTCGAGGCCCGAAACGAGCCCGCGCAGCTCTTGCGACAGCCCGCTCGCCAGCGACAACCCTCGGTCGATCAGCTCCTGCAGCCGGCGCACGTGCGCGTCGACTTCGAGCGACCGCACGACGACGTCGGGAAGCGGTGCCACCACGGCGCGCATGGATTCCCCGGTCTTCGTGACCAGCTCGCTTTTCGCGCGCATCAGGCCTTCGACGATGATGTGAATGCCGCCCGTCGGCACCTTCGCCATCTGTCGGATGGCAGCGATGGTCCCGATGGCGCGCAAGTCGGCGGGATCCGGCTGGTCCTTCTCGGTGTTCTGCAGCGTGAGGAACATCAGTCGGTCGGCGCTCAGCGCGCGGTTCACCGACTCGATCGACATCGGGCGGTTGATCGCGAGCGGCTGCAGCGTGAGAGGGAAGACGACCGTCTCACGCAACGCGACGACGGGAAGCTCGCTTGGATACGTACGCTCGGGTTCTGACGCCATGATCCAACCCTGAGGATGGCATGCAGATCATGATGCGTCAAACGACGCGCGCGCCAGGGTGTCCTGGACCTGCACGTACCTCAGCGCTGGCTCCCGAACTTTGCCGTCCCGACGCGGATGATGGTGGGCGTTCGTGGGCGCCCCGAAGGCGCGGAAGAAGCCGGTGGCGTCGACGCGAGCTGATACCCCTCGGGCGCAGCCTCGGCCCAGATGCCGTACACCTGTCCGCCGTACGCCGTGAGCCACTCGTAGTCACCGAGAAATGCGTTTTCGCCCGTAAACGCCTGTTCCGACCAGGCGTAGTTCGTGAACGTCTTGCCGGCATCGGTCGACCGTGCCAGCGTCACGAGCGTCTTGCGGTTCGCGGGATCGTCGCGGCGGTCGTAAAACTGCACGTTCACCGAACCGTCCGTCGGATCCACGGCCATCCATTGCAGAAACTGGTCGGCTCCGCTGTGCACGGCATCGTCGTTCACGCGCATCGGTGGCGTCCACGTGAGGCCGTGATCCGAGGAGCGCGAGATGAACACGTCCACGTCGCCATTGCGGTAGTCGCTCCATGTCACGTACAGCGTGCCACGCTGACCGTCGATGCCGATCTGCGGAAAGCCCATGGCTCTCGAGACGCCGGGAATCCCGCCCGCACCACCGAAGTACGGCGGGCCCACGTTGAAGATCGGTCGCGACGGCTCGAACGTCCTGCCGCCGTCGCGCGAAATCGCCAGCGTGACGTTCAGCCCTTCGTTCCAGACCACGTACTGCGTCCCGTCAGGAGCCACCGTGCCGATGATGCCCACCACCGCGCCGTTGTCGTCTCGCGGCCAGCCCGCGCGCGTGCTGATGCGCATCGGTTTCGACCAGGTTCGGCCCGCGTCGGTCGATCGGCTGAACAGGACGATGGACTGTTCGATCTGCCACTCGATCCACGCGTTGTACAGGTTGCCCCGATGCGGGCTCTTCGGCTGCGTATCGGCCCAGATGCGTGGCATGTCCTCGAGCTTCACGCCCGCCTCGTCGCCCTTCCATTCGATCAGGGCAGCAGCGTCCTTGTCCCAGGTTTTGCCGCCGTCGGTCGATCGCCGCACGAAAATGCCGTTAGCGCCGGGACCGTGACCCCAGTACGAGGGCAGGCCGTTCTTCTGGATCCACAGAAACGAGAGGAACACGTTCCCTTTGTCGTCGAACGCCAGAGAGGGATCGCCGCCGCTTCGGCTGCTTCCGGCGTGTGGTTGCACCGCCATGAACGTGCGGCCACCGTCGGTCGAGTACGCGGCCCATCCACCGCCCACGCCGACCACCTGATCCGGATTGTTCGGGTTCACGGCTATGGCCGGCTCGCTGCCGGTCTGACCGGGAGGCGTGATCGTCACGACGTGCCCACCCGGCGCACGGGGGAGACGTGATTGCACGCGCACACCGGTCGACGTGAGAGTCACCAGCGCGATGATGATCGGCACGCGCGCGCTACAAGCCTTCATGCTGCTGCCTCCGGGACGCCTACCAGGTCACTCGGATCGCCAGTTCGCCCTGCCGGTTCGGCCGCGCGCTCACGATGCTGCCGAAGTTGGCCGCGAGGGCGTTGGTGATCCGGCCGCTGCCGAACTGCGCCTGCAGGTTCGTCGTGTTGAACAGGTTGAACGCCTGCGCGAGCAGCTCCACCTTTCGCGTGCCGCCGAGCCGGAAGGCCTTGCTCACCCGGGCATCGACGATGTTGATCCGCGAGCTGTCGATTTGCGATTCGCTGATCGGTGCCAGCCCGTTCTGGGCGCGCCACGCGTTCACCGCCGCCAGATCCAGGTTGCGGCTTCCGGTGTTGCGCTCGGTAATGCCCGGCACGTAGTCGGTATTGAACGTATCGCGATTGATATCCCGTCCGGCCGTCGCCGTCCAGGGCAGCGGCGACCGTGCCGTCCACAGCAATCCGATGGTGACGTCGTAGGGCAGGAGGAACGAGCCGCTCGCGACAACCGCGTGCCGGCGTTCTCCGTTCGACGCACCCCAGTCGAGGCCTTGATTGAATCCGTCGCGGAAGCGGGCCATGGGCGCGTTGTCGCGACTGTTCGTGTACGTGTAGGACAGCATGTATTGATACCGGTGGCTGAACCGCTTCTCGAACTTCGCGTACGCGGACCGATATCGCAAATCGGAAGTCGACTGGACCTGATCGATCCGTCCGAACTGCGGCAGCGGACGGATGCCAGTCACGGGATCGGCGGCGTTGATGTTCAGCGTCTTGTAGTCGTGGTAGGTGCGGTTGTACACGGCGTCGACATGAATTGCGAAGTCGTGCCCCAGGTCCTGGGAGAACCCGGCACCTACCTGATGCGCGATCGGTTGGACCATGTCGTTGGCCGCGACCGTCACGTTCGGCGTCGGCGATGAGGTGATGAACGTAGCCGGATCCTTTCCCTGGTATGGATCCGGGTAGGCAGGATTGGTGATACTGAGACTCAGTGTGTGGTAGTTGCGGAACTCGCCGATCGCCGCCAGCGTTCGAATGTGTCCGTAGTACAACCCGTAGCCGCCGCGCACGACCGTGCGGCCGTTGCGGTGAACGTCCCAGGCGAATCCCGTCCGCGGACCGAAATTGTTCCGGTCGCCCCGCTTGGAGAGGTCCACGTAGGGCAGCGCGACCGGAAAGTCCGCCAGATTGAGATCCTCGTTGACCGGCCCATACAGCCGCTCCCAACGAAGACCGAGGTTGAACGTCAGATTGGGCCGCGGTTTCCAGTCATCCTGCACGAAGAGCATGCTGTACTTCGAGGGGTGCACGGTCGTGACCGGCGCGCTCGTTGCCGCGAACGTCGCGGCGCCCTTGAGACTCGCGATCGACGAAGGATCGGCCGGGTTGAAGTACTGGTCCTGTGCGAATGTGTAGGTGCCAACCAGATAGTTGATCGCGTCGTCGACGATGTACGGCATGTGGTTGTATTCGCCGCCGACCTTCAGCTCGTGCCGGGACACGTTGATCGAAAAGGTGTCCCGGAACTCCCACCGGCTCTCGAGGCTCGCATCGTCGTAGCTGCTGCCGTACGTCATCGACGGGAACGTGTATTGCCGCGTCTGGCGCGCCGTGCGCGATTGGGGAAACTGCCCCAGCCCCGTGAAATTGTCCGTGCCGGAGGGGTAGCCGAAGAATCCCGCATGCGCGTACTGGAATCGGAAGTCGTTGAGCTGGTGGTTGCCGCGGATCCACGTGTGCCCCAGCGTGAGCGACTTGCGCGGTACGTCCTGATCGAAGCTGGTGGTGGACGCTCCCGTTCCCCCGCAATTGACGCAGAGCGTGAGCTCGTCTTCCTGAAGGTAACGGGCGAAAAAATTCTGTGTGTTGCTGATCTGCCAATCGGAGCGGCCGAAATACAGATTCCGCGTCGTCGGCCGCTTGAATGTGCCTTCGACCGAGGAGTAGAACTGCGGCAGGCCGGTGCGAACCGTGTAGAACTCGTCGATTTGCGTCCGTTCGACGGAGCCGTAAAAGTGCATCCGATTGGGAATCACCGGACCGCCGACGCTGCCACCCAGTTGGTGCCGGCGGTAGTCCGGTTTGACCGTCTCGAATTTTCCGAGCGCGTTGAGCGACTTGTCGCGGAAGTACTCGAACGCGTTGCCGTGGAGCGCGTTGGTCCCCGACTTGGTGACGACCTGGACGACGCCGCCCGTGGCGAGGCCGAACTCGGCTTTGTACAAGGCGTTGCTGATCTTGAACTCTTCGACCGCGCCCTCCGGAACGTCCTGGCGCGGCTCGCCGTCCTCCGCCCAGCTGTTGATCGTGCCGTCGACCATATTGGCGGTGCCATTGAACGTCATCGATCCGCCGACGTTCACGGTGGCGAAGAACGAGCGGGTGCCGTCGACGGTCGTGCCCGGCATGAGCAGTGCCAGCGACAAGTACTGCCTGGAGTTGATGGGCAGGGTCTCGATCTGCTGATGCGTGACCACGCCCGCCACCTCTGATTTCGTCGTGTCGATGACCGGTGTCTTGCCGGTAACCGTCACCGTCTCGCTGACGTTCTGGAGCTTCATGGAGAAGTCATTGGTCAACGACAGCCCGATCGTGATCGTGATGTTCCGGGTCTCTGTGGTCGCGAAACCCTGCAGCTCGACTTTCACCGAGTAGGTGCCCGGCGCGAGTGCGGGAAACAGGTAGCGTCCGTCGGTTTCCGTGACGGCGACGCGCGTCACGCCGCTCTGATCGTTGCGGATCGTCACGGTCGCCCCCGGCAGGACGGCCGACTGCTGATCGCGGACTGTGCCTTCTATCTGTCCGCCCGCACCCTGGGCGTGGGCTCTTTCGGGGAGGGCACCCGCCAGCCAGATGCCCAGTGCGAGCCATACGAGCAGCCGTCGCGAATCGTGCTTCGCCATGATTGACCTGCTTCCGTGAAAATGCCGAGGTTCCGTCACGTTAGAAAAGGCCCTTGATGAGACCGCCGTCCACTTGCACCGAGGCGCCCGTGATGTACGAGGCGGCATCGGAAAGCAGAAACGCACCGACGCGTCCGAAGTCGTCCGGCGTGCCGTATCGTCCGAGCGGAATCGATGCGGCAGCGCGCGCTTGATGCTCCTGCAGCGGAACGCCTTGCCGGCTTGCATTGATCTCGTCGAGCTGCCGCACGCGATCGGTGGCGATCCGCCCCGGGATGATCGTGTTGACGCGAATCTTCTGCGGCGCGAGCTCCACCGACAGGGTCTTCCCGAGCGACGTCACCGCCGAACGAAGCACGTTCGACAACGCGAGGTTGGGAAGCGGCTCCTTCACCGACGACGAGGTGCCAACCAGAATCGCGCCGCCGCCGCGGCTGACCATCGACGGAACGACCAGCCTGATGCTGCGGACGACACTCATCAGCAGGAGCTCGAACGCGCAGTGCCAGGCCCGGTCGTCGAAGGAGAGCGCCGTGCCTGCCGGCGGTCCGCCGGTGTTCGCAAACAGCAGGTCGACGCCACCGAAGCGTTCCACCGTAGCGTCGTACCACGTCGCGATCGCGTCCGCTCGACTCAGATCGGCCGCGAAGGGTAGTGGGCGCACGCCGGTGTCCGTGCCGATGGCATCGGCGGCGCGTTGAATGGCGGTCGCGTCGCGTGACGCGATGGAGAGCTGGGCGCCCTCGCCGGCCAGCGCACGCGCGACGGCGAACCCGAGCCCCTTGCTCGCGCCGCCGACCATGGCGATCTTGCCCGTCAGTCCAAGGTCCATGTCATCACGCGATCGAGCGCCTCTTTCGTGTGGAGATCAAGGACGCCGCCTGGCGGCCGGATGCCGGCGTAAGCGATGGCGCCGCGAACCTTCAGCACTTCCTTGCGGATCGCCATCCCGATGCCTTCCTGAAACTCGAAGCGCATCAGCGGTACCTTTCGGTAAAAGAGATCCGCCGCTTCGTCAATCTTCCCGGCGCGAAAGAGCCCGACGATTTGCACCAGCATCGCTGGAAACGCAAAGCCGGTCATGGCGCCGGCCGCTCCGGCCATCAGCTCTTCCAGCAGGAACACACCGCCCAGGCCGCCGAAGACCTTCACATCGAGGCCGCTCGCTGCGTCGAGAATGCGCGCTGTTTTCAGCGGCGTCGGCGGATCTTCCAGCTTGATCGTGCGGGCGGCGGGCACATCGCGTGCGATGCGGGCGAGCAGCGATGCCTCCATCGCGTAACCGGAGATGGGCGGGTAGTCCTGAACGATGATCGGGAGATCGACGGCGGCGGCAACCTCGCCGAAGTGCTTCGCCACGGCGTCCGAGTTGATCTTCGGCATGCGTGGCGGGCTGATCATCACGGCCGCGGCGCCTGCGGCCTTGGCTTTTCGTGTGTACTCGATACAGGTCCGCAGGCCGTCAGCGGTCGCGCCGGCCACGACAGGAATGCGACCGTTCACGTGCGCGACGACCGTGTCGAGGACCTGGTCGCGCTCGGCGTCGGTGAGTCGCGCCACCTCGCTTGTGACGCCCAGCGCGGTAAAACCGTTGACGCCGTCGGCAATGAAAAGATCGATCACGCGTTTCAAGCTTTCCAAGTCAAGATCGCCTGAAGGCGAGAACGGTGTAGGAAGGACGGAGAAGACGCCGCCGAAGATCGCCATCGGCCGGCAATCATAGCTCAGCGTCGCGCGCTTGCCGGTTATCGCGCGATTAGCAGAATCTATTGGATCCCGTTCGAGGCCGCACCTATCGTCGAGATGTCGCCGAGTCGATGCGATCGATCCAGAGGAGTGTTGTCACCGATGACCATTTCCGAACACATCGTCCGAGGCCTCTCGGTCGCGGCGTTGGCGGCCGCGGCGTTCGGCCAGCGACCCGCCGCTCAAGAGGTGCCACCGTCCGGTGACGTGCTGCGGTTCCGATACATGGGACCCGAAAGCGCCGGCCGCATCTCGGCTGTCGTCGGCGTGCCCGGTGACCCGTCGACGTACTACGCGGGCGCGGCCTCGGGAGGCGTCTGGAAGACCACCGACGGCGCGAAGACATTCGCGCCGGTCTTCGATGACCAGCCGGCGCAGGCCATCGGCGCGCTGGCGCTGGCTGCCAGCAGTCCGAGCATCGTCTGGGCGGGCACGGGCGAAGCCTGGACGATTCGCGACAGCGACGTGATGGGCGACGGCGTGTACAAGTCGATCGATGCCGGCAAGACCTGGACCAACATGGGCCTGCCCGACACCGGACGCATTGGCCGGATCATCGTCCATCCTACGACGCCGGACACCGTGTTCGTGTGCGCGCTTGGACGCGCGACGGGTCCGCAGCAGGAGCGCGGCGTGTTCAAGACGACCGATGGCGGTCGTTCCTGGCAGCGGACACTGTTCGCGGACGAGAACACGGGCTGCTCGGGGCTGTCCATCGACGCCCACGATCCGAACGTGCTCATCGCCGGAATGTGGCAGGTGGAGCTCCACACGTGGGCCGAGATCAGTGGCGGGCCGGGCAGCGCGGTGTATATGACGCGCGACGGCGGGGCGAGCTGGAAGAAGCTCGAGAACGGGCTGCCGAAATCACCTGTCGGGAAGATCGACGTCGCGATCGCGCCCTCGGACGCGAAGCGCATGTACGCGCTCATTCAGACCGCGAACCAAGGTTCACTGTGGCGGTCCGATGACGCCGGCTCCGTCTGGCGCGTTGTGAGCTGGGACCGCACGCTCATCGGGCGCGCGGGCTACTACATTCGAGTCGACGTCAATCCAGCCAACGCCGACGAAGTGCTCGTCGCGAACAGCAGCTTCCACCGGTCGCTTGACGGCGGCGCGAACTTCACGGTCAACACCGGCGGCGGCTGCGGCGATTGCCACGATATCTGGATGGACCCGAAGAACCCGGACCACTGGGTGGCGACCGGCGACGGCGGCATGGGGTTCACGATCGATCACGGACGAACCTTCACGCAGATCGAGCTGCCCATCGGTCAGATGTACCACGTGGCCGTCGACAACCAGGTGCCGTATTGGATCTACAGCAACCGTCAGGACGACGGCACGATGCGCGGGCCGAGCAACGCGCCTGTGGCTGTCTCGAACGTGCCGTCGTACGCCGGCGCGACGGGTGTCGGATCCGGACTCCTCGATGCGACCGGGCGTGGCGGACGAGGGGGGCGGGGCGGCGGACGCGGGCGTGGCGGGACCGGGTCGACGCCGTGGCAGCCCGGCCTCGGCGGCTGCGAGTCGGGCTTCACGCTGCCCGACCCGACCAACCCCGACGTCGTGTGGGCGAGCTGCTACGGGAACGAGGTCACGCGGTGGGACGCGCGGGTGCGGCGCGCGCGATCGATCAGTCCGGGTATGCACACGCTCGATTCGCCGCCGATGGAGCTCAAGTACCGCTGCCATTGGACGCCGCCGCTGGCCATCGATCCGTTCGATCACAACACCGTGTACTACGGCTGTCAGGTGATCTTCTCGACGTCAAACGGCGGCCAGAGCTGGAAGGTCATCAGCCCGGATCTGTCGACGAACGATCCCAGCCGCATCGTGTCCTCGGGCGGCATCATCGGCGACAACCTCGGGCAGTTCTACGGCGAATTGGTGTTCGCGATCGCGCCGTCGCCGATCCAGCGCGGCCTCATCTGGGCCGGCACCAACGACGGCCAGGTCTGGTACACGCGAGACGCCGGCGGCAAGTGGAACAACGTCACGAAGAACATCGGCGGTCTTCCGCCGTGGGGTACTGTGCGGAAGATCGAGCCGTCGAATTTTGATCCGGGAACAGCCTACGTGGTGGTCGACCTTCACCTGATGGACAATCGTGAGCCGTTCATTTACAAGACCACCGACTTCGGTCAGAGCTGGAAGAAGATCAGCGACAGTCTGCCGGGGAAACACCCGCTCGCGTACGTCATGTCGGTCGCGGAAAACCCGAATCGGCGCGGCATGCTGTTCGCCGGCACTGGCCACGGGTTCTACTATTCACTCGACGACGGCGCCCGCTGGACGCCGCTCAAAGAGGGCCTTCCCGCGGCGCCGGTCACGTGGATTGTCGTGCCGAAGCTGTGGCACGACGTGGTCGTCTCGACGTACGGACGTGGGCTCTTCATCCTGAGCGACATCACGACGCTCGAGCAGTCGGACAAAGTGCAGACGGACGCCGCCGTCCATGTCTACGATCCGCGACCGGCGTTTCGCCAGCCGCGCACCGGCCGCGCCGAGTTCCTCTACACCACGAAAGCGGCGCCGACGACGCCAGCGCGCGCCGAGATTCTGGACTCGAGCGGCGCCGTGATCCGCACCTTCGATGCGCCGGGCCGCGCCGGGCTCAACCGGATCGTCTGGGATCTGCGCTACGATCCGCCACGGCAGGTGGCATTTCGCACGACGCCGCCGGATAACCCGCACATCTGGGACGAGCCGCGGTTCAAGGGACGAGAGACGCGCCCCGTGGTGCACTGGGGCATCGAGGGTGCGCAGGTCACCGGCCCCATCGTCACGCCAGGAAAATACAGCGTACGCCTTCGCATCAGTGGCCAGACGTTCACGCGGCCATTCGAGGTCTACAAAGATCCATCGATTACCGCCAGCGACGCGGACCTGATGGCATCGACCGGCGTACAGATCCGGATCCGCGACGATATGAGCGCGGCGGCCGACATGGTGAACAACCTCGAGATCATCCGGAAGCAGATCGAGGACGACCTCAAGGCCAATGCTGGCAAGCCGGAGGCCGAGCGCGCGCTCCGCGAGCTGGATCAGAAGGTGCTGGCGGTCGAACTGCGGTTGGTGTCGCGCACCGAGATGCACAGCGACGACAAATGGTATGTGGAGTCTTACAAGGTGTATCAGAACCTGATCTGGCTGAACGGCGTCGTGAACAGCGGCGCGGGCGATGTTGCCGGCGGCGCCGACGAGCGACCGACCGACGCGTCGATCGGCGTCTTGGATGGACTTAGTACGGAACTGAACGCGGCGAGATCCGAATACCGGAATGCGATCGATCGCGACGTCGCCGCGTTCAATCGAACGGCCGGCGGTCTCGGTCTACGACCGATCAACGCACCAAGATAGGAGTACTCGTAGCGCAGCCCTTCAGGGCTGCCTGCGGCCGCGGGCCTGAAAGGCTCGCGCTACTTCCGGGCGTCACGTAGCGCGACCTTTTCAGGGTCGCGAGCGACCGATCGCAGCGGAGCCACCTTGGATTCCCAATTGAAGCTCCGCACGATCTTGATCAGCTCGCGAGCAGCCTGCGACAAGTAGCCCTGCTCGCGGTAAATCATCAGGGTCCGCCGCGGCATGTTCAGTTCCTCGACTGGAATCTGGACCAGAGCGCGATCGCGGAGCTCCTGGGCGACCGTGATGCGCGGCACGATCGCGACGCCGACCTCCGCCTGCACGAAACTCTTGATGTTCTCGAAGCTCCACAGCTCCGCGGCAATCCGGCACGGCGTGCGATGCTGTTCGAAGAGCCGCAGGATCTTCTGTTCGGTGCTGCTGCACAGGTGATGCACGACGAAGCGCTCGCCGCCCAGATCGCGAACGTGGATGTTCGGACGCTCGGCGAGCGGGTGTCGCGGCGCGGCGACCAGAATCATCTCGTCGGCGTGGACCTCGATGCACTGCAGCTCGTGGAAGCCCGGTTCGTCCTTGACGAACCCGAGGTGGACCTCGCGGTCCATCACCTGACGGGGAATCTCGGCGAGCGCACTGCGATAGATGCCGATCTTGACGTCTGGAAAGCGGGTCAGGTAGCTCCGCAGCGGTGCTGGCAAGAGGTAGACGGCCGCTGACTCGTGCGCGGCGATGTTGAGCGTGCCGGTCTTGAGCGTTTTCAGCGCGCCGAGGTCCCGCATGGCATCGTCGCGGGCGCGCACCATCTTCCGCGCGTACTCGAGCAGCGTCTTGCCGGCCTCGGTGAGCGACACGTCGTGCAGGTCGCGAGCGAACAGCTGGCCCCCGATTTCTTCCTCGAGCTTCTTGATGCTCTGGCTGACCGCCGGCTGGGTCCGCGACACCCGCTCGGCCGCGCGCGTGAAGGTGCCTTCCTCGACGACTGCGAGAAAGTGTTCGAGTTGGAGCAGGTCCATGTGTCTTCTGACCTCCCGACCCCGTGTGACGAAAAACGCTCGCGCTGATCCGGTGAAATGGATCCGGGCTGCGCGAAATTGCTCTCCCTGAATAATCCGGCTCAAAACCGGTGTTCAAGGCGCATAGGTCTGCGGCAGTATATTCCCACGACGGTCGGCTTATCGCGCGATTAGAAGAATCGATTGGACCCGCTGGAGGCGCGCCCGTATCGTCGCCGCCAAAGGGTTTACAATCCACCTACGATCCCACTCAGCGAAAGTGAGGAAGCATGAGACTGGTTCTTCGCGTAGTGCTCTGTGTGCTCTGCGTGTTCGCGGCCGCGCCGGCGGGCGCCCAGGTCGTGAACGGCTCGATTACCGGCACTGTGAGCGATGCGAGCGGCGGCGTGTTGCCTGGCGTCAACGTGACGCTCACCGGAGAGCGGCTCATCGGCGGCAGCGAGACGCAGATCACCGATTCGACCGGTGCGTACCGGTTCGATCGTCTGTCACCCGGCTCGTACACCGTCAAGTTCGAGCTGCAGGGCTTCAAAGGGATCCTGCGTGAGGGCATCATCGTCAACGCGGCCTTCGTCGCTACCGTCAACGTGAAGCTCGAGGTGGGCAACGTGGCCGAATCGATTACGGTCACGGGCGAATCGCCGACGGTCGACACCAAGTCGAACGTCCAGCAGACCGTGATGAACCAGCAGATTCTCGAAGGCGTGCCGACCGGGCGCGATCCCTGGTCGCTGGCCAAACTGATTCCCGGCGTGCAGGTGGCGACCTACGATGTCGGCGGCACGCAGTCGATGCAGCAGAGCAGCATGTCGGCCCACGGCTCGAACACCAACGACGTCAGCTACAACATCGACGGCGCCACGGTGAACTGGCCGGGCGGTGGCGGCGGCGCGACGATGCTGTATTACGACCAGGGCATGTTCGAGGA
>Ga0114129_10009916_pt1 | contig 13576 bp, 8 predicted proteins | sample RhiMetdeltSRZDD1_FD_80071 | JGI IMG/M metagenome (GOLD analysis project Ga0114129, IMG submission 80071) | Populus rhizosphere microbial communities from Tennessee, USA - Rhizosphere MetaG P. deltoides SRZDD1 (version 2) (version 2) | ecosystem: Host-associated > Plants > Roots > Rhizosphere >...
ACCCACTCGTACTTCAACGCCGCGTTCACCACCGTCGCCGACGCGCTCAAGACCGGGCGCTGCACGCTGGTGACCAACGCCATGGCCTACAAGGTGCTGATGGACCCGGTCAAGCACCGGGCGCGCGGCGTGCTGTACGTGGATCGCGTGACGCGCGAGCCCAAAGAAGTGTACGCGCGCGCGGTCGTGCTGTGCGCCCAGGCCCTCGAGTCGACGCGCATCCTGCTCAACTCCGCGAGCGAGCAGGACCCCGCCGGGCTGGGCAACAGCAGCGGCGCCCTCGGCCACTACCTCATGGACCACCTGTGGGTCGCGGGCGGGGCCAGCGGGGAGTTCCCCGACCTCGCCGCGAACGCGAAGGCGAGCGCCGACGGGCCCAACCGGCCGGACGGCACCTATGTGATCCGTTTCCGCAACACCAAGGCGGGGCCGAAGGCCAAGGACTTCCTGCGCGGCTACGGCTTCCAGGGCGGCGGGTCCACCACCTTCAACTGGAACGCGCCCGGCTTCGGGGCCGAGTTCAAGCGGAGCCTCCTCGACCCGGTGGTCTCCATGGGCCTGGCCGGCTTCGGGGAGTGCCTGCCCTACTACGAGAACTACGTCGAGATCGACCCCAGCGTCGTGGACGTCTACGGCATCCCGGTCCTGCGCGTGAACATGGAGTTCCGCGGCAACGAGAAGAAGATGATCCCCGACATGATGGAGTCGGCGGCGGAGATGATGGCGGCCGCGGGGGCGAAGAACATCCGGCCCTGGATGGTGATGGACCGCGTGCCCGGCTACGGCATCCACGAGATGGGCGTCGCGCGCATGGGAAAGGACCCGAAGACGTCGGTGCTGAATCAGTTCCAGCAGTCGCACGACGTGCCCAATCTGTTCCTGATGGACGCCGCCAGCTTCACCTCCGGCGCCTGCCAGAACCCGACGCTCACGATCATGGCGCTGGCGGTGCGCTCGACCGACTACCTGCTCGGCGAGATGAAGAAGGGCAGCCTGTAGCCGCCGCCCGGGACCCGAAGGCGTGCGCGCCTCGCTGCTGACGGCCCTGGCCTCGCTCGTCCTCTCGCTGGCGGTGGCCGAGGTCGGGCTGCGCGCGTTCTTCCCGGTGGGCTTTCGCGAGCCGGCGCCGCGGCAGCCCGGCGACCGCTGGCTCGAGCTGCTCCACCGGCGCTCGCCGGTGCCCGGGCTGCCCTACGAGCTGGCGCCCAGCATGTGGAAGCGGTCCCACGGCACGGTGATCCGCACCAACAGCCGCGCCATGCGCGAGCGCGAGATCCCTCTCGAGAAGCCGGACTCGGTGGTGCGGGTCGCGGTCCTGGGCGACTCCTACACGTTCGGGTTCGGCGTGCGCGCCCATCGGGCCTACCCGCGGATCCTGGAGGGGCTGCTCAACCAGCAGTCGCCGGATGGCCGGCGCTTCCAGGTCCTCAACTTCGGCGTCGGCGGCTACTCGACGCAGGACGAGGCCCTGGTGCTGAAGCATCGCGCGATGGCCTGGAGGCCCGACCTCGTGATCGTCGGCTACACGCTCAACGACCCGGAGGACGAGCCGATCCAGCCGCTGCACGCGTACTACGAGGACGCGCGGTGGTGGCAGCGCTTCCACCTGCTGCGGCTCGTGGCGAAGGCCGAGTGGCAGCGGCGGGTGCGGAGGTTCGGGGACGGGGACTACATCCGGTCGCTCTACGGCGACCCCGGCAAGTGGAAGAACGTGGTGGACGCCTTCGCGTCGATCCAGCAGACCGCGCGCGGCGCGGGCGTCCCCGTGACGGTCGTCGTCTTTCCCCTGAGCACGGTCGAGGACTGGTCGCGGTACCCCTACGCCTCCGTGCACCTGAAGGTCGCGCGGGCGGCCGCCGCGGACGGGTTCGAGGTGGTCGACCTGCTGCCGGTCTTCGCCCGCCGGCCTCCCCGCGACCTGCGTCTGGGCGATTCCGACGCGCATCCCAATGAAGAAGGCCATCGTCTGGCCGCGGAAGCGATAGCCGCGCGGCTGCCGGGCAGCTACGAAGCGTCCGGCGCGCGCAGCGGAAGCGTCGACTCCTCCGGCACGAGCGTTCGGCGCGCGCAGCGGAGCGTTTCCTCTGCCGCACGCGGACGGGTTCATCCCGGCCGCGTGCGCTTGATATTTCTGACGCGGAGCGGAGCGCGCCGCATTCGCTTTAGGAAAACAGCCCGACCTGGCCCCCCGTATGCCAGAACAGCACGGTCTGGTCGGCCCGGAAGCGGCCGGCGCGCACGCGGGCGATGAGACACGCCATGGCCTTGGCCGTGTAGGTGGGATCGAGGAACAGCGCCTCCGTCCGGGCGGCCAGCTCCAGCGCCTCGCGCGAGGCGGGCGTGGGGATGCCGTAGCCCTCGCCCACGAACGCGTCGTCCACGTCGGGCCGCGGGGTCGACGCGATCAGCCGCCCGCCGCAGCCCAGCGCCGCGTCGACGCCGGAGACGAGACCGGCCACGGTCTGCGCGAGCACCGGCGCCGGCTCGTCCGCGCTGACGCCGACGATGAGCGTCGGCAGGCCGAGGAGCGCCGAGCCCGCGACGACACCGGCCTGCGTGCCGCCCGACGAGCTCGCATGGACGACCACGTCCGGCACGGGGCCCTGGCCGGCGAGCTCGGCGACCGCGCGCGCGTAGGCCATCGCGCCCAGCGGGGTGGACGCGCCCAGCGGGACCTCGAACGGACGCCGGCCTTGCGCGCGAAGCCGGTCGGCGGCGGCGCGCATCGCGGGCGCGCGCTCCGCCCGCGACGAGACGTAGTGGATCTCCGCCCCGAGCAGGTCGTCGAGGAGCGCGTTGCCCGTGGGCCGATCGGGCCGCTCGCCGCTCAGGACCAGCACGCAGCGCAGGCCGAGCCGAGCGGCGGCGGCGGCGGTCGCGCGCGCGTGGTTCGACTGCACGCCGCCCACCGTCAGCAGGGTGTCCGCGCCTTCCGCCCGCGCCTGGGCCGCCACCAGGTCGAGCTTTCGCACCTTGTTGCCGCCGAAGCCGAAGGGCAGCGCGTCGTCGCGCTTGACGAGCAGGCGCGGCCCGCCCCCCAGCGCGGCGCGCAGGCGGCTCATCTCGGCGACGGGCGTGGGGCCGGCGACGAGGCCCGCGCCCGGCAGGGCGTTCAGCGCCGCGATCTCCCGGTCGAAGCTCATGCTTGGTGGCGGATTGTATACTTCGCGCCGTGACGCTCCGCGCCGCCGCGATCGCCGCCTGCGCCGTCATCGCCGCCTCGGCGGCGGCGACCGACGAGCCGGCCGCCGCCCCGATGCGCGGCGACTCGCTGCACCGCATGACGCTGGTGCGGGCGGCGCCCGGCCGGCTCCTGGACCTGGTGGCGGCGGTGAAGGGCCGAGGCCTCGTGCTGCGCCATTCCCAGGGCGACCAGTGGGATCTCATGCTGCTGGCGCCGGTGGCGGGCTACGCCGCCCTGGAGCGGGCGGCGCCGCTCGCCGAGCCGGGGCTCGTCGCGTGGCAGGAGGACGAGCTCGTCCGCGGCCCGGAGCTGGGCCGCCTCGACGGCTTCGCGAGCGCGGGGCTCTACCACGTCGAGATGTTCGTGGCCCTGGCCGGCCGGCGCGGCGACCTGGTGCGCGAGCGCGAGATGGAGAACGCCTACCTGGCGGCCCTCGGGCGGCCCCGGAACGCCATCTTCGTGCGCGAGCTGGGCGCGGCCTGGGACGTCTTCACCGTCGGCGCCTACCGGGGCTGGAAGCATTTCGCCGAGCGCGACGACATCCCCCCGGACCGCGCGCTGGCCGCCGCCCGCGCCGCCGGCTTCGAAGGCGACGACCGCATCGGCCCCTACCTGCGCTCGCTGATCCAGTCCCACCACGACACCCTGGCCACGCCCGTGCGTTGACCTCCCGCCTGTAATATGATTTGAACGATCGTTCAAATCCGGGCGGGGGGGCCAGGTGGCGAAGACGCGCATCCGGCTGAAGGTGAACGGGGAGGACCGGGAGGTCCTCGCCCCCGTCCACCACACGCTGCTCGAGGTCCTCCGCGAGGAGCTGGGCCTGCCCGGGACCAAGCACGGCTGCGAGCTGGGGGAGTGCGGCACCTGCACGGTCCTCGTGGACGGCCGCCCGATCCTGTCCTGCCTGGCCCTGCCCATCGAGTGCGAGGGCCGCGAGATCACCACCGTCGAAGGCCTCGCCGACGGGGCCGCGCTCCACCCGCTGCAGCAGGCCTTCGCCGAGCTGGGCTCGGCCCAGTGCGGCTACTGCATCCCCGGGTTCCTGCTCTCGGCGGCCGCGCTGCTGCGCGAGCGCCCCCGGCCCACGCGGCCGGAGATCGCCGAGGCCACCGCCGGCAACCTCTGCCGGTGCACCGGGTATCTCAAGATCTTCGAGGCGATCGAGCTCGCGGCGGCGCGCATGACGGACGGAACGCAACGTGGCTGAGACGCCGCGCGACGACCTGACCATCATCGGGCAATCACTGCCCAAGGTCGACGCGGCGGCCAAGGTCACCGGCCAGACGCTGTTCGCCGACGACCTCGTGCTGCCGCGGATGCTCTACGCGCGCCTGCTGCGCTCGCCGCATCCTCACGCCCGCATCCGCCGCATCGACGCGGCCAAGGCCGCCGCCCATCCGGGGGTGGTCGCCACGCTGGTCGGGAGCGAGCTGCCCATTCCCTTCGGCATCCTCCCGGTCAGCCAGGACGAGCACGCGCTGGCCCTGGACAAGGTCCGCTTCGTGGGAGACCCGGTGGCGGCGGTGGCTGCCCTCGACGAGGAGACGGCGGAGGAAGCGCTGAAGCTCGTCGAGGTCGACTACGACGTGCTGCCGCCGCTCATGTCGATCGACGAGGCGCTGCGCCGGCCCGACGCGCGCATCCACGACTACGGTCCCCGCGGCAACGTGCACAAGGAGGTGTCCTTCGACTTCGGGGACGTGGAGGCCGGCTTCGCCGAGGCGGACCACGTCCGCGAGGACACCTTCTTCTTCGAGGGCAGCACGCACCTGCCGATGGAGCAGCACGCGGCGCTGGCCTCGCTCGGTCCCGACGGCAAGCTCACGCTGTGGTCGTCGACGCAGACGCCGCACTACGTCCACCGCGCGCTGGCCAGGGTGCTGGAGCTGGCGCCCGCCCACGTGCGCGTGATCGCGTGCCCCAACGGCGGGGGCTTCGGGGGCAAGTCCGACCCGTTCAGCCACGAGATCGTCGCCGCCAGGCTCTCGATGAAGACCGGCCGCCCGGTGAAGATCACGCTGAGCCGCGAGGAGGTCTTCTACTGCCACCGGGGACGCCACCCGGTCTCGATGTGGATCAAGACCGGCCTGAAGAAGGACGGCGCGATCACCGCCATGCACTTCCGCTCGGCGCTGGACGGCGGCGCCTACGGCAGCTACGGCGTCGCCAGCCTCTACTACACGGGCGCCTTGCAGACGGTGACGTACCGGATCCCGCGCTACAAGTTCGAGGGCGTGCGCGTCTTCACCAACAAGCCGCCCTGCGGCCCCAAGCGCGGGCACGGCACGCCGCAACCGCGGTATGCGCTCGAGTGCCACATCGACAAGTTCTGCCACGACCTCGGCCTCGACCCCGCCGAGTGGCGGCTCCGCAACACGCTGCCACCGGGCGCGGTGACCGCGAACCAGATGCAGGTGCGCACGATCGGCCTGCGCGAGTGCCTGCGGCGCGTGGTGGAGGCGAGCGGCTTCTCGTCGAGGCGGGGCCGGCTCGGCCCCGGCCGCGGCGTGGGCCTCGCCGCCTCCGCCTACATCAGCGGGGCGGGCCTGCCCATCTACTGGAACGCGATGCCCCACTCGGGCGTGCAGATCAAGGTGGACCGGGGGGGCGGCGTGGCCGTCTTCTGCGGGTCCACCGACATCGGCCAGGGGTCCGATTCGGTCCTGGCGTACGTCGTGGCGGAGGAGCTCGGCATCCGACCCGAGGACATCCGGGTCGTCACCGCCGACACCGACCTGACGCCCGTGGACCTGGGCTCGTACTCGTCGCGCGTCACGCTCATGACGGGCAACGCGGCCCTCCAGGCCGCGCGCCGGGTGCGCGAGCAGATCTTCGCCGCCGCCGCGAAGAAGCTGGACGTGCCGGCCGAGCGCCTGCGCGCCGCGGGGCGCCGCGTGTTCGACGCCGCCGATCCGTCGCGGGCGCTGGCCTTCGCGGACGCGGTCGTGCTCGCCGAGGCGGAGTTCGGCACCCTGGGCGCGGTCGGCTCCTACACGCCGCCGCGCTCGGTCGCGAGATGGAAGGGCGCGGGCGTGGGCCCGACGCCGACCTACTCGTACTCGGCCTGCGTCGTCGAGCTGTCCGCCGACCGCGAGACCGGCCTCGTCCGCGTGGACAAGGTGTGGATCGCGCACGACGTCGGCCGCTCGATCAACCCGCTGCTCGTGATCGGACAGGTCGAAGGCTCGGTCTACATGGGGCTCGGCGAGGCGCTCATGGAGGAGCAGGCCTTCCGCAAGGGCCGCCACAAGATCCCGTCGATGCTCGAGTACAAGAGCCCGACGACGCTCGAGATGCCGCCGGTGGAGTCCATCCTCGTCGAGACGCTCGACCCCGAAGGGCCCTACGGCGCGAAGGAGTGCGGGCAGGGGCCGCTGCTGCCGGTGATCCCGGCGGTGGCCAACGCGCTCTTCGACGCCCTCGGGGTGCGGATCGACGAGGTTCCCATCACGCCCGAGAAGGTGCTGGCGGCCCTGGAGGGCCGGCTGCGCGGACCGCGCATGCCGGAGTTCACCTATCCGGAGACCGTGATCGTCCCCCCGCTCGAGCCGGCGGCGCCCGCGGCGCCGCAGGAGACGACGCGATGATTCGCCTGCCGCCGTTCGAGTACACGGCGCCCGCGACCGCCAAGGACGCGGCGCGGATCCTCGCCGACCACGGTCCCGAGGCGATGGCGGTGGCCGGGGGCACGGACCTGTTCCCCAACATGAAGCGCCGGCAGTTCACGCCGAAGGTGCTGGTCGGCCTGCGCAACGTCCAGGAGGCCCGCGGCGTGCGCGCCAACGGGGAATTGAACGTCGGCGCGCTCGCCACCCTGGCCGAGGTCGCGGCGTCTCCGGTCGTCCGCGCGCGCTGGCCCGCGGTGGCGCGCGCGGCCGGCCTGGTCTCTTCGCCACCGCTGCGCAACGCCGGTACGATGGGCGGCAACCTCTGCGTGGACACGCGCTGCAACTACTACAACCAGTCCGAGTCCTGGCGCGCGTCGATCGGGTACTGCATGAAGAAGGACGGGGACGTGTGCCTGGTGGCCCCGGGCTCGGACAAGTGCTGGGCGCTCTCCTCTTCGGACACCGCGCCGGTGATGATCGCCCTCGGGGCGGAGGTCACGCTGGTCGGACCGCGGAGCGAGCGAAGGATCGGCGTCCGCGATCTCTACGGACCCGACGGCATCGCCTACCTCGCGAAGCGGCCGGAGGAGGTGCTCACGTGCATCCACGTCCCGGACCGCGAGGGCTGGGCAATGACCTACCGGAAGGTGCGCCGGAGAGGCTCGATCGATTTCCCCGTCCTGGGCGTGGCCGTCGCGGTCCGTCTGGGCGCGTCACGGGTCGTCGAGGAGGCGCGCGTGGTGCTGGGAGCCGTCCACACCTCGCCGGTCGAAGCCGACGACGCCGAGGAGTTCCTCCGGGGCCGGAGCCTCGACCCCCCGACGATCGAGATGGCCGCCGGCATCGCCTACCGGCCCGCCAAGCCCCTCGACAACGCCGACCTTTCCTACGCGTGGCGCAAGCGCATGGCCCGCATCGAGGTCGCGCGCGCCCTGGGGGAAGTGGCGGGCCTGGCGACGGAGAGCTGAGGGCCCGGCCGGGGGTGATGGCAGACACGGCACCGAATATCACGCATGCGTATCGTCTGATCCGGACGAACGGCCGACGCTGACCGGACGGCGACCCGGATGCGATCCCTCCCTCGTGTCGTGCTCGCGCTTGTCTCCCTGAGCCCGGCGCTGCCCGCCGCCGCGCAGATCCTTCCCGCGGACCGCCTGACCACATGGAACCCGGGCGTCGCGGGAGGCATACCGTCCCGGACGACCATCTGCGCCACGATCGACGCCGCCGCCTACGGGAACGGCGCCGATGAAGCGTCGGCGGGCATCCAGGCCGCCCTCGACGCGTGCCCCGTCGGTCAGGTGGTGCAGCTTTCGGCCGGCACGTTCACGCTCAACGCCAGCTACGTGCGCATCGGCAAGGGCGTCACGCTGCGGGGCGCGGGCGCGGGCGCCACCACGCTCCGGAAGACCAACGGCGCGATACCAGGTCAGGACACCGCGCCGGACTACCAACCTCTGGTCATCATCGGGCCCAGCCGCTATCCGCACCCCGAGGAGACGACGGCGCAGAACCTCACGGCCGACGCGGTGAAGGGCGCGACGTCGGTGACGGTGGTGAACGGGACCGGCTTCGCCGCGGGCCAGTTCGTGGTCCTCGACGAGGACAACTATCTCACCGGGTCCTACATCGGCCTCCCCCACCGCAGCGGCGTCCCGACCCCGGTCACGATCTGGGCAACCGACCGCGTCGTGTGGCAGAAGCACAATCCGATCGCGCCCGAGGACGATCCCTTTCCCGATGCCCTGACCTGGTTCAGCCGCTCGGGAAGGCCGGTGAACGAGATCAAGGAGATCGCCGCGGTCGGCGGGAACACGATCAGCTTCACGACGCCCATCCACATCACGTATCGGGTGTCGCACACCGCGCAGCTCACCCGCTGGACCGGGACCGACAACGTGCACGTGACCCACGCCGGGGTCGAAGACCTGAAGGTCACGGGGGGGAGCGACGGGGCGATCCGGTTCGAGGCCGCCGCGTACTCGTGGGTCAAGAACGTCGAGGACACCGTCTGGCTGGGCGAGGGGGTCGCCATCAACCAGTCCTTCCGGTGCGAGCTCCGCGATTCCTATATCCACGATGGGGCCTGGCCGGCGCCGGGGGGCGGGGGATACGCGATCAGCCTGGCCGATGCCTCGGCCGAGGTCCTCATCGAGAACAACGTCATCCTGAAGGCCAACAAGGTGATGGTCGCCCGGTCCTCGGGTGCCGGCTCCGTCGTCGGCTACAACTACGCGGACGATGGCTTCATCAACTACGCGCTCGACTGGCAAGAGGTGGGCGTCAACGGGAGCCACATGGTCGGCCCGCATCACATGCTGTTCGAGGGGAACGAGTCCTTCAACTACGACTCCGACAACACCCACGGCAGCTCGATCTATCACACGGTCTTCCGGAACCACCTGATGGGATTCCGGCGCAGCTTCACGGGCCTCGGCAACGGGAGAGCCGCCGGCCTCGGCTACGGGTCGTGGTGGCACTCCTTCGTCGGCAACGTCCAGGGGATCTCGGGGCAGATGAGCGGGTGGATCTACGAGGATCCCGGCGACGGCAGCCTGGGCAACGCGTGGGGTGACTCGCCGTGCATCTGGCGCCTCGGCTACGAGCCCATCCACTGGGACCAGAATGCCGACACCAAGGTGCAGGGCACGGTCATTCGTGACGGCAACTTCGACTACGTCACCAACCAGGTCCAGTGGGCCGGCACGCCCCGGACCTTGCCCAATTCGCTCTATCTGACCGGCAAGCCGGCCTTCTTCGGCGACAACACCTGGCCCTGGGTCGACCCCGTCGGCGCCCCCAAGCTCCACACCCTCCCCGCCCGAGCGCGATTCGATGGTGGGAACCCGAATCCGTTCGACCTCACGGTCACGAAGGCGGGCACGGGTAGCGGCACCGTGACCTCTTCGCCCGCCGGCATCAACTGCGGCACCGCCTGCAGGATGAGCTACGACGCGGGCACCGTCGTCACCTTGACCGCGGCCGCCGCGGGTGGATCGACGTTCACCGGCTGGAGCGGCGCGTGCTCGGGCACGGGCCTCTGCCAGGTGACGATGGCCGCGGTGAAGTCCGTCGGCGCTTCGTTCGGGCCGCAGGCGACGCCGGCGCCGGTCAAGTACTTCACCGTGTCGCCTTGCCGCGTGATCGACACGCGAAGGCCAGCGGGACCGCTCGGCGGTCCCGCCCTGGTGGCGGGCGCGGACCGAACGTTCGCGATCGCGGGCACGTGTGGGATCCCCCTCGCCGCGCCGGCGGTGTCCGTGATCATCGTCGTGACCGGCCCCACCGCGGCGGGCCATTTGCGCCTGCATCCCGGCGGTACCGAGGTGCCTCTGGTCTCGGCCATCAACTACAACGCGGGACGGACGCGCTCCAACGACGCGATCGTGACCTTGAGCACGCTCGGGGAGCTGGCCGTGTACGTCGGTCAGGCGTCGGGGACCGTGCACCTGATCCTCGACGTCTACGGCTACTTCCAGTAGGCACGCCCTCCGCGCCCGCTCGCTTCGTTTGACCCCCGTCCCGCGCGGGTGCTAGCCTCCGAAAGCCGGCGCCGGCCGAGCCGCCTCGGAGGGTCATGGGCAAGGACACCCTCAGCGTCACCGACAACCGGACGGGCAAGACCTACGAGATCCCGATCGAGGACGGGACCGTCCGCGCCCTCGACCTGCGCCAGATCAAGACCGGGCCCGACGACTTCGGGCTCATGACCTACGACCCCGCCTTCACCAACACCGCCGCCTGCCGGAGCCGGATCACGTTCATCGACGGGGACAAGGGCATCCTTCTCTACAGGGGCTACCCGATCCAGGAGCTGGCCGAGAAGAGCAACTACCTGGAGACGGCCTACCTCATCCTCAACGGCGAGCTTCCCACCTCGCCGCAGTACGAGGAGTGGGTGCACAACATCACCCACCACACGATCGTCCACGAGAACATCAAGGAGCTGATGGGGAGCTTCCGCTACGACGCGCATCCCATGGGGATGCTCGTCTCCACCGTGGCCGCGCTCTCGACCTTCTACCCGGACGCCAAGCACATCCACGATCCGCAGAGCCGCCGGACGCAGGTCTTCCGGCTCATCGCCAAGATGCCCACGATGGCCGCCTTCGCCTACCGCCATTCGGTGGGCACGCCCTACGCCTACCCGGACAACGAGCTGAGCTACTGCGGCAACTTCCTCCAGATGATGTTCAAGCTGGCGGGGAAGTACAGGGTCAACCCGGTCCTGGAGCGGGCGCTGGAGGTGCTGTTCATCCTCCACGCCGACCACGAGCAGAACTGCTCGACCTCCGCGATGCGCGGGGTCGGCTCCTCCGAGGTGGATCCCTACTCGGCCACCGCCGCCGCCGTCGCCGCCCTCTATGGTCCGCTGCACGGGGGCGCCAACGAGGCCGTCCTCCGGATGCTGCGCGGGATCGGGAGCCGGGACAAGGTGCCGGCCTTCATCAAGGAGGTCAAGGCGAGCGCGGGCGAGGTCCGGCTCATGGGCTTCGGCCACCGCGTCTACAAGAACTACGACCCGCGGGCGGAGATCATAAAGACGATGGCCGACCGGGTGTTCGAGGTCACCGGCCGCAACCCCCTTCTCGACATCGCCCTCGAGCTCGAGAGGATCGCGCTCGAGGACGAGTACTTCGTGAAGCGGAAGCTGTACCCGAACGTGGACTTCTACTCCGGGCTGATCTACCAGGCCATGGGCTTCCCGGAGGACATGTTCCCCGTGCTGTTCGCGATCCCGCGAACCTCGGGATGGCTGGCGCAGTGGGAGGAGATGCTGCAGGACAAGGACCAGAAGATCGCCCGCCCGCGCCAGATCTACAAGGGCCTGTCGCAGCGCCGCTACGTGGCGCTCGAGCAGCGGAGCTGACCACACCCGATTCGTCCCATCGTGCGGAGGACATCGATGAACGCCGCCCTCGCCCGCCGGAGCGCTCTGCTCGCCGCCCTCGCCCTTCCCGCCCTCGCCGCGGCCGACGAGGGCATGTGGACCTTCGACAACCTGCCGCTGAAGCTGCTGCAGGACAAGTACGGCTTCACGCCGAGCAAGCAGTGGCTGGACCGGGTGCGCCTGGCCTCCGTGCGCTTCAACGACGGCGGCTCGGGCTCCTTCGTCTCCCCCGACGGCCTCATGATCACCAACCACCACGTCGGCCTCGGCTGCATCCAGAACATCTCCACGGAGGAGCGCGACTACGTCGCCAGCGGCTTCAGCGCCCCCTCCCGCGGCCAGGAGCCGGCGTGTCCCGGCTACGAGGTCAACGTGCTCGTGGCCATGGAGGACGTCACCTCGAAGGTGCTGGGCGCGGTGAAGCGGGCCATGACGGACAAGGAGGCGGGGGAGGCGCGCAAGGCGGCCACCGCCCGCCTGGAGAAGGAGTGCGCGGAGAGGACCGGACAGCGCTGCGAGGTGATCCCGCTGTACCAGGGCGGCGAGTATCAGCTGTATACCTACAAGAAGTACACGGACGTGCGGCTGGTCTTCGCGCCCGAGCAGCAGACGGCGTTCTTCGGCGGCGACGACGACAACTTCACGTTCCCGCGCCACGACCTCGACATCTGCATCATGCGCGCCTACGAGAACGGCGCGCCCGCTCGTCCGGCGGCGTACCTTCCGTGGGGCCGCGCCGGCGCCGCGGACGGGGACCTGGTCTTCGTCTCCGGCAACCCCGGCTCCACGTCGCGGCTGGAGACGGTCGCGCAGCTCGACTCGGAGCGGCGCGTGATACAGCCGAAGATCCTGCGCTCGCTCAATCGGCGCATCGGGACGCTGAAGGCCTACGCGGCCAAGTCACCGGAGAACGAGCGACGCGCCAAGGAGTACATCTTCAGCTACGCGAACAGCATCAAGGCGCGGGAGGGCATGCTGAAGGCGCTCCAGGACCCCAAGGCGATGGCCGCGAAGGCGGCGGCGGAGAAGGACCTGCGAGGACGCTACGCCGCCGGCCGCGCGGCCGGCCCCCCCGACCCCTGGGAGACGATCGCCGCCGCGCAGCGGAGGTTCGACGCCCGCTTCTCCGAGTACCGGATGATCGAGCTGGGCTTGATGCACGCCCCGCGCCTGCTCGGCATCGCCGGCGACATCGTTCGCTACGTGGACGAGAAGGAGAAGCCCAACGACGTGCGGCTGGAAGAGTTCCGCGACTCCAACCTCGAGTCGCTCGAGAACGAGCTCTATTCCCCGGCGCCGATCTACGACGACCTCGACGAGGTGATGCTCGCCGACCGGCTCAAGGAAGCCCAGGCGGAGCTCGGCCCGGCCCACCCGTTCACGAAGGCCGTCCTCGGCGGCCGCACGCCCGAGCAGGTCGCGCACGAGGCGGTGTCGGGCACGAAGCTGAAGGACGTGGCCGCTCGCAAGGCCCTCGTCGAGGGGGGACGCGCGGCGGTGGCGGCCTCCACCGACCCCATGATCGTGCTCGCGCGGAAGGTCGATCCCCTGGCCCGCCAGGTCCGCTCGTTCAAGGAGGACGACGTCGACGCCGCGCAGAAGAGGGCGGGCGAGCGCATCGCCCAGGCGCGCTGGAAGGCGTTCGGCCGGACCCTCTCGCCCGACGCGACCTTCACCCTGCGCCTGGCCTTCGGGGTGGTGAAGCCCTACCCGGCCGAGGGCACGATCGTTCCCGCCCGCACCACCTTCCACGGGCTGTACGACCGGTCGGCCTCGTTCCGGAACCGGCCCCCATGGAACCTGATGCCGCGATGGGTGGAGCACGAGAAGGACCTGGAGCTGCAGACGCCCTTCAACTTCGTCTCCACCGCCGACATCATCGGCGGCAAC
>Ga0114129_10009917_pt1 | contig 13576 bp, 8 predicted proteins | sample RhiMetdeltSRZDD1_FD_80071 | JGI IMG/M metagenome (GOLD analysis project Ga0114129, IMG submission 80071) | Populus rhizosphere microbial communities from Tennessee, USA - Rhizosphere MetaG P. deltoides SRZDD1 (version 2) (version 2) | ecosystem: Host-associated > Plants > Roots > Rhizosphere >...
CCGGTTTCGTTGGACAGCGGCTGATGTCCGCCCGCCAGGTCGATGATGCTCAGACGGCGGTGGGCGAGGACGGCCTGCGCATCAGTATGGAGGCCCGCACCGTCCGGACCGCGGTAGCTCATGACATCGCGCATGGCGACCGCGCGCGCTGCGTCTTCGGACGCCACGCCATCCGTCGCGACAATTCCCGCGATTCCACACATATCAGGCAGCCTTCACGAGCAGGGCGTGTTCGAGTGGCTTGCCGGCGCCCGCATCGCGCCATCGATAGATTTCCAGAACCAGATGAGGCTCACGCTCCGTCTGTTGAGCAAGCGAAATGCCAGTAATTTCGCCTTGAATGCCCATATTTCTTCTCAGGACCGGGCGAAACGACGTGGACCGGCGGCGGGATGGGGACTTTTGGGAAATTCGTTGCCACCGAGAGACGAAGACACGGAGAGATTCGATTTCTCCGTGTCTCCGTGCCTTCCGGCTTCGCGTCGCGCTTCGTCGGACAAGCCGTGGCTCGGCCCGGTGAGCGACGCGCTACTTCTTCGAGAGAGTGACTTCGGGTCCCCGGTAGTTGATGCGGTTGTTCCTCGTATCGGTGCCCGTGAAGTCGGTGCGAGTGTGATGCTCGAACGAGTTCACGCTACAGAATCGAGTCGTCAGCGTTGTTTTCGAACCTGCGGGAATCACGATGCCAAGGCCGCTCCTCGTGCCGAATAACGCGCCGTCAAAGTAGTCCGTGCGATCGCTGAGCGTGATCTCCGCGCTTCCCACGTTGTCCAGGATCTGGGTATACGTCCAGGTATTGGGCAACGTGCAATTCGGGACCGGCGAACTGCTGTACGGGACTGGGTTCGGTGAGATTGTGACCTGCAGTACTCCGCCATTGGACGGCGACGGCTGCGGAGTCGGCGTCGGGGTGGGAGTCGGTGTTGGCGTTGGCGTCGGGGTCGGCGCCGGTGCTGGCGCGGGTGCCGGTGCAGGAGCCGGTGCGGGCGCGGGTGCAGCCGCTGGCGAGGGTGCAGTCGGTGAAGGTTCGATGCCGCCGCAGGTCGTCGTTGCTATCGCTACGGCGCCGAGGAACACCGCCATTACCCACTTACGTCGAAACGTCGTCGGTTTGATCACCATGAACTCTCCCTAAAGGCAAAAACTCTTCACACCCAACTAGGCGCATGAAGCTCCAACGCAAAATGCGCACCGGAATGGAAGAGCGGGTGAGCACCCCAGTCAGCCCTGGGAAGAAGCAGAGTTTCGGTGTGGCCGGCGGGGTCCTGAGGAGCAGGCCGCCCATTGAGGGAGACGACTCGCAGGCGCGCGATTGCGTGGCCTTGGATGCGCAGCCGAAGCGGTGGCGTCGAGGCAAAGAGGCGGAGAACGCCGCCGGAGAGAGCGACGTGAAGATCGGCGACTGGTCCATCCACCTCAACGCTGATTCCCCCGTCGCGGAGTGACACCGCACGACTTCCATCAACGAGATCGAGGGCGAGCAGGCAATCGCCTTCGCTCCGGACATGAAGCATCCGGGCGTTGGTTTGATACTCGCCGACTGTGCACGCGCGGCGCTCGCGCCAGGATGGCTCCCCTGGGCGCAGAAGGAAGACAGACGAGCGGTCGCCCGCGACGACCCGCGCGGCAATCACGCGACCGGCCGGGTCGGCCGTGGCTGCCATGCGTTCCAGCGACGGCGCACAGTGCGCCGTCTCAGCCGCAGCGCCTATCCAGGCCAGCATCGACAAGGGCGTGACACCCTCGTGTGTCACGCGTGCCGTCCACGTGGGAACGAGCGTGCCGTAGACGGGCGCGAACCATCCGAGACCCGACTCCTCGTCGCCATATGTCAGCAACAGATCGCCAGCATCGTTCAACACCCACGCCTCGTCGCCTTTCACATGCGTCGCGCGGAGACGCCCAGGCGCGTCCGCTTTCAACGTCCACGCCGGATCGAAGTGCCAATGCGTCGCGGCCGAATGCCGATCTCCTCGATCGTGCGTCGAAGCCCCGGCGAGGACGGCGATCTCATCCACGACGAGCCATCCGGCGCCATCAGCGCGGACGATCGACCGTCGATGCTCGATGGGCGAGTACCCGTCATGCGAGGCTTCCGCCCAGTCGAACCCGGCGTTGTGCCTGGACGCGTGCAGTCGTCCGTTGGCGGTCGTACGCCACCGGAACGGCCCCGCCGGTGTCGACTGCGGCCGGCCGTCAACCGTGACGGTGTTGTGATTCGCCGTCCCACGCATCCGGTCGCGAAGCCGCGTGTCCATCGTGTAGGTCGATGTTCCGGGGTCGACGAGCAGCGGGCGATGGGCCACCGAGATCGTCAGTGAGAGTGCATCGGCGTGCGCATGACCGCCGTTCATGTAGCCGTGCCCGCCCACGTCGAACACCGAATGTCCACCCGCCGCGTCATGCAAGACCACGTACCCGGTGTCAGGGAGCGTGCGAGATGGCCAGGCGGTCGGGTCCGGTCGTGCATGCTCGATCGCCGGAGCCCTTTCGATGGTCATGCTCGAGGCGACCCAGAACGCTTCCTCGGGCACACCCCATGGGGCGAGGTCCGAGCGCTCGAGGACCACTGCCGCGACTGCAAGCGAGTCTCGTACGTCGTGGCATTCGCGGCCCGTGATTGGCCACAACATGCCTCCGTCATCGTCGCCAATCAACGGTAGCCGTCCGTGATCGTCGGCCATCGTACGCGTGAACTCCGCGAGCCGCGCCGAGGCGTCTGCAAAGCGGGAAACGGCCTCTGCGTCTCCTCCTCGTTGCGCCGTGAGCAGCGCGAGCAGATAGAAGTCCAGCGTGTAGCGCTGGTAGTGTGTGGACCGCTCAGCATGGCCGCCGTCGGCGAGGATCTGCCGATCGACTTCCTGCAGCAGGATCCGCCGGCCTGTTGCTCTCCATCGATCGCTGGCGGCGAGTTCCGGAAGCGCATGGCCGACGACATAGAGAGCCAGCGCTTCGCCTGTGAGATGTGTATTGGGACTGAAGTAGTAGGAGAGGTGTTGTTCCACGTGCGTAAGCTGACGATCGATGGCGACGAGCATGTCCACGAGCCACGGAGTCCGTCGCACGTCATCGCGCTCGTCGTGCACGTCGGCCAGGAGGAAATGGAGGGCCCATGTCCACGAGATCGTGCGAAGGCCAATCTCCAGCATGCTGGCCCAGTTCATACCAACCAGTGGCGGATTCGCGGTGAGCCACTGCCCGAGTTGCTCGATTATTGCCACCGCGTACCGCGATTGGCCGGTCAGCCACGATGCACGTCCGAGCTGCAGCCAGTGCTGGTGACGATTCAGCTCCCAGATGATCTTGTGGTCACCGACGGACGAGTCCAGGTACGGCACGTCGGCCCAGCACTTCTGCGGCGCGCGGCGCCGATGCACGGGATCGAGATGCCAGTCGACACTGGATACGCCCGTGCGATGGTTCGATGGTGCCAGTGCGAAGGTCAGGCTGCGATACCCGAGCAGGTCGTAGCGGCCATCCAGGATCCGGCCCGCTCGTGCCGCCGCGTCTCCGGCGGCAGACGGCCATCGCGACAGCACGGCGTCGCGCACATCGCGTGCGGCCGCCGGATCGAGCGCGCAGCGCCCTTCGCGGTGCCGTAGACGATGCGCGAGACGGTCATGAACCCCGTCCCAATCCTTTCGGGCGATGGCGCTGCGCATCTCCGTGTCCATGACCGGCGCCGCGAGCGCGTACTGCAGATCCTCGCGGTCCCATCGCGGAGCGCGAAGCCGGACGTGAAACCGGTCTGCGGTCGTGCGGGCGACGACGCGTGCGCGCCACGCGCATTCGTCGAACGTCATCTGGGTCAAACGGTTGAAATGGCCGAGGGTCATGAGGAATTCGACGGGGCAGTGGTGACCGGGCGCGCGCCAGCGACCTCACGGTGGTCCCCAGCCACCTCGCGGTAGGCGCGAAGCCAGCCTTCGCGGACGACGGGCCACTCATACGCCAACAGCGTGGCGTGAGCGGCCGCGGCCAGCTGCCGTGCGTACGCGGGCTCGTCCAGCAGTTTCAGCACGTGCGCCGCAATCGCCGCGTCGTCGTTGTCGGGCGCAAGCAGTCCGTCGAGGCCCTCTCTCAAGATGGATGGAACACCGCCAACCCGTGTGGACACCACTGGCAGTCCGCTCGCAAAGGCTTCGAGCACGGACAGCGGCATGTTGTCGATCGAGGGTGCCTGGACGTAGATATCCGCTTCCGCGTAGTAGCGCGCGATCTCCGAAGGCGAGACGCGTCCGGCGAACGTGACGTTGTGCAGCTGAAGCCGCGTCACCTCCGCACGCAACGCCGCCTCCTGCGAGCCGCTCCCGACCAGCATCAGGCTCGCATCCGGATGATGCGCCTGGACGCGTGCAAAGGACCGCAGCACACAGGACACGTTGTAGAGCGGTTCAAAATTGCGCGTGCAGATCAACCGAGGGCGCAGGGGGTTCCGCCTCTGGTAGGTGAACCGCCGCACGTCGATCGTGTTCGCCACGATCTGCGCCTCGATATCGAACGAAGCCAGCACGTCGCGCAGGAATGGCGACGGTACGACGTTCAGATCCACCCAACTCCGCATCGCTCGGCGGGCGATGGCCGACCGGCGGAGGTGATCCGGTGCTTCGCCGCTGTGATAGTTCAGGATGATTGGCTTGCCGAGCACCCTGGCGGCGATGATGGCGGGGAGCGGCGCGAGGAGGAACGAGGAATACGAGGCGGAGAAGGCGTGGACGACGTCTGCGCGCCGCAGCTCGCGGAGGAGCAGAGGCCAGTACCAGAGTTGCGTGACGAGCGTCCGGATGTACTTGATCCGCAGGAGTCGATCGAAAGGGGCGGGCGGCACTGGATTGATCGGCACCAGCCACGCCTCCACGACGTTACCTTCCTGCCACCCATCGAGCATCCGCTGCGCCTGCACCGCCTGGCCCCCCAGGATTCGCAACGATGCCACGACCATGGCGACGCGCAGGGGGGCTGGTACTGAATCTTGCATACGGCAGAGGTATTCCGCCGCCCTTTCAGTGCAAGGCATACGCCGCGCACCGGAGATCAGGGCCACCGGGATGCGAGTTTTTCGCCAGCAAATCGGGTTCTTCCAATCGCGCGATCGCCGCGAAATGGATGGTGGTGTGGCTGCTGACCACTTACGTTTTTGAATTTGGAGCGCCAATTCGCTGACGATTTTTTCCTGTTCTCGTCGAGGCACGCTTGTAGATCCGCGAATTCCCGAGCATTTCTCATCGAGCCCTGGGCAGAACTGCACGGTCTTTCATTTGCCCCTGCCACGACCAGCAGTTTCGGCATTCCCAACTAGTTAGCTCGTTCTCATCGAACCCCTTTCGAGTGGTCGCTCGCCGCATGGTGTGCCGCCGCGCGGACGGCTGAAGGAACGAGCCGACCGCTCGCCGAGGCCCCTGGGGTTCCCATAAGTTCCCATTCAGTGGCGTCGCGAGACGGTCGGAGTGTGCTTGCGGGGGACACCGGAGCTGCAGGGGAGGAAGCATGCTCGTGGGTACCCGTCGCATCATCTCGGTCTGCTGGATCGCGTTTGTTCTCTTTACGATTTCGACCACCGAAGACGTCTGGGCGCAGATACAACCGTCAGGGGGACTTCTCGATTCGGCCACCAGCAACGGCCTCAGGCCGATGCTGTCCGCCGGCGAGATACAGACCTTCCTGCCGCAACGCGGGACGTTCACATTTCCCTCGCCTTATTCCACCACCGGCATTCGCCTGACGAATGCGGGTGATTGCGGCGGCCAGGATTGCGTCTCGTCGGTGGGCTATTCGTACTGGAACAACATCAACAATCACGTCGGCAGCGACACGATGCTGGTGTTCCTTGGTCTCGAGCGCCGCAAGGGCGGCGGCGGGCCGACGCTTTTCAGCTACAACAAGCAGACCGGCGAGACGAAGAATCTCGGTCCGATGTTCTCGGCCGACAGCCCGTATAGCTGGAGCTCCGGCGAAGGTTGGTACTTCAGCGCGAGCCAGCCGAACATCGTGTACATGAACGACGGCCCGCGTATGCTGCGCTACGACGTCATGACCCATGCGATGAGCGAGGTCTACAACGTCGAGACAATCCAAGGGAGCGGCCGGGTTATCTGGCAGATGCACTCCAGCAACGACGACAAGGTGCACTCAGCGACCGTGCGCGACCGCAGCTCCTACGCGATGCTTGGCTGCATCGTCTACTACGAGAGCGGGATTCCCGCGACCTGGGTCGCGGCCAAAGGCGACTTCGACGAGTGCCAGATCGACAAGAGCGGACGCTACCTGGTCATCAAGGAAAACGTCGATGGCAAGGACGGAGAAGACAACCGCATCATCGACTTGCAGACCGGCGTGGAAACGCTCTTCCTCGATCGCGACGGCGCGGCCGGCCATTCGGACCTCGGGTACGGCTACATGGTGGCGGAGGACAACTTCCATTCGCAGCCTGGCGCCACCCGTGTCTGGCAACTCGGGCAGGACATGCACGCACCGGGACAGGGCAGGCTCGTGTACGAGATCTCATCGTGGGAGGCTGGTCTCGGGCACGTCGCACATGGAAATGCGCAACCCGGTGACTCGACGGGGCAGATGGCGTGCGTCAGCAGCTCGACCCGCAAAAACCTCGCTCGTGTGAATGAGATTGTCTGCTTCCGTCTCGACGGATCGCTGAGCACTCTCGTCGTAGCGCCAAACATGGTCAACCTGAACGCGTCGGGCGGCGGCAGCGACGATTACTGGAAGGATCCGAAGGGCAACATCGACGTGACGGGTGAGTACTTCATCTGGACGAGCAATGCCGGATCGAGCCGCCTCGATGCATTCATTGTCCGGATTCCGCAGGACAAGCTTGGCGTGTCGCCGGGTGCTCCAGCGCCCTCACCGGTGTCGCCGACACCGACCGCACCGACGACGCCAGCGCCAGCTCCGGTGACGCCGGCTCCAACACCGGCGCCGACAACGCCGGCTCCGACAGCGCCGACGATACCTTCAACCGGCAGCGCGACCTGGATGAGCCTGGTCAATGTGACCGCAAGCGGCGCAACGTTGACGAAGAGCGGAGGGTGCAGCGGCTGTCCCGACGCAAGCGCGGTGTCCCAGCAGCAGATCAGCGGAAGCGGCACGCTGCAGTTTTCGACCGACGAGACCAGCTCGCTCCGCTTCGTGGGCCTGGGCTCGGCCGGGATCGGCAGTGCGCCCGGTGACATCGATTTCGCCATTCGCTTGCAGGGTGGTGTCGCTGAAGTGCGCGAATCAGGCGCCTACAAAACCGAGATTGGATTCGGCGCCGGCGATACATTCAGCGTCATCGTCAGCAACGGGGCAGTGACGTACGCGAAAAACGGTGGCGTGTTCTACACGAGCACCGGTTCGACGTCGGCCGTACGGGCTGTGGCCGTGTTCTTCGATCCGAGTGGATCGATTCGGAATGTGACGATCGGAAGCGGCGGGGCCTCAGCTGCAGGTGAGGTGCCCGCGGCGCCGGCAGCGGAACCGTCGACGGCGGCGACACCCGCACCTACCAGCACTCGCTATGCGGTCCCGCGCCCGGCAGGCTCGAAGCCGGTCAGGAAGCGCTAGGCCGCCACGTTGCGTCTCGCCGGGGCGGGAACGCGCTCCCACGTCACCTGCTGACGATGGGTGATGAAGCGGAGGAACCCGACAATGGTCGCCCAGATGAGGAGACACATTGCACAGGGTGCCGTAAAGACAATCGATCGCCGCCGCGTCTGCCGCTGGGTAGCCCCGATCAGCGCGGCGGCGTAAAACATCACCTGCCCGGTGAGCATCAATCCATACAATCCCGCATCGGCAAGCGCGGCGGTCGACACGAGGAACGCCGCGTGCAGCATCGGCAGCGCAAGACGCAGCACTTTGTGCGACACGGTTTCGAACCAGAGTCGATTGCCGAACGGGTTGAGCAGCCACGCCTCGCGTGACAGCAGCTGGAACGTCCCGGCGATTGTCCGTGTTTTGCGGACGAACTCCTGCCGCGCCGATGCGGACGCGATGTCGTGCGCGCGGGCTTCCGGTTCGAACACGACGCGGTACCCGCGTCGCACAATCCGCAGGGGAATCAGCACATCGTCGAGGAGGGTATCCTCCGGAATCGTCTCGAAGAGCTCGCGCCGGATGGCGTAAATCGCGCCGGTTGCACCGATGGTTGAATCGACCCGCCCTTCCGTCGATCGGATGAACTTCTCGTAGCGCCAGTAGAAGGCCGTGCCGTGTCCCGCGGCGGCGGTGCCACCTTCGGCCGTTAACACGAGCTCGCCGCTCGCGGCACCGACCTGCACGTCCGCGAAGTTGGCCACGAGCGCGCGGACGGTCCCGGCATCGAAGCGCTGGCGCGCGTCGGCGAAGATCACAATCTGGCCGCGTACGATCGGCACGAGCGCATTGACGATCGCCGGCTTCCCGCGGTGCTCACGGAACGCCCGTACGATCACGCCGCGATCCCCGTACCGTCGAGCGCGCTGCACCGTGTCGTCGGTCGATCCATCCGAGCCGATCACGATCTCGAGCCGGTCGCGCGGATAGTCGAGGGCGAGCAGGTTCTCGATCCGCGTGGCGATTCGGTCGGCTTCGTTGTGCGCGATCACGATGATCGACACCGTCGGTTCGATCGGCGCTCGTCTTCGCGGCTTCTCCAGGAAAGTCGCGCGCAACGCCGCGAGCACGGGATAACCCAGGTACACGTAGCCGAGCAGCACGATCGAGAACCAGAAGACCAGGCGGCTGCCTGGCCACCACGGCAGCGTCCCGATCGCTCCCATCACATCCGCATGGGCGGTCGTACGCGGCCGCAGTCCGGCAGCCGGGATCCCGTCAAGCGCCTTGGCGATGGCGTCGAGGTCTGCGCCGGGATCGCTGCCGTCGGTCGCTGCCCGCGAGTACGGTCGAACGAGCGTCAGACGGAAGTCACCCTCGCGCGGGACGGCGAGGCCGGCCTCCTGAATCGACGCCGGGTAGAAGTTGTCGGATGGGTACCGACCCGCGTTTCCGCCGACGATCACATTGCGACGGAAGACCGCCTCGGGGAAGTAGTGCGTGAGGGTTTCGGTGCCTTCGCCTTTGGCTGAACCTGTGATGCCGTACTCGTTCCGCTGCGCGATGTTGTTCTGGAAGACGAATCCGGTGTGGGGCGCATGGTCGCCGCCAAACAGGATGCTCCCGGTCTGGAAGGCGGTGTTGTGATCGAACGTGACGTTGCTCGTCCCGTCGAGCAACTGGAACAGCCGCCCGTTGCCCCACGTTCCACCGACATCGAGGAACACGTTGTTTCGCACCGTTATGCGGCGCGCCTGCTGGCTGGGGTGGTTGTCGTCGCGCCCGAGCATATTGATGCCGGCGGCAACATGCCGGACGAGATTGTTCGAAAACGTGACGTCTTCGACCGTCGACCACGGGGCGCCGCCATCCTGATTGCGCACCGTGAAGAGAATCGAAAAGCCGTTCTGAGCCTGCGGCCAGTTGTACTCGAACAGATTTCCGTCAACGAGCACCCGCCTCGCGTTCTTCAGCTCGAAGAGGTTCTTGACGGTCCACTCGATGCCCTCGAACGTGGGATGACCGGCCTTCCAGCGCAGCGGTTTCGCGAGATGGTTATGGACGATCTCGATGTCCGCGGGCACGAGGTTGGGAATTGTGGGATCCGCCCCGCCGAACATGATGTTCTCGCCGGCTGCTTCGAGGTAGTTGCCGGCAATCCTGATCGGCCCCGGACCGTTCCAGCCCGACACGGCCTGAGAGTCCGCGCCGACCTCCTTGAAATCGGACAGATACGAATCGACCACTGCGGCGTGCCGTGCGTTCATCGCGATGCCGCGGCGTCCTCCGGTCTTGGCGTCGCCGTGCACGTAGCACCGATCCACGATCAGGTGGTGCGGCACGGTGTCCGCGGAGGTCTCATCCGTCCCCAGCTGGATCATCGTGTTCACGAACGAGCCGACCTTCGAGGTGATCTCGAGACCGACCAGTCGATAGTGATGCGCGCCAGGTTCCGCGAAGACCACATAGTGATCTGCCGACACGAGCTTCGGCATCTGCGCGCCATCCGACGGCTGGATGTGATGTCCCGGCCTGGGTGGCGCGGCGGAAGAGGTGATCACGATCCACCGATCGCCATCCTTCGCTTTCAGCCGGAACGGACCTCCGTACGTACCCCGCGGATCGAGCTCGATGCGGTCCCCGCCCTTCGCCTCGTCGAGCGCTTTCTGCAAATCACCGCCGGCTGGCACATGAATCACGCGCCCTGTCGTGGTGAGCTCGGGGATGTCGACCTTCGCCCGGGGAAGTTCTGCCGCCGATGTCCGTTCGGGGGCTGCTCCGACTGCGGCCAGTCCCGAAGACGCCACGTACGGCACGTGCGTGCCCGTCAGCAGCACTGCCATCCCCGCGATGACGAAGCCTTTCACGAGCCTAACCATGGTTGGTGGATGCCTTCGTGGCGAGGAGCCGATCCGCAATACGCGAGTACGACGGTCCGAGCAGTGGCTTCACGATCGCCTTTGCGTTCCAGCCCGCCCACGCGGAGCAGCGTGCCCATGGCGCGGGGAGCACGAATCGCTGCGCCATGTCAGGGGCGTGCCCGCGGCGAATCGTGAAGCGGCCGATGAGGGTGCAATCCTCGTGGGACGACACCCGTGTCGTCGGCTCGGACGTGAAGAGCACGCGCAGTCCGGCGGCGGCGGCGGCGCTCGCGACGGTCGGCGAAAAATAGCCGCCCGGCACCGAGCCGACGGTCACCGCGCGGCCAAGGAGGTCCTCGAGCACGACCCGGCTGTCGGACCACTCGCGGCGCATCTCGGCGGGGCTCAGCGCGCTGAATCGAGCCGGGTGTGTGGCGGAATGGCTTCCAATCACGTGTCCGCGCGCATCGAGCTCCCGGATCTGCTCCGCGGTCAGGAATCCTCGCTGGCCGATGTAGTCGGTCGTGACGAAACAGTGCCCGCGCCACCCGAGCGCTTCGAGGCGATCCGCCGCCGCGGTGTAGTACGACTCGCCGCCGTCGTCAAAGGTGATCAATGCGGGGATTCGGGACTCGGGATTCGGGATTCGGGGCTCCCCGCAAGTCGACGCGAGCAACGCGTTCGTGAGGACAGGCGCGTCGACGCCGGAATCGGACAGGCCGTCGACCTGCGCTTCGAACGCCGGAATCGACAGCTTGTAGCGATCGGCGGCTTGCGATCGGAACCCGCTCTCGCTGGGATCCGACGCGTACACGTCATGAAAGAGCAGGGACACGATTTTCATGTCGACTCCGGCGCGCGTTCCATTTCCATCGCAGGTACGTCGTCAGGCGCGGCTGACCCCATACCGCTGATTCGCGGCCGTCCGTGTTGACCGGCTCGACATGCTCCCCTCGGCAGATTGACGTCAGAACGGCACCGATGGCGTCGAGGTTCTCGAGCACGGCCCGGTATTGAATGACCGAGTGGGATTCCGCGACCTCGTCGAAGCCGTACGTGGCGTGCAGAAAGACGGGGCCTGTGTCCACGCCCGGATCGACGCGCAGGAGCGTCATGCCGACTCGATGGAGATCGCGCCTGGCGAGTGCCCAGAAGCAGCCGTGCGCGTTGCGGTACTCAGGACAGATCCCGGGATGCATCACGAACGTGCCCGCGCGAGGCACGTCGAAGATCGCGCGCTTCAGAATGACCTTGCAGCGCGCGATTGCGATGTCAGGCCGAAGGCGCTCGATGAATGTCCTCGACTCGTCCGAGTTCGGCGACGACACGACGATGCTCGGCACCGACCCGAGATCGGCGGGATAGCGCCGGCGCAGCCGCTGCAGCTCGGCTTCCTTCCAGGCTGCATCGCGGCGGGCGAGGCGGAGCCGTGCAAAGGCGCGAAACGCGATGACATCAACGAATCGCAGCCAGCCCACTCGGCGGATTTCGCGCCTGGCTGCGCGCCAGATCCTGTTCCGCGGATCACGAATGATGATGAGACCAGCCAATCTCATTGTGCTCGCCAGCCACGACGCGAGCCCCTCGGCGTCGAGACGATCCTGCTCGTGACAGATGAGCACCACGGTCGGCGTGTCGTTCTGCATATGCATGCTCCGCAACAACCTCCTCACAGCGTTCTTCGAACTGGCGAGCAACCGTCGCCCAGGAGTAATTCGCTTGGACGAGTGCGCGGCCCGCGTCTCCAAGCGCCTGCCGCCGGGCCGGGTCGCGAAGCAGCCTGATCACCGACTGCGCGAAATCGTGGGGGGTGTCTGCCGCCAGGAAGTGGCGACCCGACTCGAGCGCGAGGCCTTCGGCGCCCACGGTGGTCGACACCACCGCTTTGCCCATGGCAAGCGCCTCGAAAATCTTGATCCGCGTGCCGCTGCCGGCTCGAAGCGGCACGACGTACACGCCCGCTGTGCCAATGGCGGGACGCACATCGTCAACCGTGCCCGTGACGTCGACGCCAGGCCGGCTCGCCAGATCGCGAACACGCGCGCCCGGGTTGCGGCCGACGATGGTGAAAGACGTGCCAGGCACATCCGCCTGGATGCGCGGCAGCACGTTCTCGGCGAAGTAGCAGACGGCGTCCTCGTTCGGATGCCAGTCCATGGAGCCGCTGAATACGAGCCGCGTGGGGATTTCGGTGAAGCCGCCAGGCTTGAAGTAGGCCGTGTCGACGCCGGTCGGGATGGCGGTCGCGCGGATGTCGGCTCCGAGCTCCAGCAGCCTCTCCTTGTCATCCTCTGACACGGCCACGGTGAGGTCGGCCTGCCGGCAGGCATCAGCCTCGCGGGCACGGACCTTCCGCCATTCCATCTCGAACAGCGCCCGCTTCCAGGGACTTGTCTCGAGCTCCGCGAGCCGTTTCCAAATGAGGTACTCGACGTTGTGTTCGAAGAGGACCACTGGGACCACGCCGTCCATCGGCACGTTCGGAGCCGCGAAGAGGAAGTCAGCGACGCACAGATCGACACCGCCGGCGGCGATCACGGACCGCACCTGGCGACGAAGTTCGGCGACACGCCACTTCCAGAGATCGACGGGATATTGCGAGAACCACGAGGCGACGACGGCTGCGGAGAACGCCGTGCTGCCGCGCTTGGGCACCGCGTAGGGCACCGAGATCACGCGTTCGCAGTGCGCGAGTTGCCGGTCTAACCCGTCAGGGTCGTCGCCATGACCACGCGTGGTGATCACGGTGACCTGGTGGCGGCGGGCAAGCTGGCAAACCGTGTTGAGCGTGCGTACACGGCCGCCTGTCGTTGCCGGCCAAAGGCCACCCATCTTCACCCAGAGGATTCGCATACGGGTGATGGGTGATCAATATCAGTGCCGCTGCAAATTGCCGTATTAGAGAGAGATACGGGCACGAGTGGGCGACGGCGCGCCACATTTCGAGTGATCGCGGCAGCGCCGTGGGAGGAAAGGGAAAAAACTTACCGACTGGACCGTAGACTAGCGTGCCGCCGTTGCAAAGATGGCGGGCGACAGCCGACGCATCGTCTGCTGTACGCGCCGGGGCGCCACATCGGTGACCGTCGATCCATCAAGGAACCTTCGACACCACAACTCGAACGAAAGCATGGTCCACAGTTGCAGATCGAGCTCCCGTCCCCGCGCATTCAGCTCGAACAGCC
>Ga0114129_10009919_pt1 | contig 13572 bp, 7 predicted proteins | sample RhiMetdeltSRZDD1_FD_80071 | JGI IMG/M metagenome (GOLD analysis project Ga0114129, IMG submission 80071) | Populus rhizosphere microbial communities from Tennessee, USA - Rhizosphere MetaG P. deltoides SRZDD1 (version 2) (version 2) | ecosystem: Host-associated > Plants > Roots > Rhizosphere >...
AATTACGCTTCGATCTCGCAGGATGCGGCTCCGAGCGGAACCTTGCATTACAGGATCGTGGCAGACGGCGTCTCGGTGCACTATCGCCGCGACTTAGGCTCCCCGTGCGACTTCACCCTCGGTGCATCCACATCCGTCACGCAGCGTATCCGTGAAGTAAGCACTTACTTCTCGGCGGCTGCGGAAACCGGCTGCTTGGACTTCGCGGGCGCGGTTGGCATTCCGATCGAGGATCGTCAGCTCCATACGCGGACCACGCTGGCTGACTTCGCTCCTAACCCGCTCATCAGCGGTGCGGCTGGTCACATCCAGTTCACCATGAAGGGCGAGGGCAAGGCGACGATCGATGTCTTCGACATCGAGGGTCGTCTGGTCCGGACCGTCTACAGCGGCCTCGCCAAGGCGGGCGTCAATGACGCCTTCTGGAACGGGACCTCGCAGGACGGCCGTCAGGTTGCGAGTGGCGTGTTCTTCTATCGCCTCCGCACGTCTCTCGGCGATGACCTCTCCAAGAAGATGGTTGTCGTCTCGAACGGCGGCAAGTAAACAGGCAACCGCGTAAGCGGCTTTCCTGAATATGGCAAGGGGTTGGAGGTTTACCTCCAACCCCTTGTTTTTTTGGCAGAAGGGTTGGAGGTTTACCTCCAACCCCTTGTTTTTTCCGGTGGATGGGTTGTTCTTGGCAGCTCTTGCTGGGCACACTCTTGACACTAGGAGGATGGCTTGTTAGGGTTTTTCTCTTGCGGGAGGCAACCCAAAGGAGCGGGAAGCTATGCTACGGGCTCGAAAGGAGTTCGTGTTTAATGCAGGTTTTGCGCTGGGGTGGATGTGTGGGGGCGGGCTGCCTTCTCCTCCTCGCCTTCTGGAGTTGCCGGGAAACACCGCCATCTAGTTTTGACAGTAATCTGCCGCCCGAGACCGTGATTTCGGGGGCCCCCGCCGAAAGCTCCCAAGCCTACTACCGTATTCACATCAAGTGGTACGGGTCCGATCCCGATGGGAGCATCGACCACTACGAGTACGCGGTCACCGATACCAACAAGACCCCCGGAGAAGATACACCGGGCTTTTCGGGGTACCGGTCCACGACGCGCACGGACAGCGTGTTCGTGTTCACCGCCAACCTGCCTCAAATCCTTGGGCACCGGCTCTATGTGCGCGCGGTGGACAACCAGGGTAAGGCGGATCCGACGCCGGCGGTGGCTTACTTCCTGGCCGAAGACTTCAACACCCCGCGCATCACCTTCCACTCGGGTATAGGAACCTGGTACGACCGGGCTGGACATTTACGGACCACACAAATCCACTCCACCAATCGTTTCAACCCCACCGACACGATCGGGGTGGGGGGAAACGTAACCATCTCCTGGTCTGGGTTCGACGTCGATCCGGGCGATAGTGTGGTCGGATTCGAATACCGACTCTCGACCTCCCCTCTCTACAACGGTGGCACACTCGCCGACACGGTCGCGACGGTTTCGTTCGCCCAGCCGCCGGGGGCCACCATTGCCTCCAATTTCAGCGGGGGAGAATCGTTTTTAGTGCGCGGCATTGATGTGGCCAAGGCGAGAACGAATCCTGATGCCGTGCGCTCCTTCGTGGTCAACTTTGATCCGGTTACGTGGATCGTGGACCCGGATCAAACCGACCCTCCCGCGCACAGGCGTGTGTTCAAGGACAACGATAGAAGCGGAGCGACCTGGCCGAGCGGCACCTGGCTGGCCGATGAGAGCGGATCAGGACGCGATATCCAGTTCAAATACACCGCGTTCGACGATCCGAGGGACATGAGCCTCGACCCCAACAATCCTGCCGGCGTGGTGGGCTACCGCTACCGTGTCCTGAACCAAGGTAACGGCGTCGCGTATCAAGACATTCTTGGGAACCCGCGGCCATATCCGCAGGTCAACGATTTCAGGTCGGACAGCTTCGGTAGGCTCGTCAGCGGGGATTACCTCATCCTCATGCAGGCCACCGACGAGCTGGGCCGAAACGGTAAACCAGACACGATCAAAGTGAACGTCAACTACTACCCCTACTTCGAAACCGTTCGCTACGTGGACGAACAGGGCGGGGAGCAGGACCTTTGGGTCCCCGCGCTCCCGACCGCCCCTCAGGACACGGTCACGGTGGTCATGCACCGCGATCAAGGCGGGTCGTATCCGGAGCTCCTGGTCCGGATATTTGCCCGGGACGATCATCACCCTCCTCCGGGAAAGCACCCGCTGGATTTCAATCCAGTGGTCGAGGACGAGCTCGGATTCGTCGCGGACTATTCGGCGCGGCTCAACAACTCCCGAGAGGGATTTATTGATCAACCGCAGGATTCCACCGGGGCGGCGATTCCCTTGGAACGCTCGTTTGCCGTAGACCCCGAGGGCGGCTCGGGTTTCCTAACCGCCGGGATGAACCGCCTGGAAATACTGGCCCGGGACGGGTCGGGACGGGTCACGACTCTCGAAGTGCTATTTCGCTTGAGCTTGGAGTGAGGTGAGTTATGCGTCCTCAGCAATTGCTTGCGTCGATCCTTCTCTTCTCGATGGTCGTCGTGCTCGTCGCGGGATGCAGCAGCGACTCGGGATCGCGGGTGGAGAACCAGCACCCCGTGGTCGTGATCAAGGGGGGCCCGCTCAACAACTCCATCGCGTCTTATACCGCCCGCATCTTCTGGAGTGGCTGGGACGAGGATGGCCTCGTCACCCACTACGAATACGCAATCGATCCGCCGACCCAGTTCTCGAACTGGGAAATCGCGAATCCGGAACGCTTCTCCGACATTCACATCTCCGTATTGCCCGGACCGGCTACCGGCGAAGACACGCTGATTGTCTCCAAGGTAGTGAACGGCGAGACGCTGTCTTTCAACTGGGTGCAAACCCATGAGTTCAGCCGCGCGTTTGCATTCCAAACTCCGAATCCGGATTCGGAATTCGTGGGCGGACAGATCGTTCCCAAGGATCAGTTTTCGGGAGCGCACGTCGTATACGTGCGTTGCCAGGACAACGAGGGGGCCTATTCCGACGCCGATCTAACCACCAAGGGTGACACGCTGGAAGCCGACTACATCGGCTACACCGCCACCACCCAAACGCCTTCTTCCACGATCGAGCAACCAAACATCCAGCAGGAAATCGGAGATTTAGGTCCCACGCTGTCGGTGCGTTGGGACGGCCTCGATCCGGATTCGCCTGAAGCGGACAAGAAGCCCAAGGGGTTCATCTATAACTTGGTGCGTCTGGACGCGCTCGAGCCGTCCATCCCGATCCTCCAGGCCACCCCCGTCGTCCTGATGCGCTTTGGCACGTGGATCTACCAGGACGCCGACTCGCTGTCCAAGATCTTGCAGCTCGGCGTTCCGGGTGAATACATATTCGGCGTGCGCGCGGTCGACGTCGCCGGAGCGATCGAGCCGGTCCTAGCCTTCGGCAAGAACGCGTTCAAATTCCAGGCGTTTCCCCAAGGTGGCAAACCGGACCTGACCATCCGTGAAGCCAGCATCGGAGCAGTGCATTTTCGCGGCCAAGGCGCGCCCCAGGAAGTGGAAGTGCCCGCGAATCGCAAACTCCGGTTCTCCTGGTTGGCCACTGCGGAGCGCTACGGCGGGACGATCGAAGCCTACAGCTGGGGCCTCGACATCCCCGACATCAGCGTAGAGGGTCCCGAATCAGGCTGGAGCGGTTGGGGGCCCATTACGTCCCCCTTGAATCCGATCATCTTCCCCAACGCCGGAACCCACGTTCTCTATGTTCGTGCCAGGGACGTAGCCGGCTCGATCACGCTGGCTCAATTGATTCTCCACGTTATCGATTTCTCGTTCGAACGGGAAGTGTTGATGGTGGATGATTCCTTCGACAACATCGCCCCGCGGGATTCCGAGCACGATGCGTTCTGGCACGACATGATTTCATACTATGTAGCGAACTCGAATGTCACCCCGGATCAGATCGGCGAGTTCGCCGTGCACGGGGACGGGGATCGAGGCAACTTGCAACCGAACGTGCCGCTCCTGAGCGACCTGGCCAGGTATAAGCTCTTGGTCTGGGAAAACTTCGGGGTCGGTTACAACTCCGCCAGCGCGCTCATTCAGTCCACCGCGCTCTCACCCCGATTGTCCGCCTACCTACGCGCGGGCGGGAAGCTCTGGCTCGACGGCCGCATGAATGTCGCGGCCACGACGCCAGACCCCAACGGCCTCGGGGCGGATCTAACCTATCCTAAGACCGAGCTGGGCCCGGGCGATTGGGCATGGGATTTCCTCAAGCTCCACTCCACCAAGATCAACAACGACAAGGGTACGAACAACGCGAACCTGTTGCACGGCGCGCGGCAGCTTCGCCTCCCTTCGGGAGAGTTCATGCCCGCCATCTACGACACGATGTCTGTGGATCTGACCAAGCTCAGTATCTTCCAACAGACCTATGGCGGGTTTTCCCACTGCGATGCCGTGTTCGATCCGATTTTTGCCGAATCGGAACCCGATTTCCGAGGGGATATCGATACCCTGTACGCCTACGGCGCGGCGGGCCCCGAGTTCCAGGGGAAGACCTCTCAATATCTAAACAAGCTCTGCGCCCTACGGTGGCATGACCCGGATCCCGATCGCGAACACGGCCGGTTGCAGTGGTTCGGTTTCGCGATGTATTTCATGCACAATGACCAGGCCCGGAACACGTTCAAAGCGTCCTTGGATTGGCTCAGGGAGGAACAGGTGACTCCCTGACCCGGTTTCAGGCTGCTCGGGCGGGCCAGGAACGGGGGCATTCGATCGGGGATCCACACTCCGACGCGTAACGGTTCCATGTCATGAGGTGTCGTTTGGGTATCGGCAAAGGCATGTACAGGCGGTTGGCCGCGACAGCCGCTTTTCTCTTGGCGGCAATTCCAGCGTCGGGGCAGGAGTTCATCCTGCCCATACAGAGCCTGGACCGTGAAGTGGTTCTGCGGTGGACGAAGGCGCCGGGTGACACGTTCACGGTGGATGAACGGCGCCGGATCGAGCAGGTAGGATTCTTCGCGTTTCGCAACCAGGGCTATCTCCCCAACTCATTTGCCAATGGCGCCGTGCTGGTTGGACGTGGGGTGATGATAGGCGGAGCCGGAGAATCCGATATCGAGATCGGCGTCGCCGGCGATCTCTATCTCGCCACGTCGCCCCCGCCGCCTCCAACCACCGGACCGAGCTTCGATGTGGCGGGTGTGTTCCAGTTCGGACGCGATATGGTTGGAGTGGCGTTCACCCAACCGGTGAACCCGACCACGGCGCTCACGGCCGCCAATTACATTTTTTCTCCGGCGATCGGTGTGACCAGTGTTCGCCTTCAGGAAAATGACCAGACCGTAATCATTCAAGGCAGTAGTAACCTTGCCCCCGGTCCGTACACGTTGAACGTCAACGGGGTGACGAACGCGGGTGGAGCGCCCTTGTCCGCATCGGGACCCTTTTCTTTCACCGCACCAAACGTCGCCTCGCCGCTCGATATCTCCGACATCTATGCGAATTCTGGGGCGTATTTGGGGGATACGGTGGCCGTATTCGGTCAAGTTACGATTCCTACGGGGAGTCGCGACATCACCCAATCCAACGGTTTCATTCAAGATGGTTCGGGACGGGGAATTCGCCTCCGCGGGGCGCCGGTCTATTCCATCGTGAATTCGCGTCAGAACGCGGTGATGGTGCGGGGTGTGCTCGGTTCGGGAGTGGGGCTCGAGATCACCGGCTACACAGGCACGCTTCTGGCGTCCGGCCTTCCGCCGTTGGGCCCGGCCGTGTTTCCGTTTTCGATCGTGGACGATCGTGCGCTTCCGGGTACGTTCGTTCAGACCACCGGCCACCTGGGTCGCATTGACGCCATCGCGGATCCTGACGAGGTGCATTACTACACCGTAGCTCTGGATACTCTCTTTAGCGGATATCAGGTGTGGCGGGCTCAAGCTGAAGACCCGACCCGTTACGTTCTCCTTCGTACGTATAGTTTGCTCGATACCACATGGACCTTCAGGGGTGATGAACGGGTCTTCGACGATCCCGATTCGATCATTGCCCGCGGAAGCCTTCCCCCCGAAAATTCCAATGAGCCCGAGGTTGATGTTCCGGGACCGTTCAACGGGTTCACGTACCTCTATTCGGTGACCACGTTCAACGCGGTCGTGGATGCCACCGTGTTCCCGTTCCGGGTGACGCAATTCGACACGCTTCGGGGTGAGGAGGGATTGGTGTCCCCGCCCGTTCGTCCCTCGCAAGTGGCGCGGGCGAGCCACCCCTTGTTGAGCGAGGTGCGGGTGGTTCCCAATCCGTACAATCCGGCCGCGAATTTCGGGCAGCAGGTTTTCCCGGGGGCGCCCCGGGTACAATTCGTGAATCTTCCTTCCAAGGCGCTGATCAAGATTTTCACCGCTTCGGGTGACGAGGTGCGTGCCCTGGAAAAAGTGGAGAACCAGGGGGTGGATGCGGTGGACTGGGATCTAAAAAACGCGAACGGGCGCGATGTTTCCTCGGGCATCTACGTGTATACGGTGGAGAGCCAAGGGGAAAAGATCACCGGGCATTTCGTCATCGCCCGCTAGAGTTTCCGCTGCCTTAGAGTAGGATGTAAGGCGGCCGTCACCTGTGATCCAAGACTTCAAGCGACCATTCTATCCGGTTCAGGAAGGCGGGTTTCCATGAGCGAGACGTTCCAGAATTTCATCGATGGGAAATGGGTTCCGGCCCGTTCGGGGAAGACCTTCGAGAACCGCAACCCGGCCAATCAAGACGAACTCGTGGGGGCGTTCCCGGATTCCGACGAGTCGGATGTCAATGCGGCCGTGGCCGCGGCCCGGCGCGCTTACGAATCCTGGCGTCTGGTTCCCGCGCCCAAGCGGGCGGAAATCGTGCGGCGGGCGGCGAGCTTGCTCGAAGCTCAAAAGGAAGATTTGGCCCGGCTCATGACCCGGGAAATGGGCAAGGTGCTGGCCGAGACCCGCGGCGACGTGCAAGAGGCTATCGACTGCGGTTTCTTCGCGGCCGGGGAAGGCCGGCGTCTCTATGGCGATACGGCTCCCTCGGAAATGCCCAACAAGGCCGCGTACTCCGTGCGCATGCCGGTGGGTGTTTGCGCGATGATTACGCCCTGGAACTTTCCCATGGCCATTCCGTCATGGAAGATCTTCCCCGCGCTGGTGTGCGGTAACACAGTGGTGTTCAAGCCGGCTACCGATACCCCGGCCTCGGCGGCCAAGTTCGTCGGGGTCCTGGCCGAAGCCGGCGCTCCGGATGGGGTCATCAATTTTCTCACCGGAGGCGGGCGGGAGGTTGGCGCCCCGTTGGCCGCCCACCCCGATGTGCGCGTGGTTTCGTTTACGGGATCCTCGGAGGTGGGACGCGTCCTGGCTCGAGAGTGCGGCACGCGGCTCAAGCGACTCTCGCTCGAGCTAGGCGGAAAGAACGCCCAGATCGTGATGGAGGACGCCAACCTGGATCTCGCCCTCGAGGGCGTGCTTTGGGGCGCCTTCGGCACCACGGGGCAGCGTTGCACGGCCACGAGCCGCCTCATCCTGCATCGCCCCATTGCCGGAGTGTTTCTGGAACGGTTGGTGGAGGCTGCGCGAGCCCTCAAGGTGGGGGACGGTCTCGATCCGTCGACGCAGGTCGGTCCGTTGGTGAACGAAGGGCAGCGCGAAACAACCGCCTCGTATGTGGAGATCGGGAAGAAGGAAGGCGCAGAGCTCGTCTGTGGCGGTGAGCCGGTCAAGGGCCCCGGCTTCGACCGTGGTTTCTTCTACCGTCCCACCGTCTTCGCGAAAGTCCGTCCCAACATGCGTCTCGCTCGCGAAGAAATCTTCGGGCCCGTGCTCTCCGTGCTCACCGTGGACTCCTTCGAGGAAGCCATTCATGTCCAAAACGATACGCCGTACGGGCTTTCCTCTTCGATTTACACCCAGGACGTCAATCGGGCCATGCGCGCGATCCGCGACATCGAGGCCGGGATCACCTACGTGAACGGCCCCACGATCGGCGCCGAGGTGCACATGCCGTTCGGGGGGGTGAAGGACACCGGCAACGGCCATCGCGAGGCATCCCACACCGTTCTCGATATCTTCACCGAGTGGAAGACGGTGTACATCGATTACAGTGGAAAGCTCCAGCGCGCGCAGATCGACAATCACTGATTCTGGCGCCGCGCGCATAGAGGAACACACTGGTCTGGCCGGTCCGGTTGCTGGAATGCTCACGATTCACTAGTCTTCTTGCCTCGATTAATACCTTTAGAGCCGGAGAACCATCATGAGCGCGAAGCAGGATCTCTATTTCTTCGGAGGCGGGCGGGCGGAAGGCGACGGGAGCATGCGGGACATCTTGGGGGGGAAGGGGGCCGGCCTCGCCGAAATGACCAATGCCACGATCCCGGTACCTCCTGGATTCACCATTGCCACAACGGTTTGCCTTGATTTCATGAAGGAAGGTGGGAAGGTTCCCGAGCGCGTCGCGAAGGCGCAAAAGGACTATCTGGAGCGCCTGGAAAAGCTCATGGGAAAGCGGTTGGGGGATCCACAAGATCCCTTGCTGGTGAGTGTCCGATCGGGGGCCAAGTTCTCCATGCCGGGCATGATGGACACCGTGCTCAACCTGGGTCTCACCGACAAGAGCGTGGAAGGGCTCAACCGCAAAACCGGGAACCCACGATTCGGCTGGGACTGTTACCGGCGATTCATCTCCATGTTCGGCAACGTCGTACTGGAAATCCCCAAACGTCGTTTCGAGGACGAGCTCGACCGGCGGAAGCACGAAACGGGAGCGCGGAACGACGCAGAGCTCTCGGCCGACGCCCTCAAGGATCTGGCCGGGCGTTTCAAGGCGCTGGTGCGCGAGGCTTCCGGAAACGACTTCCCCCAGGATCCGCTTCAGCAGCTCGACATGGCCCGCGATGCCGTCTTTCGGTCCTGGAACAATCCCCGCGCCGTTTTCTATCGCAAGCAAAACAAGATCCCCGATGATCTCGGCACCGCGGTCAATGTGCAGGCCATGGTGTTCGGCAACATGGGTGACGATTCGGCCACCGGCGTCGGCTTTACGCGGAATCCCGCCACCGGAGCCAAGGAGTTCTACGGCGAATATCTCACCAACGCCCAGGGCGAAGACGTGGTCGCCGGCATTCGTACTCCCAAGCCCATCGGAGAGCTGGAAAAGGAAATGCCGGCGGTGTATCGCGAGCTTCGCGAGATCACCGGTCGTCTCGAACAGCACTACCGCGATGTGCAAGATTTCGAATTCACGGTCGAGCACCTGAAGCTCTATCTGCTTCAGACGCGGACCGGAAAGCGCACCGGGGGAGCGGCGGTGCGGATCGCGGTCGACATGGTGCATGAGGGACTCATCGACAAGAAAACCGCCGTCTTACGCGTACCGGCTCGCGATCTCGATCAACTCCTCCATCCACGCGTCGATCCCAAGCAAAAACCGGCCGTGCTGGCCAAGGGTCTTCCCGCCTCGCCCGGCGCCGCGGTAGGACGCGCGGTCTTTCTGGCTGACGATGCCCTGGAATGGGCCTCCCGGAAGGAACCGGTGATTCTCGTTCGCGCCGAAACCAACCCCGACGACATCCATGGCATGGACGCCGCCCAGGGCATCCTCACCGCAACCGGCGGCATGACGTCGCACGCCGCGGTGGTGGCGCGAGGGATGGGGAAACCCTGCGTGGCGGGATGCTCGGCCTTGGCAGTGGATGAAACTCGCAAACAAGCCAAAGTGGGCTCTACCGTGATCAAAGAAGGAGAGTGGCTCTCTCTGGATGGAGCCACCGGCGAAGTCATGCTGGGGCAGGCCAACCTCGTGGAGCCGACCGTGGGCGGCGAGTTCGCGGAGTTCATGAGTTGGGCCGACGAGTTCCGCCGTCTGGGTGTACGTGCCAACGCCGATGTCCCGCGCGACGCCAAGAAAGCGATCGAATTCGGCGCCCAGGGCATCGGCCTCTGCCGCACCGAACACATGTTCTTCGGCGAGGGACGCATTTCCATCGTGCGAGAGATGATTCTCTCCGGGCCGGAAGCGCGCCGCGCCGAACGCGAAGAAGCCCTCGCTCGTGCGGCGTTCGAGAAAGCGTCGCCAGAAGAACGCAAGGAGGCTCAGGCGCGTCACGCCAAGGCGCAAGGAGCCCTCGACCAGGCCCGCGGCCAATTCGAAGGCGCTCTCAACAAACTCCTGCCGCTTCAGCGGGACGACTTCAAAGGTGTTTTCCAGGCCATGGCCGGCCGGCCGGTCACCATTCGTACGCTCGACCCACCGCTCCACGAGTTCTTGCCCAAGCGCGAGGAACTCATGGTGGAGATCGCGACCATGGAGGCCAAGGGACAAACCGGGAAAGCGCTGGAAGAAAAGCGCCATCTCCTCGAGCGGGTCGAAGGACTCCACGAATTCAACCCCATGCTGGGCCACCGCGGGTGCCGGCTCGGCATTACCTTCCCCGAGATCACGGCCATGCAAGCGCGCGCCATCATCGAAGCCGCGCTCGATCTCAAAGCGGAAGGCGTCCTAGTCCGGCCCGAAATCATGATTCCGCTCGTGGGCACGCAGAGCGAGCTCGTGAATCAACGCAAGGTCGTCGAGGAGGCGGCCGCGCGGGTGATGGAAGAGCGCGGCGCGACGATCGAGTATCTGGTCGGCACTATGATCGAGGTACCGCGAGCGGCGGTGACCGCGAACGAGATCGCCGAGGTTGCGCAGTTCTTTTCTTTCGGCACCAACGACCTCACCCAAATGACCTACGGCATCTCACGAGACGACATTGCGCATTTCCTGCCTCACTACATCGAGACCGGCATCTTCAAGGAAGATCCCTTCGTGTCGATCGATCGCTCCGGCGTGGGAGACCTCATGCGGGTCGCGGTCGAACGAGGGCGCAAAGCCAATCCCAAGCTCAAGGTCGGCATTTGCGGCGAGCACGGCGGAGATCCGGATTCCGTGTTCTTCTGCCATAGTTTGGGGCTCGATTACGTCTCCTGCTCGCCCTTCCGTCTCCCCATCGCCCGTCTTGCCGCGGCCCAGGCTGCGCTCTCCGAGGCGACGGAAACGGGCACCGGGTCCACGGCGTAGCCAGACATCATGAGCGGGTATGCCGTAATCATCCCCGCCCTGGACGAAGAAGCCGCGATCGGAAATGTCATCGCCGGCATTCCGGAGCCCTTTCGCCGGCGCATCATCGTGGTGGATAACGGAAGCCGCGACAAAACGGCCGAGGTCGCAGAGAGAGCCGGCGCGCGCGTGATCCAAGAGCCCGAACGTGGATACGGCGCGGCGTGTCTTCGGGGACTGGCGCACCTGGCCTCCGATCCTCCGCGCATCGTCGTGTTTTTGGACGCGGACCAGAGCGACGATCCCTCGGAAATGCAAGCACTCGTCGCACCACTCGAAACCGGTCTGGCCGATCTCGCCATTGGTTCCCGGGTGCTCGGAGAGCGCGAGCGCGGGGCGCTGCCGGTTCACGCGCGTTTGGGTAATGCGCTCGCGACGGCGCTCATTCGAATTCTGTATCGCGCCCACTACACGGATCTCGGCCCCTTTCGGGCGGCGAAGTGGGAGGCACTCCAAGGCCTTCACATGCAGGATCGCGATTTCGGCTGGACGGTGGAAATGCAGGTGAAGGCGGCTCGGGCGCGTCTACGCGTGCTCGAGGTACCGGTGCGCTACCGGCGTCGTCGGGGCCGGAGCAAGATCTCGGGCACGGTGGGGGGAACCTTTCGGGCGGGAAAGAAAATTCTGTGGGTGGTGCTTCGGGAGGCCGTCCGGCCCCGGACCGACTAGATCGCGACTCCAAATCTCGCTTCCGTGGGCCGATCTAGGACGGGGAGTGCCCGCCCTTCCCCGGTGGTAGGCTTAACGGGCGGCCCCCGACCAGTCAGGGCAACCGGCGAGATATCGCTATGTTCGTCGAGGAATACCTCAAAGATCTGCGAAAACGGCGCTACTCCCCCCCCGCGGTAGGGGAGTACGTGGCCCGCTGCCTGCGCATGTCCATCGACGCGGCCTGGCACCGTCCCAAGGCTCTGGCCGGGGTCGGCATGGCGGGCCTGGGCCATTTGGTTTTTCTTTTTCTTCTCGCGATGTTTCTCTCGCTTCGGGTGAACCGGAGCCTCGGTCTCGATTACTTCATCGTGTCTTCGTGGTGGCTTCTGGGCGGGTTGGCCTGGATCGTGTTGCATCTCGGTATGTTCCGCCGGGATGAGGACCTTCCTCTTTCCGGACTTGGGCTCCCGAACTTTCTCACCCTGGGGCGTTTGCTCAGCATCCCCGCGTTTTATTTGTTCATCACCCGCAACCATCCGTTGCTGGCCCTTCTCGCGTTTTCGATCGGCGGCATTTCGGATGTTTTGGACGGCATGGCGGCCCGCCATCTCGGTGCCACCTCGCGCATGGGTCGCATTTTCGATCCATTGGTGGACGTGCTCTTCAACCTGGGCGTCGTGGTAGGGCTCACCCATGCGGGCTATCTCCCCAACTGGCTTCTGGCTTTGGTCATCATCCGCTATGGCCTTTTGATTCTGGGGGCGGCGTTCATTTACATCGCTCGCGGACCGGTGGCAGTGCGACCGACGTTGCTCGGGCGCACGACGGGCGTGGTCACGACCGCATTATTCTTGAGCGTGGTCCTGGCCGTGCATCTCTTGCCCATCGAGCGGCGCGAGCAAGTCCTCGAGCTTCTTTATTCGGCGATCGGATTCGTGCTCTTGGTGACCATCGTGCAGGTGGTGATCATCGGCCTCTACAATATGCGGCATGCCGGCGACGTTCCCGCGGCGGAAGGCCCGTTTTCGGTCGTGGTGGGACGGGGGCAATCCACCGAGGACGCGGGAAAGAATCACTCTTCCGAAAAATCCGCCGGATGAACCATTCTCTTTTGACAAGCGTCGAGGCGCTTGCTAGCGTCAATACCCCTCCCGCAACGCTCCCGCCCGCCTCCCGCCGGATGAACATGGAAAGGATGCAAGATTGCACTGGTTAGCGCGATGGCGCGGCCTGGAATGGGCTCCGCTCTTCGGATCGATGTGGGTGCTCGCCATATTGATACTGCTCGCCGTGGCGTATGCCGTTTTTGTCTACCGCCGGACCGATGCCCCCCTGGATACGCGCACCCGGGTGGTGTTGGCGGGATTGCGCTCGGCCGCACTCGTGCTCTTGCTCTGCATTCTCTGCCGGCCGGTGTTGAGCCTCGCCCTCCCCGGCGGCGCATCCAAAGGCATCGTCGTGCTCCTCGATCGATCGGAAAGCTTGAAGTTGCCCGGAGCGGAGGGGCGATCGACGCGGGATGGGGAGGCCAGTGCGGCTCTCGAGGACGTTCGGAAAGAACTGTCCGGCAAATATCCGTTCGTGGTGCGCCCTTTTGCGTCGGACCTCCAACCGGCGCTGGAAACCGGTCATCCGTTGCCTCCCGCGACCGGGGAGGCCACCGATCTCGACAAGGCGCTGGAAGTCGGCGCGGCCGGAGAAGGTTCCGGCGGTAAGCCCGGAGCGATGATCCTCATTTCCGATGGAACCGCCACCGCGGGCGGAGACGCGGTGGGCACCGCGCGGCGTCTCGGTCTTCCCATCGAAACCATAAA
>Ga0114129_10009920_pt1 | contig 13572 bp, 5 predicted proteins | sample RhiMetdeltSRZDD1_FD_80071 | JGI IMG/M metagenome (GOLD analysis project Ga0114129, IMG submission 80071) | Populus rhizosphere microbial communities from Tennessee, USA - Rhizosphere MetaG P. deltoides SRZDD1 (version 2) (version 2) | ecosystem: Host-associated > Plants > Roots > Rhizosphere >...
CTGCCTGCAGTACCAGATCGGACGGTGCATCGCCCCCTGCGTGGCCGAGATCTGCTCGCTCGACCGCTACCGCCAGGCCTGCGAGGACGCGCGGCTGTTCCTGGAGGGCCGGACGGAGGAAGTGGTGCGCCGCCTGCGGGCGGCGATGCAGGCGGCGGCCTCCGCGGACCGCTTCGAGGAGGCGGCCAGCCTGCGCGACCAGATCCGCACGCTGGAGCGGCTGGACACGCCGCAGAAGGTCACCACCACCGACATCGAGGAGCGCGACGTCTTCGCCGCCCACGTCGAGTGGGGCCGCGCCGCGCTCCAGGTCTTCTCCGTCCGGGAGGGCAAGATCGTGGGGCGCGAGGGGTACCTGCTCGACCACGTGGCCGAGCCCGAGGGCCTGCTCTCGTCCGCGATCCCGCAGTTCTACGCGCAGGGCCGGTACGTGCCCCGGGAGGTGGTGGTGCCGGCCGCCCTCCCGGACCAGGGGCTGCTGGAGGAATGGCTCGGGCAGAGGCGGGGCACGCAGGTGCGCATCCGGGTGCCGCAGCGCGGGGAGAAGGTGCGGCTGCTGGAGATGGTGGCCCGCAACGCGCGCCTGGCCTACGACCTGGAGTGGCGGCACCCGCGCCAGCAGTCGCAGGAGATCCTGCGCGCGCTGCGCGACCTGCTCGACCTCGAGGTGGAGCCGCGACGGATCGAGTGCTTCGACATCTCGAACATCCAGGGCTCGGACGTCGTGGCGTCGATGGTGTGCTTCGAGGAAGGGCTGCCCAAGAAGTCCGAGTACCGCAAGTTCCGCGTGCGCGGCCTCGGCTCCGCCCCCGACGACTTCGCGGCCATGCGCGAGGTGGTGGGACGGCGCTACCGACGCCTGCTCGAGGAGGGCCAGGAGCTGCCGGACCTGATCCTCGTCGACGGGGGGCCCGGCCAGCTCTCCGCGGCCACCGAGGCGCTGGCCGAGCTGGGGATCGGCCACCAGCCGGTGGCCAGCATCGCCAAGAAGGAGGAGGCGATCTTCGTTCCCGGCCGCCCGGAGCCGATCGTCCTCCCGCGCTCGTCGCCGGTGCTGCAGCTCGTGCAGCGCGTGCGCGACGAGGCCCATCGCTTCGCGGTCGGCTTCCACCGGAAGGTCCGTGCCCGGCGCACGCTGCGCTCGGAGCTGGACGACATTCCGGGCGTGGGCCCGGCCAAGCGGCGCAAGCTCCTCTCCCGCTTCGGCTCGCTGCGCGGCGTTCGTGGCGCGAGCCTGGCGGAGCTGTCGACCGCCGTGGGCGCCGCCGTGGCCGCGCGCATCCGCCAGCACCTCGACCGGCGCTGAGCGGGGCTACTCCGCGCGCCAGAAGAACGGGGGCAACGGCTTCTCCACCGGCCAGAGCTGGCGCATCGTGTCCGCGTCGTAGAGCTCGCCGTTCTTGACCACCCAGCGGATCTTGACGCTGTTGTGGATGTCGGCGAGCGGATCGGCGTCCAGCACCACCAGGTCGGCCAGCTTGCCCGCCTCCACCGAGCCCAGGTCGGGGGCGAAGCCGAGCTTGTCGGCGGCGGCGATGGTGGCCGCGCGCAGCGCCTCCAAGGGAGTCATCGCCTGGCGCGTCGCGCCGCCGCCCTCTCCGGCCATCATCCACAGCTCCCAGTGGGCGCCGAGGCCCTGGAGCTGGCCGTGGGCGCCGAGGGACACGTTGCCGCCGGCGCGGGCCACCTCCGCCGCCCCGTGGGCGACGGTGGGGAAGTGGTACTCGTCGGGCCAGATCCACGGATGCCGCCGCCCGTGGACGTCGAGCGAGCGGTGCGGCACGAAGCGGTTCAGCTTCGGGTCGTCATGGGGGTTCATGGTCTGCCAGAAGTACTGCTCGCCCCAGGGGCCCCCATAGGAGACGATGAGCGTGGGCGTGTAGTACATCCCCGACCTCGCGAGCAGCTCGACGACGTCCTGCTGCAGCTCGACCGGCAGCGAGTGCTCGAACGAGGTGTAGCCGTCGAGGGCCATGGTGAGATCGGTGTGCAGCTCCCCCGCGCCCTCCGCGGTCAGGAGCATGTGCTGGTCGCGGGAGGCCTCCGCGAACCAGATGCGTTGCGAGCGCTTCGGCTGCTGGTAGACCTTGATCATCCGCGCGCCGTAGGCCTTCATGCGCCGGACCTGGCGGCGGGCGTCGGCCAGGTTGTTCACCTCGGCCCAGATGTCGGCCTGCTGGCCGCCGTAGAGCACGTTGCCCGAGGAGTACACGCGCGGGCCCAGCATCAGCCCCGCCTCGACCATCTCGCCCTGGGCGAACACGTCCAGGGAAGGGGCCGACGGGTCGTAGACGGTCGTCACGCCATAGGCCAGGTTGGCCGCGTATTCCCACTTGGTGTCCGGGAAGACCTCGAACCCGGAGTAGTGCAGGTGGGCGTGGGTGTCGATGAGCCCGGGGATCACGGTCTTGCCGCGGGCGTCCCACGCCTTCGCCCCCGCCGGCACCGCGACCTGCCCCGAAGGTCCGACGGCAGCGATGCGGTTGCCCGTGACCACCACGTCGGCGTCGTCGAGGATGGCGTCGCCCTTCATCGTGACCACACGGGCGTTCTTGAGGACGAACGATCCGGGCGGCTGGGCGCGGGGAAGCGCGAGCTGGATCTCGATCGCCTCCGCGGGCGGCACCTTCAGCTCGTCCTCGTCCTTCTTGTCCGCTTCCTTCCCGGGCTTGTCCTTCGCGCCCGCGGTCGCGCCGGCCTCCTTCTCCTTCTCCGCCGCCTTGCGCCGCTCCTCCTGCGCGTAGCGGACGGCGGCGTCCAGCCCCAGCCGGTAGAACGTCGGGCCGAGGCTCCAGGTGATGGTCTTCCCGCCGTCGGCCCAGCCCGCGTAGGCGCCGGCGGCGTCGGACACGCGCCAGACCGGCACCGCGCCCTCCTTCAGCGACACCTCGGCCGGCTCCCGGGTGGCGGTGTCGGGCAGCGCGGTGACGTAGACGTTGTCGCGGGAGCTGAAGAGGACCCACCTCGCGTCGGGTGACGGCACGAGGTCGTCGACGGGCGGGAGCCGGAGGTGCCGGCGCTTGTCGGTCCCGTCGAGTCGCACGGAGACCAGATCGTTCTTGGGGTCGTCGGTCGGCTTCTTCCGCTCGATGGGATCGCGGAAGAAGAGCCGTGTTCCGTCCGGGCTCCAGAACGCCTGCGGGTGGAAGCGCATGCTCTCGGCGAGCTTGACCGCGGTGACGACGTGCAGGTCGCCGCCGCCCGCGTCCATCCAGCCCAGCTCGAAGAAGTCCTCGTCCTCGGGCTGCCGGCCGCGGAACTCGAGCCCCGAGCCGCGCATCAGCGAGAGGCGGTCGCCCTGGGGCGACCAGGCCGGGTTGGCGTAATGGCCCGGAGCGCGCGTGAGCCGCTGGGGCGCGCCGCCGAGCGGCGCCTTCCACACGTGGCCGCCCTCGGCATCGCTCCACGTCACGTACGCGATCCACTTGCCGTCGGGGGAGAAGGCCGGCGCGTACTCGCGCGCCGGCAGCCCGGCGCCTTCCGCGGTCAGCCGCCGGGGAGGGCCCGCGGGCCGGCCCGCCGCCAGCTCCTGAAGCCACACCCGCCCGAAGGCGTCGAACGCGATCCATTTCCCGTCGGGCGACTGGCTCGTCCAGCGGAGGATGCGGGCCCGCACCGGCCCGCCGTCGACCTTCTCCTGCCACGCCACCCGCGGCGCCAGCCACTGCCTCACCTTCGCCGTGAACGGGATCTCGGCGGAGCGCCCGCTCGCCAGGTCCAGGCGGCGCAGCCTTCCGTGGCTCGAGAAGACGATGGCCGCTCCCTCGGCGGTGAAGGCATAGGCGGGCCAGACGTCCATCTGGGCGAAGCCTTCCTGCTCGTCACGCGTCAACCCGGTCGCGACGACCTTCTCCGCGCCCGAGGCGAGGTCGCGCCGGACGAGGACCGTATCCGTGTCTCGCCGAGACACGAAGGTCAGCGCGCGGCCGTCGGGAGAGAGCGCGGGCCGGGTCGCGCCCCCGAAGCCGCCGGTGAGAGGCACGCTCTCACCGGTCGTCCGGTCGTAGCGCACGACCTGCCACAGGCCCTGCGCCAGATTGGGCGTGTAGCTGAACCGCGGCTGCCGCGCGGAGAAGTACAGGTATCGCCCGTCCTTCGAGAAGACCGGGCCGGAGGAGTTGTTCATCTCGTCGGAGGAGACGAGCTTGATGCCTCCGCCTCCCTCGCGGTGGTATAGCCACAGCTCGACGGGGGGAATCCCCGCCCGCTTGGCGTCCTCCTTGCGGGCGACGACGTAGACGCCGTCGGGTGTCCACGCCGGACTGCGGACGTAGGCGTCCTTCTCCGTCGTGAGCGCGCGCGGATGGCTGCCGTCCGCGTCCATGAGCCAGAGGTTCTCGATTCCGCCGCGGTCCGAGGAGAAGGCGATCGTCGTCCCATCGGGCGAGAATCGCGGCTGCGCATCCCACGCGGGGCCCCACGTCAGCGCGTGCGCGTCACCTCCGCCGATCGGCAGCGAATAGATGTCGCCGAGGAGGTCGAAGACGAGCGTCTTGCCGTCGGGCGAGACGTCGACCGACGTCCACGTTCCCTCGTGCGTCTCGAACTCGACCACGCGGGCGCCGGGCCGCGGCGCGTTGATGTCGGCGGCCGGGTCCTTCTTCGCGACGGGCGAGGCGGCCGGCCTCGGGGCCCGCGGCGCGGCGGCGGCGAGCGCGGCGCTCGCGAAGACCACGACCGGAACGATGGATTTCTTCAAGGAGGCCTCCGGGAAAGGGCGAGAGTATACGCCCTTAGTCCCGTCAGCCTTTGCTGAAGAACTTCTTGAGCAGCGTCGGGCCCTCCGGGCCCTCGCCGTCGAGCGCGGCCAGCTCCGCCAGCGCCTCCGCGTGGCCGGGCTGCGCCTGCACCGCCTTGCGGTACATGGCCTGGGCGCGGCTCTTGAGCTGGCTCGCGCGGTACAGGTTGCCGAGGGCCACGTACGCGTCGGCGTAGTCGGGGTTCTCGTGCACGACGCGCTGTAGCAGCTCCTCCGCCCGGCGCCCCCAGTTGGGGTTCTTCATGTAGGCGCGGGCGAGGATCACCTGGGCCTTCGGCTTCGAGTGGCGCTCCAGGCGCGGGATGGCCGGCTCGAGGAGCTGGATGGCGTCCCAGTACTTCTCTTCCTTGAAGAGCTTGTCCGCCTGCCGGACCGACTCCACGGCCAGCGCGACCTCGGCCGATCGGTCCAATTCGCGCGGAGGGGGGGCGGGCTCGGGAGGAGCTGCCGGCGGCGGGGGGCGCCGCGGCGTGCGCGCATCGAGGTCCGCCTCGTAGCGGCTGCGCTTCTGCGGGTCCCGCAGCGTCTCGTACGCCTGGCTCAGGCGGTGGAAGGCCGCCTCCCGCTTCCCCTGGAGGTCCGCCAGCCCCGGGTCGCGGTTCGAGTCGGGGTGCAGCGGGCGCGCGAGCCGGAAGTAGGCCTCCTTCACCTGGGCCTCCGTCGCGTTGCGCGGTACGCCCAGGAACTCGAAGTGGTTCTTGCTGGCCATCGCCTCGTGGGCGTTGGTGATGAGCTGGCGGCGGGCTTCGAGGAGCTGGCGGCCCTTGATCCCCTCGGCTTCGCTCCGGGCCGCGGCGGGCGGCGCCGGGGCCGGGGGCGCGGGAGACCCGGCCGCCGGCGGAGCGGGGGCGCGAGCGCCGGGGCCCGCGGCCCGCGCCGGCGAGGCCGCCGCCGCGGCCGCCGCCGCGGCCCGGGCCGCGCGCGCGCCGCTGCCCGGGGCCTCGCGGGCGCCGGCCGTGCGGTACTCGACGGCGCCGGTGCACAGCAGCGCGAAGAGGCTCCGCTCGGTGTCCTCGGGCGGGAGCGGGATGATGGTGAAGACCTCGCGCGCCGTGAGCGTCCCGTCGATGCGGGACATCACGAACCCCTCCTTGGGCGTGAGGGCGACGTTCTGGAACCGAAGCTGCGGGTTGTCGGAAGCGACGAGGACGCGGTCCAGGTCGCCGAGCACGCGGCTCACCACGGACGGCTCCTGGACCCGCCGCGCCGTCTCCAGGATCATCTCCACCGTGGAGAGCTTGGAGGCGGCGCTGTCGCCCTCGTTGGTGGCGGTGTCCTCGAACGCGTAGCTGCCGTCGCCGCGCTCCGCGACGTTGAAGAGGATCTCGCGCACGTGGAGGCTGACGGCGCTCGAGAGGCGCTCGGTGTCCATCAGCCCCCGCTCCGCGAGGACGGCGCCGAGGCGCTTGCGCTCCTTGAGCACGATCTTCGTGGCCTGGTTCAGCACCGGCTGCTCGAGCAGGCCGTAGCGCACGAGGACGTCGCCCAGGTGCTCGCCGACGACGTCGCTGGTGCCGTGGAGGATGTGGCCGCCGTGGATGAGCAGGCTGCGCCGCTCCCGGCCGTGCGTGAAGTGCAGGTGCCCGGACTTGCGGCCGAGGTAGATCTCGCGCATCAGCTTGAAGAGCGCCGTGGGGTCGGCCGGGGGCTGGCTGGGCGCGGCCGGCTCCGGCGCCACCATGGGCGCCGCGCGCAGGCTGAGGTCGAGGGTCGGCTCCCGGGTGTGCGAGTCGGTGGCGGCCGCTTCCGCGGGCGGCGTCGCCACGGGAGCGCTGGCGGCGCTGGCGCCGGCCGTCATCAGGTACTCGCGCAGGGCGAAGGCGAAGTCGGCCGCGCTCTGATAGCGCTCCTCCACCTTCTTCGACATCGCCTTCTGGAGGATCGGCAGCAGCGCCTCGTTCTCGTCGCCCGCGGGCAGCGAGTAGGTCGGCTCGTCATGGGCGATCTTGTAGAGCGTCTTCATCAGGCTCTCGGCCTGGAAGGGCTTGCGCCCCACCACCAGCTCGAAGAGCACCGACCCCACGCTGAACACGTCGCTGCGGCCGTCGACCTTGACGCCCTCCACCTGCTCGGGCGACATGTAGTTGGCCGTCCCGAGGACGATGCCGGTGGCGGTGTTGGAGGCGGCGGTGAAGCGGGCCACGCCGAAGTCCATGATCTTCACCGTGCCGTCCTGGCAGATGAAGATGTTGGCGGGCTTCACGTCCCGGTGGACGATGCCGGTCTGGTGGGCGTGGGCCAGGCCGTCCAGCACCTGCAGGATGATCGAGACCTTCCGGTCCAGGGGAAGGGGGATCCCCTGGCGCAGCGCCTGCAGCAGGTCCTGCCCCTTCAGCAGCTCCATCGCGATGTAGGGAGACTTGTCGGTGTGGTAGCCCAGGTCGAAGACGAGGACCACGTTGGGATGCATGAGCTTGGCCACCGCCCGGGCCTCCCGCTCGAAGCGGTGCTTCTGCTCCGGGTCCGCGGCGAACTGCCGTAGCATGACCTTCAGGGCGACGTCCCGGTCGAGCATGGAGTCCCGGGCGTGGTAGACCACACCCATGGCTCCCTTGCCCAGGGGTCGCACGATGTCGTACTTGCCGATGCGCTCAGGGACGTCGGCGCTGGCGGCGCGGCTCGGCGGAGATGCGGGAGTTTCGCTCAAGAATCGGCTCGGGAGGGCCCACGAAATTAAAGGCGTTTGCCCCCGGGGTGTCAAGGAGCGGGGTTACACCCGGTCCTTGAGGATCTCCCGCGCCGCGTTCGCCCCCGGCCCGCCCGTCACGCCACCGCCCGGGTGGGCGCCCGCCCCGCACAGGTAGAGGCCCGCCACCGGGGCGCGGTAGCGTCCCCAGCCGAGCAGCGGCCGGGCCACGAAGAGCTGGTCCAGCGCCGGCTCGCCGTGGGAGGGATGGCCGCCGGTGAGGCCATATCTCTCCTCGAGGTCGACCGGGGTCAGGACCTGCCGGTGCACGACCAGCCGGCCGATCCCGGGCGCGTACTCCTCGAGGACCTTCAGCGCCGCGTCGCCCACCTCGTCCCGCCGCGACGCCCAGTCGCCCTTGAGGCGATAGGGCGTGTACTGGAGGTAGACCGACATCACGTGGGAACCCTCGGGGGCCAGGGAGGGATCGACCAGCGTCGGGATCGTGAGGTCCATCCAGGGCCGGCGCGAGATCCCTCCGTACTTGGCGTCGTCGAACGCGCGCTCCAGCTCGTCGACCTCGGGGCCGAGGTGGATCCGCCCGGCCAGGAGGCCCGCCGCATCCTCCCCGCGCACGGCCGTGAAGGCCGGCAGCCCCGACAGCGCCAGGTTGACCTTCGACGCCATGCCCTCCTGCCGGTAGTTCCGCAGGCGGAGGAGGTCCTCGGGGTCCAGGACCGCGGCGTCGAGCAGGCGCAGGAAGGTGTGCTTGGGGTCGGCCGCGGAGGCCACCGCGCGGGCCGCGATCTCCTCCCCGCCCGCGAGCACGACGCCGGTCACGCGTCCATCCTTCGTCGTGATGCGCTCCACCGCGGCGCCGGTGCGGATCTCGGCCCCGTACCCGCGGGCCGCATCCGCCAGGGCCTGGGTGAGCGCGCCCAGGCCGCCCTTCACGTGCGCGGCCGTGCCCGCGCCGTTGCCGCCGCTGGCGGCCGCCTGCAGGAGCAGGTTGGCGGTGGTGCCCGCCGACCACGGGCCCGCGAAGGCGCCCGCGATGCCGCGCCCGCACACGACCGCGCGCAGGACGTCGGTCTCGAACCACTCCGCGGCGAAGTCGGCCACCGCCATCGGCCCCCACCGCAGGAGGCGCTGCGCGTCCTCGCGACCGAGGCCGCGGAAGCCGAGGCCGAGGCCGGCCATGGACACCATCTCCCTCGGGGCGGGGCGGCGGTCCAGGTCCGGCGGTGTCGTCGCGAGCAGCCGCGCCAGGAACGCGGACACGGCCGAGAGCGACCGGTGGAAGCGCGGGTAGCTCTCGGCGTCCCGAGGCGAGATGCGGTGGATGTCGGCGGCGGAGCGCTCGGGATCGCCCCACAGCCGCACGCTCCGGCCGTCCGACAACGGAGCGAGCACGCGCGGCTCCGGCTCGACCACCTTCAGGCCGCGCGCGGCCAGGCCCAGCTCCTCCGCCACCGAGGCGCGCAGGGGGCCCGCCAGGTGGGCCACGGTGGAGGTGCGATAGCCGGGGTGGAACTCCTCGGTGACGGCGGCGCCCCCCACCACCTCGCGGCGCTCGAGGACGAGGGGCTTGAGCCCGTTGCGCGCGAGCAGGGCCGCCGTCACCAGGCCGTTGTGCCCGGCCCCGACGATCACCACGTCGCGGCTCACCGCCCCTTCCCCCGCTTCCAGTCCTTCAGGATCTCGAGCGCGGACAGGCGCCCGGGCGCGCCCATGATCCCGCCGCCCGGATGCGTCGCCGAGCCGCACATATAGAGGTTGCGGATGGGCGTGCGGTAGCGCGCCCAGCCGGGCACCGGCCGCAGGAAGAAGAGCTGTTCCAGGCTCAGCTCGCCCTGGAAGATGTTCCCCTCGGTGAGGCCCCACTCGCGCTCCAGGTCGAGCGGGGTCAGCACCTGCCGGTGGAGGATGATCTTCCTCAGGTTCGGCGCGTACTCGGCCACGGTGTCCACCACCGCGTCGCCGAAGGCCTCGCGCTGCTCGTCCCACGTCCCCTCGGCCAGCTTGTAGGGGGCGTACTGCACGAAGCACGACAGCACGTGCTTGCCCGGCGGCGCCACCGACGGGTCGGTGAGCGACGGGATCACCATGTCGACGTAGGGGCGGCGGGAGTACCGGCCGTACTTCGCGTCGTCGTACGCCCGCTCCATATACTCGACACCCGGCGAGATCGAGATCGCGCCCCGCAGGTGCGCGCCCCGGCCGGGCAGGCACTCGAAGTCGGGCAGCGCGTCGAGGGCGAGGTTCACCTTGCCCGACGAGCCGCGCAGCTTGTAGCGCCGCACCTCGGCCAGGAACTCGTCCTCGAGCACGCCCGGCTCGACCATCTTCAGGAACGTGCGGTGGGGATCGACGCTGGAAACCACCACCGCGGCGTCGACCTCGGCGCCGCCCTTCATCACCACGCCCGCCGCCCGGCCGTCCTTCACCTTGATGCGCTCGATGGCCGAGTCGGTCACGATCTCCACCCCCGCCTCCCTCGCGGCGGCGGCGATGGCGAGGCTGATCGCGCCGGTGCCGCCCCGGGAGAAGCCCCAGGACCGGAAGGCGCCGTCGATCTCGCCCATGTAGTGGTGGAGGAGGACGTAGGCGGTGCCGGGGGAGCGCACGCCCTGGAAGGTGCCGATGATGCCGCTGGCCGCCATGGTCGCCTTCAGCACGTCGGTCTCGAACCACTGGTCGAGCAGGTCGGCCGCGCTCATGGTCATGAGCTGGAGCAGGCGGTGGCGCGAGGCGGGCGCGAGCGACTGGAACCGGCGCAGCAGCCCCAGGAGCTGGCGCAGGCCGCGGGGATCGAGCGAGAGCGGGTCGGGCGGGACCATGGCGAGGATGGGCTTGACGAAGCGCGCCATGTCCACCATCGCCTTCGCGTATTCGTCGTAGGCCTCGGCGTCGACGGGGGAATGCCGGTAGATCTCCCTCCGCGTGCGGGCGTGGTCGCTCATCCGCCACAGGTGGTCGCCGTTCGGCATGGGCGTGAACGTGCCGTCCAGGGGCAGGATCTCCAGGCCGTGGCGGGGCAGGTCCAGCTCGCGGATGATCTCGGGCCGCAGCAGCGAGACCACGTACGAGCACACCGAGAAGCGGAAGCCGGGGAAGACCTCCTCGGTCACGGCGGCCCCCCCCAGCACGCTCCGCCGCTCGAGGACGAGCACCCTCTTCCCCGCGCGCGCGAGATACGCCGCGGCCACGAGGCCGTTGTGGCCTGCGCCGACGATGACCGCGTCGTAGGGCGCTGAGGTCTTCTTGATCAAGGACGAGGATTCTACCCTTTCGTGATGCGGGGCACGCCGCGGGCGCCCCCGGTGAGCGCCCTCACGCGCTCGGCCCGCGGCGCCGCGTAGCATCTCCGGTCCGGGCGAGCGCTCGCGGGCCCGGTGGAGACCCTCAGGTGCCTCGAATGCCCGGCCGTTTCATCCTTCCCGTTCTCGTCGTCACCTTGCTGCCCCCGACGTCCCTCCGGGCGGCCGTCAGCGCGCCCGTGCTGAAGTGGAAGAACGGGGGCTGCTTCGCGTCGTGGTGCCAGACCGGCTGGTACTCCTCGCCCGCGGTCGTGGACCTGGACGGCGACGGCGCGCCCGACGTGGTCTGGGGCTCCTACGACGTGGTGGCGTTGAACGGCGCCAACGGCACGCTGAAATGGCGTGCTCCCGGCAACAACAACCGCGTGTGGCCCGGCATCGCGATTGCGGACCTGACGGGAAACGGCACGCCCGAGGTGATCGTCGGGCGCAGCGGCGATCAGGTGACGGTCTACGACCGCTTCGGAGGCGTGGTGTGGACGCGGAACCCCTTCGGCTACGGCGAGGTCCGCACGCTCGCGGTCAGCGACCTCGACGGCGACGGCCAGCTCGAGGTGATCGCCGGCCGCGCCGGCAACGGCGACACGCTCCAGCTCAACGTCTTCGAGCCGGACGGCTCCGTGCGCCCGGGCTGGCCCGCGCGGCACGACGGCGAGCCGGGAAACGGCTGGGGCATGTACAACGAGAACGTGGCCGTGGCGGACATGAACGGCGACGGCCTCAAGGAGATCTTCGGGCCCACCGACACCCACACCATCACGGCGCTCGACCGCAACGGCAACCAGCTCCCGGTGAACAGCCGCTACACGGGGCGCACGTTCTGGAGCGAGGTGGGCGTCCACGTCAGCGACGCGGTGGACGTGCGCGGTTACGCGTTCTGCGGCACCGAGCACCGCCCCAACTTCGCCGACAGCGCGCCCACGATCGCCGACGTCGACGGCGACGGGGTCCCCGAGCTGGTCGTGGTCGGCAACGTCTACAACTGCGGGACCAGTCCCTACACCGACCTCTACCACATGCCGTTCATCTTCAACCTCGACCGCACGCGCTGGAACGGCGGACCCGGCCGCGACTGGACGGCGATTCCTCCCGATCCCGGCGCGGGCGGCCGGCCGCTCTCCGAGGACTACAACGTCATCGAGAGCGCGGTCCCCAACGCGGTCATCGCCGACCTCGACGGCGACGGCATCATGGAGATCCTCTACGCCTCCTACGACGGCAAGGTCCACGCGTACTGGCTCGACAAGACGCAGCACGGGAGCTGGCCCTACACGGTCCCGACCGCGGGGCTGCCCGGGGACAACTTCCGCTTCGCGAGCGAGCCGGTGGTGGCCGACCTCGACAACGACGGCAAGGCCGAGGTGATCTTCACGTCCTGGCCGAAGAAGGGGACGGGCGGGGTCGGGCAGCTCCACATCCTCAACTACCTCGGCGTCGAGCTCTACCGCGTCAACCTGCCGCCCGCCCTCGGCGGGGGCGAGAACGGAGGCCTCGGCGCCCCCACCCTCGCCAACATCGACGCCGATCCCGACCTGGAGGTGGTGGTGGGTACGATCGCCAGCGGCGTCGTCGCCTATCGCCTGCCGAACACCGCCAACGCCCGGATCCTGTGGGGAACGGGCCGCGGCGGATACCGACGCGCGGGGACGCGCCTCCCTTCGGTCTCGATCAACGACATCGTGATGGCCGAGGGCACCGGCCTCACGACGAGCGCCGTCTTCACGGTGACGCTCTCGGCGCCCAGCGGCGACGTGGTGACGGTTCCGTGGGCGACCGCGCCCGGCACCGCGGTGGGTGGCGGCAGCTCCGGCGACTACGCCGACGCCAGCGGGACCCTCGCCTTTCCTCCCGGCACCACCTCCCGGACCATCACCGTGGGCGTCAACGGAGACGCGATCACGGAGCCGAACGAGTACTTCTACGTGAACCTCGGCCCGCCCACGGGCGCCAACATCGCCCGTCGGCAGGGCGTGGCCACGATCCTGAACGACGACCCGCCGGCGATCGTCATCCGGGACGCGTCGGTCGTCGAAGGCACGGGCGGCACCACCGCGGCCGTCTTCACGGTGGCGCTCTCGGTGCCCACCACCGCCACCGTCTCCGTCGCCTACGCGACCGCCCCGGGCACGGCGGTCGGAGGGCCCGCGGGCGACTACACCGACACCAGCGGCACGGTCACGTTCCCTCCCGGCGTCACCTCGCGGGTGATCACGGTGCCGATCAACCCCGACGCCGTGCCGGAGCCGAACGAGACGTTCGTGGTGAACCTTGGTTCGCCCGTGAACGCGACCATCGCCGACGGCCAGGGCCTCGGCACGATCATCGACGACGACACGGCGCTCGGGTTCTACACGCTGGCGCCGTGCCGCCTGGCCGACACGCGGAACCCGAACGGACCTTCCGGCGGCCCGGCTCTCGCCGCCAACGCGGCGCGCAATTTCCCGGCCGCGGGCCGGTGCGGGATCCCCGCCGACGCCCGGGCGGTCGCGCTCATCGTTACCACGGTGAGCCAGACCGACTTCGGCGACCTGCGGCTCTATCCCGCGGACTCGCCGCTGACCGGCGCGAGCACGCTGAACTTCGCGGCGAACCACGTGCGCGCCAACAACGCGGTCATCTCGCTGGGCACGGCCGGCGGCCTCGGTGTCCAATGCGACCTGCCGCCCGGGTCGACGGGCAGCACCCACGCCCTGATCGACGTGTTCGGGTACTTCAAGTAGCGGTCAGCGCCGCGAGAGGAGCAGGCGCACCGGGTCGTGATCGGAGGCGTGGGGGCCGGCCTCCGCGGGAGCCCCGGGACCGGGATCCGCGAAGTCGACGTTGACGTGGAGGGGCCTCAGCTCCACGACCCGCGGCATCAGGGCGGC
>Ga0114129_10009922_pt1 | contig 13570 bp, 10 predicted proteins | sample RhiMetdeltSRZDD1_FD_80071 | JGI IMG/M metagenome (GOLD analysis project Ga0114129, IMG submission 80071) | Populus rhizosphere microbial communities from Tennessee, USA - Rhizosphere MetaG P. deltoides SRZDD1 (version 2) (version 2) | ecosystem: Host-associated > Plants > Roots > Rhizosphere >...
CACCCCGACGATGCTGCAGAACACCGCCGTCGCACAGTCGGCAATTCTCAACAGCCACACCGTCATGAGCAGCACGATGGCAGCGTCGAGCCACTCGAAACGCGCTCGCTTCGCCGCAGGCGCGGCCCGCCGCCACAGCAGATCCGCGACCACGAAGACGACCGCGACGACGAGAAGCGCGCCGAGCGTGTTCTTGTGCGTCGTCACGCCCACGTACATCAGGTCGTTCTGGCTGTAGCCCGTATAGGTCCGTCCGAGCTCCGGGTAGAACCGGACAAAGACCACCGACAGTGGAATCAGCAGATAGGACACGCGGAGAAACGTGCCCGTAATCGCATCAACGGGATCGCGCTCGGTCAGGAGCACCATCACCATCACGACGTTGCCGAAGTCCTTGAAGAGACGCTTGAACGCGACGAACGGATAATCCGACCAGAGCACGCTCGCCAGGCAGTAGGCATAAAAGACGAACAGCCAGCGGTTCGACGTGACGAGCGCACCGAACGCCACTTTCCGCCGCAGCAGCACGATGATGCCGATGGCGATGAGGACGAGGAAGCTCGCCCTGTCCGTCGGACTTCCTTCGAGGTAGGAATCGACCGTGGTCGTCGCGTATCCGGACTGGAACCACTCCGAGACGGGTCGCGACGCGCAGACGACAATCCACATCATCACGACCCACGAGGCGCTCGACACCGTGGGGCGCCGCTTGACATCCCTCATCCACAGCCAACCGACGAGGCCGATGAAGCAGACGAGCGCTATCTGGGGTGGCATGGGATCAGCGGATGCGCGCTAGGCGAAGACGACCCGGTACACGCGGTCGATGACGACGGACGTGCTGCGGGCGAAGGACGTCATCTGAACGACCGCGACGGTCAATGTCAGGGCCGCGGCAAACGGAATCAACTGCTCCGCACCGTGTAGATCGAAGCTCCGGAGGCCGCGATGCAGCAATTGGAGCAGCACGACCTGCGCGATGTAGGCAAACAGTGAATACTTCCCGAGCTCAATCACCTGGCGCTGGACAGTGCCCTCGGAACCGAACCTGACGCCGGCGAGGTAAATCAGGGACAGGCTCAGGCACACGCCGACGACCTGCACCGGGAACAGCACGTTCCATTTCGCAACGACGACCAGGTACACGGCGTACGCCAGGAACAACGGCAGCGGACGGCGCAGCAGCTCGTTGATGCGGACAATCGGCAGCGTCCCCAACGCCATGCCCAGCAGCGCGATCGACACCAGCTCGAGGTTGACGCTCGTGCGTCCAATTGCGCTCGCGACGAGCGCCGTCGTCACCGCGGCGGCGCCCACGCCCCGCAGCGACAGGCCGAAGCGGTCGGACGCGTACAGGACGAGCGGTGCAAGCAGGAGGAAATAGCTGATCGGGACCAGCACATCGAACGCCGCGCGTCCGTTGCCCGTGACGTAGACCTCATACGCGTTTCGCGCGAACGCCGCGACGCTCAGATCGCCGCCGTTGTAGTTGTGGCTCATCACCGATCCGATGGCGAGATTCAGCAGCGTGAAGAGCAGCAGCAGTTTTCCGCCGCGAACGAGCAGCCGTCGGTACGTCCGGCGATCCGGGCTCGTGCCCTTGCTCAGATACACGTTCGAGACGATGAAGCCCGTGATGAGGATGAACGATGGCGTGAGAAACCTGAGGTAGCGATAGATGTCCCACTGGAGGGTGACGAAGTAGTTCAGCCAGTGGTACAGCACCATGATCAGCACCAGGGCGCCCTTGGTGAAGTCGAGCGCGTCGTTCCTGGAAGAGCCCTTCATTCGTTCGCACCGTGCGCGGCCGTGATCGGCGGCTGCGGGAGCATCGCCGGCCCTGACAGGTCCCGCAGAATCGAGACGTACCGTTCCTTTTCGCGCGTCCACGACAGGCGTTCCCGCGCCACCGGCAGCCGCCGCCGGTATTCCTCGAGACACAACGAGCCGTCCGCCACGCCGTCGAGACGCGCGGCCAGTTCCTGTGAATCGCCCGGCGTATAGAACATGCACTCGTCCGGACGGAGGTAATGACTGATCGCCGTGCTCCTCACCGTGATCGACGGCAACCCGAGACACGTGTACTCGATCAGTTTCAACGGCAGCGCCACGTCCGAGATCGGCGTGACATCCAGCGGAACCAGGCCGACATGGCAATCCGCCAGGACGGTCGGAATCTCGTGCACCGGATAGACGCGGTTGATGAATTCCACGCGGTCTTCCACCCGATGCGCCTTGATCAGCTCCTTCAACGTCGCGCTGAAGTCGCCTTCGCCGATGATCCGGACGCGGATGCGTGCGGTCTGTCTCACCTTCGCGACCGCCTCAATCAGCGTCCGGAGGCCGTAGCGTTCCAGGATGGTGCCGTGGAACACGAACCGCACCACGTCTCCGATCGCCGGATACGGGATTGGCTTGAACAGCCGGTCGTCTGCGAAATTCGCGACCACGTCGATCGCGTCGCGGCGGTACCCGTGCTTGGCCGCCATGGAGTCTCTGACCGGCTCGTTGACCGTTATCGTCCGGCTGGCGAAGGCCACGCTGAGCTTTTCGACGAGCAGCAGCGCCCGGTACGACCAGTTCTGTTTCGCGCCGGCGTACTTGGAGCTGAACGTCTCGGGCATCGGGTCATGAATGTCGAGGATGACCCGCGCGCCGAACAGTCTCGGAATCAGCACCGAGAACACCAGCGCATCGGGCATGTTGTTGACATGCACGATCCGATAGCGCCGGCTCGCGAACAGCCGCGTGGACAACGCGAAGCACCGCAGGAAGAACGCCAGGTAGGCCCAGACGTATCCGGCTCGCGATCGACCCCGATAGCGCTGCTGCGCCACGTGCAGGACGCGAACGCCCCGAACCAGTTCGACCGAGGCGCGACCGGACCGGCTCAGCGCGATGACATCGACCGCAAAGCCCGCCTCGGCGGCGGCCTCGGCGGCCCGGATCACGCGCGGATCGGTCTCGTAGTTCGTGTAGGCGATCATCAGGATCGCCGGAGCGCGACGCTTCGTCATGGACGTTGGGTGAAAGAGGAATCCGAGCGGACGTGACTAGTCGGGCTGCCCGAAGAACGCACGGATCGTGTGAACCACGCATGCCGCCTGTTCGTCGCTCAGCTCGGGATAGATCGGCAGCGCGAGCGTGTGCTCGGCGGCCGCTTCGCTCTCCGGGAAGTCGCCCCGGTTGTAACCGAGGTCCTTGAAGCACTCCTGCACGTGCATCGGGACCGGGTAATAGACCTCGGTACCGATCCCGTTCTTCTGGAGGTGTGCCTTCAGCTCGTCCCGGCGATCCACTCTGATCACGTACTGATTGAACACATGCCGCTCGGTAACTTCCGTCGGCAGGACCACGTTGCGGTCGCGGACGAGCATCTCGCCGTCCGGCCGGGTCTGCGCCCAGTCGCGAGTGTCGGAGACGATCAGGCCCGATTCGGCAAACAGCCGGTCGTATCGTCTCGCGTTGGACCGCCGTCCCTCCGTCCAGTCATCGAGGTGCGGAAGCTTCGCCGAGATGATGGCGCCCTGGAGCGCGTCGAGGCGGAAGTTGCCGCCGACCAGCCGGTGGTAGTACTTCGGATGCGATCCGTGCGCACGCAGGATCCGGAGACGCTCCGCCCGCTTCGGATCGTTGGTGACGACCATGCCGCCATCGCCGGCCGCGCCGAGATTCTTCGACGGGAAGAACGAGAAGCAGCCATAGTGGCCGATGGTGCCGGACGACCGTCCGTCGTACCGTGCCCCAATCGACTGCGCCGCATCCTCGATTACCACGAGGCCATGCTTCGACGCGATGTCCATGACGGCCTGCATGTCGGCGGACTGGCCGTAGAGATGGACCGGGATGATCGCCTTCGTCCGCGAGGTGATCTTGTCCGCAATCTGATCCACGGCGAGGTTGTAGGTGACCGGGTCGATGTCGACGAAGACCGGCGTCGCGCCGAGGCGTGCGATCGCCCCCACCGTGGCGAAGAAGGTGTACGGCGTCGTGATCACCTCGTCGCCGGGGCCGATGCCTTCGGCCATCAGGCAGATGAGCAGCGCGTCACTGCCTGAGGACACGCCGATGGCATGCGGCGCGTGACAGTAGGCGGCAATCGCCTCCTCGCATCGCTGCACGTGCGGACCGAGGATGAAGTGCTGCGATTCCATGACGGCATGGATCGCCTGTTCGAGCTCGGTCTTGATCGTTTCGTATTGCGCTTTGAGATCTAGCAACGGGACATTCATGCGATCACCGATTCTGTTTTGAAAGTACGGTAAGACTTCAGGCCTTTACTCAACTCCGTGGGAAGCGCCTCCTCTTCCGACAGATCCAGACAGACGAGCGTTCCGCCCGCCTTGAGCGTGTAGCGATACCCGCTCTCCGGGCACCGCATGATGCCGTCGGCGTCGGGGTCGGCGAGCCGATGGCCGTGACGGCTCATCCAGCCGACCTGGCGCGCGGGATTGCCCACCACCAGCGCGTAGTCCGGGACGTTCTTCGTCACGACCGCGCCGGCCGCGACAAATGCATACCGCCCGATCGTCACGCCGCACACCACGGTCGAATTCGCTCCCAGCGTCGCTCCGCGGCGCAGCACCGTCGTCTCGTACAGCGAGTGGCGATTCACCTGCGAGCGGGGGTTGCTGACGTTGGTCAGCACGCACGACGGCCCGAGGAACACGTCGTCTTCGATGACGATGCCGGAGTAGACGGAGACGTTGTTCTGAATCTTCACGTTGTTGCCGACAATCGTGTTGGCGTCGACGTTCACGTTCTGTCCGATGATGCAGCGCTGGCCGATGCGTGCGCCTTTCATCACGTGCGCCGAGTGCCAGATCTTGGTGCCCGCTCCGATCTCGGCTCCCTCGTCCACGTGGGCGGACTCGTGCGCGAAGTAGTCTTTCGGGGCCGGAGGCGCCGCGACCGGCAGCTCCACCTGCACGGAAGCGCCCTCGAGCAGCGCCCGCTGGCACGAGTCGAGGATCTTCAGCACCCGGAGTCCCTCGTGACCGTCGGTCACCGGCCGGGTGCGCGTCTGCACGCAGTTGACGAAGTGCTGACATTCCTCCCGGAGCGGCTCGACCTTCCGGATCTCGACCGGCTGCTGCTCCCCCTTGATGGCGGTGGGCACGCGATTCTTCCACTCGACCTTGTGGGGATACAGCACCAGCTTGTGCTCCGCCCCGTCGTCGAAGACGGCCATCTGCTCGGAACCGACGACGACCAGGCGCTGCTCTTTGACGGGATGGAGCCAGCTCACGAAGATGTGCCCCTGCACGCCGCTGGCGAACTCGAACTGGCTGAGCGTGACGTCGTAGAGATGCGGGTTGAGATACGCACCGCCCTGCGCGGTGACACGAACCGGCGACTCGTCGAGAAGCGCCAGCATCACCGAAATGTCATGCGGGGCGAAGCTCCACAGGATGTTTTCCTCGTTCCGGATCTTCCCGAGGTTCAACCGGTTGGAGTAGACGTACTGGATCTTGCCCAGAACGCCTTGCTGAATGAGCTCCTTGAGGCGGATGACGGCCGGGTGGTACCGCAGGATGTGGCCGACCATGAGAACCCTGCCCTTTGCTTCGGCCAGCTTCACCAGCGCTTCACCATGGGCGACCTCGATGGCCAGCGGCTTCTCGACGTAGACGTCCTTGCCGGCCTCGAGCGCGGCTTTCGCCATCTCGAAGTGCGTCACCGCCGGCGTCGCGAGCGCCACGGCGCGAATCGACGGGTCCGCCAGCACCGCGCGGTAGTCGCGGACGAACGCCACCGACGGATATTCCTTTGCGCACGTGAGCTCGGCGCGCTCGCTCGAATCACAGACGGCGGCCAGCGCTCCGATTTCGTGGAAGTTCCGGACAAGGTTCTTGCCCCACGCTCCCATTCCGACTACCGCGATTCCCGCCATGGACTCTCCTCGTTGCTCGACCGTCATTCCGAACTCCTTTTCTCCTAAACTCAACCCTTCACACAACTGGGCTCACTCACCTGCCGCAGCACGCGGCTCCTGACGAGCGCGCGCAGCCGCGCCATCTGCTCGTCGCGATGGAACCTGCGCAACGCGGCAGGTACCGGGCTCTGCTTGCGAACCACCCACGCCGAGGCGTAACCGGCCATCAGCGATGCGCCCCCCAGCACGAGAGGCGGGTTCTTCATCTGGAACACGCTCCTCAACAGCTGCCACAACGGGTGGCCGCCGACGAGGTACTCCTCCTGGCCGTGCCGGAATCGGGCGCGCAGGAGACCGCGGTCGGCCGTTCCCATGGCACGGTGATGCAGGCAGGTCTTCTCGACGAACGTGCGGGTCGTCCATCCCTGCATACGCGCGGTCGTTACCGCCACCCAGTCGATGCCGCCTTCCTTGACCGGCGTGTAGCCGCCGATCTGTTCGAAGCACGCCCTGCGGAAGAACTGACACGCGCCCGACACGTGACTGACGTCTGCGAAGTCGTGCGCGTAGCTGTGAGCGTCCGGGCTGGCTTCGTCCTCGATGAACGGCGTTCCCGCAACGCCGAGCCCCGGCATGACGGCGAAGCGGCCGATCAGGAACTCGTAGTAGTCGGGCGGCAGCGTGATGTCCGCATCGAGGTTGCCGACGAGATCGAACTCCACGTTCCGCATCGACTCGTAGGCGGCGTTGACGGCGTGCGCCTTGCCCGCGAAGTGACGGTCGGCGTTGCGCTCACGTCTCAGGAGCCGGATCCATGCGTGCTGTTGCGCATGCGACCGGACGATGTCGTCGGTGCGATCGGTCGATCCGTCGCTGACGATCGTCCAGCAGACCGGCAGCACCGTCTGCCGGACGACGGACTGGATCAGGCCATCGAGGTGCGCTTCCTCGTTCCGGGCGGGGGTGATGAGCGCGTATCGGAGCGTCGCAGAGCGTTCAGTCATGTCCAACCGTGAGTGTCTCGAGCAACAGCGCCAGCGCCTTCACCATCGTCGCCTGACCCCAGTGCAGCATCGGCGTCCTGACCCTGGTCCACCCAAGATCGCGGTAGAAGAAGTGACCGTCGCCGTCCTGCATGTTGGCCATCGTCCACTCGGCGACCTTGATGGCGCGGCGAAGGAGCTCCGGCTGCTGATCGGAGAAGGTCGCGAGCACCTCGATTGCCTGTGCCGCGCACTGGATGTCGACTGGATAGGTCCCGTCGTGGAAATACTTTGGCCGGCCGTCTTCTTCGAAGAAGTTCGCGTCGAAGTACTGCAGACCCTTTGAGAGGTGCGCGTCGAACCTGCAGTCGGAGGTCGCCGTTCGATACGTCCGGAGCGCGGCCAGGTTGTATCCGGTGTGGAAGTTGTCGATCCAGTGATACTTCGGCTCTTCCGCGTAGAACCACGCGCCGTCCGGCCGCTGCCGCGCGCAGGTATACGTCATCGCGTCCCGCGCAACGGCGCACGCCTCCTGATTGCCGGTCACCGACGCGAGCCGCGCCAGGAATGCGGCACCCATGACGTTCGAGTTGTGGATGGACGACTGCCGATACGCGACGTAGCTGAGGCAACGCCCCGTGTCCGTCCGTTCCGCCGGCAGCATCAACATCCACGTCCCGATGCTTTCGGCGACGGCCAGGTAGCGCGGATCCTGGAACTGGTCGAAGGCCTCGAGAAACGCCTGGCCGATCAGCGCGCTCCAGATCAACAGGGGTTCACCCAGTGGCCGGCGGCCGCTTCTCGTCGCGTATTCGTAGGGGTCGCCCCAGCAGAACTCGTCGTAGCCTGGCGCGCGATTGACCATCAGCCAGTCGAGGCATGCTTTGGCCTCGTCGCGAATCGGTGAGGGCGCGCCATTCCGGCACATCACCAGGTAGCCCCACGCCATGTAGCCGCGGCCGATCGCCGATTCGTGAGGCCGCACGCCGATGAACGGCCGGACATTGAACGGGGTCCGCAGCACGAACTGCTGCAACGCGCGCATGGGCAGCACTTTTCCGGCGGTCAACGGAAAGAAGATCGATGAGTTGCCATCGGCGGGCTCATAGGCGCGGTACTGATGCGCCTGCACCCACCCGATGGCGCGCTCGAGGCTCTGTTCCAGCCGGCGTTCGATCGACATCACGTTCACTGTGCCGTCGCCGCGACAGCGCGTCCGGCACGCGCCAGACGAATCGCGATGCGAAGACGTTCCGCTGCGAGCAACGAATAGTTGCCGAGCGAAAAGTTCGTGGACTGGAACTGCCCCGCAAAGGTCACGGGAATGCCCTTCTTGCCAGCCAGGCCGCGTTTGAAGTGGTAGGTGCCCGGATTGCGTTCCGGATCCACGCCGTTGAGGTCGTATCGCCGCACGCCGGCCGCCTTGAGCGCCCGAACGATCTCCCACTGAACGAGGTACGCGGCCGAGGTCTGCATCCCGTGGTCGTCGGTGGCGCCGAACAAGTAGACAGCCGTGTCGCCGACCGCGCTGTAGATCGCGCCCGCGCAGGGACGCCCATCCTGGCGGGCGATGACCATGCGCATCTGCAGATGCGAAGGAAGCGTCTGCTGAAGCAGCCGGTGCTTGCGGATGTCGGCGGAAGGCGCGAACTGCTTTCTCGCCAGCATCCGTTCGTACACCGCCGTGAACTCGTCGAACAGGTCGAGCCCGGTGCCCGACGAGACCGTCACGCCCGAACGCTCGGCCTTGCTCAGGCAGTTCCGCCATTTCTTGTCGAGATCGCGGCGCAGCTCGTCGAGCTCCGGCGACACATCGACGATGAGGGTATGTGTCGCGCGGAGATGCGTCACCGGCGAAAACCCTTCATCGACCAACGCCTGGATGCACGAAGAGTCTTCCTCGACGACGAGACGCGGGTTGAGGCGAAGCACCATTCCACGCCGGACGACGTATTCCTCGCGCAGCGCGCGGACCGCCTGACGAAACGCCGCCGGGTTCGATTCGTCGCTCCGGCGCGACAGCGGGCCCCAGAGCACGTAGGCGAAGCCGGATCGTGTCAGCGGCAATCGCATCAGGCGCACTTCAGCCGCGCCCACGACGTCGCCGCCGCGCGTCAGTGCCACGCGATCGACGCCGTTGAAGCGCCCGCCGGAGGGCGCGTGGTGCCACACCTGATAGAGATTGGCGTCCTTGAACTCCGCAATCCGCTCGTACCAGCCGTTGCAGGCCGTCGCGTCGATCTCGACGCGGTCATCCCTGACGAGTGACGCTGTCACGCTTCCTGAATCCTTCCGACGAGTTTGAGGACTTCCCGTTTCGCGGGCACGGCAATCGCCATCCAGTCGTAGCCGCCGTACAGCTTCAGCAGAAATTCCACCGGCCAGTCCTGGAGCGTCACGTTCACCCTGCCCACCAGGCGCGATCCGTCGCCTGCGCCGCGCTCGACGGGAACGTTGGCAAACACCTGTTCGTACCCCGCACGTTCCGCGGCGGCGAGCACGCGGTCGTTGAACGACCCGTATGGAAGCGACAGCATCGTGACGCGCGCGCCGGTAATCGCCTCGAGCGTCTCGCGCGACGTCACCAGTTCGGCCTCGAGGCGCTCGGCGTCGAGGCTCGCGAGCCGCGGATGGGACACGGTGTGCGAACCGATCTTCACGAGCCGTCGATCGAGGCCCTTCAGCCAGTCGGCCGGAACCACTGCGTCGCCTGCGCTGGAGGCGCGAGGGTCGTCGCTCACCCACCCTCGCGATGCGCCCAGAAAGCCGGTCGGTACGAAGAGGGTGGCCGGAACGCCGTACACCGCCAGCACCGGCTGCGCATTGTCGAAGACGCTGCACAGCCCGTCGTCGAACGTCACTGCCACGGCGCGTCCGCGGCCGGCCTTCACGTGAGCGTCCGGGAATACCGGCATGGCTCGCCGGACCAGCTGCGCAATCTGCCGCTCGAAGCGGGCGATGTGCGCGTCCGGAATCGCGTGATACGTCAGCACCACCATTGACGGCGCCGGCGCCCGGCCGGACAGCAGTCGCGTGAGGGCATGCTGGACGCACCTGCCGCCGAGGTAGGCGATGGAAATCGCCAGTGCGAGAACTCGCTTGATCACGTCGTGAAGGTGTCCTGGAAGACGATCTACTCGCGGTAACGCAGGATCGAGAGGCCCCAGTAGGCGGCCACGACGGCCCCGCTGTACGCCAGCTTCTGAAAGACGCGGACCGCCAGATGCTTCGGTGCGAGCAGCGCGGGAAGCGTCAGCACCGCGCACGCGCAGAACACGGCGGCGTTTTTCACGATCAGGCCGTCCGAACGCAGCGTGCCGACGCGCATCCGCTCGCCATCGATGGTTCCGGCGCGCAGCAGCCGCCTGACGTGATAGTTCACCGTGCATCGCTCCGGCGGAATCGTTTCGGTGACCACCGCCTCGTCGCACCAGACGAACACGTTGCCTCGCGCGAACTGGCGGGCAAAGAAGTCGGTGTCCTCACCGCCGGTGCGTCCGAACGCCGGATCGAACCAGTGCTCGCCCTGCTCCACGATCGACCGCTGCACGAGCAGGTTCCCGGTTCGCGCGTCTCTCGAAGCGATGCGGGCGCCGGTCGGCAGCCGCCGCCGCCTGAACACGCGGCCGTTCCTGAGCCACGCAGGCGCGCTCTCCGGAAACTCCGGCTCGACGGGCCCCAGCACGCCGTGCGCCGCCTGCGCGGTAATCGTGCGGTGCAGGAGCAGCAACCAGTCGGCGCCTGGCCGTTCATCATCGTCGATGAACGCGAGGAGATTGCCGGTTGCGTTGCGGATGGCACGGTTTCGCGCCAGCGAGATGTTGCGCTCCGGCTCGCAGTCATAGGTGAACCGGATTCCCGATGCCCGCGCGGTGCGGCGCACGACATATTCAGATGAACGATCCACATCGTTGTCGACCACGACCACGTCGAAGGTGAATCGACCCTCGGTCAGCTGGTTGGCGACGGCCGGCAACAAGCCCGCCAACCACTCACGCCGCTTGAGCGTGCAGATGCACACCGAAATGTGGTCGCGTGCGCTCAGGGGACCAGCGATCATCTGGACTGGGTGATTGCCCCGCGGGGAATCGTTCTCGTGAACTCGGCGACCGCATCGCCGATCACCTTGTAGCCGTTCCTGCCCGGATGCATGTCCTCGGTTGTCTGCGCGTAGAGCCCGTTTGCGGCGGCGCGCCGCAGTGCCGGCAAGGTGTCGACGTACGGAATCTTCGCCTCGTCGAGGAACTGCCCGAGCTGCTGCCTCGCCACGCGTTCGTTTGCGATGACCGCGTCCACCGCGTCCTTCAGAGGAAGGCCCGGCGTGCGTTCGAGGTAGTCGGCAAACACGGTCTCCTTCGTCGGGATGATCACGACGGCAAAGGTGCAGCCGTTGTCGCTGCAGACGCGCGCCATCTCCTTCAGCAGGTGAAACGTGATGCGCATCCCTTCCCTGATGTCCGGGTTCTGCTGATCGAGACGTCTCGCGATACCGAGCGGACGGAACGCCTCGCGGATGTGCGCGTCCGGGATGTCGATGGCCGTCATCGCCGGATCCTCGCCCCGCACCGCGCGCGCGAACCGGACGTTCTCCTTCAGTCCGCTCAGGGCCGGACCATGGACAAGCAGCCGGTACGTCAGGCTTTCGCGCGAAAGCCAGTTCCGCACCTGTTTGAACGTGCCGGGCGGCTCCGCATCGTCCCAGATGTTGGCGTTGACCGGCCCACGACGTTCGGCTCGCAGCGAGGCCCAGTGATCCAGGCCGTAGGTAATCGAGAACGCATTCTCGAAGTCGTCGCCCAGGTACAGGCCGCACAACACCAGCCTCGGATGCAGTCGCACGCCGCGAGTGGTCAGCAGGTAGTCGTACTGGTTCGGCCCATACCCGCCGACGCCGAGGTTGTAGACCCTCTCGCCGGTATCGCGACCGAGCACGCTCGGCCACGCGTCTTCCATCCGCGCCTGGTTGCCGAAGGTGTGCGAATCGCCAACGGTCACGACGTCGGCCGCGGAAGGGACGCCCGGGTTCCGGAATCCCCAGACGTCGAACCCGGCGCTGTTGGGCGCAACCTTGATTCCGAGGATGTCATCGGAATAGGTCGTGACCGAGAGATAGTCGGCGGGGTTGAGCACCAGCCGTGCGCCCACTTCGCAGAGCACAACGCCCACGAGGATCGACACGGCCGCGACTGCCGCGTTGACGAGGACTGTCCGAACGATTCTCATTGCGTTTACCGGAAACGGTCGAAGAGGACGCGACCGGCGATGGCGACGGTCATCAGCTTGTCGAGTTCGTCGGTATAGTTCGCGCGCCCCGCGATGTGCGCATCGGTCATCGCGGCCACGGCTCGCATGTCGAACCACGCCGCCAGCTCCTCACGGGCCGGACCGGTGAGTGTCTCCCTCACGAACGCCGACAGTTCGGTGCGCGTCCAGAGCCGGAAATGCTGGAACTTGTCGCGGCCGAGAAACCGCGTTTCGAGCAGGCCGCTCGGCAGACGGCTCGCGAACGCCGCAAGCCAGTCCGGCGCTCCGTGACTGGTCAGATATTCCGCCTTGACGACGGCACGGCGATACGCGCGGCGCGTGAACCGGAACAGCGCGGCGCCCGTGCCGAGACGGCCCGTGTCCGTCGGAATCGTCAGCAGTTCCGGACGGCGCCGAATGACAGCCGACGGGCAGTCGCTGGCCCCGCGGACGTCCGCGGTTGCGCAGCAGAGCCACTTCACCACGTCGCTGGCGAGGAATGGTGACCGCATGAGCACCTGCGATCGCTCGATGGCGTAACGGCCATACCCCTGCGACGGCAGCTGATCGAAGAGCGCGAACGCGACGGGATTCTGCGCGGTTGTACTCGTGAAGGCGTCCCGCCCCTCGGCGATGAACTGCGCCAGCTGCGGACCGATGAATGCGCCCTTCGGCATGACGTACTTGAAGGCGCGAACGCCACGCATCAGCTCGCCGCCCCAGTTGCCCGTGACCCGGCCGGGCGCGATGGTGCGGGCGATGCGGTTCAGATACAACTCCGCGGCTCCCGAGAACCCGAGGTAGCCATCCGAGATGTAGACGGATCGCTCGAGCGACTGCTGGAAGCCACTCAGGAAATCGGTCCCGAGCTCGATCACCTCGTGGGGCTGTCTGCACGCACGCGCGACGTGCTGTCCGATCGACACATCGAACGTCGTCCCGTACATGCTGCCAAACGTGTAGCACGGCACGCTTCCCGCCGGCGCGTCGAGACTGGCCATGATCATTCGCGAATCCAGGCCACCCGTCAGAGAGATCCCCACCGCCGGTGGCCGGCTGATCGCCTGACCAACGGCGGCGCGGAGGCTCGTGGAGAACCTGTCGAGGAAGGTCTCGGCAGGAAGGGACTCGGCGCTCTCCAGGCTCTCCCTGTCGAAATAGGAACGCCGTACCGGCGGCTTTCCGACGCTCATCGACACGATGGAGCCGCCGTCGAGCACGTCGATGTCCTTGTAGAGCGACGGCTTCCCGATCGGGCAGCCGCACGCGAAAAACTGCGCCAGCGCCGTGGGATTGAAGGCGCGCGTTCCCGGCGCGACCGCGAGAATCGCCTTGGCCTCGGAGGAGAAGAACGTGCGTGATCCTTCGGTATGGATGAAGATGCGCTCCATCCCGTAGCGATCGTTGAACAGGAAGCACTTTGCACGGCGCCGATCGATGACGAGTCCCGCCACGTGTCCCGTGATGC
>Ga0114129_10009923_pt1 | contig 13570 bp, 10 predicted proteins | sample RhiMetdeltSRZDD1_FD_80071 | JGI IMG/M metagenome (GOLD analysis project Ga0114129, IMG submission 80071) | Populus rhizosphere microbial communities from Tennessee, USA - Rhizosphere MetaG P. deltoides SRZDD1 (version 2) (version 2) | ecosystem: Host-associated > Plants > Roots > Rhizosphere >...
ACCCGCCACGGAGTGCTCGGTATTGCAACGTGCGACAAAGGGCTGCCGGCGATGATGATCGCGCTCGCGGCAAACCGCGATCTTCCGTGTGTGCTGGTGCCCGGCGGCGTGACGCTCCTGCCGATCGAAGGTGAGGACGCGGGTCGGATCCAGAGCATCGGCGTGCGATTCGTCCATGGCGAGATCACGCGCGAGGAGGCGGCCGACCTCGGATGCCGTGCGTGCGCATCGCCTGGCGGCGGCTGCCAGTTCCTCGGCACTGCGGCGACGTCACAGGTCGTCGGCGAAGCGCTCGGCCTGTCGCTGGGGCACTCGGCGCTCGCGCCGTCGGGTCACCCGATCTGGCTCGATCTCGCGAAACGGTCGGCTCGCGCGTTGATGGCGCTCGAATCGCGTGGGATCAAGACGAGCGACATCCTGACCGACGGCGCTCTGTACAACGCGATGGTCACTCACGCCGCGTTCGGTGGATCGACGAACCTCCTGCTGCACGTGCCGGCGATCGCGTACGCCGCGGGACTGCGTCGGCCGACTGCGCGCGACTGGAGCGCGGTCAACCACCGCGTGCCGCGCATCGTCGACGCCCTCCCGAACGGTCCGCGCAACCATCCGACGATTCAGGTCTTCCTCGCCGGTGGTGTGCCCGAAGTGATGCTGCACCTTCGACGCGGAGGACTACTCGAGACCCGCGCGCTGACGGTCGGCGGCGTGTCGCTCGGCGAGCAGCTCGATGAATGGGAGGCCTCCCCTCGCCGGGCACGGCTTCGCGCGCAACTGCGCGATCGCGACGGCGTCGATCCGGACGAGGTAATCCTTTCGCCGGAGGCGGCTCGCAACCGCGGACTCACGTCGACGGTGTGCCTGCCGCATGGCAACCTGGCGCCGGACGGCGCTGTAATCAAGAGCACAGCCATCGACCCGAGCGTCGTCTCGGCCGACGGGGTTTTTCGATTCACCGGCGCCGCGAAGGTGTTCCTCACCGAGCCGTCGGCGATTGCGGCCATCAAGAGCGGTGCGATTCGACCGGGTGACGTGCTCGTGCTGATCTGTCGCGGTCCGATGGGCGCGGGCATGGAGGAGACGTATCAGCTCACCTCCGCGCTCAAGTTCCTCGAATTCGGGAAGCACGTCGCCATTCTCACCGACGCGCGCTTCAGCGGCGTGTCGACCGGCGCGTGCATCGGTCATGTGTCACCCGAAGCGCTCGCCGGCGGCCCGATCGGGAAACTTCGCGACGGCGATCTGATTCAAATCGTCGTCGATCGCATCGGGCTCGAAGGATCGGTGGATCTCGTTGGCGAAGATGGCGCGTTCGTCGGTGTCGAGGCAGGCACGCGCATCCTACAGGGTCGCTCGCCACGTGCCGATCTGGCGCCCGACCCGGCGCTGCCCGACGACACGCGACTGTGGGCGGCGTTGCAGGACGCGAGCGGCGGCACGTGGGGCGGCGCCGTTTACGATGTGGATGCGATCCTGAGAGTGCTGTCCGCGGGGCGAAAGGCGCTCGGCCAGTGAAGCATTCCGGCTGGCCCAGAACCAAAGCCTTACTCAAGAGCCGACAGTGAGGACCTCAATGCGACCCGAACAGTGGGACACCTTCAAACGCGCGGCCCGTCTCGAGAAGCTCGACAAAGTGCCCATGGCGCTAATCGTCGACAGCCCATGGATCCCGGGCTACCTCGGGATCAAGCACCTCGATTACTACCTCGATCCCGAGCTCTGGTTCCAATCGAACCTGCGGATCATGCGCGAGTTTCCGGACATCATCATGGTCCCGTCGTGGTGGATGGAATACGGCATGGCCGCGGAGCCCTCGGTGCTTGGCTCGAAGATCAAGTTCTGGCAGGACAACACGCCGAGCGAATACCACACGCTCTACCGACTCGAGGACATCGACCAGTTCCCCGAGTACGAAGTCGAAGCCGACGCGTTCGCCGCGCTCACGCTGCACCGGATCGGGATGCACAAGCAGCGCATTCTCGATCACGGCTACATCCTTCCGCTGGTGACGTCACGGGGGCCGCTGTGCACAGCAGGATTCGTGCGCAGCACGACGAACCTGATGATTGAGCTCGTCGAGAACCCCGACGGCTGTCACAGGCTGATCGACCTCTGCACGCGCGTCATCATCGACTGGCTCAAGGCGCAGCACAGAATCATGGGCGACACCGTCGAAGGCATCTTCATTCTCGACGACATCGTCGGTTTCATCAACGAGGAACACTACCAGGAGTTCGCGCACCCGTACCTGAAGCGCATCTGCGACGCGTTCCCGAGCGACTGGGTGAAGGTCTATCACAACGACGCGGAGGTCGACGCCTGCCTCGACCACCTGCCCGACGCGGGGTTCCACGTGCTCAATTGGGGCAAGCAGAAGGACATTCGCGAGGTGAAGGCGCGCGTGGGCAAGCGCATGTGCCTCATGGGCAACGTGAATCCGCTCGAGATTGGCGTCCGTGGCACACCCGACGAAGTGAAGGACGCGACGCTCGACGTGCTCGAAGGCTCGCAGGGTGAAGGGATCATTCTCTCGGTCGGCGGCGGCGTCAGCCCCGGCATGCCGCGCGAGAACATCGTCGCGATGCTCGAGGCGCTCGAGGCGTTCAATTCGCGTCGGAACTGACGCTGACGGAGATCAGAAGCTCTAGAAGCTAGCTTAGCTAGAAGCTTCTGGATTCTTGCTTCTGACGTTGCTCACAGAGATGGCACAGGCGATCAGAGGACTCCGGTGGTGGATGATTGGGCTGTTGATGGCAGGGTCCATCATCAACTATCTCACCCGCAGCACACTCGCCGTTGCCGCGCCAACCCTCCTGAAGGACCTCGACATCACGACGCAACAGTATTCGTGGATTCTCGGCGCATTCCAGGGTGCGATCATGCTGCAGCCGCTCTGCGGCTACGTGCTCGACGTGCTCGGGCTGAAGCTTGGCTTCGCAATCTTCGCGATTGCCTGGTCGTTCATCAGCATGGCCCACGGCCTGGCGCGCAACTGGCAATCGCTGTTCGCGTTGCGCGGTCTACTCGGACTCGCGGAAGGGTGCGCGAATCCGGCAGGGATGAAGGCCACCTCAGAATGGTTTCCTGCCAGAGAGCGCGGGTTTGCGGGCGGCGTGTTCAACATCGGCGCGTCAGTGGGATCGATGCTCGCGCCTCCGCTCGTTGCGTGGGCGATCCTCGCGTACAACTGGCAGACAGCGTTCGTCCTGACGGGCGCGATCGGGCTCGTGTGGGTGGCGTTCTGGATCTGGTTGTACGAATCACCGGCGAAACACTCTGCGTTGTCAGCTCAGGAACGTGAGCACATCCTGGCCGGGCAGGAGAAGCATCTGGAGGCCTACGGCACCAGGCCTTCGATTCCAAATATTCTCCGGCAGCGCAACTTCTGGGGCATCGCGCTTCCCCGGTTTCTGGCCGATCCAACCTGGGGCACGCTGACGAACTGGCTGCCGCTCTACCTGATGACGGTTCGTCACTTCGATCTCAAACAGATCGCGCTCTTTGCGTGGCTGCCCTTCCTTGCCGCCGATCTCGGATGCCTCGCCGGCGGCGCGATCGCCATGACGCTGCAAGAATACTTCGGCGTCGGCCTGATCAACGCCCGACGCGGGGCGTTCACGATCGGCGCGTGCCTGATGATGGGCATGGGGTTCGCCGGGTTCGTCGAGAGTCCGTACGTCGCGATTGCGTTGCTGAGTCTGGGCGGCTTCGCGCACCAGACGCTGTCGGTAACGGTGATCACGATGTCGTCGGATCTCTTCAAGAGAAACGAGGTCGCGACAGTGGCGGGGATGGCCGGAACGTGCGGGAACGCCGGACTGCTGATCTCCTCTCTGCTGATTGGGGGTCTCGTGACGAGAATCGGTTACACGCCGTTCTTCATCGGCCTTGCGATCCTCGACCTCGTCGGGGCAGTGGTGCTGTGGACGCTCGTGCAGGAGCGTGATTCCGCGGCAGTTCGGGGAGCGGCCGTGGCATAGCGGCTGCGACCTTGTGGGGTGCGTTCGGGAAGTACAACGCAGAGCGCGTCCTCGCTCAGCGATCTCTGCGTTGTTTTGCTGCCCGAACGCCGAATAACACGATGTTAGACAACGTTCAGCAGATCCAAAACCCGATCCTGCGCGGCTTCAATCCTGATCCGTCCATCGTGCGCGTCGGCGACGACTACTACATCGCGACGTCCACGTTCGAGTGGTTTCCGGGCGTCCAGATCCATCACTCGCGCGATCTCGTTCACTGGCGTCTTCTCACGCGTCCGCTCACGCGCGCCAGTCAGCTCAACATGCTCGGCGACCCTGATTCGTGCGGCATCTGGGCACCGTGCCTGAGTCACTCGGACGGGTTGTTCTACTTGATCTACACGGACGTCAAACGCTACGGACGGATGGCGCAGCCAGGGACGGCCGGCGCGTCGATGCGCGACTTCCACAACTATCTGGTCACCAGCCCGTATATCGATGGCGACTGGTCCGATCCGATTGACTTGAACAGCAGCGGATTCGATCCGTCGCTCTTTCACGACGACGATGGCCGGAAGTATCTGGTCAACATGCTGTGGGACCATCGACCGGGACAGAATCGCTTCGCGGGGATCGTGCTGCAGGAATACTCCGCCGCCGCCCGCGCGCTCATCGGCGAACGTCGTCTGATCTTCCAGGGGACTGCGTTAGGGTTCACCGAGGCGCCGCATCTCTACAAACGTAACGGCTACTACTATCTGCTGACAGCAGAAGGAGGCACCGGCTGCGGGCACGCGGTGACGATGGCGCGGTCGCGCGAGCTGACGGGACCGTACGAGCTCCATCCTGACGTGTACATCCTGAGCTCGCGTCATCGACCCGACGCCGAACTGCAGCGTGCGGGCCACGCAGATCTCGTCGAAACGCAGGACGGGCAGACCTATATGGCGTATCTGTGCGGTCGGCCGCTCCGCAACCGCGGTCGCTGCACGCTTGGCCGTGAAACGGCGATCCAGCCGATGGTGTGGTCGCAGGACGGTTGGCTGCGAACGATCGATGGCCAAGGCGTCCCGGCCTCGAGCGTCGCCGCACCGGGCGTGTCGCCGCACCCGTTCGATCCCGAGCCGATTCGGGAAGAGTTCGACGACGCGCGACTGCCGATCACGTTTCAGTGGCTGCGATCGCCGTGGCCCGACGAGCTGTTCAGCCTCACGGCGCGTCCTGGTCACCTGCGTCTGTACGGACGCGAGACGATCGGCAGCCTGTTCCGTCAGGCGCTCGTTGCAAGGCGCCAGCAGTCGCATTGCTTCAGCGCCACAACCGTCGTGGATTTCGAACCGCAGCATTTCCAGCAGGCCGCAGGGCTCGTTTGCTACTACAACAGCGCGAAGTTCCACTATTTCTACATCTCGCACGATCAGACGACCGGAAAACACCTGCGCGTGATGTCGTCTCTCCCGGATCAAGTGCAGACCGACTCGTTCACGACCTCTATCGCGATTCCGAGCGGGACGCCCATTCACCTGCGCGCGGAGGTCGACTACGAGCGCATGTACTTCGCGTACAGGTTGGACGGTCACGAGTGGCGATGGATACCGCAGCAGTTCGATGCGAGCATCCTGTCCGATGAAGCGACCGCGCCCGGCAATCCGAACTTCACGGGCGCCTTCGTCGGAATGGCGTGTCAGGACCTGGCGGGGACCGCGATGCCGGCAGACTTCGATTACTTCGAATACCAGGAACGCGAATATCGGCCGACCATTGGTTAACAGGAGCTCAGGAGTTCAGGAGTTTTGTTGTTCCAAAACAGGAAAACCGTCTCCTGATCTTCTACTCTCCTGTAAATGACGGTCGTTCGAATGGAGATCACAGGTCATGATCGTCTCACGTCGCGAGTTCGTCGCGACCAGCGTCACCGGCATCGCTGGTCTGTACGGCGGCAGTGCGCCGGCGCGACGAACCGCGTCGCCGCTGGCCGACGAGGACGGCTACAAGCTGTGGCTGCGATACGCGCCGCCTGGTGAGGCCGCTGCGCGGTACCGCAAGACGCTTCGCCAGCTCGTCGTGCAAGGAAGCTCCGAGACATCGCGTGTGATCCGCACCGAGGTCTCTTCGGCGATTGCGGGCATGCTCGGTGTGGATCTTCCAACCGCGACGCAGCCTGCCGAGGGTGGCGCCCTCGTCATCGGCACTCCAGAGGGCTCGTCGGCGATCCGAGGCCTCGGCTGGCAGTCAGACCTGGTCAAGGCCGGACCGGAAGGCTTCGTCATTCGCACGACGACGCTCGGGAACCACGCGGTGATCGCCATCGGGTCGATCGGGGACACCGGCGCACTGTACGGCGCGTTTCACTTTCTGCGCATGCTGCAAACCGGCCAGGCGATCGATCGCGTGGACCTGACGGAGCATCCGAAGATCCAGCTGCGAATGATCAATCACTGGGACAATCTCAACGGGACGATCGAGCGCGGATACGCAGGGAGATCACTCTGGCAGTGGAGCGAGCTGCCTGAGATGATCAGCCCTCGGTACGCCGACTATGCGCGCGCAAATGCCTCGATCGGCATCAACGGCGCCGTCGTCAACAACGTCAACGCCGACGTGCGAATTCTCTCGCCCGAGTACCTCGCTAAGGTAACCGCGCTTGCGAACGTCTTCCGTCCGTACGGTGTTCGCATGTATCTCTCCGCGAACGTGGCCGCGCCCCTGCGGCTCGGTGGTCTGCCGACGGCGGACCCGCTGGACAAGGGCGTAGCGGATTGGTGGAAGGCGAAAGCGACGGAAATCTACAAACTGATCCCCGATTTCGGCGGCTTTCTGGTCAAGGCGAGCTCCGAGGGCCAACCAGGACCGAAGGACTACGGCCGCACGCACGCGGAGGGAGCGAACGTGCTGGCCGATGCGCTCGCGCCGCACGGTGGCAACGTGATCTGGCGAGCCTTCATCTACGACGAGGACGTCGATCCCGATCGGGCCAAGCGCGCGTACATCGAGTTCACGAAACTCGACGGGCAGTTTCGTCCGAACGTGCTGTTGCAGGTCAAGAACGGCGCGATCGATTTTCAACCACGTGAACCGTTCCATCCATTGTTTGGTGCTTTGAAACAGACGCAAGTCGTATCCGAGATCCAGGCGACCCAGGAATATCTCGGACAAGCGAAGCATCTCGTGTATCTCGGCACGATGTGGGAGGAGTTCCTCCGCTCGGATACTCATGCGAAGGGTGAAGGCTCGACGGTCGCGAAAGTCCTCGAGGGGGCGGTTCATCCGCAACGCGTCACCGGCATGGTGTCTGTCGTGAATCCCGGGCTCGATCGCAACTGGTGCGGCCACCACTTCTCGCAATCGAACTGGTACGCGTCAGGAAGGCTGGCGTGGAATCCGGAGCTCTCCGCGAAGCAGATCGCCGAGGAATGGACGCGAATGACGTTCGGCAACGATCCGGCTACGGTCCAAACGGTTCGCGACATGATGATGACGTCCCGCGAAACGTTTGTGCACTACACGATGCCCGTCGGTCTGCATCACTTGATTGGCGGCGATCACTACGCGCCGATGCCGGAGAACGCCAACGCGCAGCGGGCTGATTGGACTGCGACCTACTACCATCAGGCTGCCCCCGACGGCATCGGGTTCGACAGGACCATGAGCGGCAACAAAGCGGTCGGCCAGTACTTCCCTCCGGTCCGCGACAGGTTCGACAGCCTGCCCGCCTGCCCGGAAGAGTTTCTCCTCTGGTTCCATCGCTGCGCGTGGGATTACAAGACGAAGTCTGGCAAGACGCTGTGGAACGCGCTGTGCGAGAAATACTTCGAGGGAGCGCAGCAGGCCGCGGCGATGGAGGTGACTTGGCAGTCACTCGCGAATCGGATCGATCCGCAGCGGCACCAGGAAGTTTCCGAACGCCTCGCGATTCAAGTGGCGGATGCGGCCAGCTGGCGCGATCACATTCTTCAGTACTTTCAGGGGTTCAGCGGGCGTCCGATCGTGAAGCCCGCCGCGTCCGGGCACAGAGGGGACGTCGCCATCCTTTGTTGATTTGTTCGGGTACTGGACAAAAGCGATACAATTGCGCTTCGCGCGCCTGCTGGCCCAAAGCCTAAAGCCCTGAGCCCAAAGCCGATCAGCGTTAGAAACCGCCATGCCCGACTACGCCCTGATGAACCAGTACCTCTACGAGGGAAAGGCCAAAGAAGTCGAGCAGATGACGAAGGACGCGCTTGTCGAAGGGCGTCCCGTCCAGGAAGTGCTCAACGAGGGCCTGATCGCCGGCATGAGCGTCGTCGGCGAGGATTTCAAGCACAACGTGCTCTACGTGCCGGAGGTACTGATCGCAGCGCGGGCGATGAAAGCCGGCATGTCCGTGCTGAAGCCGCTCCTGAGCGCCAGGGATAGCGGAATGGAACGCGTCGGCGTGTTGCTGATGGGAACCGTACGCGGTGATCTCCACGACATCGGGAAGAACCTGGTGCTGATGATGGCCGAGGGCGCGGGGTTCGAGGTACACGATATCGGCGTCGACCAGAGCGTTGAAAAGTTCCTGGCGGCCGCCGAGAAGTGTCAACCGACGATCATCGGGATGAGCGCGCTGCTGACGACGACCATGACCTACATGAAGACCGTGATCGACGGGTTTCAGACGGCAGGAAAGGGCCACATCAAGATGGCGGTCGGCGGCGCGCCAATCAGCCAGATGTTCGCCGACGAGATTGGCGCCGACGGCTACGGACAAAACGCGTCAGCCGCGGTCGACCTGTTCCTGCGGCTGGCCAGGAAAGCCTGACCGGTGATCACGACGTACAAGATCCTCTGCTGGCAGGAAGTTCCCTCGCAGATCAAAGCCGAGGACGAACGCGACGAGGTGACGCTGTCGCTCGATCCCCGATTCATGGAACGGATCGATCAGCTCGCGACGCAACGCGGATTGCTACAGACCGACGATTACCTGGCGCAGTGGCAGTGGAGCGAAGAGTACCAGCGTGAAGGCACGGCCGAGGAGGTCGCGCAGGCGATCAAGGCGCAGCTCGAATCGGAGATCGACTGGTAGGCTGCATGTCAACGGGACTCGTCATCAACGGCCACCGGATCGAAGTGGCAGCAGGTCTTTCCTTGTTCGATGCGGCCACTCGAGCAGGCGTACGCGTTCCGACGTCCTGCGTGACCCAGGGCAAGTGCAAGGAGTGCATCGTCGAGATTACGCACGGGATGGAGCTGCTCTCGGCTCCAACGGTACACGAGCGACACCTCGATCTGAAGCGCGCCAATTTCCGCCTCTCGTGTCAGAGCCGCGTGATCGCCGACGCCGGCGAGATTCATTGCCACACGCTGCGGCGCGGGCGGATGCGCATCGAACGTCACGCGCTGAACCTTCCGACGAGTCGCGAGGTGCCCTCGCTCGACCCGGCCATCGTACGTGAAGGGGATCGCATCATCGACAAGATCACTGCCAGGGAGCTCGACCGGTCGACCGGTCCCATTTACGGCCTTGCGATGGACCTGGGAACCACCACAATCGTCGTGCGATTGCTGAACCTCGAAACGGGTGAGCTCGTTGCGGATGCGTCGTTCGAGAACCCGCAGCGCTTCGGCGGCTCCGACGTGATGTCGCGCATTCATTACGACACCGAGCACCCCGGCAAGCTGCTCCGACGTACGCTGGCCGGGTACCTCACGCACGCCATCGACGACTTCCCTGTCGATCCGAAAACCATTTACGAAGTCGTCGTCGTCGGAAACTCGACGATGCGGGATTTGTTCTTCCGTCAGAACGTGTACTCGATCGGTCAGAATCCGTATCGCTCGATCACCGAAATCGAGATGGCCCACGGGAAGCGCCCGACGACGAGCCTGACCGAGACCGGCCGGCGATGTCTGCTCCCGATTCATCCGAATGCGCGCGTCTACGGGCTCCCGATCATCAGCGGGCATGTCGGCGCCGATGCCGCAGCGTGCATGCTGGCCGTCGGCCTCGCACAGGAGGATCGGCTCGTCGCGATCATGGATATCGGGACGAACACCGAGCTGATTGTCGGAAACAGACATCGCATCCTTGCGGCATCCTGTCCGGCGGGCCCTGCATTCGAGGGCGGGGCGATCGCGTGCGGCATGCCGGGGCTCGACGGTGCGGTCGAAGACGTGGCGATCGACGACGACGGGGCGTTTCGCTTGGGCGTCATCGGCGGCGGCACTCCTGAAGGCATCTGCGGATCGGGACTGGTCGATCTGATGAGCGAGCTCCTCCGCACCGGCCGCATGAACGAGATGGGCAGGTTCGAGGACGGTGCGAGTCGCATCACGCTCGACACGCAGCACGATCTCTTCTTCCTCGAGAGCGATGTGAACGAGCTGGCCCAGGCCAAGGGCGCAAACGTCGCCGGCCTGCACGTCGTGTTCGGCAACTATCGGGTTTCGTTCGACGACCTCGCGGTGTTCTACCTGGCAGGAGGCTTCGGTCGTCATCTGAAGACGGATGCGTCGAGACGGATTGGCCTGATTCCGAATCTTCCGGACTCGAAGATCGTGCAGATCGGCAACGCCGCGATCGAAGGCGCGTGCATCACCTTGTTATCGGCTGCGAAGCGCCAGGAGCTCGAGGCGCTCGTGAGAAGAGTTGAGCACTGCAGACTCGAAACGCACCCGCGCTTCTTCGACTTTTTCGTCGAAGGTTGTCAGTTCAAGCCGGTCGAGACGGCCGATCGGGTGATCGGGTGATTGAGATCGTCGATACGTGCCCGGACGTGAACGTGCAGCCCGGCGAGTATAAACGGCTGCTCGGGTATCCCGCCGATTGGGTCGTGCGCGATCGTGCGCGCGAGCTGGCCGACTGGGCGCGCGAGTGGTACACCCGCAATGGCCACCCGTGGGTCTACGCACGTCAGGCGGACACGCTCGATTTCGCGGACGGATCGATCCGAATCAACGACGCGTCCTTTACGAGCCCGCGCCTGCTCAAGACGTTCCGCGACGCCGATACCCATGCGGCCATCCTCGTTGCCGCAAGCGCCGGACCGGACGCCGAAGAGGAAGCGCAGCGCCTGTGGCAGGAGGGAAAGCCCGACGAGTACTTTTTCCTCGAAGTATACGGCTCGGCGATCGTCGAGCACCTGATCACGATGGCGGGCGCGCGGCTCTGCGCGTGGGCGGACGCACGACAGATGGCCGTGCTGCCCCACTACAGCCCCGGCTATCCCGACTGGCCGATCGACGAGCAGCCGCGGTTGCTGGATGTCATCCGTCGCACACGCGCACAGACGTCGCCCATTCCGGTCACCGTTCTCGACTCCGGCATGCTGCGGCCGAAAAAATCACTGCTGGCGGTGTTCGGTCTGACGCGCCACACGCAACGTACCCAACGGCTGACGGCCCTGATCCCGTGTGAGAACTGTTCGTACCTGCCCTGTCAATACCGGCGCAGCCCGTATCGCCGCTCGCCCGAGCACGCTGACCCGGAGCTTCCGGTCAGCGCGGTACAGTTGCGTGAACCCACCAGCCCCGTCGTGCCGTTGGAGCGGAACGCGACGTACACGATCAACAGGCGCGCGCTTCACCGATGGAAGGACGAGCGGCTCACGCTCGATCCACACGCGGACGGCAGCATAGACGCAACGTTTCGTTACGAGGGAACGACCTGCTCAAACATGGGGCGCCGGCTCGAGTTCGTCTACCACGTCACGCTGGGATCTCGCGACGAGGGTTATCCGATTCGCGCGCAGCGGTGCGGCCCGGCGCAGGGCGACGAAGGACACACGTTCATGTGTCGCTACATGAGCAATCGCGAACACCTGATGGTCGCGATCGATCGCGAGCGCCCCCTGCACGGCCGTCCGCTGAACGACGTCCTGACCTGGACGCGGCCGGCCTGCTCGACGGGCTGCTACTGCGAGCCCGACAGCCGTCAGCACAAGTGGGGACTGGTGCTCGAGACGATTCATTACGCGCTGGCGAATGAGTCTTAGCGCTGGCGAATGATCTGTAGGGCGCGGGCTTCAGCCCGCGCCGCAGCGGCCGGGGCTGAAGCCCCGGCCCTTCAGAATCAGAGACGTCGAGGAGAATCGCCCGTGAAACGATCGCTGCTGCAAACCCTCACAGAACGTCCGCTGCTCGGCGACGGCGCCATGGGGACGCAACTGATGCTCGCGGGCCTCGAGCAGGGGAATTGCGGCGAGGAATGGAACCTGACGCATCCAGAACGCGTACTGGCCATTCAGCGCCGGTACGCCGAGGCTGGCTCCGACTGCATCCTCACGAACACGTTCGGCGGCAGTCGGATCATGCTGAACCGTCATTCGAACGCGGACAAGGTCCTCGAGATCAACTACGCCAGCGTGGAAATCGCGCGTAACGCCTTCGGTGGCGCGGACGGCTTCGTGATCGGCGACATCGGGCCATTCGGCGGGTTGATGGAACCGTACGGCGAGTTCGCCGAAACCGAAGTACGTGACGCGTTCACGGAACAGGCGCAGGCGCTCGTGAACGCGGGCGCCGACGCGATCATCATCGAGACCCAGACATCGCTCGAAGAGCTGCTGCTCGGAATCGTGGCCGCGAAGGAAGCGGGGGCGCCTTGCGTGATCGGATCGATGGCGTACGACGTGACGCTCGATGGGTCGACGTTTCGAACGATGATGGGCGTCGATCCCGAGCGCGCGGCCGAGTTCATGGTCCAGCACGGTGCAGACATTGTGGCCCTCAACTGCGGGACCGGCATGGACATGGGACGGGCGCGGGAGGCAGCGCGGCGGTACAAGCGCATCACTGATTTGCCGATCATGGTCCAGCCCAATGCCGGTCAGCCACGGCTGGTCGACATGAAGGTCGTCTACGACGAGACGCCCGACCACATGGTCCGCGGCGTCGTCCCGCTGCTCGAGATCGGCGTCAACATCATCGGCGCCTGCTGCGGGAGCACGCCGGATCACATCCGGGCGTTCCGTGAGGCGATGGATCGACATCTGGCGGCGAAGGGCGCGAGAGCAGCGCAGCGGTGAATATGTAGGGCGGGGCTTTGAAGCCCCGCCGCGGGCGCGGTCTGAAGACCGCGCCCCACAACAGGCCATCCACCGCACACGCGAAGGACGACTTTGAAAACGAAGCTCTGCGATCTCAACCCGGCGGCGAAGGACCAGCTGCCCGAATTCACCGACGACAAGTCCGGCATCGGCGTGCACTACGTGGACGCCTATCTCAAGCCGATGAACGTGCAGCTCGCCGATGGCACGTTCGTCAAGTGCAAGCGTCGCGGCCTGAAGATCATGCTGTCGGTAGGAGCAAAGAAGGGCGAAGGTCTGATGCGCCGCCTCGACGTAAGTCGGGATCCCGTCGTCATGCTGAATGCGGCGTTGCAGGAGGCGGCACGTGCAGCCGGCGTCGATCTGGCCGTCGAAGACGGCGCAATCTTCGTCACGCTTTGACCCGATGCCAGAAAACGGCTCGTGGCTCAGGATTCTGGGCTTCAACCGAAGAGCTCAGCTGTGTTGTCGTGGGGCCGGGTCTTCAGTCCCCGCCTGGCGGGCCTGAAGGCCCGTCCTACATGCAGACAATTGAATCGCCGGGCTTAGGCGCGAGATGATGCTCTCGACAGGCCGAGAGCCGAAAGCCGTCAGTTCAATGGC